>Ga0209010_1000160_pt1 | contig 25356 bp, 21 predicted proteins | sample BlaSpr_A8_OM1_O3_FD_187985 | JGI IMG/M metagenome (GOLD analysis project Ga0209010, IMG submission 187985) | Forest soil microbial communities from Thunder Bay, Ontario, Canada - Black Spruce, Ontario site 2_A8_OM1_O3 (SPAdes) (version 2) | ecosystem: Environmental > Terrestrial > Soil > Boreal...
GTTGGTTTCGCTGCTGTCGGGGCGGCATATTCGTCCGTTCACGGCGATGACGGGAGAAATCACGCTCAGCGGCAATGTGCTTCCGGTGGGCGGCATTAAAGAAAAAGTGCTGGCCGCCAAGCGCGCCGGAGTGAGAGATGTGATTTTGCCGGCGGAAAATAAAATGAATGTAGAGGAAGATCTCTCGCCCGAACAGCTCGATGGGCTCGAGGTTCACTACGTGAAAACCATCAGCGAAGCGCTGCGATTCTCGTTGCCGGAAGTGGCGGATGGCGTGGCGGCGAAGATTCTTTCGACGCCGACCATCAAGCAGAACGTGCCGTTGCAGGATACGGTGCTTACGCAGGCGTAAGAGCAGTGGCCAGTGTTCAGTGATTAGTGGTCAGTTTTCAGATGCCAGTCCTTCGCGGCTGGCATTTTTTTGCCCGCTACTTGAGTTGCGAGCAATAAAAATCCGTGCTGGACAAAGGCTTGTCTCCGAAGTAAATTGTTTGACGGTTCTCCCCCAAGAGCCGTGGCTTTTTGTATTCGGTAGTCAAAGTTTCTAAACCTTCAACCGTCGCGCGCAGCGGTGCTCCCATGGTTGTGCTCAAGGGATTCTCTTCACATCGCGCACTATTTTTCAGCACTGGCATTGCGACAAGACCCTCAACGGATACGGAGAATGACAACATGAAATCCAAGTACACTGCTTTCTGGATGCAGGCATCGACTGTGGTGGTTCTTGCGCTGCTGTTTATCGCTTCCTCTGCCGTCGCTCAAACCGAAAACATTCTTCACCGTTTCAACCCCACAACCGCTGACGGCTTGAATCCCCAGAGTGGCCTGGTAGCCGACAAATCCGGCAATCTCTACGGCACGACGTACCAGGGTGGCACCGCCGATTGGGGCACGGTGTATCAACTCAAACCGCCAGCGACGGCGGGAGGCGCATGGACGGAGACGATTCTTCACGACTTCACCAACAACGCCGATGGAGCATCGCCGCTGGGAAGCCTGACCTTTGATAAGTCCGGAAATTTGTTTGGTACCACGATCTATGGAGGAGTTGGGGTGAACGGAAACTCGAACGGCACGGTCTTCGAGTTGTCGCCTCCCGCGACCTCTGGCGGGACGTGGACGTACAAAGTCATCGCCAGCTTCGATGACGGCGTCGTGGCCATCAATCCCGTCGGCGGTTTGGTGTTTGACGCGGCAGGAAATCTCTACGGAACTTCCGCCGGAGGAATCGAAATCGAGCTCCTGTGCGGCGAGACGCCCTGTGGCAATGTATTCGAGTTGCAGCCGCCTGCTGTTTCAGGAGGCGCCTGGACGGGCAAGTCCATCTACAACTTCGGTACTTCTGGAGCGAACGACGGTACCGTGCCAAACTATGTTGTCTTCGGGGCGGGTGGCGCGCTCTATGGCACGACGAGTTTCGGGGGAGCGTTGGAGGCCGGAACCTTTTACAAGCTGACGCCGCCGGCAACGTCGGGCGGCGCCTGGACCGAGAAAATTCTCTTCAGCTTTCCCAACAATCTAGGCATTCCTTCCGGCGGGCTGACCGCTGGCGGTAGCGGAAGTTTCTTTGGCACCGCAGCGTTTACCGGCACTTCCGGCTCCGGCATTGTTTTTCAACTCAATCCTCCGTCTGCGGGAAAGGGATGGACCCAATCGGTGCTGTACAACTTCACCGGAGGAAGCGACGGCAGCGGTCCGATTGAGGGCGTCCTTCGCGATACGGCGGGGAACCTCTACGGCGTAGCCAACGGAGGCGCGAACTTCGTTCCCGTGAGTTGCCTCGCCAATGGATGCGGAACGCTGTACAAGCTCAGCCCGCCGGCAGTCTCGGGCGGTGCCTGGACGGAAACCACGCTTCATGACTTTGCCGGAGGCCACGACGGGGGCAACCCGGTAGGGCGGCCGCTTTTACTCAAGGGCTTCCTGTTCGGTACAACCGCGTACGGCGGAACGCCAAATGATGGCTTGGGTGGAATTGTCTATCGGATAACGCCGTAGCCCGTCTGCTGAAAAAGCCAAAGGAGTAAGCAATTGCCAGCCTTAGCGCTGGCAATTGTTTTTTATGGCTGATCTCTGACGTTAGAAGCTGAAACCGATCTTGGCGGCCAGCATGTTTGAGTTTGGCTGCAAGCCATTTGGGTTGGTGTTCTGGTAGTAGCCCAACGCCGTTCCGTGCAGAAAATGGCCCTCAATTTTGCCGTAGAAATAGGCGTTAAAATCGTAACGTCCAGAAACTGCCCAGTCTTTCGAGTAGTTCCCAGGCTGAGACGTATCTCCCGATTTGTCCACCCAGTGGCTGTAATAGCTTCCAGCGTGAACATTTTTGGAGACTCGATAACTCGCCATTGCGAACCAAATCCGTTGGTCCACGTTGCTTTGAAATGTATCGGGTCCAAGGGTTACGGTCACATTGGCCGGCTGGCGCCTGTATTCCCCGGCGAAATAGAATCGTCCTCTTTGGAACTGCGCATACGGCGCATAAACAAAGGCGCTGGGAACGCGCAAGCTGCCTCCAACCACGGCTCCATCCAAGGATTGAACCAGTGCGCTGGAGCCAATCGTGAACCCGGTCAAGGGGGTATCCCAGCGCAGGTCACCTCCGTAAGTCTTGCCTCCGGGAGTAGTCATGAACACCAGACCAGCATCGGCGGCCTGCTTGACATATCCGCCGTTCAAATCCAGGCTGTTATAGCCTGCGTACGCCCTATAATTTAGCTTCCCGGCGCGGCGGCCGAGGGGCAGCCCACCATACACTTCACCGCCGAGGTGAGCCAAGTAGAAACTCTTGTTGTCGATCGGGTAAGCGGACTGCGGCAGAAGTATCCAGAGGAAGACCGCGTCCACATCCTGGGAATCGTTGAAAAGACCGATGGGGGTCTTGACCTTGCCGGCGCGAAAACCAAAATAATCGCTGACCCGGTAGTCGCCGGATACCCAGTCCACCTGAAGATTAGGGCCGCCGAGTTCGCCTAACTGATATATGTGCAATTGAATTCCGACTCGCAGGTTGTCGGTAAGGGAATCGCTGAAGCTGATCGCGCCATCGGTCCACTGAAGGCTGCCGGAACTGGATTTCATGGACAGGTAATTATTGTTGGAGCTGTAAAGGAAGCCCTGCGTGGCAAAACCGTGGATCTCAATTCCGGAGAGGTCTTGCGCTTGCAAAGTGCCGAGGCAGACACAAAGAAGGACGCAGAGCGGCAACAATCGAGGCATAGTGGTTCTCTGCGGTTTCTATCGGCAGGACTGAGGATCGCTTTACTTAGTCTGTCGAGTCGCGCCCGAAGTGGAGCGTTACTTGGTGATGGTAAGCAGCTTCACATTGTCATTCGCGGCGATGTGGCTTACGTATCCCAAGGCTCCGGGAGTAGCGGCAATAAATTCAATCAGAGCTGTTTCGGAGTCGAAGGCTCGCGGCATCGCGCCCTGCCCTGTGAAGACAGCCTTGCGCCATTGCGCGCGGAATTCGTCGGGCCTTTGGGCAAGATAGTTTTTCAAGAACACCTCATGGGCCGGTCCGCCCTTCAACGTGACCGGCATGGCGTGCGAACCGTCTGAAAATCTGGTTTTCGTGCCCATGTAGATGGCACGAAGGTCGGCGGCACTGATCTCGGATATCTGCGAGCTTTTGTTGACCAGCAGCATGACGTCTTGAGCGCGAGCCGCGGAGCAACATCCGAGGAGGCCCAACACGATGATTAACCAGCGAATTTTATTCGAGAGTTTCATAAGCGCACTCGTGCTCGCTCAGAAGCTGAAGCCGATTTTTGCCGCCAGCATATTGGAGTTTGGTTTCAGCCCAGTTGGATTGGAACTCTGGAAGTAGCCAAGCCCGGTTCCGTGCAGAAAATGGCCCTCAATCTTGCCGTAGAAATAAGAGTTGAAGTCGTAGCGTCCGGAGAGGACCCAATCTTTCGAGTAGTCCCCAGGCAGGGTCTGGTCCGGCGCTTTATTGACGTAGTGACTGTAATAGCTTCCGACGTGTAACTTTTCCGCGATCCGGTAACTGGCCATTGCGTACCAGGAGCGCTCATCTACCGGGAGTGGAAGCACGAGAGGGCCAAGGGTCAATACGGTTTCCAGCGGCGTCCTCCGATATTCCCCGGCGAAATCAAACTTCCCCCGCTTGAAGTGGGCGTACTGCACGCCGGTAAAGGCGGGAGGCAGATGTAAGTTGCCCTCGGGCGAAGTTCCATCCAGGGCAAGTACGTTTGCGCTGGAGCCAATGGTCAGCCCAGACAGAGGAGTTTCCCAACGCAGGTCGCCGCCGTAGGTCCTACCGGCTGGAGCAGTGGTGAACTCGACCCCGGCGTCGGCGAAGAGCTTGACATATCCGCCATTCAAGTCCAACGTGGCCTGTCCCACATAACCGCTGTATTGCAGCCTGCCGGGGTGGCCAAGGGAAATGGTTCCGTATACTTCGCCTCCCAGGTGTGCCAACAGGAAGCTCTTGTTGTCGGCCGGGTAGGTGGATTGCGGCAGCAATATCCAGAGAAAGACCGCATCCACGTCCTGGGAATCGTTGAAGAGGCCAAGAACCGTCTTAACTTTGCCGGCTCGAAAGCCAAGATGATCGTTGACGCGATAGTCGCCCGATGCCCAGTCGACCTGAAGATTGGGGCCACCCAGTTGCCCTAACTGGTACATGTGTAACTGAATTCCGACCCGCAGGTTGTCGGTGATGGAATCGCTGAAGCTGATGGCGCCGTCGGTCCACTGGAGACTGCCTTCGCTTGAGTTCATGGACAGGTAATTGTTGCGGGAGGAGTAGAGGAAGCCCTGAGTGGCAAAACCGTGGACCTCGATACCTGCCAGATCCTGCGCGTATAAGGCGCCCGCCCAGATGCACAGAAGTATGCAGGGCAACAGTCGTCGAGGCATCGAATTCTCCCTTAAGATTTACATATCGGACGCGGGGCGCTAGGCCTTTAGCGGGCGGGTACACATCTGTGAATGGCCCGGTGTGTGCTCGCGCTAAACTGACAGGTGCCTGTCGGCGGCCACTGACGGCTTTTATGCGAGTGCGGATACTTTTTTTCGGGATGCTCAAGGATCTGCTCGTCAAGGCGAGCGATTCTGTCGAGGTAGCGGACGGCTCTTCGGTTGGGGATATGCTGACGGAGTACGCGAGAGGATTTCCGCAATTGAAAGAGGCGTTGCCATCGCTGGCGGTGGCGGTGAATCAGCACTACGCCGTACCGGAGACAGTTCTCAAGCAGGGAGACGAAGTGGCCTTGCTGCCTCCGGTGAGTGGGGGCACGGCCGGCGAGACACTGGCGGAACGCCGGCGCCATGCGAGCATTGTGCGCGAGCCTATCGATTCGCCGCGAATTCTTGCGGCCATCAAGCGCGGGGGCGATGGCGCCGCAGTAGTCTTCGAAGGCGTGGTGCGTAATCAGACGCGGGGGCGCAAGACACTTTATCTCGACTACGAAGCTTACGAGGAGATGGCTTTGCAACAGATGGAGGCTCTGGCCGAGCAGGCTGTGGATAGATTTCAGGTGCGTGATGTGGCCGTGGTTCACCGGCTGGGGCGGCTGGAGATTGGAGAGACCAGCGTGCTGATCGTGGCTGCCTCCGCGCATCGGGCTGCGGCGTTTGAGGCCTGCCGCTGGCTGATTGATACACTCAAGCAAAAAGTTCCCATCTGGAAGAAAGAGTATTTCGAGGACGGTGCGGTGTGGGCCGATGGCGAACCTTTTCCCGCTGAGGTTCCGCGCGCTAATTCTTGAGGGCCGGGCAGCCCCAGGCTAGGGTAGGCATCTAAGTGAACGGTCGGATGAGTTTTGGCTTTGCGGTTCGGGGCTATTTGGCGAAGAGCTTTTAACCGCGAAGGTCGCTAAGAAGAGCAGGATCCCGGCACGCCCAGTACTCAAAGGTATAATCCCAACACTCGATGAGAGAACCCTTCGGCGTGAGTCTGCGAGTTGCGAGGCAATTGCTCGTGGGCGTTTTCTTCTTCGCATCGTTCTCCGCAGGGATGCGGGCCCAGCAGGGTCAAACGCGCTCGGAACCCTCGACGACGCTCAAGGTTGACGTCAAGCTGGTCAATGTTTTTGTGACGGTGACGGACGCGCACGGCGCGCCGGTGGGCGGATTGGCGAAAGAGAATTTCTCTCTTCAGGAGGATGGCCAGGAGCAGAAGATTGCCGTCTTCGACAAGGAATCGGCGGTGCCACTCTCGATCGCGCTGGCGGTCGATACCAGCCTGAGCACGCGCCATGATCTCCCGCTGGAGCAGGCTTCCGCCAAGCGCTTTGCGCACGCCATCATTCGGCCGGTGGATGCGCTTTCGGTATATGGCTTCAACGAAGTGGTACAGCAGGCGACCTCATTTACCCCGGACCTCAAGCGCATTGACGATGGGATCGACCACATCCGGGTGGGCGCGGCGACAGCGCTGTATGACGCGATTTATCTGGTATCGCGGGCGTTGGACAAACGGCAGGGGCGCAAGGTGATTGTGCTGATTACCGACGGCGGAGACACCATCAGCAAAGTCGATTACAAAGAAGCGGTGCGGGCCGCCGAAGAGGCCGAGGCGATTGTCTATAGCATCATCGTCGTGCCCATCGAGAACAGCGCGGGACGCGAGACGGGTGGGGAGCACGCGCTGATTCAGCTTTCCGAAGATACGGGAGGCCGATACTATTACGCGACCTCCATGTCGCAACTCGACGAGGCCTTCCGCAAGATCAGCGATGAACTGCGGACACAGTATTTGCTGGCCTACTATCCGGCGCAGCGGGCTTCGTTTTCCGACTTCCGCAAGATCCAGGTCAGCGTGAATGGAGTGCCGGACGCGGCGGCGTACCGGGTGCGGCACCGCGCGGGGTATTACACGGTGAAGTCGGATTTCTAGGAACGGAAAGAGCTTTTAACCGCGAAGGTCGCTAAGAAAGGCCGCGAAGGACGCTAAGAGATTGTCGGCCAGCGTTCGATTCGATCCGAGGTTACTGGGGCTGTATAATTCCGGGTACTCACCCAAGCGAGTTTTGGCAGTCTAAGCCAGCGTCGGCCTGCAAGCAGCGCTGCCCAGGCAGGCTTTCGACCGACAGGTTTTGTTTTTTCGATCTTTATGTAGTTCGCTCTAGAGGTGGGACAAACATGTCGAAAGGAAAGCGCCCTATGTTGCCCGTCAGCGGCTTTGTTGGCCGCAGGTCGTTGTGCCGTGCGAGATTGTTTTCGAACACGTGGAGTCTGGCCGTTTGTGTCTCGGCGTTATGTTTCCTGTTTTGTACTCTTTCCCCGATGCTGCATGCGCAAACTACGATTTCCACCGGCAGCATTCAAGGATTGGTCACGGATCCCAGTGGCGCGGTGGTGAGTGGAGCCAAGATTTCCATTCATAACAAAGCGACGGGGCGCGTGATCACGGCGACGAGCACGTCCGCGGGCGCTTACACTTCGGGCGCGCTGACTCCGGGCGATTACACGTTGAGGGTCGAAGCTCCGGGATTCAAGACGACGGAAGTTGCGGTGACGGTGGAGGTGGGTGTGACTGCCTCGGGCAACGTGAAGTTGCAGGTGGGGCAGGCGTCGCAGGTGGTGGAGGTGCAGGCAAACGAGATTACAGTGAACACGCAGCAGGCGACGGTGCAGGGGGTTCTGACCGCGCAGCAGATCGAGAACCTGCCGATCAACGGGCGAAACTTTCTGGACCTGGCCCAGTTGGAGCCAGGAGTGCAGATTCAGGATGGCGGTAACTTCGATCCCACGAAAAACGGGTTCTCTTCGATTTCTTTTGGAGGACGTTTCGGACGCACTGCTCGCATTGAAGTAGATGGATTGGACATCAGCGATGAGACGGTGGGAACGACCACGCAGAACGTTCCGGCGAGCGCGATCCAGGAGTTTCAGATTCAACAGTCGTCTCTCGATCTTTCGACGGAATTGACGTCTTCGGGATCGGTGAATGTGACGACGAAGTCGGGGACGAATTCTTTGCACGGCGAAGGATATTACGCATTCCGCGATCAGAGTCTCGACGCCAATCTGCCGGGCGGCAGCGACAATTATTTTCAGCGCAATCAATTCGGGGGAAACGTTGGCGGGCCGATTATCAGGGACAAGATGTTTTTCTTTGTCGATGCCGAGCGCACGAAGCAGGATTTGCTGAATCCGGTGCTGCCGGGCGGGCCATTCTCGCAACTCGTGGGCAGCTATGATTCGCCCTTTCGCGAAGTGGAAGGCATTGGGCGTCTGGACTGGCAGATCAACGACAGATACAAGTTTTTTTATCGCTTCTCCTACGATCAGAACCACAGCGTGCTGGCCATTCTCCCCAACAGCTTCCAGCCTTTTGGCAATGTGAATCACACGCCCGTGCATGCGCTGGGTCTGGACTTCAACACCGGGCCGTACACGCATAGCATCCGCTTCGGATATACGAAATTTCGCAATGGGATTGTGGACGCGACGGCTGGAAGCAGCATCTTCAATCCTTTGCCGGGCATTGAACTAGGTATTGGCAGCGATCCGGATTGCTTAACTTCGGGCGCGGACTCCTTTTGTTCGGGGCCGAGTTTTCTGGCGCCGCAGCAAACGTATCAATCCGATCACCAGATTAAATACGATGGCAGCAGAGCGTGGGGAGCGCACATCATTCGGTACGGCGGCGGCTTCAATCACATTTTTGGCGGAGGCTTTGCCAGCTTCCTGAAGCTAGCGCCAGCTGTCGGCGCGCCGCTGAGTGGATCGAGTGAGGCGTTCGCGAATAGCTCTTGCGCACCCAGCGTTCCTTGTTTTCCGGGTGGGGCAGCGAATCCGCTCAATTACCCGGTAACCAGTGTCTCGCTGGGGAACGGCCAGGGATTTGATTCGGAGATACCGGCATTCGGATTTCCTGCGGGCGGCAGCGGACCGGACAACCGGATTTCGCTGTACATCGGCGATGCATGGAAGTTGCGGCCAACTGTGACCTTAACTTTCGGCTTGCGCTACGTGCGCGATTCGGGGCGCACGGATAGCGATCTTGGCTCGATTCCATCTCTCTATCAATTCGACAATCAGTATTATTCCGGGCTGGGCAATCGAGTGCATCAGCCCAACATGAACCTGGCGCCGCAGGTGGGTTTGGCCTGGGATCCTTCAGGCAAGGGCAAGACCGTGTTCCGCGCGGGAGCTGGACTTTTCTATGAAAACTCGATCTGGAACAACATTGAATTCGATCGTCCAGCGCGGCTGCAAAAAGGATTGTTCCTGGCAGATACGACGGTTTGCTCCAGCGGCACCGCGGTGCCGCTGACTTTGCCGACGGGCGCAACTGTCACGCCGACATTTTGCGGCCAGCCGATTGGCAGCGCGGCCAGCCAGATTTCGGCATTGCAGGCGCAGTATCAAGCGGCTACAGTGGCTGCGGGATCGGCGATTAATCCATCGTTTATCGGGTCAACGTTGGCCGATGGGCTGGATTCTACCGGGACAGATTTGTTGGCGCCGAACTACATCAGCCCGCGTTCGCTACAAATGAATGTGGGCATACAGCATGAGCTCCGGCCGGGGATGGTTTTGACGCTCGACTATCTTCGCAATATTGAAACGCACACGCTGATTGCGATTGATACGAATCATGTGGGCGATGCGCGGTTTTTTAATTTGCAAAACGCACAGGCGGCAGTCTCCGCCACCAACTCGGAATTCGGGTGTGGTCCTGGAACCGATCAGGGGTCGATTGCATGCGCTATAGGCGGAGCGCACAACGGGGGGGTCGGCGCAACCATCAGCGATTATGCCGGCAATGGGCTCGATTCCGGCTACTCGTTTTGTGGAGGTTTTCCCTGTCCGACGGCGGCGTTTCCCGGCATCAACCAGAATCTTGGCGCTAACCAGATGCTGTTTCCCATCGGCTACGCAAAGAATACCGCTGTGCAGGCCTCTTTGAAGCAGCACCTGGAGCATCCGTTCCGCTTTGCGAAGAACTTCGACTTGCAAGTGTCCTATCAGTTGGAGCGGTATGTGGCGGCGGCGGCAGACAATGATTTCATCACCATAGGCACCGACTTCAACAATCCGCAGAAGTTTCTTGGGCCGAATGGACTGGACCGCAAGCACCAGATTTCATTCGGCGGCACGATGGATTTGCCCTATCACTTCCGACTGGGCGCGATTGGCCACTTCTACAGCCCGCTGCCGGTTACTCTGACGCTGAGTCCGACCGGAAACGCGGGCGGTATTTTTGTGACCGATGTGACGGGCGACGGCACAGGCGACGGCAGCTTTGCCTCGAACGGATCGATTGGCGATGTGCTGCCCGGCACGAATATCGGATCGTTCGGGCACGGAGTGAATGCGAGCAACATCAATACGTTCATCAATAAGTACAACCACAACTTTGCCGATCAGCCGACTCCAGCCGGTCAGGTGCTGATCAATCGTGGAGTGTTCGATTTTCAAGAGCTGGCGAGCCTGGGCGGAGTACAGCAGCCGATCCAGCAAGCTCCGTTCGACGAAGCGGGCATGGGCTGGCTGCGGGCCTTCGACGTCAGCTTGAATTGGGTTTACAAGATCCGCGAAAAAGTTGAGGTGCAGCCGGGCGTGTCTTTCTTCAATGTGATGAATTTCTCGAACTTTGATGGACCGGGGAATCCGTTGAGCGGCGCGCTCGGCACGCTTGGGAACACGGTGCCGGGGTCGCTCAACGGGACCTCGGGCGAACAGCCAAGCAGCAACCGATTGGGTTTGGGGTCGGGGGTGTTCGCGCTGGGATCGCCACGGGTGATTGAGTTTTCGTTCAAGCTGAATTTTTGATACTTCCATTGGTCAGAGAGTGACCCTGCCCATCGGTTCGTTGCGCGGGCTGAACCATTCACTGCGGTCGCGATGCGTGTAGAATTAACGGATGCCTTTTCATGCGCAGGGCGGGGCCAATGCGGGGAAGCGCGGCAGGACTCCGCCTCCAGAAGGCACTTTCGAAGAGGCCGGGTTTCTGAAGGCCCTGGGCGAGAAACAGAAGCCGGTCAATGTCAAGCTGATGGATGGTCAGGTGGTCCGCGGGTGGGTTGAGTATTACGACCGCAGGATGATCCGGCTGACACGCGAAGGCGCTCCCAACCTTTTTATCTTCAAGCACGAGATTATGTACATTGCCGAGGATGGGGGCAGGAAGAAATAGGCTTCGGCTATCGGGCTTCGGGTCGAAGTACCTGGATGCCCGTTGTCGAAGCAGAGCCAATCTGCACCTTGGTTCCGCTACTAAAGCAGTGAAACCGGTCATTTAGAGTCATCAAGAGTATTGAGTGCCCAGCCGAAGCCCGAAAGCTGAGGCCCGAAGCCTATATCCATGTCTTCCAATCCAGAACAATATCTTCCTGCGATGTGCGAGATGGCGCGCGAAGCGGGCGCATTGCTGATGACGTATTTTCAGCGGCACATCAAGATCGAATATAAGGGCGATGCGGATCTGGTGACCGCGGCCGACCGAGCGTCGGAGAAGCTGATTCGCGAGCGCATCGGCGCGCGCTGGCCTGCGCACGACATTTTGGGCGAGGAGCAGGGGCTCAGCGACCAGGGGAGCGAGTATCGCTGGTATGTGGATCCGCTGGATGGGACGACGAATTTTGCGCATGGGTTTCCGGTCTTCTGCGTGTCGATTGCGTTGGAGCGTAGTGTGCCGGGAGAAAGAGCTCGGCGAATTGCGGCGGTGATTTACGATCCCACGCGGGACGAATTATTTTCGGCGGAGTTGGGAAAAGGCGCGCAGTTGAATGGCGAACCGATTCGCGTCTCGCAGATGGCGACGCTGGGAGAATGCCTGCTGGCAACTGGATTTCCCAGCCACAAGCGGCACAAGAATCCGAACATTTATTTCTATCACCAGATCACGCTGCGAACGCACGGAGTAAGGCGAGCGGGATCGGCGGCGCTCGATTTGTGCAACGTGGCGTGCGGGCGCTTCGATGGATTCTGGGAGTTCAATCTCAATCCGTGGGACACGGCGGCGGGTGCGCTGATCGTCGAGGAAGCCGGCGGCAAAGTGAGCCGCTTCGATGGCTTGGCGTTTGAGATTAACAGCCGCGAGACGCTGGCTTCGAATGGATTGGTGCATGAGGCGCTGATCTCCGAGTTTCGCGAGATCTTTGCGGGGCGGGGTTTGGAGCCTTTGCCTGCGCTTAGCGAATACGAGAGATAGAGCCTCACCGTACGGGTCCACGGGGCTTTTATTTGTCGAGGTGACATTCTCAGGTATGCCGGGTTTTTTAAGCATGAATCGAAGAAACCAAATTGTGGTTGTCGTGCTTTTGTCTGTTGCTTCGTTTCTTTTCATTCCGCCAGGAGTGGGTGCGGCTTCGTCGCCGCCGGTCTCCGCGCCTGATGGGGCGTACGTCCAGTCCTACGAGAAATGGAAGGCGGAACTGACGGATGACCTGAAGCAGAATTGGGTGCCGCTGGCGGGCCTCTACTGGCTCAAGCCGGGCGCGAATAGCTTCGGCACCAATCCGGCCAACGCGGTAGTGTTTCCGAAAGGTTCGGCGCATGCCGGGGAGTTCGATCTTGAGGGCAAAGACGTCACCATTAAGCTGCTGTCGGACTCGCACGCCACCATTGCAGGCAAGCCTGTGGAGAACGCAAAATTGGATTCCGATGTTTCCGGACATCCCTCTCTGGTCGAAATGAATACCCTTCAATTCCATGTGATCGTGCGCGGCGACCGCGTTGGCATTCGCCTCAAAGATTCGGATAGCGCGGCAGTGCACAATTTTCGTCCCCTAGCCTTCTTTCCCCTCGATATGAATTACGTAGTGACGGCGATGTGGGTGCCCTCCGATGGAAAAAATACGATCGATATTCCAAACGTGCTTGGCGATGTCACCCCGACTCCGATCGCAGGAGTGGTCGTTTTCAAGATAAACGGACAGGAAGTGCGGCTCACCGACCTGAGCGGCGATCCAGCGAAGGGACTGTTTTTTGTTTTTAACGATCTGACTGCCAAGAGCGATACCTATCCCGGTGGCCGCTTCCTCTACACCGAACCCGTGGTTGACGGCAAGGTGATTCTGGATTTCAACCGGGCTCACAATCCCCCGTGCGCAGTCACTCCCTATGCCACGTGTCCGCTGGCGCCGAAAGAAAATCGCTTGACGGTGGCGATTCCAGCGGGAGAGAAGTTCGACAAAGCGGTGCACGCCCACCACTAACGACGAAGAGATGGACAGCGCTCGACTCCGGCGCGCTACAATAGCTGGGGACCAGCCCACACCACTTTCCGGCCGATCCTAAATTCTTCGTGCAGGTAGCCGTGATTAATTCTCTTTTAGAGCGCAAAATCGAAAAACGTCCCGACCACGTGCGGCTCCAGGGCCGTATTCTTTTTCTCACTGAAGACCCGGAACTCATCAAGCGCCAACTCGCCGGCGAAGATATTCCTTGGGACACGAAGAATCCGGCGAATAATCCCAAGCTGCGCGACGATATTTCCACCGACGAAATTACGCCCGCTCACTATTGCTTCTATTTCGATGAGACGCTGGGCGAGATTCCTTACCTCGGGTTGAAATGCGGCAGCGTGACGCCGATTGGGCGCGGTGACGTGAAGCGGGGCGGGTTTGTTTGCGCGGTGAGCGGCAAGCGCCGAGGGAAAGGTTCCAGCCGCGAGCAGTCGCCTTATGCGGAGATGTGCGCCGGCATTCAGGTTGTGATTGCGGAAAATATCGAGCGCATCTACAAGCAGAATTGCCAGAACCTTGGGCTGCTGACTTCTACCAACTTTTCCTTGATTGACAAGATTCGTTGCGGCGAAGAGATTGCGCTGAGCGAGTTCACGGCGGGCGAGGATGAGATCACGCGCCAGGTAATTGAGTATGGCGGGCTGTTTCCGTTCAATGTGGCGCGGATGCAGGGGAAAGTGTTCTTGCCTTCAATCGAGCAAGCGGGCAAGAGTGCCCGCTCCACGCAAACCGTGGCGGAGAAGATTTTTGCGCGGCATATGTTGAATGAAAAGGGCGAGCCCGGAGTTCCTGCGGTGAAGCCGGGCGATACCGGCTTTGCGCGCGCCGATCTGCGATTCAGCCATGAGTATGTGACGCCGATGGCGGCGATTTTCTTTGAGCGGTACGTGGGCAAGGATGCCAAGGTCAATGACGCTTCCAGCATCATCTTCTTTCGCGATCACCTGACATTTCTCGACGAGGTGATTTCGGAGGAAAAGAAGAAAATCGGACTGCTCGATCTGGCGACGCAACTGAAGATCAAGCAGCAGGATTTCGCGGCCAAGCAGGGAATCAAGCTGCACGGCGAACTGAAAGACCGCAAAGGTTCGGAAGGGATCTGCCACTCGATTGTCCTGGAGAGTTACGCGTTGCCGGGGCAGTTGAATATCGGATCGGATTCGCACACGCCGCACGTGGGCGCGATTGGCTGTGTGGCGTTCGGCATTGGCACGACCGACGTATTCAATTCGTGGATCACGAAAGATGTGCGGGTGAAGGTGCCGGAGTCAGTGAAGGTTGTGATTCGTGGGAAGCGGCAGGCCAATGTCACGGCGAAGGATTTTATTCTGAAAATTCTGAGCCTCGACTACGTTCGCAGCGGCAAGGCGCTGGCCAAAGTGATGGAATATGCGGGCGAGGCGATCGAAGAACTCAGCGTCGATGAACGCGCGACCATGACCAACATGGCGGCGGAGATTGGCGGGTTTACGGGAATTGTTGCGCCGGATAAAAAGGCCGTCGATTTTTTGGTGGAGCGGCGCAAGATGGATCGCACCAAGGCCGAGGGTATGATCGCAGGTTTGTACAGCGATCCGGGCGCGGAGTATGCGCACGTCATTGAGCTGGATGCGGACGAGATTCATCCGATGGTGGCCACGCCGGGCGATCCAGGCAATGGCAAATACATTCGCGATTTGCATACGCCGGTACCGGTCGAGATTGCATACGGCGGCACCTGCACTGCGGGCAAGAATGAAGATATGGACATGTACGCCGCGGTGCTGGATGATGCACTGAAGCAAGGCAAGCGCGTGGCTGACTCGGTGAAGTTTTATATTCAGTTTGGATCGCAGGAGACGCGCGATTACTGCCTGCGCCGCGGGTATCTGGATGTGTTCCAAAAAGCGGGAGCGCAGGTCATTGAGCCGAGCTGCGGAGCATGTATCAATGCGGGGCCGGGAGTTTCGACGCGGCCGGATCAGGTTGTGATCAGCGCGCAGAACCGAAATTTTCCCGGACGCAGCGGGCCGGGACAGATGTATTTGGCTTCGCCGCTGACAGTGGCGGCTAGTGCCGTGGCCGGCTACATTGTCGAGTACGAGCCGAGCCAGCAGCGCGAACTTGTGAGCTAGCGCGCCCAGAGAAAGTCAAAACCTTTAAACACAGAGGGCACAGAGGAGCACAGGGTAAAGCGCCTCTGACCGGCCTTTCAGACGGCTTACGCTGCTTCTCCTGATGGTGATGCCGCGTTCACGATTTTGGGCTTGCCATGCGCCGGCTTGTGGATTTCCTGGGTTGGAGAAACTTTCTGCTTCTCCGGCATCGGCTCCAGTGCCACCGGGCGCGCGGTTCGGGCCGATTCCAAAATTGCCTGAACAATACGAACATCGGCGAGGCCCTCCAACCCGGAAGGCTCCGGTTCTTTATCGTGAAGTATGCAGTCGGAGAAGTACGTCACTTCCGCCGCGAACTGATCGCGTTTGGGAAAAGTTTTCGTCGTAGTTTTTTCGTCGATGGTCAATTGGCGCTTGAGGGCCATCGAATAGTCGTAGGCCGGTTCATAGGTGATCTTGCCTTTGGTGCCGATGAGCGTGTAGCGGCTGATGTCGACGGCTCCGAAGCTGCACGTGAATGAGGCCAGACGATCCTGCGGGAATCGCATGATCACAGTTGTCATTTCGTTTGTTTTGTCGAAGCGTTTGTCTCCGTTGTTTGCGCTCGCCGCGAAAACTTCGGTGGGTTCGCCGCGAAAAAGATAGCGCGCGGCGTTAATGCAGTAAACGCCCATGTCGAAGACCGGGCCCCCACCGTTCTCTTCGGATTCGGTGACGCGGATATTGCCTTCGGCGACTTGCTGTGCGAATTCTGAAGTGAATATTCGCAGGTCTCCGAGCCTGTCGCTCTCGCCGATTTTGATCGCATCCAGATTGCCCTGCTCAAAGTGCAGGCGATAAGCGATCATCAGTTTGGCTCCGCTGCGTTCGCCGGCCTCGATCATCGCCTGGCAATCTTCTTCGGTCACCGCCATAGGCTTTTCGCATAAAACATGAATTCCCTTCTCGAGGGCTCGCACGGCGTACTCACGATGCAAATGGTTGGGCAGGACGAGATAAACGGCGTCGACACGCGAAAGCGCCTGATCGTATTCGTCGTAAGAATATGTCTGGGTGAGACCGTATTTATCCGCGAGCGTTTTTCTTTTTTCAGGATCATCGGAGACAAGAGCCACCAACTCCGAATTCTTTGCGCTGGAAAAACCGGGCAATATGGCCACCTGCGCCAGATGACCGAGACCCACAACTGCGTAACGAATGTTTCTCTTCTTGCTGGATTCCGACTTTCGACTCATCACGCCTCCAATACTTAGGTTGTCTATTTCGGCCGAATCTTTAAGCTGCCCGGCCTTTTGCACGCCAGCGAGGCTACCTTTTCAGATCTTCTTTCAGATCTTCGACGAATGCACGCATCTGTCGATGTCGCGATTCCTCGAAGAATCGACGAAGGATGCACCGTCGCCAATCGCACAGGGCTAATCTCAACCAATAAACTTACCGTGGATCGCTTAACATCCGGGGCCGAGGGTAATGGGTAGGGCGGGAAAGCTGTAGCGATGCCACCAGCAGATGAAGAAACCTTCCGGAGTTGAAATCAAGACTGAAACGGTCTAGTATTAAAACATACTGAATCAGTCCTATTTAAAGGACCGCTCAAGGTTATGATTCGACTTGGCAAACTGACGGATTACGGCGTGGTCCTGATGACCTATATGGCGCGGGATGGGTCTGCCCAACTGCGTACGTCGCGCGATCTGGCGGTCGAATCGAAGCTGCCTCTGCCCACCGTTAGCAAGGTGTTGAAGAAGCTTTTGGAGAGCGGACTCCTAACTTCACATCGGGGCATCAAAGGCGGATATAGCCTAGCGAAAAAGGCAGATCAGATTTCCGTGGCGGACATCATCGTCGCTATTGAAGGTCCGATTGCGCTGACCGAATGCAGCGACGGCGTGGGAATGTGCGAGGTGGAGCGGTCGTGCCCCATTAAGAGCAACCAGCGCATTGTGAGCGCAGTAGTGCGGGGCGCGCTGGAAAAGGTGACGTTGGCGGAACTTCTACATCCCCTACAGTTGGTGGCTATTAAGAACGTGCGTGGGCAGATGGTTCCAGGTATTGAAATTATTTCTTCCGGGAGTATGCAATGAGCAGCAGCAATCTTGAGACGATCCGCAGTCTTGCGGAACAGGATTATAAGTGGGGTTTCATCACCGATATTGAGGAAGAGCGCGTTCCCAAAGGTCTTGACGAAAAGACCGTGCGCGTAATTTCGGCCAAGAAGAATGAGCCGGAGTTCATGCTGCAATGGCGGCTGAAGGCGCTGAAGTATTGGCAGTCGCTGGAGAAGGCGCAGGCCGAACCCACGTGGGCCAACATTAAGTATCCGCCTATCGATTACCAGGAGATCGTTTATTACTCGGCGCCGAAGAAGAAGGTGAATCTGGAGAAGCTGGAAGATCTCGATCCGGAGATTTTGCGAACTTACGAAAAGCTGGGTATTCCGCTGCTGGAGCAGAAGCGGTTGGCGGGCGTGGCCGTGGATGCGGTGTTTGACAGCGTGTCGGTGGGAACCACATTCAAGGAGAAGCTGAGCGAGATCGGCGTAATTTTTTGCTCGTTCTCGGAAGCGGTGCAGAAGCATCCGGAACTGATACAGAAATATTTGGGCTCGGTCGTTCCTCATACCGACAATTTTTTTGCCGCGCTGAATGCGGCGGTGTTCACGGATGGATCGTTCGTTTACGTTCCCAAGGGAGTGCGCTGTCCGCTGGAGCTTTCGACGTATTTCCGCATCAATGCGGCTGACACCGGGCAGTTTGAGCGGACTCTGATCATCGCCGATGAAGGAGCGTACGTCAGCTACCTCGAAGGCTGCACCGCTCCAATTCGCGACCAGAATCAGCTGCACGCGGCAGTGGTTGAGTTGGTGGCGCTGGATAACGCGCAGATCAAGTATTCGACCGTGCAGAACTGGTATCCCGGGGACAAGGAAGGTAAGGGCGGGATTTATAACTTTGTCACCAAGCGCGGCAAGTGCCAGGGCGTGAATTCCAAAATTTCCTGGACGCAAGTTGAGACCGGATCGGCGATTACCTGGAAATATCCGAGCTGCATTTTGCAGGGCGATAATTCGGTGGGCGAATTTTATTCGGTTGCGCTGACCAATAATCGCCAGCAGGCTGACACCGGGACGAAGATGATTCACATCGGCAAGAACACTCGCAGCACGGTTGTATCGAAGGGGATCTCGGCCGGGCACGGACAGAATACTTATCGCGGCCAGGTGAAGATCATGAAGGGTGCAACCGGCGCGCGCAACTATACGCAGTGCGATTCGCTGCTGATCGGCGACAAGTGCGGGGCGCATACGTTTCCCTACATTGAGGTGCGTAATTCGACGGCTCGCATGGAGCACGAAGCGTCTACCTCGAAGATTGGCGAGGATCAGATGTTTTATTTGCGCCAGCGCGGGCTGAGCGCGGAAGATGCGGTTTCTATGATTGTGAACGGCTTCTGCAAACGCGTTTTTAAAGAATTGCCGATGGAGTTTGCCGTGGAGGCGCAGAAACTGCTGGGCGTGAGCCTGGAAGGCAGCGTCGGATAGAGCGCTTTGTTCGCGACGCCATTCACTTCGCTGGTGCGGGGTGGGGCTGGCAAAACCTTAACCGCGAAGTTCGCGAAGAAAGGCCGCGAAGAACGCGAAGAGAGATCAACGAGGGCAACGAATGAGCTTACTGGAAATCAAGAATTTACATGCAAGCGTCGACGGTCACGAGATTCTGAAGGGCATCGACCTCACCATCAATGCGGGCGAAGTGCATTCGATTATGGGTCCGAATGGTTCGGGCAAGAGCACACTGGCGCAGGTGCTTTCACGCCACCCAGCGTATGAAGTTACTCAGGGCCAGGCCTTGTACAACGGCAAAGATCTTCTGGAAATGAAGCCGGAGGAAGCTGCGTGTGAAGGCATTTTCCTGGCGTTTCAATATCCGGTGGAGATTCCGGGCATTGGCAACGCTTATTTTCTGCGGTCGGCTTTGAATGCGATTCGCAAGTACAAGGGCGAAGATGAAATGGACGCCATGGATTTTCTGCCCATGTTCCGCGAGAAGCTGAAGTTGCTGGAAATGGATGACAAGCTGATGAGCCGCTCGGTGAATGAAGGATTTTCCGGCGGAGAGAAAAAACGGAACGAGATTCTGCAAATGGCGGTGCTGGAGCCCAGGCTGGCAATTCTTGACGAGACGGATTCCGGTCTGGACATCGATGCGTTGAAGATTGTGGCCAAGGGGGTCAACGCGCTGCGCAATAAGGATCGAGCCATGCTTGTGGTAACGCATTATCAGCGGTTGCTGAACTACATCGTGCCGGATTTCGTGCATGTGCTGGTCGATGGACGGATTGTGCGTTCGGGCGGCAAAGAGCTTGCGCTGGAGCTGGAAGAAAAAGGATATGTGTACGAGCATGAAGCGCGCCAGGCGATGCTGGCATAGACATAGACAAAGATGATCGCCGCGTAAGGAAGATTGGCCAGAGATAAATGATTACGACAATTGAGCAGTTACAAAGTTATCTGGAAAGCTTCAGCGAATTCTCGAAGCATTCCGCGGGACGCGACTTGGGCTGGCTGCGGAAGCTGCGCGCCGATGCCTTCGCGCGTTTTTGCGAAGTTGGATTTCCCACTACGCGCGACGAGGACTGGCGGTTCACCAATGTCGCCGCGATTGCGAAGTCCTCTTTTCGCCTGGCTGATAAAACGGAGACTTCAGTTTCTCAAGGCGATCTCGAATCTCATCGCATTTCTGAATCGATCTGCCGGCTGGTATTCGTCAACGGGAATTTCTCTGCGAGGCTGTCTTCGTTTGCGGATCTTCCTTCCGGCGTTGAAGTGAGCAGTCTGTCGGCGCAAATCGAGAAAGATCCGGCATCGTTGGAGCGCCACCTCGGGCGCTATCTCAACATTCAGCGGGACGCTTTCTCGGCTCTGAACACGGCATTTGCAGGCGACGGGGGCTATGTCCACGTGGTCCGCGGCATTGTGGTCGAAGGGGCAATTCATCTGCTTTTCGTGTCGACTGGAAATTCATCGGGGCAAGCTCCGTTGATGACTCATCCGCGCAATCTGATCGTGGCGGAACCGGAAAGCGAAGTCACGGTGGTCGAGGATTACATTTCGCTGGATGAGAGTGTGAGCTTCTGCAACACGGCGACTGAACTGGTTGCAGGCGACGGAGCGATAGTGTCGCACTACATGCTGGAGCGGGAGAATCGCCAAGCGTTCAATGTCTCCACATTGCGCATGCAGCAGGGAAGAGGCGCCAACGTATCTTCGCATTCGGTGTTGCTCGGCGGAGCAATCGTGCGGAATAATGTGCACCCCGTTCTGGCCGGAGAAGGCGGAGAGTGCCTGATCAACGGCCTGTTTGCGGGAACGGGCGAACAGCATCTCGACAACTATATGTTGGTTGAACATGCCAGTCCGCACTGCGGCAGCCGGCAGTTTTACAACGGCATTTTGAACGATCATGCGCACGGCGTGTTCCATGGCCGCATCATCGTTCACAAAGACGCGCAGAAAACCGACGCCAAGCAGACGAATCGCAACCTTCTGCTTTCCGACAACGCGCGAATCGACACCAAGCCGCAACTGGAGATTTACGCCGACGACGTGAAATGCACGCACGGCGCGACCATCGGCCAGATCGACGAGGTCGCCCTGTTTTATCTGCGGTCGCGTGGCATTGAAGAATCTGTCGCGCGAAAATTGCTGCTGTCGGCCTTTGCTGGAGAGTGTCTTGACCGCATGAAGCCTGGGGCGGCACGAAATCATGTAGAGAAGTTGATTGACGAATCCCTGTCGAGCTTCATGCAAAGTTGCGAGGAAAGTGCCGGCGAACTAAAGCTGAGTGAGCGCGAGTTGCACTGGGAGGAAGTCGGATGAGCGCAGTAACGGAGAGGCCGCACGAAGTCCTGGAACAGCAACCGAAAACAGCCGGCCTTGAGGTGAACGAAGTCCGCAAAGATTTCCCGATTCTTTCGAGAACCGTTCACGGGAAAAAGCTTGTATACCTCGACAACGCTGCTACTTCGCAAAAGCCGCGATCGGTAATCGATGCTATGTCGGGCTATTACGAAGGCGAGAATTCGAATATTCATCGCGGAGTACATTTCCTGTCCGGTCTCGCCACGGAAGCGCACGATCATGCGCGCGCGCTTGTGCAGAAGTTTGTGAACGCCGCCGACTCGCGCGAAATCGTGTTTACGCGCGGAACGACCGAAGGCATCAATCTGGTGGCGCAGACCTACGGGCGAGCTCATGTTGGCGCGGGCGACGAAGTGTTGATCACCGCCATGGAGCACCATTCCAACATTGTCCCCTGGCAAATTCTTTGCGAAGAAAAAGGCGCGCGCCTGCAAGTCGCTCCGATCAGCGATAGCGGCGAGTTGCCGCTCGATGAATTCGAAAAGCTCCTGAACTCGCGGACGAAGATCGTCGCAGTCGCGCACGTTTCCAATGCGCTGGGGACAATTAATCCTGTCGCTGCAATCGTCGAAATGGCGCATCGCAGGAATATCCCGGTGTTGGTCGATGGAGCGCAAGCGGTTCCTCATCTACGAGTTGACGTGCAGGCGCTGGATTGCGATTTCTATACATTCTCCAGCCACAAGATGTATGGGCCCATGGGCATTGGAGTGCTCTACGGCAAGGCCGCTCTGCTCGAAGCCATGCCCCCGTATCAGGGCGGCGGCGACATGATCAGCTCCGTGACGTTCAAGAAGACGACGTACAACAAGTTGCCGTATAAGTTTGAGGCGGGCACGCCTGACGTGGCCGGAGTGATTGGCCTGGGCGCGGGGATTGAGTATATGAATCGTCTGGGAATCGCGCAGATCGAAGCGCATGAGCATGATCTGCTCGCGTACGCGACGAAAACGATTTCAGCCATCCCCGGAGTACGCATCATCGGTACCGCCAAAGAAAAAACCGGAGCGCTTTCCTTCGTGATGGACGACGTGCACCCCCACGATATCGGCACGATCCTCGATCAGCAGGGGATTGCGGTGCGCACAGGGCATCATTGCGCGCAGCCGGTGATGGAGCGGTTTGGAATACCTGCGACAGCGCGCGCGTCGTTCGCCGTATACAACACAAAAGAAGAAATCGACGCGCTGGCAGCGGGCATCCAAAAAGTGCGAGAGGTGTTTGCCTGATGGCCGATTTGCGCGAGCTTTATCAGGAAGTGATTCTTGAGCACAGCAAGACGCCGCGAAACTTTAAGCAGCCGGCTGCCGTGAACCGCAGCGCCGAGGGATACAACCCACTGTGCGGCGATCATTTTACAGTTTATCTTGACATGGAAGGCGATTCCATCCGCGACATCGGCTTCAAAGGATCAGGCTGCGCGATCTCGAAAGCTTCCGCTTCGATGATGACGCAGATTGTGAAGGGCAAGAGCAAGCAGGAGGCCTCCGCGCTGTTTGAAAAGTTTCACAAACTGGTCACTGGGACGGATGCGAAGGAATCGGATTTAGGCAAGCTTGCGGTATTCTCAGGAGTTTCCGAATTTCCTACGAGAGTGAAGTGCGCGACCCTTGCCTGGCATACTCTGCAAGCGGCTCTTGCGGGGCAGAACGACGCAGTTTCGACGGAGTAATTTAGAGCGCGAAAGTTTTTTATGACTGCAATTGGACCCCTCACGCTGAATCGCGAGTGCGAAGTAGTGCAAATCCCCAGCGGCGCGCGCGGTACGCTTCCCGCCGGTACGCCAGTGCGGATCATGCAGTCGCTTAGCGGAAGCTACACTGTCTCTACCGACCTCGGATACATGTGCCGCATCGACGGAAAGGACGCCGATGCGCTGGGGCTCTCAAATGCCGAGGCTTCGAAACCGGCGCCGGAAGGTATATTCAGCGAACAAATGGTGTGGGACCAATTGAAAACGGTTTATGATCCGGAAATTCCCGTCAATATTGTGGACCTGGGATTGATTTATTCCTGCGTCGTTGCGTCGCGCGACGAGGGCGGCAATAAGATTCATGTCAAGATGTCAATGACCGCGCCCGGTTGCGGCATGGGTGACGTTCTCAAAGCTGACGTGCAAGGGAAACTCTCGCGCCTGCCAGAAGTGAAAGAAGTGCAGGTGGATGTGGTTTTCGAACCCGCATGGCATATGGGGTTGATGTCGGAAGCGGCGAAGCTGCAACTCGGTTTGTGACCGTTCCGAGCCGAAAAATATTGCTTTCCGTTGAACAAGACTAGCTTGCCTCGCGATAGCAATCTTTCTATTCTTTCCCGGTCTCGTCTTCCGGTAACTCTTCCCGGCCCGATACAATAAGACTCAGACAAATGGCTCAGCCACTCTCCCACTCCGCGCTATTGGCCGACTTATATGAACTCACGATGGCGGCCGCGTATTTCGAGAACGACTTAACCGGCAACGCTACTTTTGAATTGTTTGTCCGCTCTCTCCCACCGGAACGGAGCTTCCTTTTAGCGGCGGGGTTGGAACAGGCGCTGGAATATCTGGAGAATCTGCGCTTCCGCGAGGAGGAAATCACCTACCTCCGCGAACAGCCGGTCTTTGGCTGCATTAACAGCGAGTTTTTCGATTACTTGCGGGAATTCCGTTTTCATGGCGAAGTCTGGGCTATGCCTGAAGGCACACCGGTTTTCGCGGAAGAGCCGATGCTTAGAATTTCCGCGCCGATTATCGAAGCGCAGATTGTCGAAACATTTCTTCTTTCAACTCTCACCTTTCAAACCATGATTGCGTCGAAGGCGGCGCGAGTGGCCGCGGCGGCGCATGGACGGCAAGTAGTGGAATTTGGGTCGCGCCGCGCGCACGGTCCGGAAGCAGGCGTTCTGGCCGCACGTGCCGCATATATTGGCGGATGCAGCGGAACGTCAAATTTACAGGCGGGACGGCTTTTTGGTATTCCGGTTTTTGGCACCATGGCGCATTCGTTTGTCATGGCGTGCGCCGACGAGGAACAAGCGTATCGCCGCTTTGACCGGCTGTTTCCGCGGCACAATATCTTGCTGGTGGACACATACGATACGTTGTCTGCGATCGACAAGATCGTGCGCGCCGGACTGCACCCGAAAGCGGTTCGCCTCGACAGCGGTAATTTACTGGAACTCTCCTGGCAGGTGCGGGAACGGCTTGACCGCGCAGGGCTTGGCGCGACGGAGATTTTTGCTACTGGCGATCTCGACGAATTTCGCATCACCGATTTGCTCGCATCGGGCGCACCGATTAATGCATTCGGCGTGGGCACGGTTCTGGCTACCTCAAAGGACGCTCCGGCGCTGGGCGGCGTGTACAAGCTGGTGAATCTGCAATCGGATCAAGGTGTAAGTTATCGCGCCAAACTCAGCGAGGACAAAATTACTTATCCGGGCGCCAAACAGGTTTTTCGTTTTTCCGATAGCAGTGGAATCTATCGCGAAGACATTGTGGGATTGGAGAGTGAAAGCTATTCCGATTCCACGCCTTTGCTGCGATGCGTGATGCGGCAGGGTAAACGCATGGGAGAATCCCCGTCTTTGTCGAACGTTCAGAAAAATGCGCGCGAAGAATTATTGCGGCTCGCGCCCGATTGCCGCCGCTTGGATCGGCCGCAGTGCTACAACGTGTCATTCAGCGGCGACGTGAAAGAACTATTGGCGAACGTGCGGCGACAGCTGAGTCCCGAGTCCCGAGCCCTGAGTCCTGAGTCCTGAGCTTGCGGCCAGACCTCGCGACTCAGGACTATTGCCTCCGCGACTTAGCGGCTTGTGTTTTTTCTTTGCAGCTTTGTTCGAGATTCCATCGGGCATGCTTGTAGAATGCTTGAGCCTTTGAACGATATCTCTTCGGAGCTAGTTCATGTGGAACAATCAAACGGCCCGGCGCGATTTTCTGCGTATTTCAGGCGCGGGGATTGCCGCGGCCTTGCCGTATCACGGGGCCGAAGCACAAATTTCTCAAGCCGGAGCGAATTCCGGCGCGCATGATGTGAAGATGTTTGGCGCGGCCGGTGACGGGAAGACAATCGACACTCCGGCAATCAATCGAGCCATAGAAGCTGCCGCTGCGGCTGGCGGAGGCACGATTCGTTTTCCGGCGGGCAACTATCTCTGCTATTCCATTCGGCTCAAGAGTAATGTGGCTCTC
>Ga0209010_1000161_pt1 | contig 25209 bp, 25 predicted proteins | sample BlaSpr_A8_OM1_O3_FD_187985 | JGI IMG/M metagenome (GOLD analysis project Ga0209010, IMG submission 187985) | Forest soil microbial communities from Thunder Bay, Ontario, Canada - Black Spruce, Ontario site 2_A8_OM1_O3 (SPAdes) (version 2) | ecosystem: Environmental > Terrestrial > Soil > Boreal...
CGATTTTATGGCGCATTCTTGCGACCGGGACAAAGCTTGGCTGGTCTTAGGGTTAGAAAGTTTGCACAGCGTTTTTCCCGTTTTGGGAATCGGCCAAAAGCGCCCCGCCGGGGGCGGTTTTCCACAGGCTCGAAAGGCTTGACATTTCTGGCCGTAGAAAAGTGCTCCGTTATTTCGGAGGCGCTGGCGGCGCATCGGCCTGCTTCACTGCCAGTTCTGCACCCTGGAATCCGATTTTGCTGTGAGTTCCATCGCAGAAGGGCTTGTTCACCGATCCGCCGCAGCGGCAGAGCGAGAACGCCGTCTTGCCGGTTAAGTCATACGCAGTTCCGTTTACGTCGACTAACTCAACCACGCCTTCTGCGGCCTCGACGCGGAACGGGCCATTTGGCCTGACCGTGATTTTTACCTGAGCCATATTATGATTCCTCCAACCTTACGAGTTTCCAGCAAAGTAAGAAGATATCACCAAACGCAGCCTAGAGGAGAGCCGTCTGCGCTGCCGAGCTATCCTCAGCGCCTAAAGAGCGCACCTTTTTTTCACGGTCCCGCCCATCCATATATGTTCTTGATAACATATGCATTTTAATACATGCTATTTCGTCCTGTGGCGTTCTACGGCCGCGATCCGGGAAGGCCCGGCAACAATGAAGACTTTAGAAGAAAAACTTAAGGAGATCAGTCCAAAGAGGCGGGAAAAGATCAGGGCTCGCACACGCGAATTGGTGACACGCGAAATGTCTCTGCGAGAACTCAGGCATGCGGTCAACAAAACTCAAAAGACTTTGGCCCGCACACTCAATATGGGTCAGGATGGAGTCTCGCGACTGGAGAAGCGAAGTGATTTGTTGCTTTCTACTCTGCGGAATTATGTGGAAGCGGTTGGAGGAAGCCTGACTCTTGTGGCTCAGTTCCCGGATCAGGAGCCCATTGCGATCGGTGGGTTCGGGGACATTGCGGTGGCTCCGGAGAACCAAAAGGTTAAGCGTCGGCTCAGGGTTTGATCTCGTTCAACATCGACAAGGGACGGTATTTGTCGCCAAACATAAAGAGTATGTCGCGTCCAAACTGGTCATCGAACCGAGCATCGACCATAATCGGGTGTCCAATGCCCCGCACGAAATCAACGTCCCGCCAGTCTTTCGGTATTCGCCGTCCGACGAACAAAATAAACCCAATTCCGAGGAAAGGCAGAGTGTAAACACAGAAGTCATCCTTGCGTGTCGGATATGGATGGGCAAAGTACTTCACGAGTTCACTGTTCACGGGGGGTAGGCAAACACCTAACATGCAATCTTGTGGAAATTCGGCAATTCCCATTAAATATTTACGCAGTTGCTCCTTGTAGGGACCAAGATCGATTGCTGGTTCGATGCTTCTTCCACTCCAATTGTGCACTGCGGCACGCCAGAACATACTTGCAGCGAAATAGCTAATCGCAGATATCTTGACTCCTCGAATTTCGGATGCGTGGTAAACACTCACTTCAGGTCCGGCAAGACACGCGTTCCCACCAGCAATTAGCGAGCACAAACGAAAGGTCCCACCCCGCCAGCAATGCTGCAATACCCAATCTTCTCCGCTTGAGCGGAACCGCTGCTCGCACTGATCGCATAGTAGATGCGCTGTGTATTGCGCGGATGTTTGTACGGCGGCCAAGTCTGTCATTTGTACAGGATTGGGATTCTTGTTTCCTTCGCGAGCTGTTTCCTCGCGGATAATCTTGTAGGCTGCTGATGGAAAAAAATGGCTTCTTCGGAGCTCCACGGAGTCGCGGAGGCACAATCGACACTTTCCTAGGTGATGAATTGCCGCCACTGTTCCACTCCCCTCCAAAACAGTAATGGGAACGGGGCCCGGCCTCCCGCTCCCCCGTGCGACGGACGATGGCACCAAGGGATTTCTCTTGCGTGACCTCGACTTCGGACTCTGTTCACATCACGATGCCGCGCTCCCGTCGACGAGAGCCGGGCAATCTGACATGGAACCGGAGGTCCCGGAGGCGAGCCAATGGCGTCGGGGTCTGTGTGCCATCTTTCGAAGACCGCGAAAGATGGGACAGCCGTACCGTGGCGGCGCTAAAGGTCGGCAAGACCCTGCCTACAGTGCGGATGGTTTCTTCAATGTATTCAACAATTCCCCGATCTTCCACGCGGGAATCACTCCTGCTATTCCGTTGTTTGATTGGACAAACGATTTATCTTGAAACGTTTTTCCATCGGCTGTTCGGAGGGGCTCCTCATTATGGACATGCATCCAATCGATACCCATCAACCACGGTCCCAAGCCGGGTAGGAGCAATCCGCCGATAGATCTGGAGTTTGAGGGTAAGACTAGCAATACAGGTGAGCCGCTGAACCCAGGAATTGAATGGCATTCCACCAAGAAACTTTCCTGATCGCATTTAAAAAGATTCGGGATTTTTTCTCCCGGCATCATTGAAATGCTGCCGAATCTGGCCGTAGGACTATTCCTCAATTTGCCGTCGTGTCCGACCAAACGTCCGATCATTGCAACGTTATCCCCTATTCCGACATTGTATTCGGCAATGACTTTATGATTGAGAAATGCGCTTTCATTTATTGCAAGAAATTGATGTTCCTCCGAAAGAGCATCGAAACGAAGCGCTGATATGTCATCACCATCGGGGTGGTTACGCCACCTATTCTTGTTCGTCTCGGTAATATCGATTTTCCCGTCGTGTCGATTCACGCGCACAATTGGGCCATCCATCTCTTCGATGACATGTCGGTTCGTCACGGCAAAATCCCCTCCAAGTCTTTCTGCTATCATTCCATACCGAACGGACCAGAAACCCGCTACCTCCCGCCTTCTTACCCTCTTGTGCTGTTGATTTGGTGGGATAGATGTAGACAACGCACTGCAAGAACTCATCTGCGATTCTCATGCCGATTCTCATCATAGGCTGTTCGATTGTGCCTGTGGGGAAACTCGGTGAAAACTAAGGAACTTGTTTCTCTCCTGCTCCTCGCATTGAGCGTCTGCGCTGCCCGCCCAGGGAAAGCGCTACAATCCACCGCATGCCCGCCGATACTTCGAAGGTTGCAACGACAGAATCCACTCCGCCATCCCTGCGCGAAGCAACTAAGCCCGATCTATTGACCATCGCTGCCATCGCCGTTGTTGCCACGGTGATTGCGAACTTTATCCATGAGGGGCTGGGTCACGGAGGCATGTGCGTGGCCACGGGGGGACAGCCGCTGGCGATCTCGACCGTACACTTCGAGTGCAGCGCGGACACCCGGTGGGTGGCGGCGGGCGGCACGCTGGCCAATCTGATATTTGGAGCGTTGTTTTGGGGAGCCGCGCGTGCGGTCAAGCAGTCCGCGTCTGCGCTATGGCGCTACTTCTTCTGGCTGCTGATGACTCTTAATCTGTTTGAGGCAGCCGGATATTTTCTGTTCTCCGGCATGGGCAACATCGGCGACTGGGCGATGGTGGTGGCGGGATGGCAGCCAGGCTGGGCGTGGCGCGTGGGGCTGACTGCGCTGGGAGCGGTGACCTATTTCATTTTGTTTGTGCCGCTGTGTGTGCGCGAGCTGCGTCCCTTTTTAGGCAAGGATGCGACGATGCGCGTACGCCGCGCGCGCCAACTCACGCTCGTGCCTTATGTCACTTCAGGGATCCTCTCCTGCGCTGCGGGCGCGCTAAATCCGGTGGGGCCGCTGTTGATTCTGATCTCCGCCGGGGCTTCGTCGTTTGGCGGGCACTCCGGGCTGGCATGGATGTCGAGCCTGCTCTACGGCCCGCGTATTCCCAGCACCGAATTGCAGATGTCCGAAATTAAGCGCGCCTGGGGATGGGTGATCGCAGCGGTGATCCTGGCGATAGTGTTTCTTCTAGAACTGGGACCGGGCGTGAAATTTCATTCCGGGCTGAGGGGATAGCCGTTGCCGGGTCGTTCCCTGGAGCTTTGGTCGCTTTGAGCGCTTCCAAATCTATTCGGTCGTCAGAAGCAACAACCCAATCCCAGCGGCCGCTCACCAATCTGTAACTTCCCGCCGCCCCGCACATCCCATCTCTGCCCGCAGGCTAACCCTGCGAGACGAAATCGATCGACACTCTCCAAGGAGATCACTATGAAGAAAATGTTCAGCAGTTTCGCACTCGCCTGCGTGATGGCCGCGTCTATGGCTACCTTCGCCCAATCTGGCCAGGATCAGGTGAAGCCGGACGACACCAAGCAGCAGGATCAGATGAAGAATGACCAAATGAAAAACGACAGCATGAAGAAGGACGACACCACGAAAAAGAAGAGCAAGAAGGTCAAGAAAGATCAGATGAAGAAGGACGATACGATGAAGCACGATGACATGAAGAAAGACGACACCATGAAGAACGATCAGATGAAGCAGAACTAACGGTCGTCTGCCGCTTGGGGGCGCGGGCTTGGCCCGCGCCCGTTATCTGTCGCAGATTCCTGCCATTACTGACCCCTTTTCATGCCGGACATTCGCCGGGGTTCCGTGATACCGCAAGCTGGGAGCAGATTCCTCACCGGTCTTTCAGACCGGTTCGGAATGACAGAGGTTTGTGCCGATCTTCCTACTAGTGCGTTCAACTAGTGTGCTGTTACCCGAACTTCCTCGTCGTCGGCATCGGCTTCCATCTCGCCCGCAGCTTCCGCCCTTCGGATCGCCGCGACATCCAGGTATTTCCTCATGCAGCGCAGGCAGGGAACGTATCCTTCGGCAATCGCTTCCTTGGCCGTTGTGCTCCGCAAAGTTTCTTTGTTGTGGATGAACGTACAGCCGGCGACGTGAAAAACTTTGGTCCCGGTGGCCACCAGCACCACCAGGTCCGGAGGGATGCCCTGCCCGGCTTGCGCCATGGGAGCTCTCATTACGCGGTTAGGAGCTACTGAACTTGCCATCTGGACGCCGGCCGTTACCAGCGCCAGCGCGGCCAGAGGCACCAGCCACGCTGACCACGGCGACCATCGTCTTTCATTCTGACGCGCATCCTGCGCGAGTTTTTTTTCCAGGCTCTTCTCTAGCCTCAGGCCGAAACCCGCGGGAACTTCCAGCATGCGCTCGTCACCGTAAAGCAGCGTCACATTGCGCACTCCTTCGAGCACAGACGTGCAGCGCGTACAGATCTTGAAGTGCTCCTCCATCGCCGAGCGCAGCGCACCATCGACTTCGCCATCCAGATAGTTTGAGATTTCACGCCACACCTGTTCGCAGTTCACCGCGTCCCCGTTTGTCGTATCCCGGTTTATCGTATCCCTGTCTACCATGGCTTGGTCCCCTTCTCAAAGGGCAAGCGGCTGAACCAGCCCTGCTGCCATCCGGCCGCAAGCAAATCGCGCAACATCAGCCTTGCCCGCAGCAGCCGCGTCTTTACTGAGGCAATCGAAATGCCCAGCGCCTCGGCGGTTTCCTGAATGTTCATATGCTCCACGTCGCGCAGTACAAATACTTCGCGGTATTTGCGGTCGAGCGTGGCCAGCGCCTCGGTCAGCTTCTGGCGCACTTCTTTGCGCTCCAGCGATTCGGAGGGAATTTCGCGCCAGTCGGCAAAATCGCGCGGCGCGTAATCCTGCTCGGCATCGTTGTCGCCCCGGTCGTCGATTGGTTCCATGATCACCGTCCGCTGCCTGCGCCGCCGCATCAGCGCTTCGTTTACCGTGACCTGAATCAGCCAGGTGCTGAAGCGCGCCTCCTGACGGAACTGCCGGATGTTGGCGAAGGCCTTCAGCATCGCCTCCTGCGCCGCGTCCTCTGCGTCCGCTTCGTTGCGCAGGATCGCCAGCGCCGCCGCGTAGACCCGCCGTTCGTAAGGCTGCACCAACTCGTAGAACAGTTCGCGTTCGCCGCGCTGCACGCGGGCGATTAAATCCTGCTCGCGCGCTCCTCGATCCTGCGCCGGATTGTTCGCCACCAACTTCGCTTCGGACATCTCCCGCCGCCCCCACGCCGCTGCCCGTCGTCAATACTCCAGGTCTTAGTACTCCGGATCTTTTTTCCAGCCCGTCAGCATGGAAACGAAATTGTTCCAGCCGTGCAGAATGACCATGATCAAATGCCCGAAGACAAAAGCTAAAATCGCCCACATCGCCAGAAAATGCCACAGCCGCGCCCAGTGGAAGCCGCCCATCAGCCAGCCCAGCCAGGAAAATTGTGCCGGCTTCCACACCACGAAACCGGTGAGCACGGAAAGAATTCCGAGGCCGATGGCGCTGGTGTAAGCCTGCTTCTGGAGCGAGTTGTAAGCCTCGCGTACTTCAGGCTTCTTTCCGAAGAAGAAGTAGTGCTTCACCATGGGCCACACGCCCGGAACGTCACGGTGAGTGAACAAAACCTGTTTGTAGTTGCCGCTGAAAATCTGATAACCGACGTAGACGACGCCGGTCGCCATGTAAATCCACATGAAGGTCAGGTGCCACTGCAATGCCCCGCCCAGCCATCCGCCGATGGCCAGCGATTTAGGCCAGTCGATCAAATCTTTTTGCGGAATCTTGGCGCCGAAGCTGGGGAAGGCGCGAAAAATTTGCAGCCCGCTGCCGATCATCACGAAGAGCGAAATCGAATTCAGCCAGTGGCACCAGCGCACCACCAGCGGATGCTCATAGACCGCGCGGGCCACTGTGATTGGGGAGGCGTCTTCCTCTTTTTCATTTGGCTGGAGGATTTCGATTGTTTCACTCATGAGTTTGACTCCGGCCAGATTGGTCCGCGGAAAAACGTTTGCAACAAACCGCGAACCTCAGACGCTGAAGCGCCTCGTATGTTCTGGCATTTCGCGGCGCGAGTGAACTCGTGCCCTTCCCGTCTACCTTCACAGTCCGTAGAACCAGGAATATCCCTGATCTTCCCAATAGCCAACTTTGTCGAGCACGTTGGTGACTTTCAAGTCGGTCAAATATTTGGCTTGCTTGTATCCAATTTTCGTCGGCGCCTGCAATCGCACCGGCGCGCCGTGCTCGCGGGTTAACGGCTGGTCATACATTTCGTAGCACATCAGTGTTTGCGGATGCAGCGCTGTCGCCATGTCCAGCGACTCGTAATAATCGTCGGCGCACGCCACGGTGATGAACCGCGCCGTAGTGTCAGCACCGATCAGCTTCAGGAAGTCGGAAAGCCGCGCTCCGCCGAAGCGGCCAATCACGTCCCAGCCTTCGACGCAGACGTGCCGCGTATTCTGCCGGTAGCGCGGGAGGGATTGAATCTGCGCCATTGTGTATTCGCCGGGCTTCTGCACCGCGCCGGTGACGGTGAGCGTCCAGTTTTCGAAAATCACGCCGGGGTCGGCAACGTCATAACCATTGATGGGGAATTTATCGAAGGGGACGACCTGACTATCGGCAAACGTGGGCACCAAATGTCCCGTGCGAAACATCTTTCCCGAAGCCCAGTCGCTGAACCTGATCCCCTGTTTCAGCAGACCCTCCTGCCAGCGCGGCACGGCGAAGGCCCCCAAAGCCAGGACAGGAGCCAGTTTCAGCAGCTCCCGCCGTCCCATCTGCGCGAAGCGCCGCTCCGTGACCTTTGTCTCCAATTCTTTTTTCTTCATCAAACCGCCTCCGGGCGCAAGTCCTTACGGAGCATGGGATTCGCAACCCGCAGCAAAGTTTCAGGGACCTCCTGTGTAGAAAGCAGAGAGGCTGTCATTCCAGGTCTTTATCCATTCTCATTTCGAGTCTTTAAGATATTGCCATTCCGAGCCCAGCGAGGAATCTGTTTTGCCTTCCCGCAGCGGGAAAAGGCTACTAAATATGCCCTTTCGTGCCCAGTTTGGGTCGCAGAAGTTATACACTTTTCCTAGCCTTTTTAGCCTTTTCAGGGCATACTAGACGCAGAACATCCCCCGGGAAGCGATCGGTCCTGCATGTTCGAACAAGAAACAGAGAAGACCTTCGAAGAAAAAGCCTTTGGCGGCAAGGGTTTGGACCGAAAAGATTTCCCGCAGAAGTTTGCGACCCTGACCCCGAAGTCGGAGCCCTTGGTAGTGTCCGGTTCCCGATCCCGATTCGAAGATCCCAAGCAACGCCAACTCATGCTCGCGGCGCTCGCTTTGTTGATGGTTGCATTGTGCTTTGTGCTCTATCGCGATCGCGATTTCTGGTTCCCTGACGCGCAGGAAGCACAATTGGAAGACCCCGCAGAAACTGCTCCCGCGGCTTCAGCGCCAGCAGCGGCCGCAATAACTACGCCAGCGCAAGGTACACCGGCTCTTGTGGCCTCAGGCTCTGACGCCTCAACTTCTCTGGTGTCGCCCGCCATGCCCACGCGGGCGGCCAAATCGAGCCATCACGCCAGCGCAAGAACAAGTGGAGCGGTTGCGCACACGAACGTCAACACAACAGAGGCTTTCACGCCCGTCGATCCCGCGGCCCCCGATCCGCCTCCCGCGGTCATCTCGAACCGCACGGTTCTGCCGCCGCTGAATGTGGAGGTTGTAGCCGGAGACACGCATCGCACCATCCGCCCGGGAACTAATTCAGTTCGCGTGGACCTCGCGCCTGGCGCGAAAAATCAATCTCTGAACCAGCCCACGACCGAGGTGCCCGCCGCGGCTGCGCCTGACATAACTACGCCTACTGTCGAAGTGCCAGATACCACGGCGACCGTGACCAGCAATGCCTCCGAGCGCGTGCAAATGTCAGCCGATACAGAAGAGGTCGTCAGCCATCCGGTTAAACCAGGGTATCCTCTATTAGCGCGTCAAATGAAGGTACAGGGCTCGGTAATTCTGCGCGCCCTGATTGGCAAGGATGGAATGATTCAGGATCTTCACGTGCTGAGCGGCCCGCGCATTCTGGCTTCCGCCGCGCAGGACGCCGTGCGCCAGTGGCATTTCAAACCGCACTATGAAGGCGACGAAGCGGTCGAAACGCAGGCCAAAATCACGGTGAACTTCACCATCTCCACGAACTAATAATCCTCTATCACTCCAAAGTGCGCCTGCACTATGGGATTGGCCGTGCCGAGTGGCGCGGGCGGCCTTGGGAAAAAAGCACCCCAAATAACGAATGCCCTGGACTTTTTCAAGTCCAGGGCACCCGGGCAGCCCTCCCCCAGAACTGCTCACTGGAGAAAATAAACTCAGTTTTCTAATCTTCCTATGGCTCTTCCGTGCCATATGCTGCCACCAAAGTGCCACCGGCCTATCTCCTTGAAAAGACTGCATTCTCGTGCCAAATCGTGACCCCGGAGGCTGATCCTGCGTCCTGAAGTCCCCCGTCACTCGTGCCGATAAACAAAGTCGAGGGCCTCTGCTCTAGCTGGCACTAACGCGCCGTCTCAACGATTGGCTACAAGCTAAAAGCTAAAAGCTAAGAGCTTCTTAATCCATGCAGGAATTTCAAGACTGGGAAGTTTGCCGCAGCATTCTGGAGAGCCTGCCTGTGGGGCTTTGTGTGGTGGACTTGCAGAAACGCGTAGTCTTCTGGAGCAAAGGCGCCGAACGCATCACCGGCTATCTGCGCCATGAAGTTGTGGGCCGCGACTGCCTCTCCAACACTCTGCCGCACTGCGACAAAATCAAGAGCCAGCCCTGCCCGGCCAATTGCCCCATCGATTCGGCGGTTCGCGCTGCGCAGCCAGTGGAAGGCACAGGCTTCATCCACCACAAAAATGGGCACAGGATGCAACTGCTCTTTGCCGCCGTGCCCATTCACAACGCGCACGGATCGATCATTGGCGTAGCCAAGAGTTTCGACGATCAGCGCCTGCCGGTCGATCCCGAGCATCGCGAAGAGACTCTGAAGCTTTCCGGCCTGGTCGACGAGGTAACGGGGCTTCCCAACCATGCCATGATGCGCTCTTACTTGCGCGAAAGTCTGGCCACGTTTACGGAACTGCATGTACCTTTTGCGATTGTCCACGTACGGGTTGATGGCCTCGACCATTTTCGTTCCAACTTTGGCCAGAGGGCCGCCACCTCTATCCTGCGCGCGATTACGCAAACGCTGGTGACCGCTCTATGGAAGACCGACCTGGTGGGGCGTTGGGCGGACGATCGCCTGCTCGTCATTTTGAATGGCTGCACTGAAAACGCGGTTCAGTCGGTTTGCCGCAGGCTCAGCGGCCTGCTCGCCGATGACGGCATTGAGTGGTGGGGTGAGATTCGCTCGCTCGCCGTCTCCCTGGGCCAGACCTCCGCCCGGCTCGAAGATACCGTGGAATTGCTGTTGCTGCGGGCGGAGCACTCGCTCGAGCAAAACTCGCTCGCTCTTCCGGCCTCCGCCGGAGAAAGCTCCGGGAACTAATTTTGTTTGCCATCATTGGAATTGTCGTCGTCTTCGGAGCCGTCCTCGCCGGCTATCTGATGGAGCACGGTAACCTCAAGGTGCTCGTGCAGCCCGCCGAGCTGGTGGTCATCGGCGGCGCGGCCATTGGCACGGTCCTGATCGCCAATCCGCTGCATATCATCAAGGCTCTGGTCGGCGGCATCACTGGAGTTTTCAAGGGTTCACCCTTCAACAAGCAGCGCTATATCGACACCCTGAAAATGATGTACGACCTGCTCAACAAAGCCCGCAAAGACGGTTTGATGACACTCGAAACGGACGTCGAAGAACCGGACAAGAGTCCCATTTTTTCCACCCGCCCGGAGTTCGTGAAGAATCACCATCTCTGCGATTTCGTCTGCGACTCACTGCGCATGGCCATCACCGGGATCGATGCCTTCGAACTCGATCAGCTCCTCGATCTCGACATGGAGGTTCATCATCACGGCGCAGCTCTGCCCGTGGCCGCGCTCAGCACCATGGCCGACGCTCTGCCCGGACTGGGCATTGTCGCTGCGGTGCTGGGCGTGGTAATCACCATGGGCGCCATCGGCGGCCCTCCAGAGGAAATCGGACATAAAGTGGCAGCTGCGCTGGTGGGAACATTTCTCGGCATTCTTCTCTGCTACGGCTTGATCGGCCCCATTGCCGGAAACATGACCAAAATTGCCGATGAGGAACACGCCTTCCTCTATGTGCTGCGCGTTCTCATCATCGCGTTTCTCAAGGGCAGCGCTCCTATCATGGCCGTCGAAGTCGCGCGCCGCGCCGTTCCCGGACACGTACGCCCGTCGTTCAAAGAACTGGAAGCGGCCTGCCGTGGCGGAGGAGCCGCAGCGGCCGCGGCTGGCCACTAAGCTCTAGTGGGAAACGAAACGGCTAAGTTATGGACAAAGCGCGCCCCATCGTCATCCTCAAGAAAAAAGGCGGACACGGCGGACATCACGGTGGCGCCTGGAAGGTCGCTTACGCCGATTTCGTTACCGCCATGATGGCATTCTTCCTCGTGCTCTGGCTGGTCAGTTCCGCCCCTAAACCGGTCAAAGAAGCCATTGCCGGGTATTTCAACGACCCCAGCGGCAGCGGCAGCAAAGCCGGCACCAGTATGTCCGGCACCGGCGAAAATCTCAGCGTCACTCGCGATGACATGCCCATGCTCAAAGAACAACTCGAGCAGGCCATGAAAAAAATGCCTGATTTCAAAAACCTGCACGACCACGTGGAAATGACAATCACCAGTGAAGGGCTGCGCATCGAACTCAGCGAATCCGCGGTTGGGACCTTCTTCGACAGCGGCAGCCCAAAGCTCAACGGCGACGGAAAAGACATGCTTATCCTGCTGGCCCAGCAACTCGGCAAACTCCCCAATCATCTTTCCATTGAGGGCCACACCGACTCCAAGCCCTACGCCAAGGGCGCCAACTATGGCAACTGGGAACTCTCCTCCGATCGCGCCAACGCCGCCCGCCGCCTGATGCAGGCCAACGGCGTGAGTGCAGACCAGGTCAAACAAGTGCGCGGGTTTGCCGATCAGCGACTGCGCAAGCCCGCTGATCCTCTCGACCCCTCCAACCGCCGCATTTCGGTTATCGTGCAATACCTGCCCAAAGGGCCTGAAGACGAACCTAAGCCTGCCGAAGGCGAGGCCAAGCCGGGAGAAAAATCGGAAGAAAAGCCGGGAGAAAAACCCGAAGCCAAGGCAGCGGAAAAGTCAGAAGGAAAAGCGGAAACCAAGACGGAACCCAAACTAGATACGAAACCGGACACCGCAGTAGCGAAGCCCTCCGCCGGCACGCCCGAGAAAAAATGAAGTGTTGTCGTGGAGATTCTTTAAGTGGGGACAGCCACCCTCGGCTGTCCGCCGCGCGTAGCGCGGCCCGGCCCGCATTGCCGCCTACTTCCCATCCACCGAAAATGCCAGCAGCACATTCCCCGCCATGGCGTTGGTATAGCCAGTATTCACGTACACCATCCCGCTCACAATCGCTGGCCCCGCCCCATTCAGCGATCCACCATGCCCCTTCACGCCATTCGTAGTGCGATACTCCTGCGACGTATCGAAGTCCCAGAGCACGCTGCCATCGCGCGTGTCATACGCCCGCAAATGTCCATCCAGAGACCCCGCAAACACCACTCCGGGAATCGAGGTGGGCGGGGCCATCTGCGCCGCGCTGCATCCAAATTGCCCCGCGCAAGCCGGCTTGGGCGGAGCCGCCCGCCATACCTGCTTCCCCGTGCGCAGGTCGATCGCGAAGAGCCCACCGCCCACCAGCGGATTATCGAAGTCGTAATCCGACAACGGAAAATATCCATACCGCCGATCCGCCGCGCCACCCCATTCGATCCCGCCCAGCGGTCCGCCGCGTCCAATGCGGCTTTGCCAGAGCATCTTGCCGCGGCGTTCGGGATCGAGCGCGTAGACCATCCCCGATTTCTGCGCGAGGAGCAGAACATCTCGTCCACCTTGCAGCGATCGCAACACCGGAGGTGCGCCGAAATCGAAATCATCTCCGTGCTGCTGCGGGCAATTGTCTTTTTTCTCCGCCACGCATCCGCTGTTCCATAAATCCTTTGCCGTAAATTGCCGCGACCACAATTTCTTTCCCGACCGCATATCGAAGGCAATTACGGCATCCGAGGTGTTAGTCGCCGGATCGGAATAATTGTTTCCTGTGGAAACATAAACCGCGTGCCGCTTCAAATCCGCGGTCGGAGTCGACCAGACGGCCGCGCCCGAAGGCCCCCAGTACTGCACTCCCAGCGCATTTTTGCGCGTGGGTTTCGGTTCCGCCGCGATGGTATAGGCTCTCCAAATCTGGTTTCCCGAAGCCGTATCCAGCGCCACCACCGAGCCTCGAAATGTACAGCACGGATATGTCGGGTCCGCAGCCGCACCTTCTTCACCGGAAGAAATTGGGATGTATAGGCGCGTGCCGAGCAGCAGGGGCGAGCCCGTAATGCGCGCGGTGGGATGTTCACCCGGCCGCACCCTCCAAACCACCGAACCATCCGCAACTTTCAGAGCATAGACAAATCCGTTGGTGTCGCCGAAGAAAACCGTGCTGCCTTTTTCTCCCACCGAAATGGCGGTCTTCACCGTAGCCGAAGCCTTAAAGCTCCACCACAAGCACCCGGTAGCGGAATCCAGCGCATAGACCGTCCCATCTTCGCTGCCCACAAACAATTTTCCAGCGTAAGAAGTCGGCTGGCCAAATGTGGCCGCCGCTCCCGGAAATCCAAACGCCCATTTGAATTTCAGATTCTTGACCTGCTCGCGATCCAGTCCCGCGGCCACCGCCGGCTGAAAGCGGCTGTTGCCCGCGTCGCTTCCCCACCCCGCCCAGCCTGGCGGATTCGGCGGCGGGTCCAGATCCCGCGCGCACATTCCCGCCATCACCGCGGGCGCTGCGGCGTCAGGCTGTCCCAGATACTCAGCGATGGCAGTCTTCTTCGCCTTGGAAAGAAATTTCCCCTGCCAACGCATCCTGCCGGAGTCGAGCGCAGCCAATATCGTGGCTCTCGACATCTGGCGCAGAGCTTCCGGCTCCGGAGCGCGCATGTCATTATTGGCCTTGTGACAGCTCGCGCACTTCTGCGCGAACAGCGCCGCCCCATCCGGCACCGCCGCAACCTGCTTCCGCGAACATCCTTGCAAAGCAATCGCCGCCCCAAACCCAAGCAGCAGGGCAAACCACAAAGTCGGTGTGGTGTAACAAGTCGCCTGAAAACGCCAGGGAATGCTCATTTTTTGCAATCGCTTGCGCATCTCTTTCGCCGGAGCCTTGAGTGATCGCCGCGGCGGGGTTTATCCGGTCGCCATATTTGGATGCAGAAGTCCCGCGACCGACTGCAATCTCTAACCAAGAAAGACATTAAAAAAAGGTAAAGATTCGTCACGACCCATATAGAGTTAGCCGCCGGCTGTATAATTCCGCGTCTCAGAATTTCTGCCCCAGGAGCCTCCTGAATGGATCGGTTTTCCCGCCATCTTTGCCTCAGCATCCTAGTTGCAGTTTCCCTCTTCATTGTCCCGGCATGGCCACAAGACAAAGAGAAGGTCGATTTAGAAACCATGTCGCGCATCCGGTATGAAGGCTTCCACGATTCCAAGGTGATGGAATATGCCCAGGGCTTGATGGACTCCATCGGCGAGCGCCTAACCGGCTCACCCAACATGAAGCGCGCCAACGAATGGACTCGCGACCAACTCACCGCCATGGGCCTGAGCAACGCGCACCTCGAAGCCTGGGGACCGTTCGGCCGCGGCTGGGCCAACCAATTCATCAACGCGCGCATGACCTCGCCCGACATCACTCCGCTGCTCGTCTACGCGAAAGCCTGGACGCCGGGAACCAACGGCGTGGTAACCGGCAAGTGCATTCGCGCCGACATCACCGACAAAAAAGATTTCGACAAATACAAAGGCAAGCTGGCGGGAATGATCGTCATCTTCGGTCCCGACCCCGAAGTCAAACCGATTACCGAGGCGCCCTTCAAGCGCTATACCGATAGCGACCTGACCGGGATCGCCGATTACCAGATCCCAGGTGAGCGTCCGCCGTTCCGATTTGCCGACTTCGTCAAGCGCCAACAGTTCATCAAAGATCTGAACCAATTCTTCGCCGACGAGAAAGTTCTGGCCGTCATCGATCACGGCCGCATCACTACCGGCGGAGGCACCGTCTTCGTACAGTCCGGCGGCTCCTACAAGCCCGGCGAGACGACCACCGTTCCGCAACTCACTCTGGCCGTGGAGCAGTGGACCCGCATCGACCGCCTGATAAAGCAAAAGAAAGATGTGACACTCGAACTCAACGTGCAGAACACTTTCTACGATGACGATCCGATGCAGTACGACACCATCGCCGAACTCCCCGGCACCGACAAGAAGGATGAGATCGTCATGCTGGGCGCACACCTCGATTCTTGGCACGCGGGCACAGGCGCAACCGACAATGGCGCGGGAACGATCGTGATGATGGAAGCCATGCGCATCCTGAAAGCGCTCGACATCAAGCCGCGCCGCACCATTCGCATCGGCCTGTGGAGCGGAGAAGAACAGGGTCTGCTAGGGTCGCAAGGCTACGTGCAAAACCATTTCGGCGCCCGCCCGCCCATGGACGACCCGTTGATGAAAGACATGCCCACGCTACTGCGCCGCGAAGCCGGGCCGGTCGCGGTGAAACCGGAGCAGGCCAAAGTCTCGGCGTATTTCAACATCGATAACGGTACGGGAAAAGTTCGCGGGATCTATCTTCAGGAAAACGCCGCTGTGGAACCCATCTTCGAAGCCTGGATGCGTCCCTTCAAAGACCTCGGCATGGACACCATCACCATGCGAAACACTGGAGGCACGGATCATCAATCCTTCGACGCCGTCGGCATTCCTGGCTTCCAGTTCATTCAGGATCCGATGGATTATGAAACCCGCACTCACCACTCCAACATGGACGTCTATGATCGCCTTCAGCCCGAAGATCTAAAGCAGATTTCAGTAATCGTCGCCGGTTTCGTCTACGACGCCGCCATGCGCGACCAAATGCTTCCGCGCAAGCCCATCGAAAAACCGCTGCCGAGGGAGCCGGAGAAGAAGGAAGACTAAAGCACTAACATACTAGATTGTCATTCCGAACCGAGCCGGAGCAAAGCGACGGCAAGTGGAGGAACCTGCTTTTGCTTGCGGTAGCCCAATGCCGAGGGCTGCTACGCGGCTCGCCGCGCCCGAGTAGCCGCGGCCTTCTTCGCCGCCTGGCTGCGTGAGGCCTTCCCACGCGAGGCAGCGCTCTTCTTTGCCTGCCTCGATAACGCAGCATGCGAGGCCGCCGAATGTCCCTCGCGCTTCAATGCGCTTTCCGTGGCGCGCGACCGCCTGGCAGAAACTTTGTGCGGACTCTTCGCCGCCTTAGTATCCTGCGCCGCTTTCTTCCGAGTCGCTGCCGATCCCCGCGCCGGCAATTTCACTCCCGCGCGCCTCGCCTTCGAAAGCCCAATGGCAATTGCCTGCTTGGCCGATCGCGCTCCATGTTTTCCCTCCCGAATGTGATCCATTTCTTCCCTGACGAACTCTCCCGCCTGGGTCGATGGCGACTTCCCTTCCCGCGCATCTTCTCGGGCCCGCTGCATGGTCTCACGCTCCGGCATGGCAATCTCCCCTCGTTATTATTTCGTCTTCCAACTACTGTTCGAGTTTCAATGGGACGAAGCGGTGTGCCAATCGGAAAATCGCTGTACTCCGCTGTCAGAAGCTGCTGTATTTCCTGCTAGCCCGAGAGCGCAATCGGCAGTTTCGAAGAAGCCGTCCAGCGTCATCCTGTTGAGTCGGATTAATTTCCTCATCCCGCTCCGCTCATCTGACAACTCTAAGCCTAGCCTTTCTTCTTCTCCAGTTCCGCCCATCGCGCATACAGGGTGTCCACAGCGTGTTGCGCTTCTTCCAACTCTGTCTGTGCCCGCATCAGACTTGGACCGTCGCTGGCGATTGCCGGGTCTTCTAATTTCTCGCGCCGGGCTTGCAACAATTCCTCCGCTTCCGTAACGCGCTGCTCCATGGTCTCGTACTCGCGCCCCTCCATATACGAAAGCTTTTTCTTCCCGGACGCGGCTTGCTTGGGCGGAGGTGACGTAGACATCCCATCGCGGTTACTCCGCTGTTCCGCCTGCTTGCTTTCTTTCTGCCAAACTTCCCACTGTGAATAGTCCGCAAAACTCTCGCCTGCACCCCGGCCGTCGAGCCCGAGCACAACGGTCGAGACGCGATCCAGAAGATAGCGGTCATGCGTCACCAGAACAAGACAGCCGCGAAACTCCAGCAGGCTTTCTTCCAGGATTTCCAGCGTAGGAATGTCGAGATCGTTCGTCGGCTCGTCCAGCAGTAGCACGTCGGCGGGTTGCAGCATCAGTTGCGCAATCAACACCCGTGCCCGTTCGCCTCCGGAAAGCCGTTCCACGGGCTGATTCAACTGCTCGCCGCTGAACAGGAACCTCGCCGCCCACGACGCGACATGAATCGAACGATCTTGATAAATCACCGAATCGCCCTCGGGAGCTAGCGCTCGCCGCAGCGTTACGTTCTCATCCAGCTTGCGGGTCTGATCGAAGTAAACAATGCGCAGCCAATCGGCTCGGCGAATCGTTCCGTTCGTCGGCGTCAGTTCTCCGCGCAGCAGCCGCAACAACGTTGTCTTGCCGCTGCCATTCGGCCCCACTAATCCCACGCGCATACCCGCCGTGATGATGAAGTTCAGCTTCTCAAAGAGCGTCCGATCTTCAATCTTGTACGCGAGGCCTTCCAGTTCGATCAGACGTTTTGTCTTGCGGTCGGTAGCGGAGAAATCGATTTGCGCGGTTACGCGCCGGGTCCGCATGTTTACATCCGCAAGTTCTCCCATCAACTCGAATGCGTTGTCAATTCTCGCTTTCGACTTCCGCGTACGTGCCTTCGCCCCGCGGCGCAGCCACTCGATTTCCCGGTGTACCAGGTTCTCCAACGCTTCCTGATGCTTCTCCTGTGCATGAAGGAACGCTTCCTTCTTCTCCAGGAACGCGCTGTAATTTCCGCGCACACGCAGCAGGCCATCGGGATATTCGCGGCTAAGCTCGGCCGTTTCGGTGGCTACGTTCTCCAAAAAATAACGATCGTGGCTGATCACTACACACGCGAATTCGGCCTGCTCCAGCAACTCCTCCAGCCACTCGATGCCCGCCAGGTCCAGATGATTGGTCGGTTCGTCCAGCAGCAAAACATCCGGCGACCTGACCACGGCTTCCACAATCGCAAGGCGCTTCTGCCAGCCGCCGGAAAGCGCTGCCGCTTCGGCTTCCAGGTTTTCAAAGCCGGCGCGGCCGAGCACTTCGGCGAAACCGGCGTCACCCTCCGCGTCCGGATGCGATGAATCCTGCACCGCACGTTCGACGACGGAGCGCACAGTTGCGCCCGCCGGAAACTTGGATTCCTGCTCAACGTAGCTGAGACGAAGACGCTTTTGCGCCGTAATATTGCCGCTGTCCGGCGTTTCCAGGCCGGCCATAATTCGCAGCAACGTGGACTTGCCGGAGCCGTTCGGCCCAATCACGCCGATGCGGTTGCCCTCGGAGATGGTGAAGGAAACATTCTGGAAGAGCATCGTGGCTCCAAAGGCTTTCGAAATTCCTTGTGCGTTGAGGATCGGCGGCAATGATGAGTAGCTCCTAAAGGTCTCAATCGAGATTATCAGCAATGCCAGTTCGGGCTGTGGTTGAACTATGCGTCGGAGTTCGGGGCGACGAGTACGAAGATTTTCGTTGACACTACGAATATCTTCGTAGTACAGTTTTTCCCATGAAGTTGCTGCCTCAGAAACCCACCACCTCGGAACTCGAAATTCTGCGTGTTCTCTGGACCCGCGGCCCTTCCACCGTTCGCGATGTGCATGATTCGCTGAAAGAGCAAAAGACTCTTGGTTACACCACCGTCCTGAAGCTCTTGCAGATTATGACGGGAAAAGGGCTGGTCCGGCGTAACGAAACCGAGCGTGCGCACGTCTATGTAGCAGGCGTGCCCGCGGCGCAGACCAAGCGGCAACTGGCCGGCGACATGCTGCAACGCGTCTTCGAAGGCTCGGCCAGCGAACTGATGATGCACGCCCTGGCCGGCAAACGCGCCTCACGCCAGGAGATTGACGAACTCCGCCGCCTGCTCGACGAATACGAAAGGAACCGCCGATGAATGCGCCGACAAATGCAATGACCGCCCTTACCCATTGGCTTTCTCCGCAGATCCTTCACGCACTTGGATGGGCTTTGCTGCATTTTATGTGGCAGGGCGCAGCGCTGGCGGCGCTCGCAGCTGTGGCCATGGCCGCCTGCCGCAATGCCTCCGCACGCTATTGCGTTGGTGTCACCGCGCTGGCGTTGATGCTGGCCGCTCCGGTCGCCACATTCTTCCTAGAGACGTCTTCGCGGCACGCGCAATCGCAGAGCACTGCTTATGCGGGATCGGGAGTTGCAAAAGCACGTCAACTTGTCGTTGGGGAATCCCAGTTTTCATCCTCGCCCGACGCTTTCGGCTGGTTGGTGGAGGCATGGCTCATCGGCGTAGCTGCATTCAGCCTTCGCTCCGCAGGCGGGTTACTGCTGATCGAGCGCGAACGGCGCAAAAGATTCGCCGCGGTACCAGATCCTGTCCTTGAAATCTGTTTCACTCTGCAGGAGCGGTTGGGCATCGGCCGACTCATCAATTACTGTCAGTGCGCGCGACTGCAATCTCCGGCGGTGCTGGGATGGTTTCGCCCCATCATAATGCTCCCGATCTCCGCGCTTACCGGGCTTTCGCGCGATCAACTGCAATCGGTCATCGCTCACGAACTGGCGCACATCAAGCGCCTGGATTCTTTTGTGAACGTTTTCCAAATCTGCGTTGAGACTCTGCTTTTCTACCATCCCGCGGTGTGGTGGCTGAATGGCCGCATCCGCGCCGAGCGCGAGCATTGCTGCGACGACATCGCTGTTTCCGTCTGTGGCAATCCTTTGGAATATGCACGCGCGCTCACTCTGATGGAGCAATGGCGCGGCGCTCCCGCATTGGCCATGGCCGCGACTGGCGGATCGTTGTCCGCTCGCATTCGCCGGTTGCTTGGACTGAGATCGACGCGCACAAGCTTGCACGGCACCGGAGTCGTCGCCAGCATCCTGTGCCTTACCACTGCTTTGATCGCGGGCAATGCATTCCTCGGCATGGCTCATCCTCGCGCCAGCCTGCACGCAGCGGTTCGCGCCGCTTTGCCGGCTTTCCACGCTCAAGCGGCGGTTCCCAGCGCGCCCGCGAAGAAACCGTCTCCTGCGCAAAAAACCGTGGAGGCGGAGCCGGTTTCCGCCTCGTCTTATGTTGATGGCCTCGAGTCAGCCGGTCTCACCAATCTCACCGCCGATCAACTCATCGCATTGAAGATTCAAGACGTGACCCCCGCCTACATTAGCGGGTTGCGCGAGCAGGGGCTTCATCCCGACGTGAGTGAGATCATTGGGATGCGCGTGCAAGGTGTGACTCCCGAATATATTCATGACCTGCGCGCGCTGGGACTTAACGCCGACGAAAACCACATCGTCAGCCTCAAGGTGCAAGACGTTACACCAGAATATTTTCGCGGCCTGAAAGAAGCCGGCCTCAACCCCGACGTGGACAAACTCATCGGGCTGAAGGTTCAGGGTGTAACTCCAGAATACGTTCGCGATTTGAAAGCCCTCGGCATCACCGTTGACGCCGACAAAATCATCGGCATGAAAGTTCAGGGCGTGACGCCGGAATATGTCCGTGACATTCGCGCGCTCGGCCTCAATCCCAGCGCTGACCAGATCATCGGCATGAAGGTGCAGGATGTCACTCCGGAATTCATCAAGTCCCTTCAGGCGGCTGGATTCAAGGTTGACGTGAACGACGTAATTCGCGCGAGGATCGAGGATCTTACGCCTGAATTCATCGAGAAAGCGCGCAAACATGGATTCCAAAACCTGGGTCTGGAAAAGCTGTTGGAGTTAAAACGGCTGGGCGTTCTGGAAGCACCCGCAGATATTTAGCAAGCTATCTGATAAATCGGTTTGGGGGGGCATGGCTTTAGGCGTGCGCCCGGAGCCAACAAAGATGCGGGCTTTAGCCCCATGAGGAGACTATGAGAGTACGTCAAGCTTTCGCGTTCACAGTTCTTGGATTCTGTGTGATTTTCGGCGTTCTCTCCAACCATGCTGCCGAATCGCGCGGCGGAGACTGGACCATCCGCAAGTCCGACGCCCCGGGAAAAGTCGAGTTCGCGCTGATCGAGCATCGCCACGGCGGAACCTCGGATCACTCTTCAGACTGGCCGACCAGTTATTTCGTAGGAGTCGATTTTTCCAAGGCTGGGCGGCAGGACGTTCATTTCACTGTCGCGCGCGACGCCGGCAAGATCGAATGCGAGGGCTTTCTTAATGATGGGGAAGGTGCAGGCATCTTTCACTTTCAATCTGACCCCAACTATGCGCGCGAGATGCACGCTCTCGGATTTTCCATTGACGAAGAAAAGCAATTCACGATGGCGGTGATGGATGTGAGCCTGGACTTTGCCCGGCAGATGAAGAACGAACATCTCGAGGGCTTGAATGCCGACAAGCTGATCGCGTTCCGCATCTTCGGGGTTACCGCAGAATTTATTGAGCGGCTACGGGCGGAGGGCCTCAAGATTTCCGACGCGGACAAGCTCGTTGCGTTCCGCATTCATGGGGTCACGCCGGAGATGGTCCGGGCGCTGCGCAAGGATGGATATTCCCCGGATGAAGACAAGCTTGTCGCGATGCGCATTCATGGGGCCACGCCGGAATGGATCGCGGACTTGAAAAAGCTTGGCTACGACCGCGTCGATCTCGATCAGCTCATCGCATTCCGCATTCATGGCGTGTCGCCGGAGTTCATCGAGAAACTGCAAGGCCTCGGCTATTCGCATCCCGACCCGGACGAACTGATCGCCATGCGCATTCATGGCGTCACGCCGGATTACATTGCTGCCATGAAGGGACGAGGCATGCAGAATCTTTCCATCGACCAGTTGGTTAATATGCGGATTCACGGCATTGATTAGTAATCACCGTGCGGACCCGGCTGTGTGCTTAATCGCCGAATCTCTCCGCTGCGCGAGCTTTGGCCTTGGCGGCTTCTTCTTCGCGATTCTTGGCGGGCGCGCTGGTTTCTAGCGAGTGCAGGAGACGCGCCGAGACTGCGGCGACTTCTTCGATCGCAGCCTGGAATGCGGCTTCATTGGCCTTGGATGGCTTGCTAAAACCGCTGATCTTTCTCACAAATTGCAGTGAGGCGGCGCGGACCTCATCGTCCGTGACGGGCGGATCGAAGTTGAAAAGCGTTTTGATGTTCCTACACATAAACCTGGACCTCTGACAAATTAATCTGCCGCCTGCCCCGAGGGGCGGAACGCTTTTTGAATAAGCGTATAGCGCGCGGCGCCGATGATGCCGCAATCGTCGTTGAGCACAATCTTGACCGGCATGTCCTTGAGCAATTCCGCCATGCGGCCTTTGTCGAGGAACGATTCCATAAAAACGTCGCTCTTCATTTTGGCGACGACTTTTGCAGCGATGATTCCGCCGATGAAAATCCCTCCGGTCGCCATGAAATTCAACGCGCAGTTCCCTGCCTGAGCGCCGAATACGCCCACGAAGATCGACAACGCCTGCTCGCAGATTGCGGCTTTGCCTTCCAATCCCAGCTGCGAAATCAAAGCTGGCTGGTCGCTAGCCGCACTGAGCTGATCGCGCAGCCAATCCGGTTGCTCGGCTTTGTTCTCATCGCGCAGAAATTCATAAACGTTCCTGACCCCCGGCCCGGAGAGAATGCGCTCGCAACTGATACGGCCGTAGCGATTTTGCAGATACGCCAGCAATTCCATTTCAACGGCGTTTCGCGGGGCAAAGTCGGCGTGGCCACCTTCGCAGGCGAACGGATGATGGCGGAAGCCGTCCCAGTAAAGTCCCGCCACACCGAGCCCGGTGCGCGCCGAGATCACGGCGCGATTCCCATCTGCGTCTTCCAAGCCTTCACTCAAGGTAATGAAATCTTTCGATTCGAGCGCGTCGATTCCATAGGCATAAGCTTCCATGTCGTTGAGCAGGCCGACGGAATTTAGCTTCAGCAGTTTCGCCAATTCCTTCGCATCGATGACCCAGGGCAGGTTGGAAATCTTGCTGCGGCCGCCGCGCACTGGGCCCGCGACGCCGAGGCATGCACTGTGAACGGGGATGCCCTCGCGCCGGATGAATTCCACCAGAATTGGTGGGAGGCCTTCGTGTTCCTGGCTCTTATAAGTTTTTTCGACCACACATTGCAGGCGGTTGCCTTCGGTTTCAAAGGCAGCCAGCCGGGTGCGGGTAGCGCCGATATCGCCGGCAAGAATCATGGCTCGATGTTCCTCCATTGGCGTTCGTCTTGTAGCAACAGTTGGTCGGAGTCCGCAGGCCCCCAGCTTCCACTGGCATAATTGGGGAACTTGCGCGGTGGCAGCGCCCGCCACACATCCATCACCGGATCGACCACCTTCCATCCTGCCTCAACCATGTCGGCGCGCTGGAACAACGTGGCGTCGCCAATCATGCAGTCGTATAACAAAACTTCGTAGCCGGTGTTGGCATCGGCGCCAAAATATTTTGAATATTCAAAACTCATGTCGACCGACCCGACCCGTAGCAGCGGACCGGGAACCTTTGCCCCGAAGCTCAACGAGATTCCTTCCACCGGCTGAATCTGTATCACCAGCGTGTTGGTGTGCAGCTTGTGAAATGGCGCCTTGCGAAATAGTTCGAAGGGCATACGCTTGAATTGGATGGCAATTTCCGTGTGGCGTTTGGCCAGCCGTTTGCCGGTACGCAAATAAAAGGGCACGCCCGCCCATCGCCAATTGTCGATGTTAAGCTTCAGCGCCACGAAAGTCTCGGTGCGCGATTCGGGAGCGACTCCGGGTTCGGAGCGATAACCGGGAACTTTTTCGTCGCCGAGGGTACCGGGCCCATATTGCCCGCGTACGCTGCGTTCCAGAACGTCTTCGGAATTCAGCGGTTGAATCGAGTGCAATACTTTCGCCTGCTCGTTGCGCACCGCATCGGCCTGGAACGATACCGGCGATTCCATCGCGGTCAGGCTGAGTAACTGCATCACGTGATTGGGAACCATGTCGCGCAGCGTTCCCGCAGTGTCGAAATAACCGCCGCGCCGCTCCACGCCCACCGTTTCGGCATTCGTGATCTGCACATGATCGATATAGCGGCGGTTCCAGATGGGTTCGAAAATGGCGTTGTCGAAGCGGAACACCATGATGTTCTGCACCGTCTCTTTGCCCAGGTAGTGATCGATGCGGTAGATCTGATTTTCCGGCAGCACGTTTTTGATATCGCAATTCAAGGCTTTCGCCGAATCCAGATCGTGCCCGAACGGTTTTTCGATGACCACGCGGCGCCAGCGGCCGTCTTCCTGATTCGACAGCCCCGCTTTTCCGATCTGCTGGACAATTGAAGCAAAAAACTTTGGCGCGGTCGCGAGATAGAAAAGATAATTGCCTTCCGTATGCTGTTCGGCGTCGACAGCCTTGAGGCGCTCACGCAGTTTCACAAAGGTATTGGGATCACTGAAATCACCGCCCTCATAAAACAGCCGCTGCTTGAACCATTCCAGATCGCGTTGATCGCTCTCTGTGGTTGGCAGGAATTGGCTCACTTGGGTGCGAAAGGCATCAACGCTCAGGTCGTCGACCGAAACACCGACCACGGCAAAATTGTCGGGTAAGAGTTTGGCCTTCACCAGGTTGAACAGTGCCGGAATCAGCTTGCGCTTGGTGAGGTCGCCGCCCGCGCCAAAAAGTACGAACACGCACGGGCCGGCCGCTTTGCCAACGGGTTCCAATTCGCGCTCTGGAGTCGTCGCAGTCGTCGCCATAGAAAGTCCCACTTCTCTCATCGGCCCAACTTCAGTAAGGCTTGACCACGGGGAGAAAAGCCCCACCGTAAACCCGCGTCCATGAAGCCGCAAGCGAAGTGGCCCATATTTTAGGCGAAGAGCAGCGGTTTTCATAATTCTCGCCGATGAGCAGTTCTGAAGGCGCAGCGACCCGCCTCGAACTCCGACCAACGTGGGACAATGCTGATTACGTCAAAAAAGAATTAAAACAGGAGATGCATCCACACATGCCATCCATCCAACAGGCTAGCCGCTGGAACAGAATCATTACTACTTTGATCGTGGTCGCTGGCCTGACTTCGTTTGTGCGGAGCCAGGCCTTGCCGAAGGCTCCCGGCGCCGAGATATTTTCGCTGACTCCCGACCCCGGCTCATTCACCGAACCGGGGATCGCGGTCAATCCGCAGAACCTGCAGCAGGTCGTCGCCGTATTTCAGGACAACGTACACGCCTCTTATTCTCCAGATGCGGGCCGCACATGGAAAGCAGC
>Ga0209010_1000164_pt1 | contig 24873 bp, 17 predicted proteins | sample BlaSpr_A8_OM1_O3_FD_187985 | JGI IMG/M metagenome (GOLD analysis project Ga0209010, IMG submission 187985) | Forest soil microbial communities from Thunder Bay, Ontario, Canada - Black Spruce, Ontario site 2_A8_OM1_O3 (SPAdes) (version 2) | ecosystem: Environmental > Terrestrial > Soil > Boreal...
CATGATCAACGCATTTTCTTACGGCCTGCAAGCGGTCCTCGGATTGATCGGCGTGGTCACGCTGGCGGTCGGCGGTATTGGCGTGATGAACATCATGCTCGTCTCGGTAACCGAGCGCACGCGAGAAATCGGCCTGCGCAAAGCTCTGGGCGCGCGCCCCCGCCATATTCTCCTTCAGTTTCTGCTGGAAGCTCTGGTCTTAACTTTCGTCGGCGGCTTAATCGGAATGGCCGTGGCCGAGTTGCTCACCTGGATCATTCCTCCCATGCCTTTGTACGACGAGTTCTACAAAACCGCCGACCATGAAGGCGCGATTTTTCTACACGCATCCCTGGCCGTAATGGCTATCTCCTTTGTGATTCTCTCGATAGTCGGCATCTTCTCCGGATTCTTCCCCGCCCTCAAAGCCGCGAAGTTGAATCCGATTGAAGCGCTCCGTTACGAATAGCTTTTAAGCCTCTTGTCCGGAATTCGTAAATCAAACGCCGCGCGCGCTCTTTCCTGCCGACAATCTGATATTTCTCCTATTAGCCACTCTGTCTTACACAAGCTAAGTTGGGAAAGATTTTTCGCCGGTCGGTTGACCGGCGGAATTTTCTTGGCCCACACTGCGCTAATCCCCAGGAGGAATTGTGAATCGAAAAATCAGTGCGCTGTTGCTCTCGATCGTATCCCTTGTCTGCGCCGGGTCCGTGGTAAGCCGGGCGGAAACTGTGATGACACGCCACGTGCGCGAAGTCACGACCAATGGCGTAGCCAAACCGATCGGACATCTCCCCGCTGCCCAAGTCATGCAACTGGATGTCGTCCTGCCAGTGCGCGACCGCGACGGCCTGCACGCTTTCCTCGCCGATCTGTACAGCCAGACGATTCCCAACCACGTGCACTTTCTTACCCCGGTCGAGTTCACGGAAAAGTTCGGCCCCACGCAGCAGGACTACAACGCAACCGTTCGCTACCTTCAGGCTCACGGCCTCTCAGTCGTCGGCGGATCGCGCGACGGTATGGAAGTTCAAGTCCGGGGCCCAGTCTCGGCCATCGAGTCGGCGTTCCACATCAGCATGATGGTCTATCAGCACCCGACCGAGAATCGCCTGTTCTACGGCCCCGACCGCGAGCCCACCACCGATCTGTCATTTAGTCTGTGGCACGTTTCCGGTCTGGACAATTATTCAATTCCTCATCCTCTCTATGTCACAAAGACCGACTACGCCAAAGCGCACGGCATCAGTCCCAACGCCGTAGTCACGCACGCTACAACCGGCAGCGGACCATCGTCCTCGTTCCTGGGCAGCGACATGCGCGCGGCCTACTACGGCGGAACGGCTCTCACCGGCAGCGGCCAGAACCTGGGATTATTCGAGTATGAAGGTACCGACCTCGCCGACCTGACCACCTATTACAAGAACGTAAAACAAACCGAAGCAGTGCCGGTCACTCTGCTCTCCACCGACGGCACCAGCACCAGCTGCACTGCCCGAAGTGGCTGTGACGACACCGAACAAACCCTCGATATGACGCAAGCCCTGGGTATGGCTCCGGGATTGTCTAGTCTCGTCATGTACATCGGCTCGGTCGACACGGCCATCATCAGCTCCATGACCACACACAGCCCGCTGCCCACCACCATCGGCTGTTCATGGGGATGGACGCCCGCCGACCCCAGCACTCTCGATCCGTATTTCGAGAAGATGTCGGCCCAGGGCCAGAATTTCTTCGCGGCTTCAGGCGACAGTTCCACCTGGTCGAAGAGAAATGAAGCCTGGCCGGCCGACGATGCCAACATCGTCTCCGTCGGCGGCACTGACCTGACCACCGCCAGCGCAGCCGGCCCGTGGAAGTCGGAAACCGCGTGGGTCGATAGCGGCGGCGGTATCTCCCCGGACAGTATCGCGATTCCGGCGTATCAGAAACTTTCGGGCGTGATCAACTCCAGCAACAAAGGCTCAACCACGTTGCGCAACGGCCCCGACGTTTCGGCCAACGCCAACTTCACCTTCTACGTCTGCGCCGATCAAACCACTTGCACGGCCAACGAATACGGCGGAACCAGCTTCGCCGCTCCCATGTGGGCCGGATACGTCGCCCTAGCCAACCAGCAGTTGAAGACCAACGGCTTCTCGGACCTGGGCTTCATCAACCCCTATCTCTATGCGTTCGGAGTCAGTTCGAGCTACAAAACCGACTTCCACGACATCACCAGTGGCAAGTCGGGCAGCTACTCTGCCGTGACCGGCTACGATCTGGTAACCGGATGGGGCAGCCCGAACGGCCAAGGCCTGATCAACGCGCTGGTAGGCGAAGACTAATCAATAATTAAACTGTTTCTGCAAATTGAAAACAACGAGGCCCGGAGAGTTCCGGGCCTCGTTGTTGCCTTCGGTCACAGTCCAACTGAGATCGCTAGTTTTCTCAGTTCTCTTGATTAGAACGTGATTTTGAAAACCGCAGGTACACCGTTGCTGCTGACGTTTCGCGTCACCCCGTAGACATTGCCGGCCGAATCGATCGCAAGCCCGCCCATGGGATAGATTTTGTCCGCAGGTTCGAGGCTTGGAAAGACGAACGTTTCCGCGCCTGCGGGACCAACCCGGAAGACGAAGCCGTCATAGGTTACTACTGCGCCTTGGTCCTGGTTATACACAGAACCGTAGACGTTACCGGACGCATCCACGGAGATGGGACCCGTGAATACATTCCTGATCCCATAGGTAAGCTGGTACTGCAGTTCTTTCAGGATCGTTTCCTGTTGGGGCGGAGAGATTTCGTATACGTCGCCAGCTCCCGCCTGCATCACCACCCCCTGGGTTGTTCCATACAAGTTTCCCGCGCCGTCGAACGAGACGCCATGCGCAGGATTGATTCCGGTCTTGTAGATGACATAGAAGGTGAAGAAGATGGACTGTTGCCATCCCGAAGCGGTCGGCGTCAACTCATAGATAGTGCCTTTTTCATGATTTGAATCGGCGACACCATTGGTTGCCGTGCCGTAGAGATTTCCACTGGCGTCGAAGGCGAGAGCAGAAGGGCCGGTACCGTGCAGATTGTTGAAGTTGAGCAGGACATTTTCCGTCCAGCTTGAACCGGAGCCCGGTGTCAGCTCGAACAGGGTGCCTTGATTGTCCGAGCCTCCACTGTAGGTTGATCCATAGACATTACCGGAGCTGTCTAGGACAACGGCATCTTGCGGGTAACCTCCATCGGCAGCGCCGGTAAAGCTATAGAGGACGTTCTCCTGCCAGCCACTGCTGGTCTTCGTGAGCTCGAAGACTACCCCTTTGTTGTAAGTGCCGCCATCTGTTGTTGTGCCGTAAAGATTCCCGTGCGAGTCGAAAACCACGCCAGCCGACGGGCTGTTGCCATCGGGACCACTGAAAGCATACACAATGGTTTCTTTCCACAGCCCGGAACTGGGAGATAACTCGTATACGACTCCGCATCCACCAGAGTAACTCGCGCAGGCAGGCCCTCCATAGGGGGTGGTGCCGTAAAGATTTCCAGCGCCGTCCAGAATGAGACCGCCGTTCGGGAACACGCCTTTCGCCTGGGTGTTGAAGCTGAACAAAGTTTGTTTCGTTTGTGCCAAAGAAGCGATTGCGGTGACCATCGTGAATGCAAGTACTGCGGCGATCATGCGCAAATAGAGGTTACGGCTGCTGCGTCGCATCGGAAGTCTCTCCTTCGAACCAGGGTAATAGGAATAGCCGCGGCCGCCTATTAGCGCGGCGCGGTACGAAGCGGAGATGGAATTGTCGTCTGCGGCAACCCACAGGTCAAGAGATTTGCTGGAAGAGCCGCAAAGGAAGTCGAACTAACTCAAACGGCTTAATTAAAACACGATCGGACCCAAGCCTCAGAATACGTGCCGCATTCTGCTCCCAAGAGCAGGATGCCCTGCCCTTGCGCGTTCGCTGCGAAAAGAACCTGCCCTGAGCTTGCCGGAGGGGTGGGCTGGGGCTGACCCCGGGTCTCGAACTCAGAATCCGATTCTGTTACCCCAAGGAGTTAGACTGCTCTAAGCGAAAAAATCCACAGCCCCCTTGTGACATCTAACCTTGCGCCGCACCATTGACTTATTTCATGATTGCCCCAGCACAGGCCGTATGAAGGGTTCGCGCCAGCACCGCGGAATCGAGCGTAAGCGCTTTGTTTCTGATATTTTGGCCCTAAGTTGTTGACCGCCCGTATTTTGCGGGGCGACTTCCTCTAACTTGATGATTTCAACCCGGTGGGGGGAGGGGGGGGGACATTACCAAACAGTAAACAAATGGCCGAACCAGCCGCCTCGCACGCGATGGGCAGAAAAAATATTCATTGGGCAGGAGATCGTTTCGGGAACATATATACAGTTACCTCAGTTCCTTGACTCCGTTACCGCCACAAATTAGCTTCGAAATTACAGGCGGTACTCCGCCTTCAGTCTGCGAGGGAATTTGCCGCATCGTCCGATCATCACGCTGACCACCGATTTTGGACCCAACGACCACTTTGTCGGCACCATGAAGGGTGTCATTCTGGAGATAGTCCCGGACGCGGCCATCGTCGATATCTGCCATTCCGTGCAGGCCTTCGACGTGCTCGACGGAGCGTTGACGATCTCTCAGGCTTATTCCTACTTTCCTACGGGAACGGTGCATGTGGTCGTCGTCGATCCGGGCGTAGGCTCGGCGCGGCGGCCGATCGTGGCCTCAAGCGACGGATTTCATTTCGTCGCCCCCGACAACGGCGTTCTATCGCTCGTCTATGCGCGCGAGCCGCGGGTTCACGTGCGCCACATCACTTCCGAACATTACTTCCGCCTGCCGGTGAGCAACACGTTTCACGGCCGCGACATTTTCGCGCCGGTCGCCGCCTATCTGGCCAAGCAGGTGGATACCATCAAGTTTGGTGAAGAGATCGAAGACTTCGTTCGGTTCAATGCGCCGAAACCGAAGATGCTGGAGCCAAACAAGCTGCGCGGCGTCGTACTGAAAGTCGACCGCTTCGGCAACCTGGTCACTAACATCACTCCGGAAGACGCACACGCGCTGTTCCAGGAAGATTCCGCCTGCAAAATCATGGTGGGCACGCGCGAAGTTGCGGGCCTGCGCAGCAATTACGCCGAGGGCGCTCCCGGCGAGATTTTTGGAATTCTCGGCAGCATGGGTTTTCTGGAAATCGCCGCCAACCGCGCCTCAGCCGCACAGCTAGCCGGAGTCGGCAAAGGCACCGAAGTGATCGTCACGATGGGCGGAGCCGCAGCAGCAGGGACAGGCGCGTAGAATTTTTATCAGGAGAAGTCTTTTACGGCGTCTTCGGTTTGGGATGGACAAAGCGTTCCATCTCGCCCGTCCACTTCAAAAATCTCCAGAGATTGCTGCGCTCCCGCCACATAAATTCCCAAAATTCGATAAATCCAATCTGAGTCATTTTCACGCCGCAATAAGTTTCCATGCGCCACAAAAGATAGGGACTTCGCCACGGAGCAAGCCGATGACCCTTAGTCGCGTTCCAGAGAAAACGCAGCGAATAGCGCATGAGAACATGATAACTCGGCTTTCGGTTTCCGCCGTTTTAGGTTTAGCTAGAGGCTCGCAGCTCGGGACTCGTGACTCGCTATAATTCGTACTTCTTCATCAGATGTCGGAACGACCGATAGGAAATTCCCAGCAGATCGGCCGCGCGAGTTTGCACTCCACTGGAATGGTTGAGCGCGTTTTGCAGCAGCGAACGTTCGATGCTGGCAACATAATTCTCCATCCCAACTCCTTCAGGCAGAACCGCGGCAGACGCATCGAATGTTGCACCGCTGCCAGCAGCGGCAGCGCGGACTTTCGGCCGCTCGGCAGGAAGTTCGACGTGTAACTCGTCGGTAGTTTCGAGCGCAACCGCTCGCTCGACGGTATTCTCCAATTGACGCACGTTTCCTGGCCATTCGTACCCGCACAAACTGTCCAGCGATTCTTTGTTCACGCGCAGAATTCCGCGTCCCGCAGCAGCCGCGTATTTCTTGAGGAAGTGATTCACCAGCAGAGGAATGTCCTCGCGGCGTTCGCGCAGCGGCGGAACACGCACGGGAATTACGTTCAACCGATAGTAAAGATCTTCGCGGAACAGATTCTCGGCAACGGCTTTATCCAGATCGCGGTTCGTCGCGGCGATGACTCGCACATCGATGGATATCTCGTTGGTGCTGCCTACAGGCCTCACAGTACGTTCCTGCAAAACGCGCAGCAGTTTAACCTGCATCGCGAGAGTCATCTCGCTGATTTCGTCGAGGAAGATCGTTCCGCTGTCGGCGACTTCGAACAACCCGCGCTTGTTCTGATTAGCGCCGGTGAATGCTCCCTTCAGATAGCCGAAGAGTTCACTCTCCAGCAGAGTCTCAGGAAAAGCTCCGCAGTTGACGGACACGAAAGCATCAGTCGCCCGTGGCGAACATACGTGAACCGCGCGAGCGACAAGCTCTTTCCCCGTTCCGCTTTCGCCATGAATCAGAACTGTGCTCGCCGTTGAAGCGACGGTGCGCAGCGTCTGCTTCAGCTTTTCCATCGGCGCGCTGGAGCCGATGATGTTGTCGAGCGAATTGCGTGTAGCGGCGTCGCGGCGCAGAGCGAAGTTCTGCTTGCTCAAAACCAGTTTCTCCACGACGCGGTTAATGGCCAGTTTGATCTCGTCGACCAGACCAGGAGTCTTGCGAATGTAGTCGGACGCGCCGCCGGCTTTGACGGCTTCGACAGCAGCCTCGTGATCGTCAACGGCAGTAATCAAAATCACGCCAGAGTCGGGAGAAACGCGATGCGCGTGGCGAAGCACTTCGATGCCGTCAATATTCGGCATCTTGATATCGGTGATGATCAGATCGTAAAGTGCTCCGTCAATCTTGCTCTTCGCGGCCTGTCCGGATTGCACAGTCTCGACGCGGTGTCCGTCGCGGCGCAGGGCAATGTCGAGCATTTCGCAGATGGAGCGTTCGTCGTCGCAGACCAGGATTTTAGCCATGCAGTCTCCCTCCCGCTGCCACGAACGCGGCCTTCCCGCCCTGCTCGCGAGTAGCTACTGCGCTGGGACTCGCGTCACCCGCGAAGGAAGCACCCAACGACAGAGAACGATCCGTATCCAATGCGCGCAATCTGAGGACGAAGGTGGTTCCCTTCCCCGGTTTGGAGCGCGCCCAAACTTTGCCTTCATGCGCCTGCACGATCTGATAAACGATGGCTAATCCCAAGCCTGTTCCGCCTTCGAAATTCGATTGAAACGGTTCGAATATTTTTTCGGTTTGCTGCGGAGTCATTCCCGTGCCCGTGTCGGTGAAGCTGACTTGCCAGTCCTCGTCGACGAGATCGAGGCCAACGGTGAGCCTTCCTCCCCTGTTGCTGTTGCCGCCGATTTCGCTGCTGCCGCCGCCGCCATTCATGGCCCGCACTGCGTTCTCGCAAAAATTCCAAAACACCTGCTTGATCTTGTCGCCGTCGGCAACCGTCCAGGCGTGGTGCTCGGCAAATCGGCGTTCAATGGTGATTCCCGTGCTTTCTGCGACCATGCGATGCTGCATCAGGGTCAGGGTGTCTTCGACGAGTTGAATAAGATCGACTTTGTCGAAGTGATATTGCTTGGTTCGTGAATACGCGAGAAAGTCGCTGATGATGCTGTTCAGGCGCTGGGATTCTCGCGTCACAATCGCCAGCAGACGACGGTGCTCCTCGTTCATCTCGGGAACTCCGGAGAGCATGCTGACCGAACCGGCGATCGATGTGAGAGGATTGCGGATTTCGTGGGCGATGGCTGCGGCAAGGCGTCCGACGGCAGCCAGACGATCCTGCATGCGCACTTCGCGCTCCAGACGCCGGATTTCGGTCAGGTCATCCAAAGCGTAGACGAATCCGATCACGCCGCCGTCTGGCACAAGCAGCGCCGCAACTCGAATTCGAGCCGTCTTGCGAAACTTGTTAGGCGTATCGAAGCGAATTTCTCCGTGATACTGGTCGGACTCGGCCGTAGGCAGAGAATCGAGAAACAAATCGCGAACAGGGCTTCCGGTCAATTCCTCGGAGGAGCGTTCAAGCAATTTCTGTGCGGCGGCGTTGGCTAGCGTTATGCGGCCGTCGAGACCGGTAGTGATGAGCCCGCTGCCGATGGACTGAATAATGTAGTCGTGCAGAACCTGGAGATTTTCAAGGGCTCCGCTAGTGTCTTTTAATTGCACGCCCACCTGCCTCAATTTCGCGGTGAGCAAGCCGGCGAGGTAAGCCACGGCAAAAAACGCGAACAGGTTTACGAAGATGATCGCCAACAAGGCTTTGAAGCCAGGATGCGTGGTGCAATACGAAGGGATCACGGCGAAGTAATTCAGTTCGAGCACGGATCCATAAAGAATGAACGCGAGCGCCGCGACCAGGTGCGACCACACGCGGGGCAAGAGCACGCCGGCCACGATAATCACCAGCGGATAGAGGAAGTTGAGCGAACTATCCCAGCCACCGGTTTCGTGGACTACGAGGCTGACCAGCACCAGATCGGTGAGGACCTGCAAAGAAGCCTGCACCCGGTGCTCCTGCCAGAAGGAAAGCAGCAGGACGTAGAACAAAGAGAGGCTGTACCAGAAAAGAATGGTGCTGACGAACAGCCGCATGGGCAGCGGTGCAGGAGTGAATTGGGCGACCGCCAGTTCGATTCCCAGCAAAAATGTCAGGATGAGGATGCGGACCTTGACCAGCCAGGCCAGCCAATTGCGCTCGTCGAAGGTCGGTTGCATGAAATTCAAGGTTTCGAGGTGGTAAGGTTTCAAAGTTTCAAGGTTTCAGAAGGCCGGAGAGTTGCGGCATCCATAAGATGCTGATCCGGCTTTGAAACCTTGAAACTCTACTTCTATCCTGCCAGTTTTGCGATCATGGCGAACAGAGGCATGTAGAGCGAAATTACGATGCCTCCGACCGAGATGCCCAGCACGCCGATGATGACCGGTTCGAGCATGGCCAACATGTCTCTGGTGGCAGCGTCCACTTCCTCTTCATAGAAGTCGGCGATTTTCTGCAACATGGAATCCATGGCGCCGGTGGCTTCGCCGACGCCGATCATCTGCGTGACCATGTTGGGAAAGACGCCGCATTCGCGGAGTGGATCGACAATCGTGCGGCCTTCCTCGATGGCTTTGCGAACTTTCATCAAAGCCTCTTCTAACACCGCATTGCCCGAGGTCCGCGCGGTGATACCCAATCCTTCGAGAATGGGAACGCCGGAGGTAATCAGAGTACCGAGAGTACGCGTGAAACGGCCAACGGCGATCTTGCGCAGCAGCGACCCCATGATGGGCAACATGAGCAACATTTTGTCGAAGTAATAGCGGCCGCGCGGATGCTTGCGCATCTGCTTTACTCCGAACACCGAACCGATCACGACAGCAAAGAAGACCCACCAGAAGCTTTGCACGAAACTGCTGAGCCCCATCACGATGCGGGTGGGCAATGGTAGGGCAACACCCAGTCCGGCAAACAGGTTGGCGAAAATCGGGACTACCCATTTGAGCAGCGCGCCAACGATTAATCCGGCAAGACTGATGACTGCGACGGGATAAATCAAGGCCGACTTTACGGCCGACTTCAGCCGCACCGCCTTTTCCACGTAAAGGGCGAGACGCTGCAAAATTACGTCGAGAATACCGCCGGTTTCACCGGCCTCGATCATATTTGTGGTCAAGTCGTCAAACACGGCGGGATATAGGCGCATGGCGTTGGCCAGCGTCGAGCCGCCTTCCACCGTGGTGCGCACGCCGGTGAGTATCTTTTGGAATGACTGGTTTTCCTGGTTGGCCGCGAGAATTTCAAGACACTGCACCAGCGGCAATCCGGCGTCGATCATGACCGAGAACTGGCGAAAGAATACGGCGATGTCCTTGACCTTAACCTTGGTGGTGCCGAAGGTAGGCATGGAAAATTCTTTGCCTTTTTCGCGGACCGAGCCGGGCGTGATGCGTTCCCGCCGCAACTGTTGCGTCAACGACTGTTTGTTTGGCGCGTTCCGCTCTCCAGAAACTTTCTGTCCGGATGCATCCTTGCCCGAAAATGTGAAGACTGGCATGGTTATTTACCCTCTCCTTACCGGCGTACCGAATCTCTAGTCCTGACAAGTGTTATCGAGTTCCGCGAGCGCTTGCTGCCCGGTGCGGCTAGCGTTTGGCCGGTGTCGCGGCCTTTGCCATGGTTGCTCCCGCAGCGGTCCGGTTTACCAGGCCCGCTCCGCGGTTGATCATTTCCTGCAATTCATCCGTATTGCTTGACCGCTGTAGCGCGACTTCGAGCGAAATCTGTTTTTGGAAATAGGCCGTGGCCAGCGCCTGATTGAAGGTCTGCATCCCGTACTTTTCCTGACCCGATTGCATCGACGAGTACACCTGGTGAATCTTGTCTTCGCGAATCAGGTTGCGCACGGCGGCGTTGGGCACGAGGACTTCCATGATCATGGCGCGGCCTTTGCCGTCGATCTTTGGCAGCAAGCTTTGACAGCAGATGCCTTCGAGCACCAGCGAAAGCTGAGCGCGAATTTGCGGCTGCTGGTGCGCGGGAAACACGTCGATGATGCGGTTGATGGTGGAAGTGGCCGAATTGGTATGCAGCGTGCCGAAGGTCAAGTGGCCGGTTTCAGCGATACGCAGCGCCGATTCGATGGTTTCCAGATCGCGCATTTCGCCGATCAGCACGACGTCGGGATCTTCACGAAGAGCGGCGCGCAACGCATCGGTAAAGCTCTTGGTGTCGGCATGCAGTTCGCGCTGGTTCACCAGGCAGTTCTTGTTCATGTGAACGAATTCGATGGGATCCTCGATGGTCAGAATGTGATCATGGCGTTCGCTGTTAATCTTGTCGATCATCGCGGCCAGGGTCGTGGATTTGCCGGAGCCTGTTGGCCCGGTGACCAGCACCAATCCGCGCGGCTTATCGCACAGCTTGCTTACGACGGTCGGCAACCCGAGTTGGTTGAACGACTTGATTTCGAAAGGAATCAAACGGAACACAGCGGCCGTGGCTCCGCGCTGATTGAATACGTTGGCGCGGAAGCGGGCCAGACCTTTCAAGCCGAAGGAGAAGTCGAGCTCCAGAGTTTCTTCAAAGCGGTGCTTCTGCGAATCGGTCATTACGCTGTAGGCCAGTTGCTTGGTCTCGGCCGGCGTCATCTGCGGAAGATCGAGCGGGTTCAAGTGCCCGTGTACGCGGATTTGTGGAGGAGAGTTGGTGGTGATGTGGAGATCGCTTCCCCCCATCTCCAACATGCGTTTTAGAAGATCGCTAAGCGACAAACCCATAAATGATGGCTCCTTGACCTAATCGGTGGATCCCAAATCCGTGAATCTACAATCAGTGAATCGTCTCGCGGGCAACTTCCTCAAGGGTCGTCATGCCCGCTGCAACTTTGATCAACCCGCTGCGCCGCAGCGTAATCATGCCGCGCTCAATGGCTTTCTTCTTCAATTCGACTGCGGATGCGCCCACGAGAACCAATTCGCGGATTTCGTCATCCACTTCCATGACTTCATATAAGCCGCAACGGCCCTTGTAGCCGGTGTTGCTGCAAACCGTGCATCCTTTGCCCTTCTGGATCTTTATCGTCTTGGCTTCTTCAGGAGTAAAGCCTTCTTCGATGAGAGTCTGCACAGGCACGTCGACGATCTCGGCGCAGTCTTTGCAAATGCGGCGGACCAGGCGTTGAGCGCAGATGAGATGGACCGAGGTCGCGACCAGGAAAGGCTCGATGCCCATGTTCATCAAGCGGGTGATGGTTTCCGGAGCGCCGTTGGTATGCAGCGTGGAGAGCACCAAATGGCCGGTGAGTGCGGCCTTGATGGCAATTTCTGCGGTTTCAAAATCGCGGATTTCGCCGACCAGAATGATATTGGGATCCTGACGCAGAAAAGATCGCAGGGCTGCGGCGAAGTTCAATCCGATCTGCTCTTTCATCTGTACCTGATTGACGCCGCCCAACTGAAATTCGACTGGATCTTCGGCGGTCATGATGTTGGTATCGGGTTGATTCAGGCGCGAGATTGAGGAGTAGAGCGTATTGGTCTTGCCGGAGCCGGTTGGCCCGGTGACCAGCACCATGCCGTATGGCTTCAAGATCGCTTTCTCGAATTTGACCAGCGATTCCGGCTCGAAGCCCAGCTTGGTCATATCGAGACGCAGGTTTTCCTTATCGAGCAAGCGCAGCACAATCTTCTCGCCCCATAGTGTGGGCAAAGTACTGACGCGGAAATCGAGCTGCTTTTTGCGGCCTCCGATATTCATTTTCAGCATGATGCGGCCGTCCTGCGGCAACCGCTTTTCGCTGATGTCGAGCTTGGCCATGATTTTCAGGCGCGACGTGATCGCGTCTTTTAATTTCATGGGCGGCGACATAATCGCCTGCAACACACCGTCAATGCGGAAACGCACGCGAAACTCTTTTTCGTAAGGCTCGATGTGAATGTCGCTGGCTCCCCGCTTCACGGCGTCACCAAGCACGATGTTCACCAGTTTGACCACCGGAGCTTCGTCGGCAGCTCTTTCCAGCTCCGACAACTGCATCTGCTCTTCTTCCGCCTGAAGTTCGACGTCGCTTTCGTTCATCTCCGACATCGACTGCATTACGGTTTCGAGATTCTCTTCCTTGACCGTGCCGTAAGCTTTTTCAATACCGGACTGAATGGAGCTTTCCGAGGCCACCACGGGCTCAATGTTGAAGCCCGTCATGAACTTGATGTCGTCCATGGCGAAGACATTGGTGGGATCGACCATAGCAATGGTCAGCGACGCACCGACGCGGCTTAGCGGAAGGATCTGGTAACGCTTCGCGGTTTCAAATGGAATGAGTTTGACAACGACGGGATCGATTTCGAAGTAGGAGAGATTAATTGCGGGAACGCCATACTGGCGGGAAAGGAAATTCGTGACATCCTCGTCGGTGAGGAAGCCGAGCTTCACCAGAGCGGAACCAAGGCGGCAGTTCTGCTCTTTCTGAAGCTTATTCCCTTGCTCTAACTGCTCTGGGGTAATGATCTTCTCTTTAACGAGAAGGTCGCCCAGCCGCTGAGACATGCTTTACTCTCCTATCCACAAAGTGGACCATGCTGACAAAGAGGCGCAAAGAGCTGGCTTTTGTTGGGAGAGAAGCACAGCACATTCGCGTTGACACAAATTGTCAACGCAAAGGCGATTACCGTACATGTAACTTTAGTACTTGATCCGGGCAGGGCGAGTGGGGCGCAAGGGTATAGGCCGCTGGACTGCACGCCAAATGGAGTTTTTCATCATTTGGCGTGAGGTCGTTCGGCCGCAGTACATGCACTTCGGTAAGATTTCATATAGGTTCGAGCGCGTTCCTGAGCAGCTAAAAGCGGCTCGCAGGGCTTTGGGGGAGCAAACAATTGCCGCAGAGAAGACGCTATCCTCGATCGACCGCGGGGCATGAAGAGGCGATTCGAAATTACTATAGCGTTCTCGCGCGCGCCTGGGGACCGCAACATTGGTGGCCGGCACAGACACGATTCGAAGTCATCGTCGGAGCTTATCTAACGCAAAACACAGCGTGGGCCAACGTTGAGCTAGCCTTGAGAGGCTTGCGTTCAGCGCGCCTGCTGAGTCTCGAAGGGATTCGGCAGGCACCGTTGGCGAGGATCGAGCAGTTGATCAGACCGTCTGGATACTTTCGCCAGAAGGCAGTGCGGTTGAAGACGTTCGTGGCCTTCGTTGACGAACGATATGCCGGATCGCTGACTAAACTTTTCTCCGAGCCGACGAGTAAGTTACGCGAGGAGTTGCTCGGCCTCAACGGAATCGGGCCGGAAACGGCGGACTCGATTTTGCTCTACGCGGGAAACCACCCCGTCTTCGTAGTCGACGCTTACACGCGCAGGATTCTGGAGCGACACGAAATCGTACATCCGAAAGACATCTACGAAGACATTCGCCAACTGTTCGAAAAAGCGTTGGCTCCCATTATTAATTCTCAGCAGCATAAGCCTGCCGAAGCGCGCACGAAGCTGGCCTCCGGATTTGCTGTCGCCGCGCACCCGCCGTCTCGAATGAGCACGGCCCGGCGGTCCGCACTGGTGCAGGTTTACAACGAAATGCACGGGTTGATCGTCGGCGTGGGAAAGAATTACTGTCGAAAATCACAGCCTCTTTGTGACCAATGCCCTTTACAACCATTCCTCCCATGTCGTAAGTAAGCAAGGAACGCAACAAACGAGCCACTCCAGTGAAAATCGCATTCCGATCCAGCCAGTTCACTGCACTATTGCTCTTCGCAACCTTGCCGGCGGCGACGCCAACCCTCCGAGTAGCCGCCGACCGCGCGGGGATACTGATCGGCGCTGCGGCTCGCCCATCGCTTTTGCAGGACGCGGCTTACACGGCGACTTTGTCTCGCGAATTCAATATGGTTGAAGCGGAAGATGCGATGAAGTGGTGGACTATTCGTCCCGATCCCGGGAAATTCAATTTCAGCCCGGGGGATGAACTTGTTCGCTTTGCCCAAGTTCACCGGATGAAGGTTCGCGGCCATTGTCTGGTTTGGGACCATAACAACCCCGACTGGCTGGCACATGGAAATTTCACTCCGGCCCAACTGTCGCAGATATTGCAGGAACACATCACCATGGTGGTAAAGCATTACGCGGGGCAAGTTTTTGCCTGGGACGTGGTAAATGAAGGCTTCGACGAGCATGGCAAGGTTCGCGATTCGATTTGGTACAACCAGCCGGGGATTGGACTCGCGCATGTAAATAAAGATACCGCTTACATTGAACAAGCCTTCCGTTGGGTCCATGAGGCCGACCCTCAGGCTTTGCTTTTCTACAACGAAGGTGAGGGGGAAGGACTCAGCGTCAAGTCAGATGCCATCTATGCCATGCTCAAAGATTTCAAAGATCGAGGTGTGCCCATTGATGGCATCGGGTTGCAGATGCATATCTCCGGCTTCGACCCTGACCTCCAATCTGTTGCCGCGAACATGTCGCGTATCTCGGCGCTTGGCCTCCAGATTCACATTACGGAACTGGATATTCCGTTACCAGTGAAAGCAACCGGCGTGTGGGGCGGCGAGTTGATGCATACGGAAGACTTGGATCGACAAGCGCAGATATACCGGCGAATCGTCAGGATGTGTCTGGACAATCCATCCTGTACGGCGATTCAAACCTGGGGGTTTACGGATAAATATTCGTGGATCGGCTCTCATTCGCATGGTTCGCAGGGATGGGCGCTTGCATTTGATCGCGATTACCGGCCAAAGGCAGCCTATACCGCCATCGCCGAGGAACTGGCCCGGGGACGTAATTCGAAGTGATGATCCTGTTTGGTTGATTTTCTATTTCCTGTCTCTGGGCGGCAGCGGCTTTACCCTTCCCTGGTGCATCTATAATGTTTCTCGGTCCGGACACGAGCAATCAGAGCCTTGTTGGACACGTTGAATCACTTGCCACAACCCATTCAAACCCGACTTCCGAAAACCTCTAACCGCAAGCGGGCGATTATTCTTCTGGCGGTTGCCGTCTTTTTGCTGCTCGCTATCCTGGTTTCGCAAACGGCGTTCGACCTGAAGTTCCTGACCCCGGGCAACAATCAGGAGATTGTCGTATTCGCGGCGATTTCTATTTTGATCTTTCTGCTGTTTGTGGCGCTGTTTTTCGTGCTCTCGCGCAATCTGTTGAAGTTGTTTGCTGAGCGCAGGCTGGGAGTGCTGGGATCGAAATTCCGCACTCGCATGGTGGTTGGCGGGCTGCTGCTTTCGTCGGTGCCGTTGATCGTGATGTATTTCTTCGCTTATGGATTGATGAATCGTTCCATCGAGCGTTGGTTCTCGACTCCGGTCGAAGAGGTACGGTCCGACATTCACGCCATGGCCTCGCTGCTGGCGAACTATGCGGCGCAAAATGCGCGCGCAGAGGCCGTCGCGATCGCCTCGGCGCCCGATACGCGACGGGCATTCGCCGGATATGGATTCGCACCCGTCGATGCCGAATTCAAAGAGCATCAGCCTACTCTTCAGGGAGGGTTTGCATTGGCTGTGCAGGACGGCAACTTAGAAGCCGCATTCAACGCGCCCGCTGAATGGTTAGCTTTGAAGACGAAGCTCCCCTTGAACGAAGCGGCCTCGGGCAGTCCGGCCCAATTCACGTGGAACCAGACTGACTACACTCTGGGCAGCGCTCCAGTAGAAGGTGGCGGAGTGATTCTGGTGGCGCTGCCACTTCCGCGAGAATTTTCTCAAACGGTTACACAGGTTGAAGCGAGCCAGAAACGCTACTACGATCTGGCCCACGATAGGCGTCTGGTACGCCGCACTTACATGGGCCTGCTGTTGTTGCTCACGCTGGCCGTGCTTTTTGTGACCACGTGGCTGGCTTTGTTTCTTTCTAAGCTGGTAACTCGTCCGCTGTCGGCGTTGGCCGAGGCTACGCAGGAGATTTCTCGCGGCCGTCTCGATTATCGCGTTGACGTAAGCGGCGCCGATGAAATTGGCGATCTTGTCCGCTCCTTCAACCGCATGGCCGATGAGCTGGAAACCAGCCGCGTGCAGATCGAAGCTTCCAGCCGCGACCTGAGCGCAGCCAACACCGAACTCGATCAACGCCGGCGCCAGATGGAGACCATTCTGGAAAGCATTCCTACGGGCGTGCTCTCACTTGACGCCTCGCGCCGCGTGACGCATGCAAACCAGGCGCTGCTGCGCATGTTCCAGCCGGATTCGACTCCCGATGTCACATCGCAGATTCTGCGTGGGGCTTCGCTTACAGAATGCTTCCCTGTCGAAGTGCTGGAAGACCTGGAACCGCTGTTGCGGCGGGCCGATCGCATGGGCATGACGACCAGTCAACTCGAAGTGCAACTACCGCGCTTGTCTCTCAATGTCGCGGTGACGGCGGCGACGTTGCGGCATGAGGAGGAGCGGTCCGGATACGTAGTGGTCTTTGAAGATTTATCGGACTTGCTCAAAGCGCAAAAGCAGGCGGCATGGCGCGAAGTGGCGCGGCGGGTTGCGCACGAGATTAAGAATCCGCTTACCCCGATCGCTCTTTCCGCGGAGCGAATCCAACGGCATCTTGAGCGATATCGCTCCTCCGATCCCTCCTCGCTCGATGTTATTCGCTCGTGCGCAGAAACGATCGCGGGCGCGGTGGAAACCGTACGCCGCCTGGTGGACGAATTTTCCACGCTGGCGCGCTTCCCGGCGTCAAAACCGCAACCTGCGGACATCAACGAGATCCTGGAAGACGCGCTCGCCATGTTTCACGGCCGTCTCGAAGGGATTCAACTGCATACGGCGTTCACGGCCAGCTTGCCCAAGGTAATGGCCGATTCCGAAGCGATGAAGCGAGCCATCGCCAATCTGGTGGATAACGCCGCGGAGGCTCTGCACGATTCGCTGATGAAGGAAATCGAAATTTCGTCAGCGTTGGTGGCCAGCCGGGACGCGGTCGAGATTGTGGTTGCCGATACCGGTCACGGCGTAACCCGGGAATTGAAAGAACGACTTTTTCTCCCCTATTTTTCGACGAAGAAACGAGGCACAGGTCTGGGCCTCGCCATCGTGAGCCGGGTGATTGAAGACCATCACGGATCGATTCGCGTGGAAGAAAATAAACCGGTGGGCTCGCGCTTTGTCGTGGAGCTGCCACTGGCGCCCGACCCGGTTGCTGCGGGTTCTGTAACTCAACATGCCTAAGATTCTGATTGTCGACGACGAAGAAGGAATTCGCGAAGCCCTGTCTGGCGCGCTGACCGACGAAGGCTATTCCGTTTCCTCTGTCGAGAGCGGCGAAGCTTGCCTCGATCTCGTGCGCAAGACGGCCTTTGATGTTGTCCTGCTCGATATCTGGCTACCCGGTATCGACGGCCTGGAGACACTGGAGGAGATTCGATCTCTCGAAAATGCTCCTGAAGTGGTTATGATATCGGGCCACGGAAACATTGAAACCGCTGTGCGGGCCACGAAGCTGGGCGCTTACGACTTTCTGGAAAAACCGCTGACCTTGGATAAGACTCTGATTCTCATCAAGAATGCGATCGAGTCCAAGAAGTTGTGGCGCGAAAATGCGGATCTGAAAAAGCAGCTTCACGCGAAGAACTTGATCGTGGGAGACAGCGTTCCCATGAAAGCCCTGCGCCAGCAAATTGGACTCATGGCGCCCACCAATGGCCGCGTCCTCATCTATGGCGAATCGGGAACCGGCAAAGAGTTGGTGGCCCGCGCAATTCACGCGCAGAGCCTGCGCAAGGACGAAGCTTTCATCGAGTTAAACTGCGCGGCCATTCCTGAAGACTTGATTGAGAGTGAGCTTTTTGGCCACTACAAGGGATCTTTCGCCGGAGCGGGTTCGGACAAAGAGGGAAAATTTCAAAAGGCCAACAGCGGAACGCTTTTTCTAGATGAAGTGGGCGACATGAGTTTGAAAACGCAATCGAAAGTATTGCGCACGCTCGACGAACAGCGCTTCACGCCCGTGGGCCGGGAGGAGATGATAACGGTCGACGCGCGGGTCATCGCATCCACCAATAAAGATCTGGAAGAAGAGATTTCCCGCGGCAACTTTCGCGAAGATCTTTTTTATCGCCTTAACGTCATTCCTTTTGTCGTACCCCCTTTGCGCGAGCGTAAAGAGGACGTCCCGCTTTTCGCTCGCTACTTTCTCAAAGATCTAGCCGCAATTTACGGTCGCCGCCCCCGCGAAATCACCGACGATGCGATTGATGCGCTGATGCGCTATTCCTGGCCGGGAAACGTTCGTGAATTGCGCAACCTGATCGAACGTATCGTGATCATGAATCCGACGATCACTCGCTTCGAACGAAAGCACTTGCCGCCGCTGGTCTATCGCGATGGCGGCCGGCGCGCGTCGGGGACAGAATTCGCCTCTTTGCACCAGGCGCGCGATGCTTATGAGCGCGATTACATTTTGAAGAAGCTCGACGACAATCATGGCAACGTCAGCCGTACGGCCGAGGCGCTGGGACTGGAGCGCAGCCATCTTTATCGCAAGATGAAGACGCTGGGAATTGCCGCGAAGGAATGAAGAATAGAGACTAGCCGGGAACGACCGCTCAGCGGGGAGTTCGCTGGGCGAGAAGTCCGTTAACGCTTCACCATGTGAATCTCGGTGCCGTTCTTGCAGAATTTAACCTCATCCATCAGTTGATTAATTAAGAAAATTCCGCGTCCGTGATTGGAATAAACATTCTCGCCCAATGTGCAGGGCGGGATGCTTTCTGGATTAAAGCCCGGACCGGGATCGCGCACGATGATGATGATCCCGCGTTCTTGTTCGCAAGCCACGAGGCATTCGACGGTTTTGCTGGAATCTTCTTTTGCGCCATGGACCACGGCATTGGCCAGCGCCTCTTGCAGCGCCAATTCAATCGCATCTTCCTTGCCGTCAACGCAACCAATCTCGCGAATGGTTTGCATCACACGCGCTACGACCGGCTCAACCGCGTTGCGATCCGCGGCGAGCGTTACGCGGACGCGGAGATCCAGCTTGTCTGGATCAAAATCGTGCTCGGGAAAATCTTCTGCCGAAGGCGCGCACGGCTCCATGTTTGTCCTGGTCCTTTGTCTGCCGTCCGCTGCACGGCTCTTGCGATTCTAGCGGTCTTTCCGCCGAAACGGCAATGTATGCGTGTCATGCCGTAAACGCCGGTTCGGAAAACATCACACTTTATCGCTGTTTCGCAAGCTGTTTCACGACTTGCTTCGGCGAGTCGTCGCTCCCGCCGTCCGTGAGCGCATCGGTTGTCTGCTTCCACATCGCATGTTCCATCTGCCTCCGCCAGTCGAGTTCTTCTACGAAGGCTCTGGAGTCGCGCCAGCCGGGCTGCACTTTTACGTACAGTTCCAGAAACACTTTGGTGCCCAGCATCCGTTCCAACTGCACACGTGCTCCCGTTCCAATTTTCTTCATCATCTGGCCGTGCTTGCCGACCAGAATCCCTTTTTGCCCTTCACGCTCACAATAGATCGTCGCCGAAATACGGGTTAGCTTGCGGCCTTCTTCAAACCCATCGACAATTACCGTAGTTGCATAAGGAATTTCTTCCGAAGTCGCGAGCAAGACCTGTTCGCGAACAATTTCCGCTGCCAGGAATCGCGCCGGTTGATCGGTAATCTGATCCTCGGGAAAATACGCGGGACCAGAGGGCAATACTGCCACCAGCAACTTCAACAACTCATCCAGGCCATTGCGCTTTAGCGCCGAGATGGGAATCACCTGCCCGAAATCGTGCAGCTTACGGTATTCCGCGATGAGAGGAAGCAAATTCGTTTTGTCGCGCAGGCGGTCAATTTTATTGAGGATCAGAAAGGCTTTGGTTTTCGACTGCTTTAACAGATCGAGGGCGAACCGGTCTCTGGGATCGAACTTATGCGTCACATCCATGATCACTAAAACCAGATCGCATCCTTCCAGGGCCTCACGAATCTCCACCAGCATCTTACGGCCCAGTGAACTATCTGGCTTGTGGACTCCAGGCGTGTCGATCAGGACGATCTGAGCGCCGTCGCGTCCCTTCCGCTTGGGAATGTGAATGATGCCCTGAATGCGGTTGCGTGTGGTCTGTGGCTTGGGTGAGATGATCGCCAGCTTTTCACCCACCAGCGCATTGAGCAACGTCGATTTGCCGGCGTTCGGCCGGCCGAGAATGCAAACGAATCCAGAGCGGAATGGCATGAAAATTAAGCTGCTAGTTTCTAGCTCCTAGCTTGAGCCTTGAGCGGAAGCGTTTCGCCGAAGCGTCTATCTCGTCAATTCTAGTCCTGATTGGCGTCGAGTCTTATTTTGGGTTGATTGGCTAGGAGCTAGAAGCCGCCTTTAGATCAACTTCAACTGCCGTGGCTGTACGGCGGTAACCCGCACCCGTTCTACTTTTCGGTCGGTCGATTCCACCACTTCGAATCGCAGGCCGTCCTCTTCTATGATCTCCCCGGTTTGCGGAATCCGCCCGGCGAGTTCGCTAACCAAGCCCGCGACCGTGGCCGAATCCTTGCCTTCCGGTTTTATTCCGAACAATTCGTCGAGGCGATCCACGTCCATGCCACCGGAAACGACGTAAGACTTCTCGCCTTCGCGCACGACTTCCGGTTTGTCCCGTTCGTCGCGAATCTCGCCCACAATCTCTTCGACCAGATCTTCTATCGTCACCAGCCCCGCTACCCCTCCGTATTCATCCACAACAATGGCCATACGGATATTCTTGCGCTGCATCTCGCGCAACAGATCGCTTCCCAGCTTGCTTTCCGGCACAAAATAGACATCACGGCGCATCAAGGACTCTAATGTTTTGCGTCCGGCTTCGCTGTCCTTAACCTGGAGAACATCCTGCGCATAAACGATTCCGCGGATGTTGTGAATCGTTCCTTGATAAACCGGCACGCGCGAGTAGTGCTTGGCGCGCAGCATCTCGATGAAGCGCTCGACTGTCGTGTCCGCCGGAACGGCAAACATCTCCGGACGCGGCTTCATCGCCTCACGTACCGTCTTGCCGCTGAACTCTACTACCGACTGGATTAAATCGCGGTCGCCTTCCTGAATAATTCCCTCTTCCTGTCCCGCTTCGATCAGGGCATCCACGGCCTCGGCTGAACTCTCGGGCTGCTCTCCGGAATTCTGGCGCGTCAGCGAAACCACAGACTTCAGAAATCCCAGAATGATGGTGGCCGGCAGCGCCAGATAAATAAGGACGCGCAGCAACGGGATCCAACGGACCAGCCACTGACCGCTGGTGCGCGTAAAGAAGAGGAACGGCAAGAACCGGTTGCAGAAGATCACGATCAGAACCAGGCTGATCGTCGCCTGCAAAATCTCGTAAATACTCCATCGCTGGTCACTGAAAACCACAAACCCAATGACCAATGAGATTGACGCCATGGTGAGTTGTGTCAGCACAGCCATGGAGATCGCGGCGCGACCGCGACCGACGCCAAGCACGGGTTCGATCTTCTTCTCGAATACGTCGATGTTGTCCTGAAATTCGCGTGACAGAAATTTCCCAATCTCCTGGTAGACGCGATCCACGTATGAAACGAGAGTTAACAATCCCAATAGCAAAAGCAACGTGAAGGCGATACCGAGATTCATTTCGCCCTCCCTGCCTTCGCTCGACCCGGCTTGCTCGCAGCAGCAGATTCCGCACGCTCGATCAATCCTGTCGGCAACCTGAACCGCAGGCGCAGAGCTATTTCCTTGCGCGCCATCTGCCCATTGTCGCGTTCGTGATCGAAACCCGACAAATGAAGTATCCCGTGCAAAGTCAGAATCTTCACTTCCTCCACCGCGGAATGGCCCAGGCTTACTGCATTTTGCATGGCCACATCGGCTGAAATCGCTATGTCTCCAGCCCAAGGGGTACTGGTTTTCAGTGACTGCGCTGGGAATGACAAAACATCGGTAGTCTTATTCTTTCCTCGAAAGCGGCGATTGAGGGAACGAACCTCCGCACTGCTTGTCACCAACACATTAACCGAGCCTTTCAGCTTCACGGCTCTCCGAACTCGCCCCACAAAACCTTCGAGCGTCGTCCGACTCAAGCTTCCCACTCTCTTTCGCAAAATGACCAAGGCAAGATAACCAGTATTTCTGAGGCTGCGACGGTTCGGTTCAAGGCCTGACTCAACCTTCCAGAACCTTCGCTCCCTTAATTTCCAAGCCCTCGCGAGAGTTTTCCTCGCGCACGATCGCAAGCTTGCCGGACTTCTTGTCGTCATTCGCGTCAACCAAACTGGCGGACAGGGCGATTTCGGGAGCTCTCGGTTCAATCAGCGGCAGGGTCTGCTGCTCCGCAGCTTTATTTTTGTGTTCATCGTACGCGCGGATAATCCGCTGCACCAGGTGGTGCCGCACTACGTCGCTCTCATCGAAGGTTACGAATGCGAGTCCCTCTACCCGCTTGAGCACGTCCATCACTTCCAGAAGGCCGCTACGCCGCGCGTTGGGCAAGTCGATCTGCGTGATGTCGCCGGTGATCACCGCCTTAGAGTTGAACCCCAGGCGGGTCAGAAACATTTTCATCTGTTCGGACGTCGTATTCTGCGCTTCGTCCAAAATCACGAATGAATCGTTGAGCGTGCGTCCGCGCATGAACGCAATGGGGGCGATCTCGATAATATTTTTCTCCAGATAGCGATCCACCTTCTCCGGCTCGAGCATGTCGTAGAGCGCGTCGTAAAGAGGACGCAGATAGGGATCGATCTTGTCCTGCAACGTTCCCGGCAGAAATCCCAGTCGCTCGCCGGCTTCCACCGCGGGACGCGCCAGAATGATTCGATTCACGCGCTTGGCCACCAGCGCGGAAATCGCCATCGCCACGGCGAGATATGTTTTGCCGGTTCCTGCCGGCCCAATGCCAAAAACCATGTCGTGCTTCTCGATCGCATCCAGATATCGGCGCTGATTGATGGTCTTCGGCTGCACGGATCGCTTGCCAAACGAACGCTGCCGCCCGGCGTCGGCCAACCCGCGCAAGGTCGCATTAGCGTCCGCCGTCAGCACGCGCAACATGCCGTTCAGGTCGCCATTGTTAAAGGTATACCCGGAGCGCTGCAAGGTTTCGTAGTCGGCAAAGACCTGCTCGGCGCGTGCCACATCCCGAGGCGCGCCTTCCAGTTCTATCCCGTTCGATCGCAGATTGATGGTGATATTGAGCCCGTCCTCCAGAACCCGCACATTTTCATCGCGGGTACCGAAGAGAGTCTCGATGTTGGGACTTATCCCGATGCTTTTCTTCATGCTTGTGTCATTACTTATGCTCGTGGGACCTAGGCTGGAGTGGGGCCGGGCGAATACGGTTTTGTGTCGCCTTTTTGTAAGACCTGAGTACCATGCCTCTCAAAATTGGAGACAAAACAGGATTATGCTCAAAGAAGAGACCAACCGGGATGCTCATGCCCAAGGGGCAAGTAACTACCATTGCGTCAAGCCTACCCCGCTTTATGGGCTGTAGTCAATGCCGAAAGAAGCGGGCTACAAGCGGTTTTTTCATTGAATATTTACATTAGCGACTCGGTTCCTCTGGCCAATCCATACTCCTTTTACTAAAGAGGTAAGCGAGAGGATTACCCCAGTTATCACGCTCTCCGTGTAACAATGTTGTTCGTGAAGAACCGGACACATGACCGCTGACACAGCGCCAAAACCCCTGACAAAACCGGGCGATAAAGTTCTCTATAACCGCTTTCTCCTGCTGGTGGCGGGCCTTGGCGGGCTGCTCTATGGAGTCGACGTTGGTATCATCGCCGGCGCGCTGCCTTATCTGGAGGCTACGTCAGGCCTGAATGCCGGGCAGCTTTCCGTGGTTGTGGCCGCGGTACTGCTGGGCAGTGTCATTTCCACTTTGTTCGCCGGTTTGCTAGCCGACTGGATGGGCCGCAAGCTGCTGATGGCGCTCAGCGGAATTCTGTTTGTGGTCAGTATTCCCGTCATCGCGCTTTCCCATGGCTATGAGCCGCTGATTCTGGGCCGGCTTTTGCAGGGCGTCAGCGCTGGTCTGATCGGCGTGGTCGTTCCTCTTTATCTTGCGGAGTGTTTGTCGGCGTCGAGCCGCGGGAAAGGGACCGGGATTTTCCAATGGTTGCTGACTTTGGGGATTGTGACGGCGGCTGTCGTGGGAATGTTCTTCAGCATCCGAGTCGAGCAGGTAGCGAAGCTCGGCGATGCCGCGCGGCTCTTCGCCTTCCAGGATCAAGCTTGGCGAAGCATCTTCTGGGTTTCCCTGCCGCCCGGCATTTTGTTTGTGATTGGAAGCTTCATGGTGGCGGAGTCGCCGCGATGGCTTTTCCGCCGGGGCAGGAGAGACGCTGCTTTAACGGCGCTACTTCGGTCGCGAACCAGCGAGCAGGCGGAATTAGAACTCCACGAAATGGAGCAGACCGCTG
>Ga0209010_1000165_pt1 | contig 24862 bp, 18 predicted proteins | sample BlaSpr_A8_OM1_O3_FD_187985 | JGI IMG/M metagenome (GOLD analysis project Ga0209010, IMG submission 187985) | Forest soil microbial communities from Thunder Bay, Ontario, Canada - Black Spruce, Ontario site 2_A8_OM1_O3 (SPAdes) (version 2) | ecosystem: Environmental > Terrestrial > Soil > Boreal...
GACTTAATCAAACTTGCTAATGGAGAGAACGTTATGACAAATGTTGACGGTTACCAGCCGCGCTCTGAACACAAATTCTCCTTCGGCCTGTGGACGGTCGGCAACCGGGGACGCGACGCTTTCGGCGACGCCGTGCGGCCCACCATTTCACCGGTCGACATTGTGTCGATGCTCGCCGAAGTCGGCGCGTGGGGCGTCAATCTGCACGACAACGATCTGGTACCCATCGATGCCTCTCCCGCCGAACGGGATGCCATCGTTCGCTCGTTCAAGAAAGCATGCTTGTCAAATGGGATTGTCGTTCCCATGGCCACCGTTTCGCTTTTCTTCCATCCCGTATTCCGCGATGGAGCGTTCACCTCTAACGATCCTGGAGTGCGTGCCTATGCGTTGCAGAAAACTATGCGCGCCATGGATCTCGGAGCGGAACTGGGGGCGAAGATTTTCGTTTTATGGGGAGGCCGTGAAGGGGTGGAAACTGACGCTTGCCGCCGCGCGGATGATGCGATCAAACGCCTGCGCGAAGCCATCAACTATCTTTGCGAATACAACGTCGAGCGCGGTTATGGAATGAAGTTCGCGCTGGAAGCCAAGCCCAACGAACCGCGGGCCGACATCTATATGGCGACTACCGGCCAATATCTGGGCTTCATTCCTACCCTGGATCATCCGGAAATAGTCGGCGTGAATCCTGAACTTGCGCACGAGCACATGGCAGGGCTGAACTTTATGCACGCCGTGGCGCAGGCGTGGGAAGCGGGCAAACTTTTCCACATCGACCTGAACGATCAACAGTTAAGCCGCTTCGACCAGGATTTGCGCTTCGGCTCGTCCAATATCAAAGCGGCATTCTGGCTGGTGAAGTTTCTCGAAGATGTCGGCTATGATGGCCCGCGCCACTTCGATGCGCATGCCTATCGCACCGAGGATTATGAGGGCGTAAAAGATTTCGCACGAGGTTGCATGCGAACATATTTGATCATGAAAGAGAAAGCTCGCCGGTGGAATGCCGATAAAGAAATTCAGGGAATTCTTCGCGAGCTTTCGGGCGATGGAAATAGCAGCTTCAACACCGGAAGATATTCCAAAGATGGGGCAGCCAAGTTGTTGGGCCACACTTTTGACAAGGACGCGATCATGAAAAAGCGTTTGCCCTACGAGCGGCTCGATCAACTAACCATCGATCTTCTGTTGGGCGTGCGGTAGCCCGCTCATATCGCGTCATGTTCAGTAGTGCGGCGGCGGCGGGGCGACCGGCATTTTGGATGCCAGCGACTCCGCCTTCTGATGTAGTTCCCGGACCTTGGCGAATTCCTTCTTCGACCGCACTTCCTCCCCCATCGCCTGGTATACACGCCCTAGGCGATAGTGCGCATCAGAATGGGCAGGCTCTAATTGCACGGCACGTTCCAGCGCAGCTATGGCGTCTTCATACCGCTTCTGCTGCGTGAACGCCGCGCCCAGATCCACGTACGCGAGACGAATATCTTTTCTTACCCCAACTGCTTGCTTGAGCAGGACGATGGCCTGCTCTGGATTCGACCTCTGCATCTCGATATCGCCCAGGTAAGTGAGAGCTAATGGATCGTTGGGTTCGATCGCCAACTGCAATTCAAATTCGCGCTTCGCTTCATCGTATTTCTGGGATTTCCAGTAAAGATAACCAAGACCAAAATGAACGTTCGGTTCTTGCGGCGAGATTTTCACCGCAGTCTCGAACTCTTCAATCGCTTCCGGTGTTCTTCCTAGGCCATCCAGCGCTTCGCCGCTCAACATATGTGCGGCCGGGGAACCGGGATTCTGCTGCAATATTTGTTTGAACTCATCCAGAGCGCAGGAATATTCCTTCGCCAGCAAACAACTTTGCGCCAGCACCTGGTGCAACTCCGCATTGACGGGATCGGCCTTCGCCGCAACATTCAAATACTTGATGGCTTCCGCAAAATGCTTTGCTCCGTAGTAGCTCAACCCAAGCAGCGTGGATGCCTGAAGACTTTGGGGATCGGCAGCCAAAGCGGCGCGCAGCGGGATAATCGCTGCCTGGAAGTTTCCTTGCTTAAACTTCGCCAGCCCCAGGTTCAATTGCATTCCGGGCAACTTGGGATTGAGAGCGATGGCTTTCTGATATGCGGTGGCAGCTTCCTGATATTTCTGCTCTTTCGAAAGGATCACACCCAGGCTGGCATAAGCACCGGCATCGCCGGGATGATTGCGAATGAACGAGCGCCACGCCTGTGCCGCCTCGGGCAGTCTTTCCTGTTGTTCGAGAGCGATCGCTTGAGCCGGAGTTTGCCCTACACAGACCACGGAAGAAGAGATCAGCAAGAATATTGCCGAAGCGAACCATGCAACTGCACGCTCTCCCATATTTCCCATCATAAAGGAGCTGATCGAAGGGCTCGTCTCATGGTCACAAAAATATGCCCCGCCCACGATGAGTGGGCGGGGCATGTATAGCGTTTTTAACAGTGGTTAGAAGATTACTTTCAATCCGAGCTGGAATTCTCTCGGGTCAAAGGCGCCCGAAACAACACCGAAGCTGCTGCTATTGACGTTAAGACCGATGCCGCCGTTGTTGGCATCGCCCTTGAACTGGGTGTGGTTCCAGGTGTTGAAGCTTTCCGCGCGGAACTCGATACGGCTGCCACGCTCCGCACTGAGGACGAAGTTCTTGAGGAGAGCCAGGTTCCAGTCGTCGCGGCCGGGACCACGCACTCCATCGAAGCCCAGGTTGCCGTAGCAGTCTGGGCCTGTGGTGCAAGCGGGCACCGAAAAGGCAGCCGGATTGAACCACTCGGCGGCGGTTTTGGGATAAGAGATACTCCCATTCACGTCTGGCCGGTCGCCGGAATTCGGAATGACGCTACTTGCGTTGGTGCCGTTCACTCCGAGATTGATCGGTGCCCCAGATTCCAACGTAACGATCCCTGACAAAGCCCATCCACCAGCCACACCTTTCAGAAGCCGGTTCGGGCTGTTCTTCAACAACGGGATCTGGTAGACGAAGTTGACGAAGGCCACGTTCCTGCGGTCGAACTGCGATGGACCTTGATCGTACTTCCATCCGACGTAGGGATTGGTCACGTTGTTGAGATCGCCGCCACTGCCATTGCTGGTGGTGGCGTCCACGGCCTTCGATACCGTGTAACCGAATTGCAGTTGCAGGTCGCTTCGCACATTCGCGTGCAAATCGACTTGCAGCGAATTGTAGTGCGCCTGGCCTTCGTCTTCGGACAGCCGAATACCGCCGTAGCCCAGATAGTTGTAATCCTGGTTGATGCCAGCACCGCCCGACTTCTCAAGACTCGGGAGCAGCGCGATTGCGGGAAGATTAACTTCCCGATAATCATTCTCATTTCGTCCCTGGCTACCCACGTAAGAGATACCCAACACTGACCTGGCTCCCAGAGACTGCTGAACACCGATACTGTACTGGTAGCTGGTGGGCGGCGTGTAACTCGTGGATATACCCGTGATGCCAACAGGAAGAATTGGCAATGAGGCCGCACTGATCGTCGCGCCGCTAGTAACATTAACCCCCGGATTTGACAGAGAAACGTTGTGAACGGTGGGGCTGGCATCGAACGGGGTGTTTGTCGCCCCGTTGTACATGTCATTGCCCTGAATGCGGTCATACATAATGCCGAAGCCGCCGCGCACAACGGTCTTACCTTGGCCCGTAAGGTCGTAGGCAAATCCGACACGCGGGCCGATAGCGGGCCAGTACGTATTGACCAGTCCCTTGGGGATTCCGTTCTTGCCGCCGATGCCGATGCCGTTCTCATAGAACTGCAATCCGGCCAGAATCGGATTCGGACTGGTTCCGAGACCGGGGCTAGCTGCGGTGCAACCCGGATCAGTGGGGCCGCTACAGATATTGCCAGCCGTGTCAAATGTCGCGGCGTTGGCCGGGTTATACAAATTGGGATAGAAATTGGACGATTGTTGGTTGGCTTCGTAGGTATGTGGCGCAATATCCCAGCGCACGCCCAGGTTCAGTGTCAACCGGCGGTTTACATGCCAGTTGTCCTGGAAATAGGCGGCGAGAGAAATGTTGTTCCAGTGCCCGCTGGACTTCACGGCGTCTTCTTCATACTGCTGCGCATCGCCGAGCAGGAAGTCGGCAAAATCATTGCCACTGAAGCTGCCGTTGAAGTTGAATTGACCTTCGGTGTCGGCGAAGTAATCCTGAATCTTCTTATAGAGCGCCCAACTGAACCCCATCTTCAACTGGTGCGCGCCCCGCGTCCACGAAATATCGTCGCGAAGTTGATAATCGTCTGCTTTGTTGATCCACGGTGTCCAGTTCGAGGTGTAGTTTGTTCCCGTGCTTCCATTCAGGTTGATCGCCGGAATGCGGTTGTCCACATTGGGTCCGGTGAAAAACCGGTTAAACGTAAAACCCGAAGGGGCCGTAAACACGCCTTGCGGAATGATGTTAATGCGGTTGCCGTTGTAGTTGAAAGAAGCTTCGTTGAGCAGCGTTGGGCTCACCACGTAAGTGGTGTGGATGACCGCGCTATAGGAAGGATTCCCAAACACGTCGCTGACCGTGGGGACGTTGTCGCCGCTCCACTGCGTGGTTCCGTAGGTCTGTGAAACCTGCTCGGAGACCCAGTGCCCGAAGACCGAGAACTTGTCGGTGAACTGGTGATCGACGCGGGCAATTTCTTCCCGCACGTTGGTCGGTGAATTCGCGCCGCCGTGGAACTGGGGAGATCCAGCGGCGGTCACTGAATTGTTCGCCGGAAAAATTCCCGCCGCCAGCAATGCCTGCGCGTTGGCGTCGAGCAATGCAGCTGGGATCGCGTTGCCAGGAAAAGCTTGAAACACAGGATCCGTTATCCCTGTCGCTGTCGGGACCGAACAGCCTCCAGAACCATTCGGAGTGCTGAATGTAGTAATGCCCGCCGCCTGGTATTGCGCGGCCACAGCGGGGGAGATATTGCTTTCGCTTGGCTGTCCGACAACATAGCAGGGCACATGGAGACCCGAATTCGGAACAACATTACCTGCCGGATCTTTCGAATTGGCCGGAAGAGCGGTGGTGAAGTTGCCGCCGTAAGTGCTGGTCACCGGAACGACCTGATTGGTCGAACCTCCATTCACCAAGCTGCGCCATTCCATGTTATAGAAGAAAAATGTTGGGTGATTCTTCCACAAAGGCACCTGGCCGCCGAGGTTGAACCCGTACGTATTGAATCGCAACTCCTGAACTTTTTCCGGAGCAGGGTTGAAGTAATTGCGCGCGTCGAGGGCGTCGTTGCGATCGAACTCCCATGCGGAAGCATGGAACTGTTTGGTTCCGGACTTGATCACCGTGGTGATGGTCGCCGCTCCAGCCAGCCCATACTCAGCGCTGTAGTTCGAAGTCAGGTTGGTAAACTCGCCAATGGCGTCGAGGGACGGCATCACGCTGCCGCTGCTGCCGCCACGGTCGAGATTTTCGCCGCCATCGAGAAGTTGCAGGTTGTGGCCGGCGCGCTGGCCGTTAATGCTCACATTGCTATCGCCACTGACTGCCGTGGGAGTGATAAAGTCCCCTTGAATGCTGGATGCGCCGGGAGTTAGCGAGAACAGCGAGTAGACACTGCGCCCGTTCACGCCCAACTCCGACACCTGTTCGCCGCTGATTACCGTACTCACCTCGTTCGACTCCGATTGCACCTGTACGGCGTTGGCTTCAACCGTTACGTTCTCAGTCGCGGAGCCTACCTTCAGAATGAAGTCGACGCGCGTGCGGTCGTTCACGTTCAAAACAATCCCGGCTTTCGCTTCCGCACCGAAGCCAGTAGCTTTAGCGCTGAGATTGTAGTGACCGACAGGCAGACCCGGAACGACGTATTGGCCCGTGTCGTTGGTCGCGCTGGTGCGCGCTTCATTCGTGTCAGTGTTGGTGATCGTGATGGCAGCGTTAGGAACAACTGACCCCGAAGGATCCGTAACCGTGCCGACAATGGTTGCCTCTTGGGCGATGGCGAAGATCGGCAACCCGATCAGCATCACGCTGAGTACCAGAAGATGGCGATATTGTTTCAGTGCGCGAATAATTCTTTCAGCGCAAGCAGACGACAAGTGACTCATTGGCAAACCTCCGGCAGTTGGATAAGCTCCCAGCGCATTTCTACAAAAACCATTTTGTTGAGGGCGTGAACGTACACGTGGGATGTTCTTTTATGCCCGTCAAGCTTTTATCCTCCCCGGGCAAACGTTGTCAAGAAGATTCTGGAAAACGCACCAGATGACGCACCTCGGATGGCCCGCTCAGGTTCCAGATCGGGAGGAATATTGAAGCGTTTGCGGAATTTATCACCACCCCGACGCCGTAGCAGCCATTAGAGTTACCCGCTTTTGGCCTGCTTTTGCAGAAGGTGACCGTCAAAAACGGAATCGTCGAACTTCGCATCAGCCCGCCTGATTTCCCGGAACAGGTGCAGGTTAGAGGACATGACTACCCCGGGACTGAGATGAATAATAGGGGGGAGCGGCGCTTTGCTGGTGAGGTTATCGGCCATAAGCCGGACTGCGGTTTGTCCCTGCCGATGAGGTTGCTGATAGATGGAAGCCGTCACTATGCCCTTTTGAAAATAAGGGGACATCTCTGCAAACAGATCGGTGGTGATGAGCTTGGTTTTCCCCGCCAGCCCTCGCTCCCCGAGAGCGCGGCACACGGGAAGGCAGTTGACCGTGTTCACGTAGATTCCAGCGAGCGCCGGGAAGCGTCCGAGAAGATCGAACGTCTTTTCGAAACTTTCCTCTTCGTCTTCCCTTCCTTCGACCACTTCCACGATCTTCCCGCCGGGGCAGTGTCGTGGGAATGCATCTGAAAATCCATCCGTTTTCCGGCGATGATCTTCGGTGTTCAGCATGCCCGCAACTACCGCGACCTTGGCTCCATGCGGCACAAACTTCCCCATCAACTCACCGGCGAGGCAGCCATTGAGCCAAGGCTCGACGCAAACCACGGAAGAGCGCCGGCTCGCCGGAGCATCAGTGGACACACAAACCACACGGACACCACTTGCTTCCGCGCTGTCGATGAGCGGCCGCAGACCTTCCGGGTTTCCGGCGGTGAGAATGATGCCATTCACTCCACTGTCCACTAGGTCTTCGAAGGCTTCGGTATCCTCCTCGCCGAGCGCCTTTACCGGACGATAGACCATCTGCACTCCAAGTTGGGCAACCCGGCGAGCTTCGTCCAGGATGCCGCTCCAGAGCTGGTCATAAAAAAAGTGGATTTCTCGAGGTATGCATACTCCAATGCGCCCGCTGGACCGGGAAGCCGAGAGGGCGCGTGCCGCCAAGTTCGGCGTGTAGGAGATTTGCTGCGCGATCTGGAGAATGCGCTGCCGCGTCAACTCGTTGATACCGGCACGCCCGTGTAATGCACGATCCACCGTGCCGATGGATACATCGGCCATCTCCGCAATCAACTGGATTCCGCGTCTGTTTTTCTTCATCCTGCGTCCGGTCTCGATCCTGCCCCGAGCACTTAGACTCGCCTGAAATGACAACGTTTACACTACACTCGGTCTCGCACTCGCAGTTGCACATCTTACGCGCTATCGCAAAATTGGCACATGTTCCGTTCGATCGGAGCAGAACATTCCCGACAATCCGGCATCACGTCTTCACTTCACAATATGTTTCGCCAGCCTGCCTTTGTGAATTCAGTCCCTCGACTTCTTAAACGGCTCCGCATAAAGTGTTGCCTATGAACCGCCGCGAATTCATCAAGCTATCAGCGTTGGCCCTGGCATGGAAGCGTCTGCCTTTCGCCCAGGCTCTCGCCTCACAAAAACCCGTAGGCTATGCCGCCATTGGACTGGGAACGATTTCCGATATTTTCATGCGGGCCTGCGCCGATTCCCAAACAGCGAAGATCACTGCCCTGGTCACCGGACATCCCGATACCAAGGGCGTGAAGTACGCCACTATGTATGGTATTCCCAAGACTTCCATCTACACTTACGAGACTTTTGATCGCATTCGCGACAATAAAGACGTCGATGCCGTCTACGTTGGGTTACCCAACAGTATGCATTGCGAATACGCCGTTCGCGGCGCGCAGGCTGGCAAGCACGTGTTGTGCGAAAAGCCGATGGCCATTTCCAGCGCCGAATGCCGCCAGATGATCGACGCCTGCCGCCAGGCCAAGGTCAAACTGATGATCGCCTACCGCGTACACTACGATCCCCTCTGGAAGCAAACCATCGAAACGATCAAGTCTGGAGGCATCGGTGAGCTCGAATCATTCCAGGGGGGCTTCTATGCGCAGCAACCTCCGGGAGCGTGGCGCCTCACCAAGAAGCTCGGTGGCGGCGGAGCGCTCATGGACTTGGGCATCTATCCGCTGAACGCTATTCGTCACATCACCGGCGAAGAGCCTACGGATTTCACCGCCATTGTAACCACCCGCGACCACAGCGGCCGCTTTTCCGAGGTCGAGCAGTCGATGGAATGGACGATGAAATTCCCCTCCGGCGTTCTGACCTCATGCGGCTGCTCTTATGGCCAGAGAGGTCCGAGCTTTCTTCACATCAATGGCGAGAAGGGCTACTTCGAGGTGGACCCAGCCTACAACTACGACAGTGTCCACATCCGCGGCGAAGTCAACCACCAGCAAATCGACCAGCTAAGTCCGTTGAAGCTTCCCTACCAGTTCACAATCGAGGCGGAACATTTCGCCGACTGCATCCGAAACAATAAAGAACCGGAATCGCCCGGCGAGGAGGGTTTAAAAGACATGCTGGCCATCGAGGCAATTTACAAGGCGGCGGGCGCACCTATTGCATGACGTTTGCGGCTTCATTCCTAAAGCTCACCGTCAGATGATGCGCACCGGCGACTCGTTTGAAGATGTAGTCTTTGCCCGCTCACGAATCAATGGGATGGATTCTGGGACTCATTCTGGTTCGGGACCTGACTCTGCATCGTAGCCAATACTTTGCGCACTACATCGGAACGAGCACCTTGAGGCTCCTCTTGCAAGAAGATCTGCAACTCAGCGATCGCATCCGGAATGCGGTTCTCCTTCTCGAAAGCGCTCGCTGCGGTATAGTGCACGATGGCAAACTGCTGATGGGGGAGTTGGTGCGCTTTGCGAGCATCCGCAATGGCTGCGTCGTAGTGGTTTTGCATGAACTCCACTTGTGCGAGAAGACTGATGGCCTCGACCCTGGTAGGATCCGTCGTCGCCGCCTTGTTCAGCAGTGTGACGGCAGAAATCAGGTGGTTGGCCTTCATCTCCATATGCGCAAGATTCACTAGAGCGGGGACGAAATGATCGTTGACGCTGATTGCACTCACCAGCGCTTCACGTTGCTTCTCTTTCTGACCAAGCACGCCATAGCACACCGCCAGGTCGTTGTATGCCGAAGCGTACTGCGGATAGATCGCGGTCGCCTTTTCCAAATGCTGGATGCCCTTGTCCCAATTCTGCTCGGCCATCTCTTCGCTGGCGCGTTCGAATTCCTTAGCTGCCTTCTTGGGGACATTCAGTTCAGCGGCCCCAATCGAAGACGCCGACGAACGAACCCCGTCTCCGTCTTCGGATTTCTCCGCGGGATAAATGGTCACCATCACATTTTGGAAAACCTTCCCATTCACCACGGTGAAAGTGTCACTCTCGGTCGGTTTTATCTTGTCTCCGGTAACGGCTACCGTGTATTCACCAGGAGCCAACTGAACGAACTCCGCCGTTCCTGAGCTGTTAGTGAACTCCATCGCAGCCCGCTTGTTGTCGATGCCCTCCCTCAATTGGACGCGCAGATTCGCAGGTGCCGGGTTGCCGTTCGAGTAGACCACCTCCACTCGAACCGTGCCCACGTTGTTTCTCGACTCATTTGTGGTCGGGAATTGCGCCGAGAGCGGCGTAACCGTCAGCAGGAAAAACAGCAATAGCCGTCGGGACATCACGTACCTCCCCAAAAGGCCCGAGCAACAACCGATAAAACTTTGAACGGTATATCACACCTGAGATACAAATCGAAATTACTTGTCAGTGTTCCGATCCACCACCATAAACCGAAACGCGGGTTTCGTTTTCTCCTCCGAATCCTGCTCAAACTGCTGCTCGTTCCGCGCAGGATCATAGTCCCGCCACAGCCACGCCAACTCCTCCGGCAGTTCCACCGCCCCCTGCGCTCCGTTGTGCGTTCCCTCGCCAAAACTGAAATAAAAATCATAGCCTGCGACCTTAAGCGCGTTGGCCATTCGCAAATTTGCGGCGGGCCAATTCCCGTAATTCCGCTGCGCGCCGCCGAACTGCATGTCCCGGCTTCCATCCTGCAACCAAACACGTATGTTTCTCTTTGGCTCGCGCAATACTTTGTCGGGATAATCCTGTCCTCCATCCGCATTCGCCGGATTCTCCTGCCATTGCAAACTGACAAAGCTGCCAATCCACGAAATCACGCGGCTGAACTGCTCCGGCATCTGCCACGCGGCATTGAAGCTGCAAATTGCTCCCGATGACAGTCCCATAATCCCGCGGCTGTACGCATCTTTGCGGATGTTGTATTTCGTCTCAACTTCCGGCAGCAATTCATCGTGCAAGAATCGCGGATAGCGGTCGCTCACCGTGTCGTAAAGAATGCTGCGCATGGAATCCTCAAGCTGCCGGTGCCACTTATCGCCATAGGCCTTCGCCGCAACGTACGTCGGACTGCCCGCAGCGCCCGCTATCTTTCCCGGCGAGATAAACACACAAATGATGACCGGAATTTTCTTCTGCGCGATCAAATTATCGAGGACATTAAGAAACGGAATGCCGCCATTGCGATCCGTGTAGTACTGTCCGTCCTGAATCACCATCAGTGCCGCCGGAACTTTGGCATCGTACTGCGCCGGAATATAAATCCAATAAGTCGTCTGCATCCCGTCGTAAATTTTGCTGGTATGTAGCAGTGGCGGCGAAAGCGTTCCCGACGGCACTCCATCTTCCAGATAGGCCAACGGACCAAACACCGACAGGTCGTTCGATCCGCCAAAGCGTTTGCCTTGAATGAGGTAGAAAAACGAATGAATTGCTCCCAGTTTAGGCACCTCCGCAATGACATACCAGAGAGAGGAATTAGGCACTGCCTGTGGCTCAGGCCCAGCCGCACCATCGATCATGAGTGTGGGCTTCGATGCCGCTTCAACGGCAAAAAAGACCGACAAGAGATGACTGACCGCCGCAGTTCCCTCTTTCAGTTGCGTCTCGCTAAAGGCCTGTCCAATGCTGCGTGCGAGTTCTGGACTGCCGCTCTTGGCCAGTCGAATCAATTCGAGAGCGCCCGGCTTTTCTGGTGCCGTAGCGCTCCCTGCGCACAAATTGCAAACATTAAACACGAGCAGAATACAAATCAATCCAGTCCTGCAAAGAAGAAAATGATATCCGTAGCGATGTGCATGAAGGTATGCCGTCATAGTCTGTTATTCCATTCGAAATTCAACGCGTCAGTTTGGTAATAATGCAGTCTTCTACGAAATAAATTCACGTCGGCGTCATCCCCAGCGTAGCCGTTTTTCAGGCGAAGCGAGGGATATTGCGCGCGACGACCCCAGTTAACGGTTTCACCTGCACCAATACGTTCAGTTGTAAGCTGTTAACTTGGTAAAGAGGAAGTACTATTTTCTGTTCTCATACGCGAGGTAATCCATGCAAACACAGATACAGGAACTCAAACTTTCGGGCCTTTCCCTCATCGGAGAGGAATCGGTCAAAGCCCAGGGCCCCGCGTTTCGAGCGGTAAATCCCGCCACCGGCGAGAAGCTAAACACAGAATTTTATTCCGCCACGAATGCAGACATCGACCGCGCCGCCGAGTTAGCCGAATCCGCGTTCCCGGCCTCCGCCGCACTCAACGGACGCGAACGCGCCGCGTTCTTGCGCCGTATTGCCGATGAGCTCGCCGCCGAAGGCACGACTATCATCGAACGCGCTCATCTGGAAAGTGGTTTACCCCTCCCGCGTCTGCAAGGTGAACTCGGCCGCACCATCGGGCAATTCAAACTCTTCGCCGAAGTTCTCGAAGAAGGTTCATGGGTGAACGCGCGCATTGATGAAGCCGATCGCGAGCGCAAACCACCCCGGCCCGATATCCGCTCCATGCTGCGGCCTCTCGGGCCCGTCGCGGTTTTCGGCGCTAGCAATTTTCCTCTCGCCTTCTCCGTCGCCGGAGGAGACACCGCCTCAGCACTCGCCGCGGGCAATCCGGTAATCGTCAAGGCTCACCCCGCGCATCCTGGAACCAGCGAACTCGTCGGAAAAATTATGCAGAAAGCAGTGCGTGACAGCGGCCTGCCCGCGGGGGTCTTCGCGCTTCTGTTCGACGCCGGAATCGACGTTGGCGTCTCACTCGTAAAGCATCCATCGATCCAGGCCGTCGCCTTCACCGGCTCTGCCAGCGGCGGCCAGGCATTAATGAAGTTGGCCTCCAGCCGTCCCGAGCCGATTCCCTGCTACGCCGAAATGGGCAGCACCAACCCGCTGTTCATCCTCCCCGGCGCAATGCGCGACCGCAGCTCGCGCCTCGCGCACGGCCTCCAGGCATCGTTCACTTTAGGCTCCGGGCAGTTCTGTACCAAGCCCGGCATTGTGTTCGTACCCAAAGATGACAGCAAAGAATTCATCCAGACGTTGCAAACCGGCGTCGCCGGGCTCGGCCAGCACGGAATGCTGACTCACGGCATTGCGGCCAAGTACAACCAGGCCATTCAACAAAGATTCGCCGACGGCAAAGCGCAATTGATCGCGGGAAAAGGCGAGCCGGTCGAGCAACCTTGCGCCGCCGGCGGGGCCGCAGTTTTCAGCATCGCGCTTGCAGATTTTCTCGCGCACCCCGAGTTGGGCGAAGAGGTTTTCGGCCCAACCACGCTGCTGGTGCATTACGGCGGTCAAGCCGATCTATTGCCCGCCGCGAGAAAATTGCACGGACACCTCACCGCCACCATTCACGGCACCCATGAAGACCTCACAGGCGCCACGGAATTAATTCGCATCCTCGAAACCAAAGTCGGACGCATCCTCTTCAACGGATTTCCCACTGGAGTGGAAGTGAGCCACGCCATGGTACATGGCGGCCCGTTCCCTGCCACGTCCGACAGCCGCTCCACCTCAGTCGGATCGCAGGCCATCCTACGTTTCGCGCGGCCCGTGTGCTATCAGGATTTCACCGACGCCGCACTGCCCCAGGAGTTGCGGCGCGCGAATCCGCTCGGCATCATGCGCATGATGAACGGCACCCTGACGCGCGCTTAAGGTCAGAAACCGTTGTGAGAAAAGCTACGCGACAAAATTTTCCAGCGTCCCAATCCCATCGATCTCGATACGAATCGTATCGCCGTGCGCCAGTGTGAAGTCATCACCCGGCACAATCCCAGTCCCGGTCAGCAAAAACGCACCCTGAGGAAAACTGTTGTCACGAAAAAGAAACTTCGCCAACTCTCGTGGTTCGCGCTTCAACTCCGCAAGAGTGGTGCTCCCCGCAAAGACTGATTTACCTTCTCGCATGATTTCAATCCTGATCGCCGTCACTCTACTTAACGGCTCTGTCGCCAGCAAAATGCAAGGCCCCAGCGCGCAACTACCGTCATAAACTTTGGCCTGCGGCAGATAAAGAGGATTCTCCCCCTCGATATCCCGCGAGCTCATATCGTTGCCAATGGTGTAACCAATGATTGTCCCCGCCGGATTAATCAGCAACGTCAACTCCGGCTCCGGCACCGACCATTTCGCATCCGAGCGAATTCGCACCGCGCTCCGCGTTCCGACCACCCGCCGTCCCGTCGCCTTGAAAAAAAGTTCCGGCCGCTCTGCCGCATACACGCGATCATAAAAACTTCCCCCGCCCGCATCCTTGCTCTCTTCCATTCGCGCATTGCGGCTGCGATAGTAAGTCACGCCCGCCGCCCACACTTCCTGGTCGCCCACGGGCGCAAGAACACTGGCAGGATCGAAACGCGCATTACCTCTATCGGCAACGGCCGCCCGAACTCGACCGTGCAAATCCGCATCGCAAACAAGGCCATCCCAATCTGCGGAACAGGATCCCGCCGATACAAGATAGAACCCGCCGCTCTCCTCGACGAACACGCCCTTCGATGTGCGATAAAGCTTCAAATTGCTCAACCCCACGCCTTTCCGTTTGCAAAGAAAATCGCGTAGAAGAAATTTCAATCGCTTTCGCACGCGCCCCGTCCAAGCTGCGCCACAATCGCGTCCACATCATAAACACACCCTCCCCACACTCCTCCACTCGCTTGCACCAGCGCCGCCCACAGCCGCGTATCGTCCGGCAGTGCAGGATGCGGCACAAGATCTTCTCTCGCCGCCCGCTCCGCAATCCGACGCGCACCTTCCTCCGCCGAGAATCTCTCCTCGCCTTCGCCCACCAGATTCACCGAGCCCAGCAACGCATTCCGGTCGATCACAATCTCAATAACATCCCCTTCGCGCATACGCCCAATGGGCCCACCCGCCAACGCCTCCGGCGAAATATGCCCCACACACGCACCCGTCGAAACTCCACTGAACCGCGCGTCGGTCAGCACCGCAATGTGCTTGCAAAACGGCAAGCTCTTCAATGCTGACGTGATCTGATAAATCTCCTGCATGCCCGCCCCCGCAGGACCACCGCAAATCAACACAATCACATCGCCATGCGACACTCGTCTGCGCTTGATCGCCTCAATCGCCGCCGCTTCGCTGATAAAAACTCGCGCAGATCCCGTGTGCCGATAAGTGTTGTTCTCATCAATGAGGGAATCATCAATCGCCGTGCTTTTGATCACGCTTCCCTCCGGCGCAAGATTCCCCACCGGGAAACAAATCGTCGGAGTCAACCCTCGCACTCGCGCCGCATCTGGGGACAAAATCACAACCCCGGCATCAACAGAATCCAGCTCCCGCAATCTATCTTTCAACGTTTGCCGCCGCTCACTCGCCTCCCACCAATTAAGATTCTCTTCCAGCGTCTCGCCCGTCACTGTGCGCACACTGCAATCAAGCAACCCCGCCCGCCGCAAATGCAGCATCACCTCCGGCACCGCCCCAGCCAGAAACACCTGAACTGTCGCAAAATTATTCGGGCCGTTGGGCAACGCATCCACCAACCTCGGCACCGCGCGATTCACCGCCGTCCAATCCGCAACCGAAGGCCGCCGCAAACCCGCTGCATGCGCCACCGCGGGAACATGCAACAACAAGTTTGTCGAACCACCAAACGCCGCGTGCACCACCATCGCATTGCGAATCGCAGCATCGGTCAGTACATCCGCAGTGCCCATTCTTAGCTGCGCCATCCGCAACATCGCGCGCGCCGATCTCGCCGCCGCATCCAGCCAGACCGTCTGCCCTGATGGCGCCAGCGCCGAGTGCGTCAACGACAATCCCAGCGCCTCGGCCACTACCTGCGACGTCGCAGCTGTCCCCAAGAACTGGCACCCTCCCCCCGGACTCGCGCATGCCCGGCATCCCACATCAGCCGCATACTCCAGCGAAATCTGCTCCTGCGCGAAGCGCGCTCCAATCGTCTGCACCTTGCCCGCATCTTCGCCGTTCTCCGGAAGAAGTGTCACTCCGCCCGGCACCAAAATGCTCGGCAGCTTTCCCGACGACGCCAGCGCCATCATCATCGCCGGAAGCCCCTTATCGCATGTCGCGACGCCCATCACTCCCCTACGTGTCGGCAGCGAACGCATCAGCCTCCGCAACACCATCGCCGCATCGTTGCGATAAGGCAGTGAATCCAGCATCCCTTCGGTCCCTTGCGTGCGCCCGTCGCACGGATCCGTGCATGCCCCAGCGAACGGAATCGCATGATGCTCCCGCAATACCCGCGCCGCCTCGGCCACCAGCAGTCCCACCTCCCAATGACCCGTATGAAATCCCAGAGCGATCGGCGTTCCATCCGCCGCCCGCATGCCCCCGTGCGTGCTCAGGATAAGGAACTCAGGATCCAGCGCCCGCGCCGCTTCCCATCCCATACCGGCATTCTGCGTCAGTCCAAAGAGGTTCCCTGACGGCTGCGTCAACAACATTTCCGCGGTAATCGGCAGCGATCCTTCCGGGCCGCGGGCATGCGTTTTCGTCTCACGGAAAACAAATGTTTCGCTTTCGAATACCTGGGCCGCGCTGATCGTGTTTGTTGAAGAGTTCATTTGGGTCAGTGTTTTCGGGCTTCCGGACCACTTCTAAAGACTTTCAGAACGCGCATTTGTTCGTGATTCGTAACGAGAAACGTTTTGCTGAAGATCTTGCGCCATTCTGTTGGACAATCTTAACAACATGAGGGGGGGATATTGGGTCCGAACGACTGCCCTAATTGCGGCGGTGTGGGATATATCGCGAAACCTGTGGACTTAAACGGCAAGTCTGAAGGTGTCGCATTTATCCGAGCGAAGTGCCCTGCTTGTGCTGGCACTGGCCGGAACCTTAACAACCCGCCTTCCACTGCTGGCTGACCGCACGGCCTGCGGTGCTTGCGAAACGTCCGAGCCCGGTTCGTCACCCTTCCCGCCCTGAAGTGACGCCGGGCTCGACGTTCGTTCGGCTTTCGTAATTTTCAGGAATTCTTTTCAGGCAATTCCCGCCGCCCGCGTCCGCACCGCCCGCCGCGGCGCTGCTTCAGTCTCGATTCGATTGCGGCCCGCCGACTTGGCGCGGTACAGAGCCTTATCCGCCGCCTGAATCACCGCCTCCGGTACGGCATCCGCCTCGGCTCCCGTGGCCACTCCAAGGCTCACCGTCACCGAAATCTGCTTTGCGGACTGCACCTTCGCCAGCCGCCGGATCACGTCACCCGTCTTAGCTCGCCCTTTCAGGTTGCGCCGATCCGGTCCCCGAGGAGTGTGCCGGCGATCCGGACCGGATCTCATGAGGAAAGATGACGCTTCGATCCGGCAGCGCAGCCGTTCCAGGTGATCAACGACATCTCCGGTGGTTCGTCCACGAAACACAATCGCGAATTCTTCTCCGCCACAGCGAAAGGCTTGCCCACCGCCGGTTACGGCCGCCAGTCTCGAGGCAACCAGTTGCAAAACCTGATCTCCGGTGTCGTGGCCGTAGGTATCGTTGCAGCGCTTGAAGTGGTCGATATCCACCATGGCGATGCTGTACGGAACTTGCAGATTGGCGATGACATCGTTGAACGCGCGCCGTGAAGGAAGTGAAGTCAGTTCGTCGTGATAGGCCAGCAGGTAAGAAGTTTCCACAATCGAAAGCGACAAAGAGAATGCCGCGACCGCAAAATATGTAGTCGCGATGCGTCCCACGCCTCCAAAATGAAGCGCCACAAAAAACGCCGCCATCGACCATAGCAGACCGCTATCCAGCGGCTTGCGCAGCCAGAAGAATCGAATCAGAAGTAATAGTGTTGCCGCTGCAAAAGCCATCCACGCATAGTCCGGCAAAGGAAGCGAAGCCACGGCATATTGATGATGACTTGCATGAGCCGACGTCGCCTGATTGTCTCGGCAAAAGACTGCGACGCTGATTGACTGCACCAGCAACACCGTAGCCATGGGCGTTATCTGCGCCACCGCCAGCCCGGATTCCGACATCAGCGAAATCAATATGAAATTCAGCGGCAGCAGAAGGCTGATAGCATCGAAGGCTGCTCGGCCCGGCCCGGCCAAGGGAATGTGTCCGCCGGACGAAAAGAAAATCGCTTCTTCCGCCAGCAACAATGCCAGCAACGCAAAGAATGCGCGGCTGGAGTGAAATCGCCAGGCCAGCAGCAGACCCACCGCCAGCAGGGCATAGTTCAAGAAACTTACCGCCGGCAACACCGACCCCAGCCAGCCCACGCGAAACAGCACTGCCACCGCCGCCAGCAGCATCGCCTGCGGCAGCAAAAGAGATTTCCACGCCGAGTTTCTCAGTACATCCATGGAAACCTTTTCCTCTTCCTCAAGGGGTTTGGGGGATTATCTCTGGCAACCGAGGACAAGGGAATTGACCGACAGGGTACCGGGGTCCGTCGAGCGATTCTCCCGTTTTGATCTGCGTCCCTATCTCGGAAGATCAGACTTTCGTTTGCTCACGGTTTCGGCTGTGAACGCCCGTTCTCTGGCTAGAATCGGTCTGTCTATTAAGGACAGCTTATGCGAATACTGATCGCCGAAGACGATGAAGCGCTGGCTAAGTTCGTGAGCCAGGGCCTGACAGCCGAACGTTACACGGTCGATGTTTGTTCCGATGGCGAACAGGCGCGAACCGCCGCCAACGAACAGGACTACGACCTAATTGTCCTGGACCTCAACCTGCCCAAGCTGGATGGAGTCAGCATACTGCGTCAACTCCGCCGGCAAAAGCCCACGCTTCCGGTGCTGGTGCTGACCCAGCGCACGCGGGTGGAAGACCGCGTGCAATGCCTGGATACGGGCGCCGACGATTATTTACCCAAACCGTTTTCCTTCAGCGAACTCTCGGCTCGCATCCGGGCATTGTTGCGGCGCAGCCATCTGCCTTCGGAATCGGTGCTCTCGATCGAAGACTTGAAACTCGACCGCGTGGAACGCCGTGTGGAGCGCGCCGGACGCCGCGTTGACCTCACCACCAAAGAATTCGCGCTGCTCGAATACCTCATGCGCAACGCTGGGCGCAAAGTAACGCGCGCAATGATCATCGAACACGTCTGGAACCTTACCTTCGATACCACCACCAACGTCGTCGATGTTTACATCAACTATCTGCGCCGCAAAGTGGATGATGGCCACCCCCGCAAACTCATCCACACCGTGCGCGGCGTCGGCTATGAACTCAGCGGCGTCTCCGAGGTCAGAGTATGAGTGCCGCCAGCACGGGGGCAAGTGCGGGAGCGGCCACGGGGGCGACTCCGAAGCCGCGCCCGGCCGCGATCGCGCTAGGTGAGGATGGCGGCGGAGTGGCGGCGTCCCCGTTCAGTCCGCTGCCAGTTTTATTGCACGAACTAAATCAGCCTTTGACCGGACTGCAATGCTCGCTCGAACTGGCCACCGTTGGTTCGCGCACTCCCCAGCAATACATAAGCGTCCTTCACCAGAGTCTGGATCTGGTGGCCCGCATGCGCATGCTGGTCGAGGCGGTGCGCGAGGTGTCCGATCTCGAGCCGGGAGTATCTTCGCAACCGGAAGCCATTGCTCTGGACTTTCTTCTGCGCGGTACGGTTGATGATTTGCGGCCAGTAGCGGAATCCCGCAAGCTCCATATCGATGTCGACGGCAACTCTTTCCCTCATTCGTGCCTGGTACAGCGAAGCGTGACCGCCACGCTATTTCGCATCATCGACTCAGTTCTAAGCCTGGCGGTGAGCCACAGCATCGTACGCGTTCACTTACGCACTCTGGACCAGCATGCCGCGGTCCTGATTTCGTGGATGGATGAAAAGAAGATAGATGAGAAGATGGCCGAGAACACGGAAACCGGGCGCCTTCGGCTTTCGCCGCCGGCTCTAGGACTGCTCGTTGCCCGCGCCTGCTGGCAGCGCGCCGGCGGCCAGTGGAACGCGGAATTCTCACCGGCCAATCACTCTCTCACTCTTCTTCTGCCCTGGGCCGAAAGCAACAACCAACCCCCAACCTCATCCTGTGGAGACCGTTCATGAGCGCCATGGTTCTACCCTCGCTTCCCTTTTCCGGCGGCGCCCTCATCGCCAGCCCCAGCAGCGCCCTGCGCGAGCAGGTCCTGCAACGCCTCAACGGACGCTGCCGTCCCGTGCACCAGGCAAACGGCGGCGCCGACGCGCTCGTGCAACTGGAAAAGGGCCACTGGCAGGTTCTCTATCTGGACCGCCGGCTTCGTGACCTGGATGTGGAAGAGTTAATCTCCACCATCCAGCGCCGCTTTCCCGGCATTCAGGTGGTGATGCTCGACTCCGACGCCCCAGCGGCAATTGCGGATTCCACGCACGCGGACCAGGAAGACACTCGTGCAGAAACAAGAGAGCGGGCCGCCGGCGTGCTTGCCTGGCATGGGTCCGGAGCCAGCCGGTCAGCCGCCGACCCAACCGCCGATACCTTCGGACTGCGCCACGAAGGATTGCAGGAAGCTTTGCCAGGAATGATCGGCAGCAGCCCCGCCATGTGCCGTGTCTACCGCCTGGTGCGGCTGGTGGCTCGGCGTACTACGACCGTACTGGTCGCCGGCCCTACGGGCAGCGGAAAAGAATTAGTCGCCCGCGCGCTACATGCGCTGAGCCCGCGCGCCTCAAAGCCGCTGGTCGTCGTCAATTGCGCGGCGATTCCCGACGCGCTGCTCGAATCCGAATTATTCGGCTTTACTCGCGGGGCCTTCACCGGAGCCGTGCAATCGCAACTGGGGCGCATTGCCGCCGCTCATGGCGGAACCTTATTTCTCGATGAAGTCAGCGAACTCCCCTTGGGCATGCAGGCCAAGCTGCTGCGCTTTCTTGAGCAAAAAGAGATTCAGCGCCTGGGCAGTTCCGACACCATGCGGGTCGACGTTCGCGTGGTGGCGGCCAGCAACGTCGACCTCGCCGGCCTAACGGGAGCGCGCAAGTTCCGCGAAGATCTTTTCTACCGCCTCTCGGCATTTCCCGTGGAACTGCCGGCGCTCGCCGAGCGCCGCGCGGATATCATTCCTCTGGCCGAGCATTTTCTTACCTGCATGGCGGCGGCCATGAACACGCCACGGCCGCATTTCGCGCCCGAAGCGCTGCGCCTTCTGGAAGCTCACTCCTGGCACGGCAATGTGCGGGAACTCCAGCACGTAATCGAACGAGCGTCGATCCTGGTCGAAAACGGAGACACGCTCCTCGCCGAACATTTGTATTTTTCTTACTTCCAAAAAATTTCTCATTTTATCACCGTTCCCGAAGCCTGAGAGCAATCTCACATAATCTCAAGTCTTCTGGCATTCGCCGTGCAAAAGTTGCCGGTAGCTATGACCTCTTTGCCCATGCCCCCGGGCTTATCGGATTCGTCTTTGTCCGGGTTTGTTCCCGGTTCGGCCACGGGATGCGACGCGATCCAGGCCGCTTCCCCAGCCGCCACAGACGAGCAGCACCTGCTGCGCGCCTTTCGCACCTTCGCCGAAACCGCCGGATCGCTCGAATACTCCTACAGCCTGCTGCGCGCCGAAGTAGCCCGCTTGCGCCGCGAGCTCGAGGAAAGCCACGCCGGCCTGGCCCGCAGTCTCGAACAAAACCGCTCCATGCGCCAGCATCTGGATCGCATCCTCGAAAGCCTTCCCTGCGGGGTAGTCGTCGTCTCGTCGAGTGGAGAGATTACGCACTGGAATCCCGAAGCCCGGCGGCTTCTCGCGCTCGAAGAAATATTTAAAAGTCCGACGGCGGCACGGAAATCATTGCCGGATCTGAGCGGCGAGTTGCGCGGGCTGTTCGGCTCTGCCAGCGCGGCGTCCGGTGAATGCGAACAACAAATTCCATCTGCCCCCGGACCAGATCGATGGCTCGTCGTGCGCCAGGCGGCATTGGCCGAGGATGACGGCGCTTCTTCAGTATTTATTTTGCAGGACATCAGCGAACGCAAGCGCATGGAACAGCAGCAGGTGCGTCATCGCCGCGAACAGGCTCTGGCTGAGATGTCTGCGGTTCTCGCTCACGAGGTTCGCAATCCTTTAGGCAGCCTTGAACTGTTTGCCAGCCTGCTGTCGGAAGCCAATCTCGGCGCCGAATGCCAGGAGTGGGTCGGCCATCTGCAACACGGCTTGCGCACCCTGGGCGCAACCGTGAATAACGTTTTGCACTTTCACGGCGCGCCGCCACCGGAGCGCACCCCCCTCGATCTGGGACAGTTACTTGACTGGGCGGGAAGCTTTCTCGCTCCCCTGGCCCGCCGCAGCGCAGTGAAAGTGATCCTCCGCAACGGCCTGCGCGGCGTGATTTTTGCCGGAGACCGCCACCAGTTGGAGCAAGTGCTGCTGAATCTTTCGTTGAACGCGCTGCGGTTGATGCCCGACGGCGGAACTCTGGAACTGGAGGGTGAGACCGTACACGGCGAGGATGCCATAGATGGTTCCACATTCGCCACGCTTACCGTTTCCGATACCGGGCCGGGAATCGCCCCGGAAAATCTTGCCGAGATTTTTAAGGCGGGATTCAGCACCCGCGCCGGCAGCCCCGGCTTAGGCCTGGCGGTGTGCAGCAAAATCGTTCACCAGCATGGAGGAGCGATTGCCGGCGCGGTCCGCGCCGAAGCCGGAGCCAGCTTTACAGTCCGATTTCCGCTGGCGGAAACTTCTCAGCCGAGCCGGCGGGAGCGCGCGTCATGAATCGCACCCAGTTTGGCATCGCAAATTGCAGATGGAAACAAATGGAAATGGATTGGAGAGCATCATGCCTGAAGTAGTCAGTAACAGTTTTGCGGCGTCCGCCGTTTGCCCCGCGGTCCTCGCCCACCCGGCGATCGCGACCCTGCCCGCCCCGGACCCGAACCGCACCCGTCAGGTTCTGGTGGTCGACGACGACCGCTCCATGCGGGCGGCTCTCGAGGCCCGCTTCCTGCGCCTTGACTGGCGCGTCGAAACCGCGTCCAGCGCCGCCGAAGCTCTAGGCAAGTTCCGCCGCCAGAAGCATGCCCTCATCGTGAGCGACATTCGCATGCCCGGCGGCGACGGATTTTCCGTTTTACGCGAGGCGCGCTCGCTCGCCCCGCAAACCGCAGTCATTCTTCTTACCGCTTTCGCCAGCGTGCCCGAAGCCGTCTCGGCCATGCGTGACGGGGCCTGCGAATATTTGGTTAAGCCCGTATCGTTCGAACAATTGGAACAGGCTGCATCCCGGGTGTTGTCGCATTCGCGTGGCCTCGAAGGGAATACCGGCGCTCCCGACGGCCTCGCCGGGCACTCACCCGCGTGGCAGCGAGCCCTCGACCGCGCCCGCCAGGCGTCCGCCACTACAGTCGATATTCTGATCGAGGCCGAAAGCGGCACGGGAAAAGAGCTTGTCGCCCGCCTCATTCACCGCCTCAGCCCACGCCGCGACCGGCCCTTTATCGCCGTCAACTGCGCCGCCTTTCCCGAGACTCTGCTCGAAAGCGAACTGTTCGGCCACGCCAAGGGCGCGTTCACCGGCGCCGATCATGCCAAAGCTGGCAAATTCGAACTGGCTCACGGCGGCACTATCCTTCTCGATGAAATCGGCGAGATGCCGCTGGCACTTCAGCCCAAATTATTGCGCGTATTGCAGGAGCGGGAACTCGACCGTTTAGGAGATACGCGCACCGTGCAGGTCGATTTGCGCGTGATCGCCACCACCAACCGCGCCCTGCGCCAGATGGTCAACACCGGCCAGTTCCGCTCCGATTTGTATTACCGCCTCAACGTGATCGCGCTCACGCTGCCCCCGCTGCGCGAGCGCGAAGGCGACGTGCGCGAACTCGCGCACTATTTTGCCGCCCGCTTCGCCGCTCCCATGCCGCCCCTTCGCTTGAACGAAGCATTCCTCACCCGCCTCGACCAGCACACCTGGCCCGGCAACGTGCGCGAACTGGCCAACTGCATGCGCCGGGTCACGGCGCTTGCCATCGGTTCCGAGATCGACGCGGGAGCTCTCGAAAGCTACGAGTGGAATGCTGGCTCACCTGCGGTCACGGCTGCGTCCCTTGACCATCAGCTGCGCCCCGGTCTCAAGGTCGAAGAGATGGAACGCCAGCTTATCGCCCTGACTCTCGAGTCGACCGGCGGCAACCGTTCCCGCGCCGCCGAACTGCTGGGCGTCAGCCTGCGCACCGTGCGCAACAAGATTCGCACTTATGGCCTGCCTCGCTGGACGGGCAATGGCGGCTAGGGTTAGACCAGCACAACGAAACTAAAGACAAAGCGAGAAATTTTATGTCCATGATCGATACCGGCACCACCGAAACTCTCAGCCGCTTTCTTGATGTAGACGTGGCCCGTTACCGGCTGATCACGAACAATATGGCCAACATCGAAACACCCGGCTACCGCACCCGCGACCTCGATTTCCGGGCCGAGCTCAATCGCGCCACGCTTCCCGAAGCCAATTCGCAAGGCGGGCTCATGTACGCCTCGTTCGCTGCGGTCTCCCGTCCCGTGCGCGGGTTGCTTGAGCGGCCCGATGGCAACAACGTCAGCCTCGAACGCGAAAGCCTGCTGTTGGCCGAAACCCAGATGCGCTATAACCTGGGCATTCAGCTTTTAAAAGACGAGTTCCACGGAATCTCGCAAGCGATCAATTCAGGAGGCACAACATCATGAACCTGTTTGGCATGCTCGAAGTCAGCGGCTCGGCCCTCGGAGCGGAACGCTGGCGCGCCGAAGTCGTCTCGACCAACATGGCCAACGCGGAAACCACGCGCACTTCCCAGGGCGGCCCGTATCGCCGTCAGCTGCTGGTCTTTCGCGCCCAGCCGATGACCCGCTTTCCCCTGCTGCTAGCCGGGCTGCCCGGTCACGCTCCCGAAGGTGTCCGCGTGGAGCGCGTCGTCGCCGATCCATCACCCATGCCCCAGCGCTACGAACCGGGACATCCCGACGCCGATGCCGCCGGATACGTCACCTACCCCAACGTAAACCCGGTGTTTGAAATGACCGATCTGTTGAGCGCCGTGCGCGCCTACCAGGTCAACGTGGCCGCGGTACAGGCGGCGAAAAGCATGATTCAGACATCGCTCCAGATCCTGAGTTGAATTTCGGGCGTTGGGTAAAAGAGTTGCACGGATAATTTGTGCACACCAGATCTGAGACCGAGAAAGCAGGGAAGCCATGAGCGCCGCTATTCCATCGTTACGCATTCTTCCCGCCGAAGCCGAAAGTGCGAGTCTGCAAAGCTCCTCGCCAGGCGCCGGAGAAGACTCCGGCTTCCTCGACGTGCTGCACAGCGCCATGGATGACATGCAGCAATTGCAGGGGCAAGCGGAGACCAAAGTCACGGGCGTCCTCCAGGGCAACGGA
>Ga0209010_1000166_pt1 | contig 24840 bp, 21 predicted proteins | sample BlaSpr_A8_OM1_O3_FD_187985 | JGI IMG/M metagenome (GOLD analysis project Ga0209010, IMG submission 187985) | Forest soil microbial communities from Thunder Bay, Ontario, Canada - Black Spruce, Ontario site 2_A8_OM1_O3 (SPAdes) (version 2) | ecosystem: Environmental > Terrestrial > Soil > Boreal...
GTGTAATTTGAGTCATGAAGACCGTAGCACTACGCGCGAGATCCTTCACTCCGCCTGAAAAACGGCTCCGTTCAGGATGACGCCTTAAGTAAGATTTAAGTTTTGAACTCAAACTGCACCACTCCCGAATCTTTCAATAGTTAACTACAGTTCATATTTTCATGTACACTTACGCTAACCGCTCGCAGCCTTTCTTTGCGGCATTCTTGAAATGAACCGAATGGATGCACAATTAGAGGACCGCAGCGGGAGTAGAGCCCCCGCCCGCGTCGTAATCACTCACGAAGACGTCGATCGCGCGCATGATCGCCAGAAAGTGCGCGAGAACCGCGCCCGGCGCGGCATCCTGCCCCGCATGCGCCTGCTCTGGCTGCTTGTGGGCCCCGGCATTCTGGTCATGCTGGGCGAGAACGACGGCCCCAGTATGCTGTCTTACGCCGCCACCGGCGCGCGTTTCGGCATCGGTTTCTTTCTTCCTTTCGTCGTCCTGACTTTCGTGATGGCCTGCGTGGTGCAGGAAATGACCGTGCGCCTGGGCGCGGCCACGCATCGCGGGCATGCAGAATTGATCTTCGATCGCTTCGGCCCTTTCTGGGGATGGTTCTCCATGATCGACCTCATGGTGGGCAACTTCCTCACGTTGGTCACCGAGTTCATCGCCATCCGCGCGGGCCTGGGGTTCTTCGGCATTCGCCCGGCGTTTTCCGTGCTGGGAGCGCTGCTCGTCCTGTTCATTGCGCTGATGACGCATCGCTACTGGACCTGGGAGCGCATGACTCTGGCCGCCGCCATGCTGAATTTGATCTTTGTTCCCGTGGCTTTGCTCACGCATCCGCATTGGGCTGCGGTGGGTCACGCGCTGGTGAGTTGGAAGCCTCTTCCCGGCGGCCTGACGCCGGAGTTGGTTTTGATTCTTCTCTCCAACATCGGCGCAACTGTCACGCCCTGGATGCTCTTTTTCCAGCAGAGCGCGATCGCCGACAAGGGCTTAACCAAGAGCGATATTGCGATGGGCCGCTTCGACACGCTGCTGGGAGCCACGCTGGCCGCACTCGCCGGGCTGGCCGCGATCGTGGCCACGGCTCCATTGTTCACGCATCACATGGCGGCGGCCAATTTCGAGGCTGCGGAATTCGCCCAGGCCCTTCAGCCTTTCGTTGGACATTGGGGAGCGGCACTCTTCGCGCTCGGCATGTTTGAAGCGGGCATGGTTGCGGCCATCACGATTTCGATCTCTTCCGCCTATGCTTTCGGCGAGGTCGCACATCGCCCGCACAGCTTGAATCTTCCCTTCACGCAGGGGAAAACTTTTTATCTGGTGCTGATAGTCGAAGCCGCCGCCGCCGCCGGGTTGGTGCTCATTCCGGGAATTCCGCTGGTCTACATCGTGCTGCTCGTGAACGTTATTGCGGTTCTCGCGATGCCGCCCGCGTTGCTATTTCTCTACATGCTGGTGAACGACCGCGAGATCATGGGCGATCTCGTGAGCCCTCTATGGGCGAATGCCATGGCCCTAATTGTCGTCATCCTGCTGATCGGCGCCGGCATCCTATTTGGCGTCAGCGTGATCGCTCCCCGCGCCCTAGCGCTATTTGGAGGCGGATAAAATTGAAGCCGACTGAGAATGAAGTGAATAACGCAGCAGACACCGGCGGCGTAAGCCAGCAGGATATTGCTACGGTCGTCGCTTCCCTGGAACCCGGTCAGCTTGCTTCCGCCAAGGCCCGTTCGCACTGTTCGCGTCGCCAACTGACTCGCACCGAAATGCTGCTGTTCTGGGCTTTGCGCCTTTACTTGATATTCACTCTCGGCGTCGTGATCTATCAGATCTGGACCGTCGCACGATGAGAAGTTCTTCGGCAGGGACCAGCAACTCTCGACTGCTGACGCTCCCGCCGTTTGACCCCGGCAACATTCCCCCGTTAGGATTCTAAGGGAGCGTTCCCAGCCGCTAGCGGCATGGCCGTCCTTCCTTTACACTCGTTCACCGGGACAATTACACTACACACTCGCCTTTTTGAAATTCGTAATGGTTTCAATTCGTAATGACAGGAGCAATACCATGGCATCCGTTAGCGAAAGAAATCCGGTAACCGTAGAAAAAGTGAAGCAAATCATCGCCGAGCAACTTGGCGTGGACGAAAACGAAATCACCCCCAGCAGCTCTTTTGTCGAAGACCTGGGCGCGGATTCGCTAGACACCGTCGAACTCGTGATGGCTCTGGAAGAGAATTTCAGCATCGAAATTCCCGACGAAGACGCGGAGAAGATTCGCACCGTGCAGGATGCGATCGACTACATCGACAAGCACGCGAAAAAGAAGTAGCAGATTTTACGGCCCGCGCCCCGCGCATGCGTTAAATCGAGGCATTCGAAGGAGAAACATGGCAGCCGTTGACGAAAAAGTGAAGCAGATTATCGTGGAACAGTTGGGAGTGGACGAAGGCGAGGTCACCTCCAGTGCCTCGTTCGTGGACGATCTGGGCGCCGATTCGCTCGATACCGTCGAACTGGTGATGGCCTTCGAAGAGGCCTTCGACATCGAGATCCCCGACGAAGACGCCGAGAAGATTCGCACCGTGCAGGACGCGGTCGACTACATCTCCAAGCATTCGAAAGGCGGTAAGTAAGTTTGGGACGCAGGGTCGTGGTCACAGGCCTGGGCCTGATCTGTGGGGTGGGCCACACTACCGATGAGGTGTGGAAGGCTCTGCTCGCCGGGCGCAGCGGAGTCTCGCGCATCGGAAGTTTCGATGCAGAAAAATTTGCCTGCCAGATTGCCGCCGAGGTCAAGAACTTCGACCCGCTGAATTTCATCGAGAAAAAAGAAGTTAAGAAAATGGGGCGCTTCATCCACCTGGCGATTGCCGCCTCCGATGAAGCGTTGAAAATGTCCGAGCTCAAGGTCACGCCCGAAAACGACGAACGCGTCGGCGTTCACATCGGCTCCGGCATCGGTGGATTCGACATTATCGAGCGCGAGCACCAGAATCTGATCGATGGCGGCCCGCGAAAAATTTCTCCATTTTTTATTCCTGCGGCCATCGTGAACCTAGCCGCCGGCCAGGTTTCGATGCGGCACGGCGCAAAGGGGCCGAACGAAGCCACGGCCACGGCGTGCACCACCAGCGCTCATTCCATTGGAGATTCGTTCCGCATCATCCAACACAACGACGCCGATGTGATGATCGCGGGCGGCTCCGAGGCCGCGATCACGCCGATGGGGGTGGGCGGATTTGCCGCCATGCGCGCGCTCTCTACCCGCAACGACGATCCAGAAAAAGCCAGTCGTCCCTGGGATAAAGATCGCGACGGGTTCGTGATCGGCGAAGGCGCGGGCATTATGATTCTCGAAGAACTCGAACACGCCCGGCGCCGCAACGCGCCTATTCTCGCCGAGGTGGTAGGCTACGGCATGTCAGGCGACGCGTATCACATGACTCAGCCTGCGCCCGAACACGAAGGCGGATTCCGTGTGATGCGAAACGCGGTGCGCGACGCCGGCGTGACGCCTGAAGTCGTCGGCTACGTCAACGCCCACGGCACTTCGACTCCGATAGGCGACACGCTCGAAGCTCACGCCATCCGCAATTTTTTTGGCGCGCGCCGAATTCCCGTCAGCTCTACCAAATCGATGACCGGGCATCTGCTTGGCGGCGCTGGCGGCCTGGAAGCTGCGGTTACAGTGCTGGCGCTGCGCGACCAAATCCTGCCGCCGACCATCAATCTGGTCGAGCAGGACCCCGAAACCTGCGGCATGGATTTTGTCCCAAACCAGGCGCGCAAAGCCGAAGTGGAATACGCAATGTCCAATTCCTTCGGCTTCGGCGGCACTAACGGGGCGCTGCTTTTCCGCCGCTGGTCAGAATAAGCGGGCTGCCCAGGCTTTTGTTTGTTAGAAACATTACGAACTCAAGCAACTTTTTACGTGGCCAGCGGGTTCACAGTAACTTGGCGGGCATCCCGGTCCGCCACGGAGGGCGCCATGAAGCGAACCCACTCTGTCCTTCCTTTGCTTCCATTAATCCTTGCCGCGCTTTTTCCTGCGCAATTGACAGTCGCCCAGACAAATCCGGCGTTGGTTCCGGTGAGCATGGTGGTGACGGTCCAATCGCACCGTGGTTCAGATCCGCCCCTTATTAATGAAGGGAATCTGACGGTGTATCAAAACCGCGCTCGCGCTAAGGTCACCGAGTCCGTGCCGTTACGAGGGGACCGCGCCGGGCTGGAACTTTTTCTCCTGCTCGACGATTCACCTAACGTAACCCAACGCACGCAAATGGAGGACATCCGGCGCTTTATTCTGGCCCAGCCGAGGACGACGAAGGTTGGCGTCGCGTATATGCAAACAGGAGGATCAAGGATTGAGCAAGGATTGACCTCGGACCATGCCCTTGCCGCTGAAGCTTTGCACCTGCCGCTGGCACAGCTGGCGAACAGTGCTAACCCCTATCTCTCGCTTAGCAACCTGATGGAAAACTGGCCGGTGGGCGAGAGTCGCAGGGAGATATTGATGATCTCGAACGGCGTCGATGCGCTGGGAAATCCCGGCGTTGGCCAGTACGACGGCTATGTGGACTCGGCAATCGATAAGGCCGAGCGCACCGGAATCATTGTTTTCACCATCGCCACTTCCGGGGCAAACCGTGGTTTGAGCCGCCCGGATGATCCGCTGGTGCCGGGCCGCGATTTTCCTCGACAGGGCGCCGCAAGTTACGGCCAAAATTTCCTGGCTCGGATTGCCGAGGAAACCGGAGGCGAGACATATTCCTACCCGTCGGCCGTTTCCTTCGCTCCTTATTTGGACGATTTGAATCACCGTCTCGATGGCCAATACTTGGTAACATTTCTGGCCGAACCCAAGGACGACTCGGGCATGCAATCGGTGAAAGTCAGCACCGACGTTCCGCACACCAAGCTGGTAAGCGCGAAAAAAGTTTACGTGTCCGCCGCGGGGAGATAGAGCGTTCACATTACGTGAACGCTAGTATTGCCAATTTACATTCACTGACGCCGTGCCGCTTGTGGGCACCGTATATTGATGATTCGCTCCGTTTTCCCAAGTTACAGTTCCGTTCGCAGCGATGTCGATAAATTTGAACTGCACGGTTGCGCCCGCCGGCAGCGAAACGTTCAGAAACCAATTCGGATAATTCGGATCGAGCATCGGCCCAACGGCGGTATCGAACGTCGTTCCCCAGTTTCCCAGCTCAACCGTGCTTCCCGTCAGGAAAATGTAATCCCCTGTGTTCGTGGGAGTCGCATTGTTCACGGTGAAGGTAACCGGAATGAGCTGCGCAGTCAGCACGGTAAACTGAATCGTGTTCGCCAGCGTTCCCGCACTGCTCTTTAGTTGCGCCTGATAGAGGCCGTTGGCCACGCTAGGCACGGTAAAAGTAACTGATGAATCCGACCAGGACTGAACCGTCGCGGCCGTGGTTCCAAACAAAACTTGCCCGGTCGAAGTTCCAAAGCCTTTGCCGGCGATCGTTACTTTCATTCCCGGTTGGCCGACCGTAGGGCCGATTGAACCAACCTCCGGCGCTGTGGGTGTGCCCACGGCTTGCCAAACCGCAACCGTGTGCGCGGGCAGTGTGAAACTATTCGCCGGATTGTTGCCGCCGCTTCCCGCAGTCACGGTAAGGCTCGATCCGCCCAGCAGCCCGCCCAAATAATCGCTGTAAGTTCCGGCGGGAAGCGCCGTCATGAGGCCCGAGATCGGATAGGACGTCGTGTCGTTCTTGTTGATGGCGACCAGCGCCACATCGTTAAAAAACTTGCGCTCGTAAATGTAGACGTCATTATTCATCCAGCGCTGCTGGAAGCCGCCATAAGCGAGCGCGTCATTGCTGCTCTGCCGCAAAGTCGCCAGCTTGTCGATGAGTTGGTACGCAGTGGTCGTCGTGGTATACGAACTCATCCACACGCGGTTGTAGGGATCGTTTCCGCCATTGGTGTCGTTGTGCAGGTATTGCTCATCGCCGTACAGAATTACGGGAATGCCGCGGCAGGTCAGCAGAAACGCCATCGCCTCATGCAGCCGGTTGTTATTGTTGTTCAAGGTCAGGAAGCGCGATTCGTCATGGCTGTCGAAAAATGTGACTTGATCGTTGTTCCATATAAAATTCGCGTTCTCCGTGGAAATCGTGCCATCGATCTCGGAAAAGTTGTTGTTGCTGGCAAACACGTCGCGCACCGCGCTGTTCACGCCAAAATCCAGTTCGCTGATCCCAGTCTTATTGGCGAACTTGTAAGCATCGTGATACATCGGGTCATAGGAATCGTTGTTGTACCACTCGCCATAGATAAAAGCCGGAGCCTGGTTGAACACCGAGTTCGCCAGCGAATACTCCCATCCCCAGGTAACATGCTTAACCGCGTCCAGCCGGAATCCGTCCGCGCCATGCGCCTGAAATTGATGGATTGCGGTTTTCAAGTAACTGTCGATGACGGAGTTCTCCTGATTCAAGTCCTCCAACTGCTCCAGGGTGTAGTACTGCAATTGATAGCGGTCGTTGAAGTCCGCGATGGCCGGATTGTGATGGAAATATCCGTTGGGATCGTTGCTGTCGGAGGCCATGAACACGCCATTGTTGTAGAGCGCGCCGTATTCGCCGCCGCCGTTGTAGTTGGTGTCGTTCTCCGCCCAATCCACAATCACCTTGATGCCGTTGCTGTGCGCCGCAGCGGTCAGATTGGAAAACGCCGTCCACGAATTGCTGCTGTCGCCAAAGTGCTCTTCCACGCGCATGAAGTCGTGGCCGTCATATCCGTGATAGGGCGCGGAGATCGGCGTTCCCGTATTCAGATTCAAGTTTTCGTTATCCACCGTTGGCGAAATCCAGATCGCAGTCACGCCCATGCCTTTGATGTAGGCTATCTTCTGCTGAATACCCGCCAGATCGCCGCCCCAGTAGGCATACCAATTCGTCTGCGTGGAATCGTACAAACCCGCGCTCTGCGGAGGATTGTCGTTGGTCGTGTCGCCGTCGAAGAACCGGTCGGTAACAATCTGATAGATGACTTGCTTTTTAAAATCCTGCGCAGCGGCTATACGAACGAGCGCGAGCATGGCCAGTGCAAAAACTGCTGCGAATGTTACTGGGCGCGCGATAGTTTTCCGCAACCGCAATTTCGGCGATTTTACTTTGCATGACTTCATGAGGATACCTCTTGGAGAGAGCGGCTTAAAAAGATCGGCCATTTCTACCACGGACAAGCCGCCGAGATCCGGCCGCCTGCCAGAAAAATGCTGCTGAAGACTAGTGACTCCTGAAGGCGCATCGTTTCAAGGATTCGCGCTCGCGGAAAACCTTCGCAGCTATCAAGGATCTTGTTACCACACTTTCAGTAACCCGGAGCGTAAAGTTGAAGTTTGTTCGGTTTTGCGGACAAACGTCAGAGATCGCTTACCGCTTGATCCTCCCAATCACATACACCACAATCGAAATCACTACGCTCAGCAAAATCGAAGTCGCCAGCGGAAAATAAACCGTCGTATTCTTCCCGCGGTACACGATATCCCCCGGCAGCCGCCCCAGCGGAAGATTGGCTCGCCCCAGCAAAACCAACCCAACCCCGGCCACCACCACAATCAATCCGAAAATAATCAACAACCTTCCTAACTGTGCCATGGTTGCAAGCGCCCGGACCTGGAAGTTCTACGTTTTCTCTCACCCAGCCCTACCTATTTTGCTGCCTTAGAGCAGCTCCTGACAAAATCAATCTTAAGAAAATTTATGAGTCTGCCACTCCGTTTTCACCCAATTCTGCAACCAACTCAATAACCCCAGGGTAAGGTTCGGCTTCCCGTCCGGCCCTGAAAGTCTATGATCCGGAGGCACTCCAATGAAGTTCCATCAATTCTCCCCCGTAGTCCTGGCGTTCGCCTTGTTAGGCGTCGCCACATCTCCAGCCTACTCACAGGACGTTCTCACGTACCGATACAATAATGCGCGCACCGGCCTCGATTCCAAAGAAGCCATCCTCACTCCCAGCAACGTCGCGGTGAGCACCTTCGGCAAATTATTCGGGCTTTCCGTCGACGGCGTCGTCGACGCCCAGCCTCTCTATCTCTCTGCTGTCACCATCTCCGGTGGAACCCACAACGTGCTCATCGTGGCTACTGAAAACGACAGCGTTTACGCCTTCGATGCCGATACCGGCGCCCCCTACTGGCACATCTCCGCTCTCAAGTCCGGCGAAACGCCTTCCGATGACCGCGGATGCAGCCAGGTCGTGCCCCAGATCGGCATCACCTCTACTCCCGTCATCTCGCGTCCCAAGGGCACCAACGGAGTCATCTACGCCGTCGCCATGTCGAAGGATTCTTCCGGCGCCTATCACCAGCGCCTGCACGCTCTGAACACCGCTACGGGCGCGGAAATGTACAAGGGCCCGGTGGATATTTCCGCGCAGTATCCCGGCACCGGAGACAACAGCTCCGGCGGCTACGTGATCTTCGATCCCTCGCAGTACAAAGAACGTTCCGGACTCTTGCTTTCGAGCGGTACCGTTTACCTGACCTGGGCCTCGCACTGCGACATACGTCCTTACACCGGCTGGATTATGGCCTATAGCGCGACAAAATTAACTCAGACAAGCGTGCTCAATGTCACGCCCAACGGCAATGAAGGCGCAATCTGGGGCTCCAGCGCCGGCCTCACGATGGATGCCAATGGAAATATCTTCTTCCTCGATGCCAATGGCGTCTTCGATACCAAACTGAATTCTGCGGGATTTCCGTCGAGCGGTGACTATGGCAACGGATTCCTTCATCTCACCAATACGAGCGGCCTGGCCGTCGCGGATTATTTCGAGATGTCCAATCAGGAAAACGAAAACTGCTGCGACGTTGACCTCGGTTCCGGCGGAGCTTTGCTGCTTCCTAACTTGACGGACTCCAAGGGCAACATCTGGCAACTCGCCGCGGGAGCGGGCAAAGACGGCAACCTCTATCTCGTCAATCGCGCGACGATGGGGAAATTCAACGCCAGCAAGGACAATATCTATCAGGAACTCGACGGATCTCTTCCCGGAGGCATGTGGAACAGCCCCGCCTATCTGGCCGGCAGACTCTTTTACGGCCCGGTGGGTTCGCCGATCCTGGCATTTCAATTCAAAAATGCGAAGTTGCTCACCAGCGCTGTAGCGAAATCGACCACCAACTTCGCCTTCCCCGGCGCAACCCTAAGCATCTCGGCCAACAACGGAAGCAACGGAATAGTTTGGGCGGTCGAAAATTCCAGCAGCGGCGCTGCCGTTCTGCACGCTTACTCTCCCAGCAATCTAGCCGAAATCTACAATACGACTCAGGCATCCGGTGGGCGAGACAGCTTCGGCACCGCAAACAAATACGCGCCACCAATAATCGCCAACGGCAAAGTCTATGTGCCCACAACCAGCGGAGTCGGGGTCTTCGGTCTGTTGTCCGGCAAATGAAAGTTAGAAAACTATCGGAAAATGAAAAGCCCCATGCCGCGGGTCATCGCGCGCATGGGGCCTAAATCTCTGTGCCGCCTCGGTGCTACCCGTGGCCCTCAGTGTCAAAGATTTTGACTCGATCCAGCCACATCACGCGTCATGCCGCGGATCCACCAGCCATCGCAGCATCATATTCACCAGGCTCAGCAAAATCGCGCCCACAAACGCCGCGAAGAATCCGCGCACCTGAAACCCCGGCACGAGCGCCGAAGCCAGTTCCAGCATCAGCGCGTTGATCACAAACCAGAACAGCCCCAGCGTGATTAACGTCAAAGGAAATGTCAGGATTTTCAGCACCGCGCCGATCGTTGCATTAATAAATCCAATCACCAGCGCCGCGATGAGCGCGGCGAACACTCCCCGCACATAAAACCCCGGCACCACTTGCGCCACAATCCACACCGCCAGCCCGCTCAAAAGCCATTTCAATAACAGCCGCATGAAGACTCCTTTCCAAGTGCAAGGTTTCAACGTTTCAGAGTTTCAAGGTTTCAAAGACTGGTTTAAATTCTTAGCTGACGCCTTGAAACCTTGAAACTTTTAAACCCTGAAACATTGCGACATTGAAACCTTGCTAAACTAGCCATTCTAATTTCTGAGGAGGATTTTTCATGCCCGATGCCGCACTCAGCGGTTCCGAATTTAAAAAGCTGCTCCGCGCCGGATCCCCCAAGATGGGCCTGTTCCTCAACGCCCATAGCCCCACTATCGCCGAGCAACTCGCCCACAGCGGCTACGACTGGCTGCTCGTCGATACGCAACATGGTCCGATGCACTACGAAAAACTTTCCGCCATGCTCAGCGCCATTGCCAACGGCGGCGCAAAGTCTCTGGTTCGAGTCGGCGGATACGACGATCGCCCCGGCATCCAGCAGGCCCTCGATCTCGGCTCCGATGGCGTCCTCGTACCTTACATCAACACCGCCGAAGAAGCCCGCATCGCCGTGAGCTGCACCAAATATCCCACCGTCGGCACGCGCTCCGTCTACTTCCCGCAGCGCAGCATGAACAAAGCCGGACTCCTCGGCTATGCCGGCAACTACAACAACGACGGCATCGTCGCCCTGCAAGTGGAAACCGCTTCCTGCATCGAGAACATCGCGGAGATTGCCGCCGTCCCCGGCGTCGACATTCTTTTCCTCGGCCAAAACGATCTCTGCATGTCGATGGGACTCTACAACAAGTATGAGTTCCCGCACATGTATACTTCGCCGGAACTCGACGCCGCCACCAAAAAGCTGATCGAGCATGCCCGCAAGAACAACGTAATCCTCGGCCTGTTTTTGTTCGGCACCGCGCGCGTGGGAGAATTTCTAGAAAAAGGATTCACCTTCATCAGCATCGGCAACGACCTGCACCACGTCCTGACGCAGGCTGGCGCGTATGTTGCGGACATGGAAAAAATAGCGGAAGAAAAAGGCAAGAGTTGGAAGCGGAGACCGACAGCATTGTTCTAATTTAAAATAGTGCCCCATCCTTCTCGCGTTTTGTGCGAGAGGGTGGGGGTTTTGAACTCAGATAAGGCGGCGTATCTTTAACGGTCGGCCCCGGATTTCTTCTTGACGGCCCGCACGTAAACGCTGTCGGCCGCATACTTTAGCGCAGGAATCGCCGCACTCATTCTGCGCAGTCCCTCCGACGCATAGATGAGCGCTCCATATCTCCACGGCATCAAGCGCACGTCGCTGATTTGCGGATTCAGGGAGAAGAATCCATCCACCAGGATTTGCGTTGAACTCAGGTGTTTCCCAAACTCCCGCTTCAACTCCGGGATGGTCCAATACCGCACTTCAAACTCGCGCCCCTCGCGAAACCCGCGTCGTATCTGGTGATAAAGGCACCGCATCCCAAGAACGTTCGGCATCTGTACCAGGCACTCCTCGCCGGGCCGCAGGACACGGTTTATCTCGGCGATCGCCAGCGCCGCATCTTGCTTCGGAAGATGTTGCAAAACGCTGTACGAGAAAACTTTTTCGAAAGTGCCTTCACGAAACGGAAGATACCGCGCGTCGCCGACTACATACTCGGCGCCAACTCCAAGCTGAGCGGCTACTCTTCGCGCCGCGCGCACGGCTTTCAGAGAAGGGTCGATTCCTATCGCGCGGTAACCCAATCGCGCGGCAGCAATGCACCATCGTCCCCAGTTCGACCCCACTTCCAGAAAAAGTCCGCCGTCGCTCGCCGCCATCCGCAAGTCCGGGATTGGATACTCACGCAAATTTCCGACAAGGTGTTGATAAAAACTTCCGTTCGTCGCCCCAATGGCGTTGCGCACAAATGGGTCGATGTCTCCCGGACCGATCTTGAATCTCGCCAACCGAGACGCGTCTCCTGTAGCCGCCACCTGCAATGAACGCGTGCCCTCGATATGCGGTTGCGCTGTTTCCGCGAGCAGCAGAATCGGTACGCCTTCCACTACGCGGTATTGATGTTGTTGCGGGCAAATTAGAAAATCGTCCCGTCGTGCCAGTGGTCCTTTATCGCGCGGACAGACGATGAGGTCCAACAGTTCCTGCGAAAGCTCTTCCGGGTTGTGGGCCACGGCATTTCGCAACTAAATTCTTTCCATTCGGATTCTTGAATCGGACTATTGTAGTTGCTAAATGTCCGCGAACGCCCTCTGGCCGATTCGCTCCATGCCCACCAGCGTTTCCCTACATTGCGGTAAAATCACCACACGCCCACAAGCCTGTGATCCTCACCGAAATCGAAACCCGCGTCCTCGGCTCGCTGATCGAGAAAGACATCACCACGCCGGACTATTACCCGCTCTCGCTGAACGCGCTGGTCAATGCCTGCAACCAGAAAAACAATCGCGAACCGGTCACCTACTTCGACGAGCAAACCGTCCGGGAAGCGCTGAGCACGCTACAGGAGAAACGTCTCGCCGGCCCCGCCGGCGGAGCCGACAGCCGCGTCACCAAATACGAGCATCGTCTTCAGGAAGTTTTTAACTTCGACCGCCGCGAGATCGCCGTTCTCTGCGTGCTGCTTCTCCGCGGCCCGCAAACTCCCGGCGAACTCCGCACCCGCGCCGACCGCATGTATCACTTCGATGTGCTAGAGGATGTAGTCTCCACCCTGGGTCGGCTGAATCAGCGTGACCCTTCGCTGGCCACGGTTCTGCCGCGCCAGCCCGGTACAAAAGAAGCACGCTATATGCATCTGTTCTCCGGCCAGCCGCAGGTCGCCGTTGTGTCCGGTGGGGAAGGCGACGAGCCCGCGCAGCCGTTCGCGCGACCCGCCCACTCAGCCACCGACCGGCTCACTCATCTCGAACAGGAAGTGTCGCGCTTGCGCGAAGAAGTCTCCACACTTCAGCAGCAAATGGACACTTTCCGCAAACAATTCGAATAACAGCTTCACCTACTGCAAGCCGATCGAATCCTTCAGCGGCAGATTCTGCGATGAGCCGCCGACCATGAATGTGTAGTTGCCCGGAACGAGCCGCCAGCCGTCCTTGTCGACGTCGAAGATGCTGAGATACATGGGATCGATATCGACAGTCACTTCTTTGCTTTCACCCGGATTCAGTTTGACTTTGCTCCAGCCGACAAGCCGCTTGGGCGGTTCTCCGGCGTTTTCCGGGAGCGATGCGTAAACTTCGGCTATCTCCGCGCCGGGACGGCTGCCGGAGTTGCTGAGCGTGAAGCTCACGCTCACGCCTTTTCCCGCCGTCAGCTTGAGCGCCGAATAAGAATATGTTGTGTAAGAGAGGCCATGCCCGAAGGGAAAAAGAACCTGCTTGTGCTCCGCGTCATACCATTTGTAGCCGACTTTCAGGCCTTCGTCGTAAGTCGTCTGAAACGCCGGAAGCCCCTTCAGGATTTCCTCCCAGTCATTCGGGCCGCCGTGAGAGAGAGACTTGGCGGGCGGCTTGACGATGGTCGGATGCGGCAGATCGGCGTCACTGACGGGAAAAGTAACAGGCAGTTTGGCGCTCGGATTAACGTCGCCGAAAAGAATATTCGCCACAGCTTCGGCGCCGCGGCTGCCTCCGTACCAGGCTTCAAGAATCGCAGCCGGCTGACGCACCCACGGCATCGTCACCGGACCTCCGGTCTCGAGCACGACGATCGTGTGAGGATTTGCGGCGGATACCTCCGCGATCAGTGCGTCCTGGTTGTCGGGCAGCGAGAGGCTGTCCAGGTCCATGCCTTCGCTTTCCCACTGGTGGGCAAAGACGATGGCCACATCGGCGGTCTTGGCCAGTGCAGCCGCGATGGCTGGATCGGCGCCGGAATCAAAAGAAACATTTGCGCCGGGAGCCTTGACGCGAACCGTTCTCAAAGGCGAGGTTGGAAACCAGATGTGTTCCTGCCAGTGAGTGCGTCCCTGGCCCGGCGGCAGTATCGCGTTGCCTCCCGGAGGATCGACCTGCGCCGAGCCTCCACCGGAAATCATTCCCACATCCGCGTGAGGTCCGATGACGGCGATGCTACGAATCTTCGACGCATCGAGCGGCAGCACATTTTCGTTCTTCAGCAAAACAATGCTGCCCTCTTCAATGGTCTGCGCAATGTCAAGATCGCGCGGAATATCAGTCACTCCTCTTTGCGGCGGATCGTCAATCACTCCGGTCGCGAACATCGACCGCAGAATGCGATGCACATGGTCATCCAGCTCAGACATGGGAATCTGCTTGGACTCCACAGCCGCCTTGAACTTATCGGCGTAGAAATACCAGTTCGGCTCTTCATGATCGAGTCCGGCCTTCGAAGCTTTGACAGTGCTGTGCGTCCCTCCCCAATCGGAGACCACGAAGCCGGGGAAATGCCAATCCTTCTTAAGCACATCGGTTAACAGGTATGAGTTCTCGCAGGCATAGTCGCCGTTGATGCGGTTGTAGGAGCACATCACGGCGGCGACATGAGAGGCACGCAATCCAATTTCGAATGCCAGCAGGTCGCTCTCGCGCATCGAGCGTTTGTCGATGTTGACGTTCACCGCGTTGCGCCCGCTTTCCTGATCGTTGAGCGCGTAATGCTTGATGTCGCCGATCACATGCTGGGCCTGCAATCCCGTCATGACGGAGCCCACCATTTTTCCGGCGAGAATGGGATCTTCCCCTTGATACTCGAAGGTTCGCCCGTTGCGCGGTTCGCGCGTCAGATTGACGCCTCCGCCGAGCGTCATGTTGTAACCCTGATCGCGCAACTCGCGGCCGATGAGCGCTCCATATTGATACGCGGCGTCGAGATCCCAGCTGGAAGCCGCTCCCAGGTCAGAAGGCAGCGCCGTCGAGTACCGGCCATTTTCTCCGCTGGCGCGGATGCCGTAGGCCGCGTCGGACATCTGAATATTGGGAATGCCTAACCGCGCCACGCCGATAACGCATCCCGCGCCGCCATCGGACTCAACGTGCAGCGGGCTCAACGGGCCCAGGCCCGCCATTCCCGTGCCGTGAAGCAGCGATATTTTTTCGTCGAGCGTCATTTCCTTCATAACCATTGAGGCCCGCTCGTCGGGAGAAAGACTGGTATTCATCCAGGGGAAAGATTTGGACGACTGGGCGAAGGCTTGCGGCAAGAACATTAAAATCAACGCAAAGGTCAGGACGACAGCAGGTCGACGAAACGCGCGCAGGGGCATGAATGATCCTTTTGGTGGAGCGATCCGATTATCGGAGCGATCTGAGTGCTTCGAGTTTGCTTCCCGAGGTTGCTGCCTGGTCTGCTTCAATCGATCGTGGCCAGCATCCTCAACTGCTTTCGTGAGCGGACACATGCAAGTTACCAAATCGATAATGTTAAGGCCTTTTTCGCTTTTTTTGCGGCCCAGCCTGGAGCACGAAGAATAGTATCACCCGGGTCAAGGCGAACGGCAGACCCAGCTTTTTCTAATCCGCTGTTCGTCCGAAAGTAAGCATGCCGGGTCGTGCCGCAGGTTTCAAGCCGGTTCTGAGATACACTGCCTTCGATGTCGTCGTTCACCGATCAGCTTGGATTTAACTTTCGCCCGCCCGAGCGCCGGATTTGGAGGGTCCGCGAGTTGGTGGCCGCGGTGCGCACGCATGTCGAGCGGCAATATACCGACGCGTGGGTGGAAGGCGAGATCTCGAATTTTCGCGCCCCCGATTCCGGCCATCTTTATTTCACGCTGAAAGATGGGAATGCTCAAATCAAGGTGGTGATGTTTCGCTCGGCGGCGCGCCTGTTACGCTTCCGCCCCGCTGATGGACTCCAGGCGCTGGTCCGAGGCCGCGTGACAGTTTATGAAGACCGTGGCGAGTTGCAGATTGCCGCCGAGTTTATCGAGCCAAAAGGCGCAGGCTCTCTGCAACTGGCGTTCGAGCAGCTCAAGGCGAAATTGCAGGCCGAGGGATTGTTCGCCGCGGAACGCAAGAGGGCAATCCCCTCGCTGCCGACGAAGATTGGCGTCGTGACTTCGCCGCAGGCGGCGGCGTTGCGCGACATTCTGAACATTTTGCGCCGGCGCCATCACTCGGTGAATGTCCTGATCTATCCCGCGCAGGTGCAGGGCGCCGCTGCCTCGGTCGAAGTCGCGGCTGGCGTGCGATTTTTCAATCAGCAGAAGATCGTGGAAGTGATCGTCGTGGCGCGCGGTGGAGGTTCGGCCGAAGACCTCGCTGCCTTTAATAATGAAGCCCTGGCGCGGACGGTCGTAGGTTCCGCGATCCCGGTGATTTCGGCAGTGGGTCACGAAACGGATTTCACGATCCTCGATTTCGTGGCCGATCTGCGTGCGCCCACGCCATCGGCAGCGGCCGAATTGGTGATTCGCTCGCGGCAGGAAGTCGAGGATCACGCAGCGGCGTTGCAGCAACGCCTGGCGCGCGCCATGCGTTATCGCTTGCTGATGGGAAGGCAGGCTCTAACCGAAGTGGCGCAACACGGCGCATTCGTTCGCATCATGGAAGTCATCAACCAGCGCCAGCAAAAAGTCGACGATCTGACTTACCGGCTGGAGCGGGCCGAGCGGCGCATGCTCGATCTGCTTCGTCGCCGCTGGGAGGTAACCGCCGCCGCAGTTCGGCACTACGATCTCCGCCTGGTTCTCGGCGGGATGAGAAAAGAATTAGCTTCAGGCACAGGGGCGCTGGTTGCGGTCACGAGAAATCTTCTTTTGACCAAGAAAGTCCGAAGCGAACGGCTACGCACCGCACTGGAATCGCTCTCTCCGCTCGCCATTCTGGAGCGTGGCTATGCGCTAGTGTTCGATTCCTCGGGTCAGTTGCTGAAGGACGCAGCCTCAGTGCAGACAGGGCAGGAAATTTCGGCACGCCTGGCGCGAGGCCAGATTGCCGCAAAGGTTACGAAGAAGAACTCCGAAGGTGAGTAGTTGTTAGTCAGTCGACCGTGATCCGTCATAGGCGACTTTCGCGTTGGCAAACGACCAACGGCTAACGACCATCGGCCAACGACCAGTTAGAATGAGGTAGTGATCTCGATGACGCAATTCGTCACGTCATGGTCGTCGTGGGCGTGGGTGGCGCTCGACATTTTTCTCGTCGCGCTGCTGATCTATCAGGTACTCACGATGATTCGAGGCACGCGCGCCGCTCCCATGCTGGCCGGACTGGCGGTGCTCGCGCTGACCGTTTACCTCGCGCGAATCGGCGAACTTACAACGTTGAACTGGGTAGTCAGCCGCCTGCTCCCGTATGTTGTCTTTGCGTTGATCGTGGTTTTTCAATCGGAGATACGCCACGTGCTGGCCAACCTCGGGCGCAGACTCAGTCTGGCGCGATCCTCATCGGGCGAAGGAGACTCCTACGACGACATCGTGCTGGCCGCGAATCTTTTCTCCCAGAACCAAACGGGCGCGCTGATTGTGATCGAGCGAGAAATTGGATTGCGCACCCACATCGAAAGCGGAGTGCCGCTCGATGCGCGCCTTTCCTACGATCTGCTGGCGACGATCTTTCGTCCCAGCGCTCCGCTGCATGATGGAGCGGTAATTATTCAGAAAGATCGCATCGCTGCCGCGGCATGTTTTTTGCCGCTCTCCATGAATCCGATGCTTTCCACGCAACTCGGAACCCGTCACCGCGCCGGAATCGGAATCACCGAAGAGACCGACGCAATCGCAGTGATCGTTTCCGAAGAAACCGGCGCAATCAGCATGGCGATCGGCGGCAAGATCGAACGCGATCTCACCGTCGAGCAATTGCGCGAAAGGTTGAGCTCGGAGTTGCGGCGCTATATGTCTCCGGTGACGTTGCCCACAACAATTTCGCCGCAGGATGATTCGGACGCGGCTCTGGAGTCGCCGTTACGGTCGGAAGTGGATTTAGGCGACGACATCGAAAGCGAACTTGGGCATGAGTTGGGTGACCAAAAAACTCCGCCTCGGGAAACGGAGCGCCGCGCGTGATCACCTTGTTCCAGCGCTTCGTTGTGCACAATTTCGGGCTGAAGGTGCTTTCGTTGCTGCTGGCCACGGGCCTGTGGCTGGTGATTTCTCCCGATGAGCAACCGGCGGAGGTCGCGGTGCGCGCTCCCATCGAATTTGAGCATGTGCCCGACGCATTGGAGATCAGTTCGGAAACAATTCCCGAAGCCCAGATTCGTGTCCGCGGTCCGGAACGGCTGATCCGGGAATTGCGTTCGTCGGACGTGCGAGCGCACATCGACCTAACCGGCGCGAAGCCCGGTGAACGCACCTTCGACCTGACTGCGCAGGAAATTCAGCGTCCGCGCGAAGTGAGCATCGTGCAGGTTGTGCCCAGCCAGGTGCACCTGGCATTCGATACGCGGCTGACGCGAAGCGTGGAAATCCATCCCAGGGTGACGGGAACTTTTCTGCCGGGTGAGCAGATCGCGAAAATCGAGTCCGATCCGGCGGCCATTACCGTTACCGGTCCACGCCATCATGTGGAGCGCGTCGAGTGGGCGACCACAGACCCCGTCGATGCTTCGGGCGTCACCGGCCGCGTGACCTTCACCACGAATGTCTACGTCTCCGATCCGCTGGTGCAAGTGGTGCAGCCGGTTTTGATCCATGTGACGGTCGATGTGGAGAAGACTCCCGCCGATCCGAAGAAATAGATAGGCATGACGTCGAATAATAACTCCGGATAATTCCTCTAACCTTCCTCTATGAGCCAGCAAAGTCGACAACTGTTTGGGACCGACGGCATTCGCGGAGTGGCGGGAGAATTCCCGCTGACGCGCCAAAGCACTTACCTGATCGGACGAGCGCTGGGCCATGACCTGATGCAGATCTCACCCAAGGCTCGCGCGGTGATTGGCCAGGACACGCGCGAATCGAGCGAATGGATTGCCGACAGAGTGGCGGGCGGACTGGCGTCGGTGGGCGTCGAAGTCCACAGCGCGGGCGTAATCACCACGCCGGGCATAGCCTATCTGGCGCGGTCGCGCGACTTTGCGGCAGGCGTGGTGATTTCCGCGTCGCACAATCCCTGGACCGATAACGGCATTAAAGTTTTTTCTGGCGATGGATTCAAGCTCACCGATCAGCGCGAACTTGCGATTGAAAAAGAAATCTTCGCTCTGCTCGAGAATCCTTCGGCAACGGAGATAACCGCGGTGCGAATTGCCAAGCCTACGCTGCCAGGCGAGGCCGAGTTGCGCAGGGCATACGTGGAATCGCTGGCCGGCAGCGTTTCGTCGGACTTGAGCAAGCTGCGCGTCCTGGTCGATTGCGCCAACGGCGCCGCCGCAGCGGAAGCGCCCGAGCTGTTTCGCTGTGAAAAAATTCAGGCGACATTTATTCATGTGACTCCGGATGGAAAAAATATCAACGACGGTTGCGGCGCGCTCCATCCGGAAACGTTGGGCGAGACTGTCGCCACAACCGGCGGCAAATTTGATTTAGGCGTGACCTTCGATGGCGATGCGGACCGCGCTCTATTTTGCGATGCCGCCGGCCGTGTGGTAAATGGCGACGGCGTGCTGCTCGCCGTGGCTCGCGACTTTCATGCGCGAGGTCTGCTGAAAAACGACACAGTCGTGGCAACCACCATGTCGAACATGGGCCTGGAAATCGCGCTGAAGAAATCCGGCATCCGCATGTTGCGGGCAAACGTCGGCGATAAATACGTTCTCGAAGAAATGCTGAAGACAGGCGCGACGCTGGGCGGCGAACAATCGGGCCACATCATTTTCCGCGACGGCGATGCCACCACCGGCGACGGTCTGCTAACGGCATTGCGCGTGATGGGCGTGATCGTGCGCAGCGGCAAGTCGCTGGCGGAGTTAGTCGCGGATCTGAAAGTTTTCCCTCAGAAAATTCAGAACGTGCGTGTACGAGAAAAGATTCCATTCGCGCAGGTGCCCGCAGTCCAAGCCGCAATCGACGCCGCCGAACGCGACCTAAATGGAAATGGCCGCATAGTCGTTCGCTATTCAGGCACCGAGGCGCTGGCGCGCGTGATGGTAGAAGCGGAGTCGGAAGAAAAGATGCTGGCCATTACTGCGGCGATTGCGGCCGAGATTCAGAAGGCGCTGGGAGTGTGAGAGGAGGACGCAACATGACTGACAAAGTCGATCAGCTGATGAGTCAAGCTCTTCAAGCGCGAAGAGAGAATCGGTTTGACGATGCGAAGCGCGATCTGGTCGAGGCCGTTGCGCTTTGCAGGAAAGCTGACGAGCCCGGTGAGTTGGCGAGGGCTCTGGCCGGTCTTGGCCAGATCGAGAGAGATATGCATCACAACGACGCAGCGCTTCGGCACTACGAGGAAGCTGTGGCCCTTTACCGGGATCAAGGAGATCCGCTCAAGCTGGCCCATGCAATTCGGCATGAGGCGGACATCCATCGTCATGTGGGGAATCATCGGCTCGCCGAAAGTTGTTACGACGAAACGCTGCGTATATACCGCGAGCATCCGGAGACCTCGTCGTTGGATTTAGCCAATGCGCTCCGTGGCTGGGCGCTATTGAAGGAGGCGGTGGGAGACATCGAGGAAGCCCGTGCGCGCTGGCAAGAAGCTGGCAGGCTCTATGCGGACGTTCATGTGGAGGCCGGCGTGACGGAAAGCAGCCGACGATTGAAATTGTTGACGGTCTGAGGCTCTCTTCAATCGACGAGACGGTTTTCGAATCTCCTTCACTCAAAGATCGGTGCTATCCTCGCCAGCACCTCATTCACGATCGCCTCCGGAATGCTCTCCAGTTTCTTGCCGCCGCGTGCGGCGAGATCGAGAGCCCGGGGTTGGTCGCATCGAATGATCCCTGTCGTTTTGGTTCCCGCCCCCGTCAAGCCCACGGCAAAACCTGCCATGCGCGCAAAATTTCCGCCGCTCGTGATTGGCAGAACTATGGGAACGCGAGTGATCCGGTTGAAGGCCTCCGGCGAGACGATCAGCACGGGACGTCGGCCTTTCTGCTCATGGCCAGAGGTAGGATCCAGACTGACGAGCCAGATTTCGCCCCGCATCATTGCTCGATTCTCTCCAGAACTCTGTCAGATGAGTTCGCCGCCAACGGGTCCGCTATCAAGCCATTTTCGTTCCTGCTTCGAGCCTCGTGTCGATCTCGATCTTGAACGGCGCGCTTTGGGATCGCATTGGGCCAGCAGTTCCTCCAGGGTGTAGCGTCGACGCGGCTGCGGCTCTACGATAAGACGGCCGCTCTGAATCGCAATACCGACCTTGGCGCCGGGCTGCAATTGCAGGATGTCAAGCAGCGCGGGCGGGACGGCCAACATGACCGAGCCGCCGACTTTGCGTAGGTTGGTAGTGTGCATAAAGCCCCTTAAGTTATATTCTAGTATAACATAAGGTGGGAGTCTTAAAAAGGCGGAGGTGTGTTTCCTTGGGGTGCCCGAGATGAACTCCGGAAGAACAGGCGCACTCCATATCACGCTGTGCTGCTCGTCCTCCTCGACATTGAGACATTGGCCCCTGTCGAGATGTAGGAAGCTCCGATGTCCAAGGTTCGTGAACTTCTAGGACGCACGAATTCGAAAGCGCGGGCCAGAGGGGGCTCTGAGCGTGAGTGAATTCGGGGCCGCTGTCGCCACATAACCTAATCCAAGTCTCTCCAGTTCGGGCCAACGCCCATTTCCACCAGAAGCGGAACTGCCAGCGCATGGACCTTTTCCATCTGCTCACGGACCACAGACTGCATGCTTTCCACTTCTTTCTCCGGCACTTCGAAGACCAGTTCGTCGTGGACTTGCAGAGTCATCCTAGATTTCAGATCGCATTCGCGCAACGCTTTGTCGATGCGGATCATGGCGACTTTGATTAAATCGGCGGCTGTGCCTTGCAGCGGAGTGTTTACCGCAGTGCGTTCGGCGAAGCCGCGTTGGTTCGCGTTTTTGCTGTTGATATCGGGGATGGGGCGGATGCGGCCGTGGAGGGTTTTCACTTTCAGATCACGCCGTGCTTGCTCCAGAGTTTTATCGATGAAGGTGCGAACGCCTTTGTATTTTTCGAAATAGTTGGCGATGAATTGCTTGGCTTCGGCGGGCTCGATGCCGAGATTTTGCGACAGACCGAAGGGCGAGAGGCCGTAGACGATGCCGAAGTTGACGACTTTGGCCTGGCGCCGATGGTCGGCAGTGACCATGAGCGGCGGCACGCCGAAAACTTGCGAGGCGGTGAGGGTGTGGATATCGTCGCCGCGGCGGTAGGCTTCGACGAGCAGCGGATCGTGTGAGAAGTGCGCAAGCAGGCGGAGTTCGATTTGCGAGTAGTCCGCGGTGAGCAGGACGTGGCCAGGCTCGGCAATGAAGGCGGCGCGGATGCCGCGCCCGAGTTCGGTGCGGATGGGAATATTTTGCAGATTCGGATTCGCGGAGGAAAGACGTCCTGTCGCGGTTCCCGTTTGGCCAAACGTCGTATGAACGCGGCCGGTCGTGGAATCGATCAGCGCAGGCAGCGTATCGACGTACGTCGATTTAAGTTTGGTGAGCTGGCGGTAGTCGAGAACCATGCGGGCGATCGGATGGTCTTCGGCGAGCGCTTCGAGAACATCGACGGCGGTCGATATTGTTCTGCCTTTGCCATACTTGACCGGCTTGGGCAGGTTCATGCGGTTGAAGAGAACGTCGCCCAGTTGCTTGGGTGAGCCGACGTTAAATTCCATCCCTGCGGCTTCGTATATCTGCTTCTCTTGAGTCGTGATTTCGCGTTCGAGTTCTGACGACATCTTCGCTAGCGCGGCGGTGTCGATTTTGACTCCCGCTCGCTCCATGCGCGCCAGCACCGGAACCAGCGGCAGATCGATCTCGTCGTAGAGCCTGGTCAGCCCTTCGCGCTCAACTTCGTCGCGCAGAGCGGAAGTCAACCTGCCCGTGATGTCGGCGGCTTCGGCGAGATTTTCTGCGAGCTTTAGGTTGAAGCGGCGCAGCGCTACATCGGGCAGGCGATGCGAGGAATACGTCGGATCGAGCAGATACGAATACAGCATCGAGTCGTGGCGCACGCCTTCGAGTTCGAGATCGAGCGGGGCCAGGGCATGGATAGCCGACTTGTAGTCGTGGATCGTCTTCGGCACTGACGTGCTCGTCAGGGCGAAGCGCAGCCGCGCGGCGGTTTCTGCGGAATCGAGTTTCACTACTGTGGCGGAGCCCGGTTTCGCAGAGATGGCGACGCGCTGGGCTGCCGGAGCGACTGTGGTGGATGCTCCGGTTAGTGGCAACATGGCTTCTTCCGGCTCTTCTTCTTTTTCTTCTTCCGGTTCGGCTGCGAATGCCGCCTCGACTGCGATTGCGAGGTCGCCATTGTCGGGCATGGAGCCCAGGATGCGTTCTATATCTGCGACGGATTCCGCTTCGGTGTAATGGGCGTCCGTGACTTCGACTACAGGCAGCAATTCTTTCAGCAACGAAGTGAATTCGAGTTCAGTGAAAAGGTCGCGCAAGGCGTCGACCGCCGGCTCGCCGGCTCGCATGGCATTTACGTCGAGTTCGACCGGCACGTTGACGTCGATGGTCGCCATGCTCTTGCTGAAAAGTATCGTGTCACGATTGTTCTGAAGCGACTCGCGGTAGGTTTTCTTCTCCACTTCGGCGGCGCGTTCGAGCGCCTGCTCGACGGTGCCGAAGCGTTTGATGATTTCGACAGAACCTTTGTCGCCGATTCCGGGCGCGCCGGGAATGTTGTCGATAGTGTCGCCGCGCAGGGCCATCACGTCGACGACGCGCTCGGGAGGGACGCCGAGAATTTCTTCGACCTTCGCCGCATCGCAGATCAAGTTATCTTTGGGCGGATTCAGGATGCAGACTTTGTCGTTGACCAGCTGCATCATATCTTTGTCGCTGGAGACGACGTAGACGGAATGTGATGCGTCGGCTGCTTTGCGGGCCAGGGTGCCGATAACGTCGTCGGCTTCGAAGCCGGAGAGTTCGAGGATGGGAATGCGATAGGCTTCGAGTGCGCGGCGAATATAGGGGACCTGCTGCGCGAGGTCTTCGGGCATGGCCTTGCGGTTGGCTTTATAGCCTTTGTATTCGATCTCGGTGAAAGTTTGCGTTTTGATATCGAATTTGCGGACGCTGGTGATGGCTTCGGCCTGCGTCTTGCGGAAGGTGGGAGCGGCTACGTCGAAGACTGCGGCGAGATATTGCGGAGAAAAATCGTCGCGCAGTTTGCGCAGCATGTTGACGAAGACATAGATGGCCGCTGTCGGCAGGCCGGTTTTCGTAGACATGGGGCGCTGGCGAGCCATGGCGTGGTAGGCGCGGAAGATGAACGACATGGTGTCGATGAGGAAGATGGCGCCTGGCGTGGAGTTCGCCGGAGCGGGCTTGGACGGATCGGCCTTTGCCGCTGTCGATTCTGACCCGGGCTTAGGATTCGAAGATGATTTTCTTGGGGGCAACGAGGGTAGTTTAGCAGGGCAGTGGCCACGGCAGTCTCCTTTGGAATCAGCGGGCGGGTCCGCGGCGCCCCAATGCTTTCCAGAGGCGAGGACGGCAGGTCAACTGCGGCCACCTCGCCGAGGAATATCTTCGTTATCTGCCGCGACCGTAGCCCTGGGCTCGAAGGCGGAGCTTCCTGCGCGGACGACAGAGTCGCGAGGGAGACGGTGAGAAGCAGGAGGTGAGCACTTATGCAAGCCGCCATTGTTCCTTCTCGCTGTGTTTCCGGAACGCAATTCCCGCAGGCACCGAAGCGTAAGGTCAGATGTCACAGGAGGGCTGTGGATTCCTCATTACGCCGACGTGGGCTTTTGCGCCGTATTTCGAGAGCATCTGGATGTTATTCTGATCGCCTTGCCGATCGATCCCGGTTCGGCTGTAGACCGCTGGACAAAACAGCTCATGGTATCGGCAGCGTCGCGCCCGCCCTCGCAGAAAACGCGAGGACAGGGCACCCACAGTTTCGAAACGGGAAGGAAAGACTTTGAATCCTGGGCCACCCGCCCCCCTTGGGGAACGAGAGGGAAGCTTGCCCTTGGCACAGACTTCGTTTTTATCCAGGGC
>Ga0209010_1000167_pt1 | contig 24799 bp, 24 predicted proteins | sample BlaSpr_A8_OM1_O3_FD_187985 | JGI IMG/M metagenome (GOLD analysis project Ga0209010, IMG submission 187985) | Forest soil microbial communities from Thunder Bay, Ontario, Canada - Black Spruce, Ontario site 2_A8_OM1_O3 (SPAdes) (version 2) | ecosystem: Environmental > Terrestrial > Soil > Boreal...
CAACAAGACCAGCGCGATCCTGGGGAACGCGAGAAAAATTATCAGTACGAGGCACGGCATACGCACTCTCCGATAAGCCAACCCAACCCAACCCAACCCAACCCAACCCAACCTATCAGATTCGTGTGCCGCTTTGTAAGACCGTACCCAATGGGTAGGGCCGAAGCTCGTGTTCTGCTCGAGAAACCAATGCCCATTTCAGTGCGCAAAGAGACGAGCTACGACACAAAACATGATGTGAGTCGGAAGACAGTCTGGGAAGCGATTGAAAAATATGGTAGGCCCGTGCGGGCTCGAACCGCAGACCTCCACCGTGTCAATTGTGTGGTCAGAAAGCTAAATCCCTTCGCCTGTCTTGCTTTTCCGGTTCTGACCGGCCCGAAAAGGGCGTGAAATCGGCTAGTCTTGGTGACGAATTGGTGACGAGTTTTACGACGGGAAAGCAATGGTAAGCGCAACCGGGATCGACCCAGTGACCTCCTGTTTGCAAGGCACGAGACTCGACTCCATCCATCACTGCCAGCTACCAACGTTTCCAACAAATCGGGGAATCTGTTTCTCGCTCGAAGCTCACTCCCATGTGTTGAAAACGATGGATTCGTGCACGCTCGGTGCACAGCGACGCTGTCCGCTCTCGTTCGTCGCTAGCTGCGTGTTTGTCCTTTGCGCATGGCCAGATGGGGGAACGGCGCGACGATCGTTCTCGGGGAAGGATCCTGCAAATCACTGCACAAGTGCGTCAAATACTCCTGTCTCTACTTTTCCAGCGCGCTTCACTTGCACGAAAATCCGATAGTTTCCTGGCTTCGGGAAACCGTACGGGAAACTCACCTCCGCAGGCAATGTGCCGGATGCCGGTGCCATCGCCATCGCACCCGGCATCGAGGACGTGTCGCCCATAAGGCCGGCCTGAGCCATCTCCAGAGAAGCCATCGGTACCGAACCGGCCGGGTGCACGTGCGCAAATACGCTCAAGTCTGATCGCACAAATTCTGCGTGGCCCGCCATGCCCATGTAGGGTTCGAGGTCGCGCGCTGGACCTCCGTCCTTGTTTGCGACGATAAACTTGAAATCCATGGCTGCATTGGCCTTCAGCGGACGCGGCCCGCGCTCCCAAGTCATCCGCCCGCCGTCTGATAGCTGCGAAATACTGCTGTCTTTCCCCGGCGCGATCCCTTCACCCGACCAGGCCGAGTCGTCACCGCTTAGAGCGTCGCCATGTATTTGCGGCAGATCGAGGGTCCCGACCAGCGTCCAGGGAAATCCCCGCGCATCCACCACGTCCGCGAAGACCTGATAATGGCCGGCCGGCATTGTCGGCAAATCGTCCACAAACGCGCCGCCCTCGGCAAGAGTTGGATGAAGATGCCACATCCGGTTCAACCCAGGGAGTTCGATCAGAAACAAATGCATCAGGTGATTGTGATCGGGAACTAACTCGCCCATATTGATTCTTTCTGACCACTTGGGATCTTGCCCTTTCGCCCGAAGAATGAGGCGGCTCCCGTTTTCCAGTGTGGTTACCGCTGTCGGCGGCTTGTAGAAAGCTACGCGGCTCTGGTAGCTATCGTCCTCTAGCTTCCACCAGGATTTCCCAAGATAAGCAAGGCCGGCCACCAAAATGATCGTCACCACCGTCACGATCTTGGCCCCGCGCGCGTTGGAGGGACCAGGAACCGCACCGCGCTCCAGGCTGGCTTCGCGCGCCCCCGCGCGTGCAATTGAAACGGCTCCAATTCCGAGCACCAGCATCATTACCACCAGCAGTCCAGCGAGCGGTTTTCCCATCGGGAACGTGCGCTGCGCAAACGAAGCCACGGGCACTGAAAGCTCCCCTTGGCCTTTCGTCCCATCCGCGATGACGCGGACCTGTAGCGCGCCGAACTCCATCATCCAAAGACTGCCGGTAAAGAATTGCGGATCGTCCTTGGAAGCCACGGCTCGATCAGGTGTGGGTGGGAGATTGGAGCCCGGCCCGCTCAGCCGCAAAGGAACGATTTCGACCGCATTCACGTCGCCGCTTTCGCATCGCACTTCGATCTCGGCCACACCCGGCACCACCTGCGGCATCCGTACCGTAACAAAGAGGTGATATGGGCCCGCATCACCCTCGTAATAAACATCCGCGCTGCCCACGTGCGCCACAGCAGGAATCGCAGCGCTGAGCGACAAAACCACCAATAGGAGTAGCCGTGTCCTGAATTCCTTTTTCATCGACGGATCCGCCGCATCCATTCACCCCAGGCCATCCCGATGCGGATCATCAAGATCCCGACGCCTAGGGCAATTGCCAGGCGCAGCCAGAATTCGCCGGCCGTGTGTTCGGTGTGAATGAAAACGTTGCGTACCCAGGGAGATGTGGACGGCACAAAATAGGGATAATTCGTGGTTTCGAAGATTCTATTCCGTGACTCGGGAGACATCAGAAAGTTCGCGAAGGGCCACTGCACGGCGATGAAGCTAACCAGAAACGCAGCTCCCAGAATGGCAGCCTGCCTCCACCGGCTCCACCCCGCCGTGCGCCGCCGCAACAGATCGAAAACAATTGCCGGAACGATCAACAACATCGGGAAATCCGGCGGAATCAGATGCGTCACGTGCTGATACACCGGTCCCAGCTTCGGCTCAGCCGCGAACAGCGGAAGGATCCAGGTAAAACAGAGATGCATCGCCGTGTACATGGCCGTCATGATTGTCGCCGCCCAGCGATGTCCTGAAATCCATGATACGGTTGCCATCCAGATTGGTGCCGCGATCATCATTACCAGATAAAACTTCGCCCCGTGCATGAACACGCGGTTAGTCAGTTCCTGCACGATCCCTACCGTCATTCCCATCAGAAAAACCACGGTGAGAAATAGAATGCGTTCCAGCCTCTGGCGAAATATTCCGTGCGCGCGGTTCATCTCTGCGAGAACCATCAACAAGGTGCCAAATCGGATTCCGATCATTCCCAGCGCCAGAAGTACGTGCGGCGGGCTCAGAATTTTTACATCCAGCCCGTAGGAGTTGTGCCACCAATTATCGAACGGCGCCGAGGCAATCATGGCCACCCCGCCCCAGGCGCAGATGAACGCACCGAGCGGACCTCGGAAGCCCCACATCGAAATGGAAACATCACGTAGCGCTGATTTTTTCTCGAACGTCGTGGAAAGAATCAGGTACCCGCAGGAAATCCCGGCCAGGACTCCGGACAAATAAATCAGCATGTGCGCCGGAGTCCAGAACGTGTCGCGCCCGACGCTTTCGTGCCAAGAAATATCCCACGCGCTTCCAATGACTGCTGACAGCACCGACACCACGCAACACCATATGTACCAGGGAATTGACGCTGCTTCGGCGTAGGCTCGTTCGGCGGTCCGAGCTGGTGCGGGCGGTTCGAGTGAAATTGTTCCTGCCATTTGTGTCACTCCAATGGCATCAGTTTACACCAGGACCGAAGTTGCGGTTTTACGGAGGCACTTCTACCGCTGATATGGCCTCATTCTTCCGCGAGTATGCGCAGGATTTGATGCTGATCGAAGGAATCGAATCGCGCGTGAAAGACGCGATCCGTGCGGTCTATGCAGACGATGATGATGGGCTGTGTTCTGCAATCGCGACAGTTACCGACCGTTGCGCCGACGTCCGTAAGAAGCTTCCCGGGGCGATCAGAGCATACGTCGCGAAAGCGAGCATTAGCCCTCCAGCCTTGGGAGCTGACATGGTTGCGCTTGCCGAGGCTGAGAAGAAGCTTGGACTACAAGAGCGGAGTAAAGACTTTGAAGATTTGACATTCGATGAGTTCACAAGCGGTTTGTCGCTTTTAGGAGTTACGAAGCATAGCCTCCAGCGAAGCGGAGCTGATTTAGAGGATGCCGTTTTTGTTTTTCCATTCTTTTTGCGGCGGAATCGATTGAGGGAATCCCCAGTGCTCGGCCATCTTCCCGTCTGCAACTCTGTACAGGTCGATATAGAAGCACGGGGCGCCCTCATGCGTTCCCTTGGCGGCGACGAAAACAAGGTCGCCTTGGCCCAGCACGAACTTGATCTCGTCGATGGTCCGGCGGCCCTGGATTGCTTCCAAGTCGCGCAGGAACGCGGCGAGTCCGTCGCTGACGCCGAGTTCGTGGCGGATGGTGTCTGCCGAAACGTATTGCGGAATTTTGCTGTGGTCTCCCGCGATGTGCACGGTCTGGTAGTAGTCCCGAACGATCGATTTGTTTTTCTCTGTGTCCGCGAGATTTTTGGGCTCGGTCGGACCGTCCGTCTGGGTGTGGCCACTTTTGTTCGCAGCCGGCGCCGCCTTTTCGGAGAAGATCCACTGCTCGACGATCAGGCCTTCTTCCATTTTGAAAATCTCGAAGAAAACTTTTTCGCCGAGCAGGTCTCCCTTGGAGTGCGTGAGAATATACGGGCCGTCCTGAAACGCGCGAATCGTCTGCAGCGGACTTTTCATCCGCGGCAGATGGTTGATCCACGTCCGCACTCCATCAATGTCACCAGCCGCCTGCGGATTATGTTGTTTGTATTTCGCCGAGTCGATGAACTTGACCGCAAGCTCTGGGTGCCTGCTGCCGATGCCTTCAAATACAGTCAGAACCCTTTCGATGTCGCTGGCTGCCATGATCCAATCTCCTTTGTGCAGGAGGGCCGGGTCGCCTGTCTTTTTATTAGCGGCTTGTTATGCAACCCGTGCCGTCGTCGCCGGCTTCGCCGTGAAGATGCCGCTGAAACTTTCACGGTACGGAATGAAGACCACCACCCACAGCCCGCAGGCCACCAGCGCGGGAGCGATCGTCGCCGGCGAAAGCGTGATATGGAACGCGAGTATGTTGTAGAGTTCGCCCGCGAGCACAGTTAGCGCCAGCGGTACGAAATAGCCGGAGAGCAGCAGCAATCCTCCCAGAACCTGCAGCGCGAAAAAGAACGTCGCAAAGTGCGACGCGCTGACTGCCACAAAAAACTGAACGGCCAGCGGATTCGTCGGTGGCGGGTGCGGGATAAAATTCAGAAATCCGTTCAGCCCAAAAACGGTGAAGATCAACCCGAGCGAAAGGCGAGCGATGATCGTCGCGATTCTCATGCGTGGCCGCCCTGCGGTGTTTGCACGTGTGTCTGCACCGCCTGCAGATGCGGCGCAAGAAAAGTTTCGCGGTCCCCCCCTTGATTCAGGGCCGCGGTGCCGCCGGCGGTCAGAAACTTCGCGTCCGTCACGCCCAGGAATCCGAAAACCGAGCGTAGGTAGGGCTCCACAAAATTGAACGAAGCCATCTGGGTCTGGGCGTCGTAGATCCCGCCCGTTGCGATGAGGAACGTTGCCTTCTTGCCGGTCAGCAGGCCCTTCGGCGCTCCGCCCGTGTACGAGAATGTTTTTCCGACGCGCGCGATCTGGTCGATCCAGAGCTTCAGCGCCGATGGCACGCCGAAATTGTGCATCGGAACTCCGATCACGTATTCATCCGCGCGCTGGAGCTCCGCGACCAGCGAATCGGAAAGCGACAGCAGCTGCTTTTGCAGCGGAGTGCGAGCATCCTCCGGCGTGTAGACCGCGCCGACCCATTCCGCGGACACCGGCGGGATCGCAATCGCGTTGAGGTCGCGGTAAACCACCTCTCCATTCGGGTGCGAAGCCTTCCATTCGGTGACGAACGTAGCGGTCAGCTCGCGAGACACCGAGCGGCCGTAGAGCGGACTGGAATCGATATGCAGCAGTCTGGTCATAGATAAATCCTCCTATACAACAACTGATGCTTAGTAATCACATGTCGACTCAAAGAAAATAAACAACTGTCGTTTTGGGCCCCGGAGGCGTCAAATAAGGGTATATTTAAGGACCGTATGACCCCGGAAACCCAGTCCGCCTTGGATACCACGGATCCGCGCATACTTCGGAGTCGCCGCATGCTGATGGACGCTTTGGCTAAGCTGCTGACCCAGAAGGAGTTCGAGCAGATCTCCGTCCAGGAGATCGCCGACGAAGCGACTCTAAATCGCGCTACCTTTTATCTTCATTACCAGGACAAGGCCACGCTGCTGCAGGCCATGACCGAGTCTCGCTTCCGCGAGCTGATTGATCGCCGGGGCATCTCGTTTACCGACTGCGATCAGGCGCTTCGGGCGATTGCCCTCGGCGTCTGCGACTATCTGACCGAGGTCACCAACTGCCCGGTGAAAGGCGCGCTCATCCCGCTTGAGGGCTCGATCATCCCGGTGGTCGAAGGCATGTTCAGGCATGGGCTCGAGAGCCACGGCCGGGCGCCGGGCGGCGACGCGGCGCTTCTCGCGACCACTGCGGCTTGGGCCGTCTTCGGAGCCGCGCGCCAGTGGTTTCAAACCGCCGACCGCATTCCCGCCGAACAAATGGCCGCGAAGATCGAAGCGCTGGTAAAGCCGCTGTTCCTCAGCGCCGCGGGCTAGTCGCTGTGCCGAGACCGCACGTCACCATTGTCGGAGCCGGGCTCGGAGCTTGGTCCTCGCGCGCATCCTGCAAATTCGCGGCTCCACTCGAAAGGCACATCGAAACGATGAAGGAAGTCGCGCACCACATAAGCCGCGGCGCACCTGGTCCGCCCGAAGACCTTCACTATGGCGGGCTGGACATCTCGAGAGTCGTTCTCGGCCGTCATAATTGTTCACTTGCAGTATTGCGCCAATGACATCTCGTCGCAGACGGACTGCCGCGCCCAGCGTCCACACGATCGAGAATCGGTCGGTTTCCCGCCGGTTCAGGTCAATTGGTGAGCGCGCGCCGCGCCGCCATAGAGAGCATTAAGCGTGCTGTGCCGCTAAACATCATGCTGATACCCGCGAGAGTGCCAAGCACCCACGCGGAGCTCAACGGCCACGTTCTCCAAATAATGATGGCGAGGATCGCGGTGATGATTCCATCGAGCAACAGCCATCCGGACCCGGGCATTGGCCGGAGCCGGAAAGACAAAATAAGTTCCAGCGCCGCTTCCGCGACGAAGTAGATGGCGAGGGCGAGAGTGAGGGAGACGATCCCCAGAACGGGATTTATAAGCAGGTATCCGCCAACCGCAACGTAGAGAATGCCTACGAGTACCTCCCAAATTGCCGCCCGCGTGGCGCGCGTGTGCCAGGCGAAAACTAGATGCACACCGCCGCTGAACACCAGCAACCAGCCGACAAACACGGTCACTACGATTCCAGCAATCGGGGGCACCGCGATGGCGAGGATGCCGGCCAGAATCATCAGAACACTGAGCACGATTGACCAAGTTAAAGATTTTTTTAGCAATGTAGGAACAGAAGCTGCTGCAACGCTCATAACGGCTCCTCCTGCGACGCTTTCAGAGCGTCAAGGATTGATCATCCAGACCGCGACTGCCGCGCCCGCTAGCGCAGCGAATGTTTTGGAATTACTTCGGCGGAAAGTTCTTGAAGAGCTTCTCGACGGCCTTGTTGAGCTTTTTGACGTTCTTGTCCGGCTTCTCCGACAAAGTATCCGTCGCGACTCCGCGCCACACGAGTTGTTTGCTCCGAGTGTCAAACAAATCCACCACCAGCGTCCCGACCTCGTATGGGTGCTCCGTCGTAACCGCTTCGCCGAATCCAAGCCCCCAATGGTGCCAGCCCCAACCACCGCCAAGTCCGTCATAGAACGTTTCGAGGGTGTGCCGTTCCCGCGTGGCAACGTGTGCAACAAGGCTCACGTCCGCCCCTGCCGTTACCAGCTGCCAGCCCTTAGCCGCGAGCGCTGCATTTACGGCATTCCTTAAACGTGGCTCCATGAACGGATCCCCCACGATTCGCGGAGGACTGATCCACATATAGGTCTTGTATTGCGAGAAATTCACCCTCGGATCGAAGTCCGTAGATACATTTTGCGCGGCCGCGCCGCTCGCCACCATGATCAGAAGAAACAGCCCAAAAATGATTCTTACGAGTCGCATTCTCCCCTCCTACGCTAGCCCAATGACAGGTCGCCGATCACCCTCGTGGTTCCGAAGGAATTTAGTTAAAGACTTCTTGCCGGCCGTCGCACCGCCAGCCCCGAGCACCTACAAAATCGTTGTGTCAATCGCCTTTTGCGTTCTTCGGTGCGTAACTAGCCTGAAGATAGACTCTTGCCTCGATTACTTTGCCACTGGCGTCGTGGATTTTCATTGGGCCACCGGTGGTCGGGTCAATCAGCTCGATGCGAAGATTCCGCGGCGGTCCAATCGTCGCTGTGTTGGACGACACATACGTGATCACATAGCGGACTCGCAGGTTCTCCATGAGGTCGTCGTAAATCGCGGCTATCTCCCCATCGGCGCCCGGAACGTAAGCGCGGCCCCCTGACCCTTTCGCAAGCGCTTCCAGTTGATTTTCCGCGCTGTTCCAATCAATGCGCGCAAAGGGCGCCGCAGTCCCGTAGAAGGAGAGATCCGGTTGTATCAGTCGAATCAAACCAATCGTGTAAATCGTGGTCGCGGATTCCCGAACCGCGCCGAGCACTTGTTGGTAGCTCGTCTTGCTGAAGGTGTCCAGCCCGCTCGATACGACAATGAGCGCCTTGCGCCCGCTGACATTCCGCATTCGATTCGATGTTTCGATGAGAGCATCGTAGAAATTCAATTCCGATTCGGGCGGCGTTCCTAACTGATCGAGAGCGGTGTTATCCGCATCCCGGGGCTGATTGAAGTCGGCAAGCGTCACCAATTTCCCGTTGTATGCAAAGATCGCAACTTTGTCGTCGCTGTGGAGGCGGTCTAGAAACTGCCGGCAGACTTGCGTTACCTCGCGTCCGGTGGTTTGGTTCAATTCGTGGTAACGGCCGCCAAATTCCAGCAACAGCGCCACGGTCACGGGCGCGTGCTCGACATCCACCGTGAGATTTTTCTGCCGCACTCCGTCCTCATATACGGCGAAGTTGTCCGGTCGGATGTTTGGCAAAAAATACCCGTTGGGGTCTTCGACCTGAAATTTGACAGTCACGGTGCGGCTGAGTGGAGCGAACTCGATCTCGGATTTTTGAGTGCCTTGTTCTCCCTCGTAGAGTGGGCTGGCGGCCCTATTGGGAACGGAAACCGGTGCTTCCTGCCCGGATGGCTGGTTTGCGCCCGAAGATTCCTGTGCGTCGAGAATCCCGGCGCTATTGATCAAGACAGAGAAGAGGACCAGAAGGGCGGCAGCGCTGAATCGCTTCAGAATGTTCATAGCTCTATTCTCCTTTCGCTTGGCGAATTTCGCTTCGCTCGCCGCCTGTCGGGGATTACGGCGCCAGCTCGCTCGCGGTCCGAGTTTGCGTCGGGATATTTGCACTTTAGGTTCACGAGTGCCGGCCTGATGATGGAATAGTCCTCGGCATCCGCCTTCATCACGGCCTCGGCAAGCGCACAGAGGAAACGCCCCGAGCGTTCCTCGCCGAGCGCCATGACCCATTCACTCAATTCCTTGTCGTCGAACGCCGCCCGCGCGGCCGAATCTTCTTTCTTTGCCTTTGTCACTGCGCGCACCCGCATTTTCGATTCCGCAGCCGGCTGCGGTCTGGTAATAGGATCAGCGCGCGTCCGAAGCAAACTGCCGAACGCGAAGCATCTGACGGGAGCAACGTCACTATCGATGAGTTGTCTGGTCGCCACCTTACGCTCCAAATCGATCGAAGCGCGCAAGCGGACGCCTGCACGCCTCGACTTCGGTTTTCTTTGAGATACAGCGTGTCCTGAATGCTTGTTAGGCTGTTGCGCCTTTGGCCTTTTGCAGGCTCTTTATTTCGATCCGCTTGGGCAAGGCACTCGAGCTAAGAGGCGCCGTAATTTCGAGCACGCCGTTGTTGAAATCAGCGTTGATTTTCTCCGTATCGACGCTTTCAGGCAGCGTGACCGTGCGCTCGAAATGTTCGTAGGAGAATTCTTTGCGCATGTAATCCGACTCTTTTTTCTCCTGCTCGCTCTTATGCTCGCCGCTAATCGTCAAGTCCTTACCCTGAAGGTTGATTTGGACTTCGGTTGGATCTACGCCCGGCAGGGCTACGCGCAGGTGATATTGGTTGTCTTTGGCATCTACGCGGGCCTCGATCGCCGGAACCGTGGCAAAAAGCGCTGCCGGATTTTGCGTCCCTTGCGACGAGTGAGCCAGCAAACGGTTGAATAGTCCATCGAAGTCGCGCCTGAAATCGAACAACCCGTCGAAAATGTTTTCCCTTCTAGCTAGATTTGCCATTGTCATTCTCCTTGAATGTTTCCCATGCACTTTCCATCGTGTTTTAAAAAAGCCCCGTTCGAATCGGCTGTGCAGTCAATGCTATGCCGAAGCTGAAAGCGCCCCTACGGTAATGCGATTGTCCACAGCGCGGACGCCAGGAGCCGCCCACGCGGCGCGTTCCGCCACGTCCCGCTCGGCCCAAGAGCGCACCGAGCCGCGAAGCGTGACTTTGTCGCCATCCGCGTCGACTTTGATCCGGCCGGCATCCAGTTCGGCACTGCGCCTCAGCGCCGCGTCGACCGACGCCTTCACTTCGCCGGCGCTGGCACTTGGCTTCATCTCCACCAAATTGATGATGCCTTTGACGCCAATCAGATGACGCACGGCCGATTCGGCGGCCCTCTTCTGAAATTGCCAGTCCACCGCACCTTCCAAGGTGATCCAGCCATTGGAGACCATTATCGTGATCCGCTTCGAGGGCACCAAGATGGACGAATCCAGGGCGTGTACCGCGGCCTTGGCGATTTCTTCGTCCGTGCGTTCGCTCGAGGTCGGCAGATGCACATCGACTTCGTTCACAATCGCTCGCACGCCAGACACGCGGGAAGCGGTGCGCTCCGCACTCCATTTCTCCCAGAAGCTCTTGACGTGGCCACTGAGTGTGACGACACCGTCTTTCGCCGCCACGCCAATCTCGGCCGCATCAATGCTGGGTTCCCAGTTGAGTTCTGTTTCCACACTTCGCTTCAGTTCCAGATCATTCATTGCCGTCTCTCCTTTGTCGCTTAGTTCGGCGCCGGGCCCGCACGCTTGCCGGAGTCCGGCTCGGCCAACGAATTTCGCCGTACCGCAAATTCACTTCTTTGACGAGGAGGCTCGGTTGGAAGACTCCGCGTGACGCTCATATGGCTTTCCACCCATTCATTCGGCGACTGCAAATCCGAAATTAATCTCATGCTGCTTCGTCGCCACAGAATGTTTCTCCGATTTGAATGTTGGAGTCTTGCCGACACTGGTCTAACAAAGCATCTTTTGTTCCAACGCGATGACAGTCTTGGGACTCTTGGCATCTTCGCTGTACGCAATGGATTAGCGCAGGATGTCAGGTGCGGGCGAGGTTTGGGGCAAGTGATCGCGGGGAATTTACGTCAGTCCTTCGACAGTGCTTTGACAGCGGCTGCGTGAACGGATTCGTTGGGATCCCGCACGCACATTAATTACCCCCATCATTTGCGGCCTCCGCCATTTCCGCATTAACGACTGGATGACCTTCCTCTTCCTGGAAATCATGACACCCGCAGAACTCGACTTCAAACTTTCTACGTTGCTATTCGCATACAAGCGAGTACAGTAGCGGCGTAGCATCGGCTGGGCTTGGTAATCAAGCCCGTACCCACAAGTAAGGCAAACATTAATTCTCTCGGTTGACTGCCTGGCACGTTTTCTATGCAAGGCTCCGATTTTCCTTCCCGCGCCGCAAAAACGCTGGCGCTATTGCCCCGGTGGTGTTCTTGAGGCTCTCCTGGATTCCCAGAGAGGCGAGGAGGACCGCATGGAGTTTCTTAGGAAGCTGTTTTCTTCTGGCGATTTCATGCCGCACGGGTATTGCTATCTGTGGCAACCTGCGCTGATCTGGCTTCACGTGGTGTCGGACACATTGATCGCGCTCGCCTATTTTTCGATTCCCCTCACGCTTATTTACTTCGTCCGCAAGAGACGGGACGTTCCATTCAACTGGGTGTTCGTTTGTTTTGGAGTATTCATCTTGACGTGTGGTGCCACACACGCCATGGAAGTGTGGACTCTTTGGCACGCGACCTATTGGCTATCAGGGGCGGTCAAAGGAGTGACCGCGTTAGCCTCGGTCCCGACCGCCATCCTACTTGTAGGGCTGATTCCCAAGGCACTGGCGATACCGAGCCCGGAGGCACTGAGGGTTGAAATTGCCGAGCGTAAACGCACGCAGGAGGATCTCCGTAAAGCGAAGGACGAACTGGAACGGCGGGTTGAAGAGAGGACTTCCGAGCTTCGGAAAATCAATGCGGACTTGCTCGCGGAAATCGTGCAGCGCAACCTTGCGGAAGAGGAGCTGCGCCGAAGCGAGGATCGAATGCGCTCGCTGGTCGAGACGGTTAAAGACTATGCCATCTTCGGGCTAGACCCGAGCGGCCGCGTCGTCAGTTGGAATGTGGGGGCTGAGCACATCAAGGGCTACGATGCGAAAGAGATTATGGGCCAGCACTTCTCTCGCTTTTATCCGCCTGAAAGATTACTCATCAACCAGCCTGAAATGCAGCTCCGGGTGGCAGCCGCGGAAGGCCGGTTTGAAGAGGATGGCTGGCGGGTGCGCAAGGACGGGTCGCGTTTTTGGGCCAACGTGGTTATTACGGCCCTGCGCGACCGGGATGGGAATCTACTTGGTTTTTCGAAGATCACGCGAGACCTAACGGAGCGCAAGCGCGCTGAGGAGGCCCTTCGGGAAAGTGAAGAACAGCTTCGCCTCGCCCAGAAGGCTTCCGGTTCGGGTGTCTGGGATTGGAATCCTCGAACAGGGGTTGTCTCATGGTCGGAAGAACACTCTCGAATCTTTGGAGTCGCGCCGGACCAGCGAGATCGCCCGTGGAAGTCTTTCCTTCAGCTCGTCCATGCGGAAGACCGCACTCGCCTGCAATCGGAAGCGAACTCGGCTCTGAAACCTGGCGGCGAATTGGACGTGGAGTACCGGATTAGCCGTGCAGACGGCCAAGTACGCTGGGTCGTCAGCAAGGGTCGGACCCACTGCGGCGACGGCGATGAGCCGGTCCGAATGATCGGCTTGACGCAGGACATCACGGAACGCAAGCAGCTGGAACAGGCCCTGTTGAAAACGCAGACAGAGCTGGCTCATCTCTCCCGAGTCATGACCATGGGCGAGTTGACCAGTTCCATTGCCCACGAGGTCAATCAGCCACTCGCTGCGGTGGTGATGAACGGCGATGCCTGCTTGCGATGGCTTGCGGCGGAGCCTCCGAACCTGAACAAGGTCCGCGAATCACTGGCTTCGATCATTCAACAAGCCGCCCGCGCCGGGGAAGTGATTACACGCATTCGCGCGCTCGCGAAGAAGGCCACACCGCAAAAAACCGCGCTGAGGATCGACGAATTGATTTTTGAAGTCATCGGACTCGTCGGCGGTGAGTTGGCCAAACATCACGTCTTTCTAGAAACCGAATTGGAGTCGGGCCTTCCCGTCGTCTTCGGCGACCGCGTGCAATTGGAGCAGGTGATTCTGAATCTGATCGCAAACGGCATCGAGGCGATGAGTACAGTCACGGGACGGCTGCGAGACCTTTCCATCGCGACAAAGACAACCGAAGGACGCCAAATTCTAATCAGTGTGCGCGATTGCGGCAGCGGTCTCGCGCCAGAATTGATCGACCATGTCTTCGAGGCTTTTTTTACGACAAAGCAGGCAGGAATCGGCTTGGGCCTGTCGATCAGCCGCACGATTGTCGAAACGCATGGCGGCCGCCTGTGGGCCACCGCGAACCCCGCTCACGGCGCTACGTTTCAATTTACGTTGCCTCTGGCTGCGGGAGCCGCTGCGTGACTGTCGAACCAACCGTTTTCGTGATTGACGACGACAAGGCGGTTCGTCTTGCGATCAAGAACGTCCTCGAATCCGTGGGGCTGCGGGCGGAGGCATTTGCGTCGGGGCGGGAGTTCCTGAAATCGGAGCGGGCGGACGCACCGGGATGCCTGGTTCTGGATGTGCGCCTTCCAGGAGCGAGTGGTCTTGACTTCCAGAACGAACTGGCCGCGGCGAAGGTCGAGATTCCCATCATCTTTATAACGGGTCATGGCGATATTCCCATGAGCGTGCAAGCGATGAAGGCCGGAGCCGTCGACTTTCTCACCAAGCCCTTCCGGGACCAGGACCTTCTGGATGCCGTTCAAAGAGCAATGGAACGCGATCGGCTCAGGCGCGAGCTACAAACGGAAGTCATGGAGGCACGCAAACGATTTAATACGTTGACGCCCCGGGAGCGCGAAGTCATGGAGCTGGTAAATGCTGGGCTCTTAAACAAACAGATTGCGTCTCAACTGGGTACCAGCGAAACCACCGCCAAAATTCATCGCGGACAGGTCATGCGCAAGATGCAAGTTCAATCCGTGCCGGATCTGGTGCGCATGGCCGAAAGGTTGGGGATCCCTTCCCAAAAGTGTTAGTTCTCCTTCCGACAAGGTAATAGACTGCGCCCCCCTCCGGCAGTACCCTTCGGCCTTCATGAACGCGGCGGAGAAAATCTTGGCCATGACGCGAACGCGCTCCAAACCCTTCTTGGTGTCGATTGTTGACGATGATGAAGCGATCCGAAACGCCTTGGGCAATTTGTTCGAGTCGGTCGGATTGAACGTCGAGACGTTCGCGTGCGCTGAGCAGTTCATGGACTTCCGAGAGGCAAACGAGAGGTCTTGTCTGGTCCTGGATGTCCAGTTGCCACGCATGAGTGGACTGGAGCTTCAGCGCCAGCTTTCCGGCGACGCCAACGCAGTCCCGATCATCTTCATGACCGCCCACTCCGATGAAAGAGTGCGAGAACGGGCGCTCCAAGCCGGCGCCGTCGCGTTCTTTCAAAAACCTTTCAACTCTGAAGCGCTACTGGATGCTGTTCACTCCGTCTTGAAATAGAAATTACTGGGGGATGTCATGGCAACAGCAACGCGAAGCATTCGGGATGGCAGGATGATAGAAGTCATAGCCGATTGGCCGAACGGTCAGTTGATTGACAAATTTCGGGATAGTGGGGGAGCGGAGATCATCGGCGAGAGTGGCACCCTGAAACGGGTGCTGAGGCAAGTGGAGACCGTTGCGGCGACAGATTCGACTGTGCTGATCCTCGGCGAAACGGGCACCGGAAAGGAGCTCGTCGCCAAGGCGATCCATAACCTCAGCGCGCGGCGGGATCGGAATTTTGTCAGCGCCAACTGCGCTGCGATTCCTGCGGGATTGCTTGAAAGCGAGCTGTTTGGCCACGAAAGGGGCGCGTTTACAGGAGCTGTCACGCGACAAATCGGCCGTTTTGAGATGGCGGATAAGGGATCGATGTTTCTCGATGAAGTGGGCGATATGCCGCTGGAGTTACAATCCAAACTGCTGCGAGTCGTGCAGGAGCAGGAATTCGAGAGATTGGGCACCGCGCGGACGATTCGCGTGAACTTTCGTCTGGTGGCCGCCACCAACCGAGACCTCCTTGAGATGGTCGAGACAGGCCGATTTCGCAGAGACCTTTATTACCGGCTAAATGTCTTCCCGATTACAGTTCCTCCACTGCGCGACCGGCTCGAGGATATTCCACTTCTGGTTCGTCATTTCACGAAAACTTATGCGGAACGGATGAATAAGACAATCGACGTTGTACGTCCGAAAGATATGGAAGCTCTGGTTCGGTATTCCTGGCCCGGGAATGTCCGAGAGCTTCAAAACGTTATTGAGCGATGCGTGATTCTGTCGTCAGACCGAGTTCTTCACCCGCCCGAATTTCCTGACGCGAACCGCGTTGGGAAAGAGGCCTCGTTGAAACCGCGATCATTGGCGGAGGCCGAACGCGAGCATATATTGCAAGCTCTGCGGGATACCGAGTGGGTGATCGGCGGCCCTCATGGTGCCGCCGCGCAGCTCGCGGTGAGACGCACGACACTGCTTTACAAGATGCGCCGGCTTGGCATCTTCCGGCCCGTAATTGACGGATCACTGTCAGTGGGGTGACACCGGATGGCTTCTTCCAGCGCGTTCGTGGCCGCGCCATGGCCTGAAAATCTCATTAACCGTTTTGTGCATGAACACTTAGCGCCCCCCAGCAAATTCCGTCCCATTTGGAGCGATAGATGCCATGCACTGGATCTGGCAATCCGCCACCTGCTCTTAGAGGAGGAACAGTATGAGATCGGCTGAGTATCGTGTTTCGACAAATGACGTCGCTGAGGATCGCCCGTGCCTCGCCACGCGCCCCAAATTTCACCGCGATTCGATTTGCACAATTCCATTCGCGAAGCTCCTCGTCCTCCTCTCGTTCATCGCGCTCTTCACATTTCAAGCGACAGCGCAGAACGCGCCGCCACCGCCTCCTCCTGCAGCGCCGGTCGCTCCCGAGCCAGCGCCGGCTGGCCCGCTGCTCACCGAGAAACAATTGGAAAATCTCGTTAGCCGCATCGCTCTGTATCCTGATCCGCTGCTTGCACAAATCCTGACGGCATCCACCTATGGGAACGAAATCCCCGAGGCCGCCGCGTGGGCCAACGCGCACAGCAACCTCAAAGGCGAAGTGCTTGCCAACGCGATTCGTGAAGATAATTTGCAGTGGGACCCGAGCGTACTCGCGTTGATCCCGTTTCCGTCGGTGCTCGACATGATGGCGAAAGATCCGGGGTGGACCGAGCAGCTCGGCAACGCCGTGCTCGTGCAGCGCGGGGACGTCATGGACGCCGTGCAGCGTCTGCGCAAACAGGCGCGCAAGTATGGCTACTTGCAGACGAATCCGTACTGCAACGTCGTCGAAACCGACGGCTATGTGGAAATCTTGCCGGTCAATCCGGCATACATCTATGTGCCCTATTACGACCCGTTCGTGGTGTTTGGTCCGCCCGCCCCGGGATTTTTCGTTGGCGGAGCGATCCGGTGGGGGCCGGCGGTGATCATCACCGCGGGATTTTTCCCGTTTGGATGGGTGCATCCGTATTTTCTGTGGGGCGCGCACACCATCTATTTCGATCGCACCCCGTGGAGTCGGGTTTGGGTGAATCGCGGCTACTACGTTCATCCGTATGCGCATCCATGGGTTTGGCGCGCAGGACCTCGCGTCGAAGTGCACCCCGGCCTCCGCCCGAGATAGATCGCCCGGCTCTCGGCAATGAGAAGCGCTTGCGGGGAAGATATGCACGCCATCGCAAAACGCACTTGCGCCTTTGCGATCTCATTGGCGGCACGCCTTGTGGTGAAAGAACTTGGATTGAGTTTCCGGCAACAGACCGGGCTGATTGTCGGTTACTAACTCGCATGGCCTTCAGAAAGGCAAGGTGCCACTACAATGCGTTCCGTCATGGCATTTCTGGCTCCGTTGCTCTGTTTCACGGCAACGGCTATCGACTTGCCGCTCGCGTCGCAGCAATCAACGACGCAGCTCGATGCTCAGAAGCAGGCTTGGAACATGCTCGTGCAAGGAGCACACGGCTCAAACATGGACAAGCGCGCGAATGCCATCCAGGCGCTCGGCCTCGATTCCGGAGATCCGGCGGCGGTGCAATTGGCAGAGGACGCGCTCGGGGATAAAGAAGCGTACGTGCGAGCTGCCGCAGCGAAGGCTCTGGGCGCACTTGGTTCCCCTCAATCCATACCGAAGTTGCAAAGCTTGGTGACGGATAAAGATATCTCGGTCGCACTCGCTGTCGGTCACGCTCTTGTCCAGCTCAAGAGCAACTCGGGATATGACGTGTATTATTCGCTTCTCGTTGGCGTGCGGAAGGGCAACACATCACCGATTACCGAAGAAATGAATCAAATGAAGACCCCCTCGCGGGCCGTCCGGTTTGCGTTTGATCAGGGAATTGGTTTCCTGCCTTACGGAGGATATGGGATGGAGGCCCTGCATGCCTGGAAGAAAAGAAGCACTGCACCAACGCGGGCCGCTGCCGCGCGAGAATTGGCCGGCGACCCGGACCCGCGCAGCGGCCAAGCGCTTGCGAATGCCGTATCCGATAAGGCCTGGAGTGTCCGGGCGGCGGCAATTGAAGCAATCGCCAAGCGCGGTGACACAACTCTGCTTGTGGGCATCGTTCCTGCAATGTCAGACAGGAAAGATGTTGTGCGTTATTCAGCCGCCGCCGGAGTGCTTCGGTTGGGTCGGATCGCGCAAGAAAACGGGAGCAGATCGCACTGAACACAGCCGGCGCCCCTTTCATGTAGGTTGGTTTGGAAATCTACCGTCTTGCAAAGGCGCACGCTCTATTCGCAAAAGTACGAGGCGAACATCTGAGCCGCATGGCGGATTGTTGCGCCTGATTCTCGTTTCTCGCGGAACCGCCATGCGGCATATGAATTGAGGCGGAGCGACGGGACGTTTCCCCTCGGTCGAAGATCGCACGGCGGCAATGATAACCGCGTTCGTCCCGCACAATACGAGACGAACAGTACTGGACGGAATAAGGCAAGCGACCATAAATCACAACTCGCGGTCGTTCGAACGCGTTACAGGATCCGATAGTCTCACTTCGCCCTGGAGCGGCGGACTGGGTATCACGGCGGCTGGATGGATGATTTCCTAAAAGAGGCTGTTTCGCTTTCACTCGTCGGCAAGTGCGTTGCGGCAGTTGCCGGGATCCTGTTCATCCACGCCACGTTTCGGGTGCTCGAACAAACGCTGCCCAGGCGCTTTGGCCGGGCCGACGCGCGTTACAAGGTCCGCAAGTTTGTGGTCTTTTGCGGATACCTTGCGATTCTACTATTCCTCGCCATCCTCTTTGAAGACCGCTTGGGTCGCCTCAGCTTTGCTTTGGGTGTCGCTGGCGCGGGTGTGGCCGTGGCCCTCCAGGACGTGCTGGCCAGCATCGCAGGTGCTTTCTCGATCGGTTTTTCAAAACTGTACACCGTGGGCGACAGAGTTCAGATCGGCGATATTCGCGGTGACGTGATCGACATCGGACTCCTGCGAACAACGTTGATGGAAACGGGGAACTGGGTCAGCAAGGACTTATACAACGGCCGGATCGCTCGCATCCCCAACAGCACCGTCTTGAAAGGGTCCGTCTTCAACTACTCGCAGGGATTCCGGTTTATCTGGGACGACATTAAAGTTGTGCTTACAGGCACCAGCGACTCCCAATTTGCCAGGGCGATGCTTTTGAGGGTAGCCAAAGAGGCGATTGGTGAGTACCTGTTGGAGGCACAGTCCTCCTGGAAAACTGTGAGCGACAATTATCAATGCGAAAATCCTCCGTTAGAACCTACCGTCGCCCTAGCCGTAATCTCCGGATCGTTCGAATTCACCGTCAGCTATGTCGTGGACTACACGAAGCGGACTGCGATGCAAGATCGGTTGTTCACGAAAATCGCGGAGGAAGTGACGGATAGCAACGGACGGTTCAAATGGGCATCATCGGCAATTACTGTCATAAGCCAGCCGGTGACTCCGGACCCGATCGAAGCCCGCCAGAAGTCGTCGAGCCTCGGCGCGGGCGAAGCGGCGGGTTCCGTAGATCGTGATCGATGAGAAAGTGCTTGTGGAATGTGGCGAGATAGGTGCCGCGACCACCGGTTGTCAGAATCAAAAGCTTGGGCACAAATGTAAACTCTCGCGCTCGCCGTGGTGCAAAAGCTCGGGCTGGTCAGGTCGGGTCGACGATCACGGTCATCGGCGTATGGGAAGTCACCGATGATGGGGCGAGGAGACGCCGTTAATGGCAACGACAAACCATCCGGCTCTCGCTTCCTCTAATGCTGCTAAGTCGGCTCAAGCTCGAAGGCTTCTCGCAAAGCAGGAGGCGGAGAGAGGAAGTGTGCGCTTCATGAACGCGTTCCGAGTGAAACCGTGAAGTGAAACGTAGAGCCACGTCCAACTTTGCTTTCAACCCAAATTTGTCCGTCCATCATATCAACCAAGCGTTTTGACACGGTCAGGCCGAGCCCTGTGCCCCCAAACCTGCGCGTGGCCGATGAGTCCGCCTGAAAGAATGCATCGAAGATCAGCCGCTGTTTTTCTGGAGGAATTCCGATCCCGGTATCTCGCACAATGAAATGAAAGATGGCAGAGTTATTACCTTCCTTTCCCTTTCGTACTTCCACAAGAATTTCTCCTTGCTCTGTAAACTTCACAGCATTGTCTACTACCTTACGAAGGATCTGTCGCAGCCGAATGTGGTCACCTACTACATGCTTCGGCACTCTGGGGTGTACTTTCAAAACCAGCTTAAGGCCTTTGGCGCGAACCCTGATTGCAAACTCTTTCGTCACCTCATCCAAGAGTGTTGGCAAATCGAATGCGAGGCGATCTAATTGCAATTTGCCGGTTTCAATTTGCGAATAGTCCAGAATGTCGCTGATAATCAACAGCAGCGAATCGGCCGACGTTCTTGCCAATTGAACGTATTCGGCCTGCTCTTCGGTCAGGTCCGTGCCGAGAAGTAGATCGGTCATTCCGATGACCCCGTTCATTGGCGTCCGGAGCTCGTGACTCATATTTGCTAGGAATTCGCTTTTTGCCCGGTCGGCAGCTTCTGCGGCTGCTCTCGCCAATTCCGCTTCTTCGAGCATTTTTTTGCGGTCAGTAATGTCCTCAGCAATACCCACAATGCGACACAGCTCGCCTCGCGAATCCTCAGCCGGAAAGCTGCGCGCGTGAATCCAGCGAACCGAACCATCTGGTCGGTGCAATCGGTACTCCATTGCGGTTGCGACGCCGCGCATGGATTGCTCAAGAACGGTTTGAGCGTAATCACGATCTTCTGGATGGACGAGCTCGACCCAAGCATCAAAGCGCTCGTAAAGTTCCTGACGGGACCTCCCGGTGACTTCCTCGTAGGCCGAGCCGATGAAAGCCATCCTCGGTGGATCTGGCGTCACGACAAAAATGATTTCCCGGATGTTATCTGCCAGCTGGCGAAACATCTCTGCAGTTTCCCGCAGGGCGTACTCCGCTCTTTTGCGCTCGGTGATATCGACAAAAGTTACGACGGCTCCGATCAGGCCGTTTCTCTGGCGTATGGGATAGGACCAATACTCAACCGGGAAACTCGATCCATCGGCGCGCCAGAAGACTTCGTCGTCCGAGTGGCTGCCCTCGCCTTGGCGAAAGGCGAAGTAGATGCGGCACTCATGGTTTGGGTAGGACGATCCATCCGGGCGACTATGATGAATCAACGCGTGCATGTTCTTTCCGTGGAGCTGAACCGGGTCGTTATAGCCTAGCAATTGCAGACACGCAGGATTGCAGAAAGTACAGTTGCCCGCCATGTTTATTGCGTAAATCGCTTCACCGGCTGAATCCAGCAAAAGTCTTTCCAGTTCCGTGCTCTCTATCCACGCTTTGGCTGGTGCGGGCATCCTGAGTCTTTTCGCCATTACTCAGTTTTCCTCTTCTGGTTCATGCTGCATTGGTATGGGAGCGGTGCCGTACTTTTTGAGCTTGCGGTATAGGGTGGTTTTGCCGATGCCCAAGAGGCGTGCGGTGGCGACTTTGTCTCCTCCGGTTTCCCGCAGAGCGTGCAGGATAGCGCGACGCTCGATTTCCCTCAGAGGCGCTATCTCGCTGTTATTGGGACCATCCGTGGCGGATGCTCGATTGGGGACCGATACGATATCGTCTGCTGTCAGAACGCTGTGTGAGCTTAGGGCCACCGCACGCTCAATGGCATTTTGCAACTCGCGAATGTTGCCTGGCCAGTCGTGGGACATCAACCTTTGCAGAGCCCCATCCGAGATTGCATGGACGCAATCGACAGTTCCGGAGAATTTGTCTAGGAAGTGTATGACCAGCAGCGGGATGTCGACCTTGCGGTCACGCAGGGGAGGCAGATGGACTTGTATGACGTTTAGACGGTAAAACAAGTCTTGGCGGAATGTCCCTTTTCGGACCGCTACTTCAAGATCTCGATTCGTAGCTGCGATGATACGAACGTCTATCGGGATTCGCGCGGTGGACCCCACAGGCCTCACTTCCCTTTCCTGCAGTGTGCGAAGCAATTTAGCTTGCAATGCCATTGGGAGTTCGCCGATCTCATCCAGAAAGATCGTCCCTCCATCAGCCGACTGGAGGAGGCCCCCTTGAGAGTGGTCTGCACCCGTGAACGCACCTTTGACGTGGCCGAATAATTCGGACTCTATTAGCGTGGGTGTCAGCGCTGAAGAATCAACCGGAACAAATGCCTTCTCTCGGCGCAATCCCTCTAGATGAATGCCGCGTGCTACCAATTCCTTTCCCGTGCCGGTCTCGCCTAGTAAGAGAACTGGAGAAGTGCATCCCCCGGCCTTTGATATCAGCGCGTATAGACGAAGCATCGTTGCGGACTCACCGATGAGTTCGCCAAAATGTTTTTTGCACGAAGCCGCTGCGCGCGAGAGGTTCGCGGGGTATTCCATGGCTTTCTATTTTCTGCACCGAAAAATGAAACGCGATTATTCGCTAAGGCGATCAGCTGATACAAGACTGCCGAATCGGTAATGGAATCCGCTACGGGACTTCCGGGAAACCAAGAACGAATCGTTTGCAATATCGCTTTCTGGATTGCTGATATCATGAGGGCGGTTGCTTTCGCTGGTTCTGCGATCGACCGGAATTGTGCCTCTCGGGCCCAGATGTTGACCGACCGATGTGCACTCTCGTGCAAGATTGCGACGAGGTTTCCATGGGCCAGAGCGGAACACCCCTCGCGGGTTTCTACGACTTTCGTCTCGCAGCCGTCTCCGTGTTGATTTGCATTTCCGCGGCTTACGCTGCGCTGGACCTTGGCGGGCGCGTAACCGCTGCCCACGGTCGGAGCCGGACCGCATGGCTTGTGGGCGGATCCGCTGCCATGGGTCTGGGCATTTGGTCCATGCACTTTACGGGCATGCTCGCGTTCCACCTGCCTGTCCCCGTCGCTTACTACTGGCCCACAGTCCTTCTGTCACTTCTGGCTGCTATCCTCGGCTCCGCCCTGGCCCTCCGTGTCGTGAGCCGTGAGGAGATGGGCCGCGCTCAAGCCTTGATCGGAAGCATCCTTATGGGGTCCGCTATTGCAGGGATGCACTACATCGGCATGGCAGCGATGCGCCTCCCAGCCGAGTGCCATTACAACCCTCTGCTCGTGGTCGCTTCTATCCTCGTTGCAGTGGTTGCGAGTCTTGTGTCGCTGGTGTTCTGCTTTGACTATCGTGAGGATTTCAGAGGAACCACGGCTGCGAAGGTCCTGAGTGCAGCATTGATGGGTGCTGCCATCTCGGCGATGCATTACACGGGGATGGCTGCAGCAAGTTTCTTCGCGTTCGGGCTGCCCGTGCAACTGGCGCACACGGAGAGCATTTCGTCGCTCGGCACCGCGGCAATAGTCCTGGCCACGCTAATAGTCCAGGGGGTAGCGATCGTGACCTCCGCCATGGACCGGCAACTGGCCTCTCAGGCTGTGGAGCTCCAGAGAAGTGAGCGCTTTCGCCAAATCGCGGACAATTTGCCGTTAGTGCTTGCGCTGGCAACCTCGGATCTCAGCGAGTTTCTCTACGTCAATCGCGCTTACGAGAAGATATGGGGGCGCACGATCCAGAGTTTGTATGCAACTCCCATGTCCTTTGTGGATGGCATCCACCCAGATGACCATGGGCGTCTCAAAGAAGCATTATCAAGGTTAGTTAAGGGAGTCGCAATTGACGGTCTCGAATGCAGGGTAATCCAGCCGGACGGCTCGACCTACTGGGTCTTATGCCGCGGGTTTGCCGTGCGTAGTGCCAGTGGTCAGATTGCTCGATTGGTTGGCAGCGCCCAGGACATCACGGAGCGCAAAGAGGCGGAATTGGAAGTCCGTCGGAAGCAGACCTATCTGGTGATGGGCCAAAGAATCGCTGGAATGGGAACCTGGGCTTGGAAACCGTCTACCCAGGAGATGGTCGGATCGGAGGAATTTTGCCGCATCTTCGGCCTTGATCCTGAAAGCACGCAACTAAGACGCGAAGTTTTTCTGCAGCGCCTGCACCCGGATGACCGCTCGAGGTATGAGCAGACAATCAGCGCGGCACTCAGCCAGAGAACGAACTGGGAAGTAGAATATCGAATCGTTCTTCCCAACGGGTCGGTAAGGCATATCCGGGGCGCGGGCAGCCCAGTTTTTGACGGCTCGGGAGAGATCTCCGAGCTTGTCGGTACGGTGATGGACATAAGCGAACGCAAGCAGGGGGAAGAGGCACTCCACCATGTCTCGATGCAACTTCTCCAGTTGCAGGACGAAGAGCGGCGAAGCATCGCGCGTGATTTGCATGATTCGACGGGTCAAGACCTCGCCGCTTTGGCGACGATAATTGGGCAACTTGGAAAAGGCTTAGGTTCTACAGAGCGAAAATCACGCCGACTTCTTTCCGAATGCAAGGCTCTGGCAGAAAAGTGCGTTCGAGACATCCGTACACTTTCGTACGAACTGCATTCGCCCGTTTTGGACCAGGCAGGTTTGAGTGGAGCAATCCGTGACTATGTAAAGGGTTTCACCAAGAGGAGTGGAATCCAAGTAACATTGGAACTGGCACCAGAGATTGGACGAATGCCACGAGATGTCGAGCTAGCGCTATTTCGCGTGGTGCAGGAGAGCCTGACAAACATCCAACGACACTCGGGCAATCGTGAGGCAGCAATTCGACTCGACCGTAACTCGCACCTTACACTCGAAATCATCGACAGCCGCACCGGAGTCTCCCGGAATTCGACGGGACGTTCTGAGAAGTCGCCGTACCAATATGGCGTTGGGATCCTGAGCATGCAAGAGAGAGTGAAGCTGATCGGCGGTCGACTGGAGATATACGCCGCGAGTGGTGGAACGGTCGTTCGCGTAACGATACCACTTGGAGAGGAACATGAAAAAGCTGCGGATTCTGCTGGCTGACGATCACAACATCCTGCGCGATGGAATGCGTCTGCTGCTGGAGCGTCAACCCGGATTTCTGGTCGTGGGCGAAGCG
>Ga0209010_1000169_pt1 | contig 24755 bp, 24 predicted proteins | sample BlaSpr_A8_OM1_O3_FD_187985 | JGI IMG/M metagenome (GOLD analysis project Ga0209010, IMG submission 187985) | Forest soil microbial communities from Thunder Bay, Ontario, Canada - Black Spruce, Ontario site 2_A8_OM1_O3 (SPAdes) (version 2) | ecosystem: Environmental > Terrestrial > Soil > Boreal...
CAAGCTTTTATGATACTGAATAACCCCCAACGCCAAACCGATCCCCACAAACAGCAAGGCCAAGGCGTAGCGAAGAGCGTAACTCCTGTAGAGGGCGATGGGCTCGCGGTCGTTGCGCGGCTGGCACTGATGATTGATTAGTCCATGATTGATTAATCTAAGATGAGCAGTCCCGGTTTCGTCGGCCCGGGACACCACCAGTGATACTTCGGCGCCGCTACTGTGAACGGCTGCCGTCGAGCCCCTGATCTTCCCGGAGGCGGAATAGTGGAGCAAATGCGTAGCTAGAACGATCTCTCCGTTCTTGTCGACTGTCGATATCACGATGAGGCGAGCCCCGGCTTCGAGTTCGATGGTTGCTTCTTTTTGAGACCTTAGCTGGATTTCCCCGCGATCGCCTCCGTCCACCGCGATTCTCAAGGCCTGCCCGCTGGCTGCTTTCCGACGCGCAGACTGGCTGGCCAGATTCGTCCGGATGATTCCTTTTTCGTCCGGTGTCAAGGCTGGCGGCGTGGGAGGATTTTCCGAACGATCGTTGCCGCCTTGTGCGCCGCATGGAACAAATCGGGGAAGTGCCAGTTTGTCTTCGGGCGGATCAGAGCCCAAAGCTTTCACGAGGCGGCCGTAGCAAACCGAGTGGATGAATGCGTGGCAACGGTTCGTTTCGATCGCATCGGCAGTTGCACTGTTGTTTCCGGCGCCTGAGAGTTCTGGAGGAAGCGTCACCGCCGCCTGGCCAAAATTGGTAGGGACCAAGCATTGCTCTTTTGTACTCCAGGGAGTGAAGAAGTCCAGGCATTCGCGCACCAGGTTGACCCACCGCCCTTGGTCCTCCACGGGTTCGAATCTAACCTCCCCGTGTGCTGTGGTAACGGATCTAAGTAGAGAGCCAAAGCGCGTAACGAGTTTATTCATTAGAAATCGCTTTGCGCGGCGATACTCGTCAGCTTCCAGATAGCGATCGGTTACGATCTCGTAAGCCCGCTGGACGTCGGATGTACTGTATTCGTGCAGCAGGCGGTGCAGCCCTACCGCAACATAGAAGGAAGACATGCCAGTCGTCATTTGAATGATACTTTTTATGTAATGAATGACGAGTTCCTCTGGGGTGGATTGGCCTTTTCGCTCCTTCTCCTTTTCGTGATCATCGCACTCGAAATATATGAGCCATTGCAGAGTGTCGCCGTCGCTTCTGCTTATTTTGGTCAGCCGACGCTTCAGATACTTGTCGCGCCAATAAGCGCGCTTACCCTCCTGACGGCAGCGAGCATTAAGCTTGTTCCACGCGTCAGTTAGACTCTGAATCGCGAGCGTCCGGTCTCGGAGAATGAAATAAGCCAACCGAAAGCCCTTATCCGACAATTCATCAAAGCTCTGTTCCCCTGGTACCGAGCCATCCATGGCAGCGATCTATTTCCATTCTCCCTGGATTTGGAAACCGGCCCAGTAGTAAGGCGACGCCCAACGTTTCTGCCTCCACATTTGAATCTGTGCTGAACGTAATGCTGCCACCGGACGCATTCCGTCCTGCCCCAAGGCCTTGTAAAACTTTCCCATAAGCTGGGCGGTGCCCACATCGGATACTCTCCACAGGCTCGCGACGACGCGGCTTGCGCCCGCATACATAAAACCACGGGTTAGACCCAATAGGCCTTCGCCATCAATCTCTTTGCCTAATCCGGTCTCGCAAGCGCTTAAGACGACCATCTCGACTGGTAAATTCAGGTTATAAACATCCTGTAAGTCAAGAAAGCCATTCTGGCTTTTGCCGTTGATATCTACCATGGAGAACACTAATCCAGAGAGTTCCGGGTTCTTGCTATCCAGGATCCCATGAGTCGCGAAATGAACGATCCGGTACTGCGAAAGTTCTGTGCTAGTGGCGGTGGAGCGGCTAGCCCGGAAATCTACGGCCTTCATCCGTCTGCCGCTCGTGTTGGCGACGATTGCGTCCGCCTCGAGCCGCGTAAACCAAAGCCGGTTAAGCCGAACATCTTGCATCGCTCTGGCCAGGGACGGTACGGTCAATCCGATGTCGCTTACCGACCTCAGCAGCCGCGAAGCAGGCGAAGAATTCCAAACCTCGGCCTGAATGGCAATATTTGGGCCGGTTCCCGGCCGTGCTGCTCCTGCCGTTCTTACTCGTTCATCGGACTTGTCGAAGACAGGGTCCGCCAGTACTGCCACCGTTCCTTGTGCTCTCACACGTCCGTCTTCCTGTCGCCGCACCTCGGCGAGCACGGAGATTGAGGGAAGATTTACAACTTCATGTTCGGCTACCAAGGGAACGAACTCATCATTCGTCCGCTTACTGTCCCTACCTGCTCCAGGTATAGGCAGAGCACTGAAAGGAACATATTGAAGAGCGCCGTCGGCGACGATCACTAATCGTTTATCGGTCGCATCTCTTGCCACCGGGCCTAAGATGAGCTGACTTAGTCCTCGCGCCGCCTTTTCATACCGCAGCTTAGCGAGCGCTAATCGAGTCCGGCGTCTCGATTCAGTTTCGCCCTTGACGAAGCGGTTAGGCTCAGTCAGAAGCGAATAAACCAGACGGGCGGCGCCCTCGATTTCATCTCGTTTCGGCAGTTCGTAACACACAAGTCGATCCCAGCTGACTGCCCAGACATAACTACGTTCCGTTCCCAGCGAATATTCGAGCAGTAATGTATTCGAATCGAGTAGATGATGTTGAATGTCTTCTACCGTTAGTGGGGTAGGTTGAGCGAGTCCAGCGTAGCGGGGGCTGGACGTCCGAATTTGCTCCTCCACTTCCTTCTGTTCCGCGAAAGCGCGGTCAACATCCTTCTGGGCCGTCAGTCGCTGTTGCTCGGAGTGAGCGCCGCTTAACAATCGTATCTGTTGCGACAATCTTTTATTCAATTGGCTTCGTAAAGTGCGTTCCTGCTGCAACAGCAGCGAATCGACTCCCTGGTGAATATCCACGTGAGCGGCGGTCATCATTTCCAGAAGCATCCTGGCCCTGGATCGCTCAAGCACCTGCAGAGCCAGTTCAGGCTTTTTCTCATCGATTAGAAGATTTACGTAATCCTTGTAATAGCTCGCGTGGGTGGCGCGGAAACCGGATCGTATTTCTTCCGATCCTGCCAGACGCGCCGTCTGGCTCTCCAGCGCGTTCAGCGCCCGCTCATACAATTTCTGCGCTTCGTCGAGCCGTCCATTTTGCTGCGCGACCCAGGCGAGCGCGGCTAAAGTCGAAGCATGGTCTGCGCTTCCGGTGGCAAGTTTTTCACGGATCGCAAGCGCCTCGTTATAATACTTCTCTGCGTTTGTCAGATCCAAACGTGGACGACTCAGATCCCCCAAGCTGTTCAGTGTTTCGGCGAGATACAAACTATCGGGCCCCGCTTTTTGTTCGATGGCAGCTGCCTGGAGTTGATAGTCCTCAGCTCGTGCCAAATCTCCGCGGTCCCGCGCCACGTATCCGAGGTTGTTGAAGTCCCCAGCGACATCGAGGCCATCTGGAGCCAGTTTCCGATCGATGTCTAACGCCTCTAACTGGCAGCGCTCCGCTTTCGCGAGATCTTTTTGCTCCTCGGCGATGCTGGCAATATCGGTCAAACTCTGGGCAACATCGCGGCTGCCGGAGGCGAGTCTTCTCCTGATTTCCAAAGCGCGCTGGATGTACTCCTCGCCCTTAACCGGATCACCTTGCAGGTCGGTTAGATTTCCCAGTTCGTTGAGGCTGTCGGCAATCAGCAGGCTATGCGGAGCCAGCCTGTTCTCTATATCCAAAGCTCGGTGAAGGTCTCTTTCCGACTCCACCAGATCGCCCCGCTGCCAAGCGATAATTCCAAGATTATTCAGAGTCGATGCAACAGCGACGCCATTGGGCGCCAGCCTGGTCTGGATCGCGAGCGCCTGATCGTAATATTCCTCCGCCCTGGAGAAATTGTCGCCCCGCGGGTAGCGAGTCACAGTTCCCATGTCGCCAAGGCTTTTCGCCATAGCCAAGCTGTCTGGAGCAAGTTTGGAACGGATAATGAGTGCCTGCTCGAAGTACGCCTCGGCCGCCGCCAGGTTTCGCCGCTCAAGCATGATCGTTCCCATGTCGGCCGACGTCTCGGCCTTACTTAAAGTCTGGGCGTTTCCTTCTTGCGCGATGGACTGTCGATAACATCGTTCTGCGGTTGCCCAATCCCCGCGCTGCCGATACGTTGACGCCCAAGCGCGAAGCAACTGACCGGTAATGGAAGACGCTGTTTTTTCCGCAAATTCAATGCTTTCCTGGTAGGCGGAGTCTGCCGAACTCCAATCTTTCGATTCAGATAATAAGGTGGCTGCGCGATTCATGAACCACAGTACGATCAAGGGATAGTGCTGCGCGGACCGCTTCGACGTTTCTGTCCAGAGGTCTGCGGCGGTCTTGACCTTGCCCGATCGGGCAAGAGCTAATCCGCGCCGGTATGTCTCGGCCAGCTCCTTAGGTAAGTCCGGCCGTGTATTCAGCCCCCATCGGTCAGGCCCCAGGGTCCACTTGTGCTTTACGTGTCGGCGAAATCCAGTAATGGTTACCGGTCCGCGAGGCGAGTTCTCAGTCTCCAGCCACCAAATATCGAAGGACGACTCAATTTCACCTTTCCCCTTACCACTTGACCAATCAAGTAGGATATCTCCACTAATAAATCCCGATCTTTGCGCCTCGAAATTCCGCTCTACACTCTCGACCACCACTCCGCCCAAACGGCGGTCCTCCGCTCTCGCGGAAGCGCACAGAAGCGATCCAAACATGAGCAGGGATAATGAGACTTGTTGCCGGCGCTTCATGGGTGTAAGGATCTCTACGAGAATTGTTTCAAACTCGACTTACCAGGAATGTCGGCGATGTCCTATCAATATTCCACGGCGAAAGGAAATCGGGCGGTCAGTCGTAAAACATTTTCTGCCGTCTGCCCACTGTTGCATTATTCGTCGACAGCCAGCGTGGCATTTTCGGAATTTCCCCTGCCGAACGCTGCAGCGGACATAGGGAAGTCTTAATTATCCACGGCTTGGCTCGGCCATCCTTGGTACGCAACAAGGAAGGTTGCTGGTTCATTTTATCTCTATTTTGCCTCGCAGGAGCTTCAAACAACCTACAGACTCGCAGTCGAGCAGCAGGCAGAGCCGGCGGGCAAATGGTTGAAAGCCGACACTGACCGCGCCGGGCGCGTGCGCATTCAACCTGACCTCACCGTGCCAGCACATCCGGACATCTTCGTCATCGGCGACACTGCGACGCTCAATCAGGACGGCAAACCGCTGGGCGGCGTCGCACAGGTCGCGATGCAGCAGGGCCGCTACGCGGGCAGGCTGATTGAGCGGCGCGTGAGCGGCAAAACCAGAACCGCCTCCATTTCGCTACTTCGACAAGGGCACCATGGCCGTCGTCGGTCAAGGCTATGCCGTCTTGCAAACGGGCAAGTTGAACATGAGGGGATTGATCGCGTGGCTGGCGTGGGCGGGCGTGCACATCATGTTCCTGGCGCAACCCGGTCTCCGGCTGAGCGTCTTCCTGCAGTGGATGTGGATGTTACTGACACGGCAGCGAGGCTCACGGCTCATCGTGGATTATCACGGGTTCGTCCCGGAGATCGGGGCGACGGAGACTACCCAAGCGGGGCTGCCTGCCAGTAAGCCAGCAGTGTGACCGACACAGTCCGCTGCCGACGATCCTGCGCCTTACTCAAGAAAGAGGAGGGAAACACGTGACGCAGCTAAATGGTCGATTGAAACGGACATCTCCTTCGCCGGGGAACGGTCCTAGGAGCAGCGGAGCAGACTCCTCGAGATAGCCGGCCGTTACTGGCCCGCGCCTATCCCATGCCCTTTCATTGACTCGCCTGCTTCGCCAACGTAAGATTTGCGCGTGATGATCGGCCAGACTATCTCGCACTACCGCATCGTGGATAAACTTGGTGGCGGCGGCATGGGAGTAGTCTACAAGGCCGAAGACACCGACCTCGGCCGTTTCGTGGCCCTCAAATTCCTTCCCGACGAAATGTCGCGCGATCCGCAAGCGCTGGAGCGCTTCCGCCGCGAGGCTCGCGCTGCCTCAGCCCTCAATCATCCGAACATTTGCACTATCTACGAAATCGGCAAGCATGGCGAGCAGTCGTTCATTGCCATGGAATTTCTGGACGGCGTAACCCTGAAGCACCGCATCGCCGGCCGCCCCATGGACGTAGAAAGCCTGCTGACGCTGGCGATCGAAATCGTCGAAGGGCTGCAAGCCGCGCATAGTCAGGGCATCATTCATCGCGACATCAAGCCCGCCAACATCTTTGTTACCCGCCACGAGCATGCCAAGATTCTTGATTTCGGGCTTGCCAAAGTACTATCGACGCCCACAATTCTTGCGGGCCAGGCTGCCCCCGACCACGCCATGGCCACGCTCGATGAAAAGCAGCTCACTAGTCCCGGTACGGCACTGGGCACGATCGCTTACATGTCGCCGGAGCAGGTGCGGGGAAAGGATCTGGACGCGCGCACAGATCTTTTTTCATTCGGTGCCGTGCTGTACGAGATGAGTACAGGCACGTTGCCGTTTCGCGGCGAGACCAGCGGTGTCCTCTTCGAATCCATTCTGAATCGAGTGCCTCCTCCGGCAATCCGTCTGAATCCGGACATTCCACCCAAGCTGGAAGACATCATCCATCGCCTGTTGGAAAAAGATCGCGACCTACGCTACCAAAGCGCGGCCGATCTGCGCAGCGAATTAAAACGCTTGAAGCGCGATACGGAATCAAACCGGACGGCAGCCTCGACAGCGATCTCCGATCAGTACACAGCCGCGGAAATGTCCGATGCCGGCAAGACATCGCTCGCCTCAATAACCCCGGCGCAAATCACGCGTGAACAAAGTTCAATCACCAATTCCATAAGCGACTCGCAGCAAATCGCGGGTCTCGCCTCCCGCCACAAAACGGCGCTAGCCGGCGTACTAGCTATTGCATTAATCATTCTCGCGGGCTTCGGCTACCTCCTCTACCGCGGACGAACTGCTGCAACCTCCTCCACTAAATCTGCCGCCTCCGGCAAGATCACCCAAATCAGCCACTGGAACAAGCTCATCAACTCCGCCAGGCTCTCGCCCGACGGACACACCCTAGCCTTCAGTTCAGCCGCCGGCGGAATCGAACAAGTCTTTCTCATGCTCGCTTCCGGCGGTGAGCCGCTCCAACTCACGCATGATGAAGGCGACAAGATCGTCGAGAGTTTCTCCGCCGATGGGTCCGAAATTTACTACCATCGTAACCTCGGCCTCGATGAAATCTGGGCTGTTCCCGCCCTCGGCGGCGCTCCGCACCGTGTGGTCCCCGGCAGGACTCTGGCAACTTCGCCCGACGGCAACTGGCTCTACTACCTAAAAACGGACCCATCCAACACCATCTTCCGTGCTGGCAAATCCGGCCTCGTCGAAGAAGGACTTTTTAGCTTTGAGAATCCCCCGCGCTCAGCCATCGCCATTCTTCCTTATCCCGACGGTGACAACCTGCTGGTGCTGACCTCGAAGACCTTGAAGCCCGGCGAGACTCAGCTCAACCAACTGAACATCACCAGCCATCAACTCACGGAACTAGGATCGATATCCCCCTCATCTCCAGTTCTGGTATGGGCCGAGCCTGCAAAATCCTTGCTCTTCAGCCATGAGGTCAACGGCCTTACGAATCTCTGGATGTTCGAGCTCGCAAGCAAGTCATTGATCCAAGTCACCTTTGGCCCCGGCCCTGATTACTCTCCCTTGCCCGATCCCGCCGGCAAGGGTATGTATTACGTCAACGGAAAGCAATCGGGCTTCCTCACTCTTTACCACCCTAAATCCGGCCAGTCGGTGGACGTAGTTCCCGAAAACGCCACTCAACCCGCCCTTTCACCCGACGGCAAGCGCGTGATGTACGTAAAGGTTCTCGGCCCGACGCAAAGCGAAGTTTGGATCTCAGACGTGGATGGCGGCAACAAAATCAGGCTGGCTGCGTCGGGAAATTTCGATACCGGCGAGTGGACCCGCGATGGCTCGAAAGTAGCTTTCTTCGATGAAGCGGGCAAACAGGCGAAAGCATTTACCGTCGGCTCTGACGGCAGGGGTCTTCATGAAATAGCAGCCAACGTAGAAAGTCTGGACGGGTTCATGAGCTGGGCAGCCGACAGCCAGTCCATGTATCTCTCCACAGTTACTCCTGAACACGGCGTCTCGGTTTGGAAAGCGAATGGCGACGGCTCCAACCCCCAACTGTTTGTCTCGGACTGTGCCAACTCCGTCGACGCTACCCCGGACGGAAAATATTTGCTGTCCTTCAACGGTCGAGGCGACAAAGTCGGTATCTACGAGATTTCCATTCTCGACAAGAAATGCACTCCCTTGCTTCCCGGAGTCGTCACCTACGGCCTCTGGTTCGCACCCAACTTCAAATCGTTTGTGTACGGAGTAGCCGAGCCAAGCGGCGTGGTCTTCTACCGCCAGAAATGGCAGGATGGCCAACTCGTCGGCAAGCCCGAAGTCGCTTTGAGACTTCCTTTCAGTTTCCGCCTGTACTATCAGGGCAACGCCTTCGATTATTCCCGCGACCTCTCCTCTATCATCTACTCCCGCCCCGGCGGCGAAGCCGACTTCTACCTGCTAAGCCAAGCGCAGTGAAGGCGCGATTCCAGAGGCTCGCGGGCAACCCGGAAGTAATCGAAAAAGGAAAAGCTGGCTGAGATGAAGAGTCTGGGTTGTTCACATAAACAGGGATAGCGCTCAAAATGCGCGTCCCGCTGCGTCCTCCGACCCAAAGAGCGGATCCTTTCATCCTGTCCTCTCGTAAGCCACGCAGTTCTTGCACACCGATTCGACGTTCGCACAAGAGTGTCCCCGACACCCGCGTCAATCAGGCTCCTTAGGGCCTCGCAAAGTGACCACCTCTTGCAAGAATCGCCCGGCGTTCGCCCTTCAAGTTCGAATGGGACGGCGAATCGAAACCGGACTGATTGCACAGCTCTGGTGTCGAGTTTTGATGTGAAATTCTCTGATGTTGGCTCTCCGGTCGCGCGTCTTCGACAATCGCGACTACCAGGTTAACTCGGTCTTTATCATCCTCAACCTTCTGAGCAATATTTAACGCATCGGTAGTTCGGCCATGCTTTGCATGTCATATCATGTTGGGGCAAAGGAGCAGTATCCATCCCAATCTATGTTCACGCGAATCAGAGTTTGTTTCCTCTTGGCCCTCATCTCGATCCCAGGCCTGTACGGAGCCGATTTTGCCATGAGGTTGACCGACAAGAATTACCTCGATACTCAAGGTTTTAGCGTATTTCTCTACGACAGCACGTACCATCCCGTTTTCGTAGACCAAAAGAACACTGCCATGGAGATGATTCTCCACGGCCAGCGCATCGCCACTAACGGCGACGTACGCCTTATGCCAACACCGGAACAGTGGGACCTGGTGGCAACTCTCAAGGGGCGTCATGCCGATAAAGAAAACAACCGGCTCACCGCCGACCTCGCTTTCCCGACCTTCGATTTGAGCTACAAGCTGGAAGTCGCGGCGGAACCGGGCGGCGTGAGGGTCAGCATTAATCTCGACAAGCCGCTACCCGAGAAGCTGGCTGGCCGTGCGGGCTTCAATCTGGAGTTTCTGCCTTCGATTTACATGGGCAAGGCTTACCTGGTGGACGGAACCAAAGCCGGCATCTTCCCGCGAGCGCCGAATGACCCAATGGTCAAAGTATTGCCGCTGGCTGAGGAACCGAAAAAGGCCTACTACCTTGAGGACTGGGATAAGGCCAAGGGATATACTCAGCCGCTGCCGTTCGCCCAGGGCAGGAGCATCACGCTTGGACTCGACGACGCGCTGGCCCGGGTCAACGTCAAGTCCGAAACGGCCGACCTCATGCTGTTTGATGGACGCAACCGCGCACAGAACGGCTGGTTCGTTTTGCGTTCCCTGATCCCTTCAGGCAAGACCGCCGGGGCCATCGTATGGCACATCCGGCCGGACGTGATTCCGAATTGGATGCGGCCGCCGATGATCGCGCATAGTCAGGTCGGTTATGCCCCGGGATTCTCCAAGGTGGCGGTTCTCGAACTCGACCCGAAGTACGAAGGTCCGAAGACGGCCAGAGTGCTGCGCCTGATGGAGGACGGATCGTACAAGCAGGTGTTCGAGGGTCCGATCACGCCTTCAGCGCCATGGCTTCGGTATGTTTATTCAAAATTCGACTTCACCCCGGTCAAGGACCCCGGCCTTTATGTAATCGCGTACGCAGACCAGCGAACGGCTCCGTTCCCCATCTCCAACGATCCTTACGCAAACATCTGGCATGACAGCCTCGACCATCATCTTGCCGCGCAGATGGATCATGTCTCCGTTCGCGAAGGCTACCGCGTGTGGCACGGAGCTTCGCACCTGGATGATGGCCGTATGGCTCCAGTAGTTGGGGAGCAATTCGACGGCTGGAATCAGGCAACGGCAACCGACGGGAAGTGGAAAGGCGGAGATCACATTCCCGGGATGAACGTGGGCGGCTGGTACGATGCCGGCGATTTCGATCTCGAGGAGCCCGCGCAGCTCAGCGTGATTCAGAGTCTGGCGCTGGCGTATCGCGAATTCCATCTCGATTACGACGAGCTTACCGTGGATGAAGTCGCCCGCGAAGTTGAGATGCACCGTCCCGATGGCGTTCCAGATACGGTCGAGCAAGTCAAGCATGGGGCGCTGCTCATCCTGGCGCAGTTTCACAATATTGGTCACGCAATCCGCGGTACTCACGAACCAGACCTGCGGCAATATACCCAAATAGGGGATGGAGCATCGAAAACCGACGGCCGCATTTATGACCCGAAATTGGGTCCGAACCAAGTGAAGGGCGACTACTCCGGTAAACCGGACGATCGCTGGATCTTCACATCAACGAACCCGTTCTTCCAGTGGAACGGCATCGCAGCGCTGGCTGCGGCGGCCGATGTGCTGAAAGGCTGGGATGACGCATTAGCGAAAGACTGCCTCGATGCAGCGATCAAAGCATGGAACGACGAGAAGGCCCACCCGACGCTGGCAGGCGGCACCTTCGGCGGTGCGGCGCCGGCAAGTCCTTCCGGCGTGCTGGCTGCCTCTCAGGGGGCGGTCTCTGGCGCGCAAGCGGGTCGTAACGGAAAAGGCAGTGCGGGCTCTTCGCCAAGTTCTCCCTCGACAACTGCGCCAACAGCTCCGCAGCCGGGCTTCGATCGTAACGGGTTCAATGCCGGGGTTGAATGGTCGGCGGCTTTGGAACTGACGATTGCCACCCATGGCGCCGAGCCCTACAAGTCTCGTCTCAGGGACTTATTCCCCCAAATGATCACCGAGCAGCAGATCGGAGCCCGTGGTTGGACGGCGGTCCGGGCATTGCCTTATCTGGATCCGAGCGCGCGAGAGCAAATGCATGAAGCGGTGAAGACCTACATGGCGGGTCTGGACAAGCAGTTGAACGTTACGCCCTTCGGCGTGCCTCCGAGCCTCGGCGGCTGGGGCGGATCGGGCACCGTGGTTGACATGGCCATCCGGATGTACTTCCTGCACAAGACATTTCCGGATCTTGTGGGCCCCGAATACACGCTGCGCGCTGTCGACTACATTCTCGGCACTCACCCGGTATCCAGCACTTCGTATGTAGCTGGCGTCGGTACGGTCTCGAAGACCAAGACCTACAGCAACAACCGTGGCGATAACTCATACATTCCGGGCGCGGTGATTCCGGGATACATCATCATCAAGCCAGATTTTCCGGAGTGCATCGACGATTTCGGATTCCTCTGGTTCGAAGATGAAGCCGTCGTGGCCGGGTCAGCAAGCTGGGTCGTTGCCGCTAATGCTGCGGATGCGATCATTAAGGAATCGAAGTAGACCGAGTACTAAAATTGCCCAGCGGCCCCGAGCGGTGCCGAGTGTTGTTTTTCGAAAAGAATTTCATTACGGCGCGGCGTTCCGCTCGCTCTGCGCCCAAATCTCACTCCGGAGCACATCCGCGAGTACCAAGCGTATCTGTTCCGCGAAAGGAAGCTCGCTGCATCTACTGTGACGCAACGGCTCGCGGCTCTGCGGTTCTTTTACACGCAGACGATCAAGAAAGCTTGGAGCCTGGCCGATACACCATGAAAAAGCGAAATAACGAAATGACGCTTAAGCCTCTCTATTAAGCAAAATAGGTAGTTGTCAGTATGTCGAATCGTTCTTAATGAGCCTACGAATTAATGCAAGGTGCGGTTCGCTCAACCGTCCTACTGCTTTAACTGGAGGACGTGGCATGATCCGCATTTTTCTGGTGGACGACAGCCTAGAAGCCAGGACAGCCATTCAAAGCCGCCCTTGAAATGCGCTCCGACTGGTCGGTCGTTGGCGAAGCTTATGACGGGCAACACGCTTTAACCACCTTCCATCTTCACATGCCACATCTCACATTGATGGATTTCATAATGCCAAAAATGAACGGACTGGATGCCGCTCGTCATTTGATGGAACGGCACCCTGACGTTCTCATCTTAATGATTACTACTTCTCCGTCCCGTCAACTTGAGAACGAGGCGAAAAAAGTTGGAATTAAGGGACTTTGCTCTAAAAGTGAATTGCCCTGCATATCGACAGCTATTGAGGCCGTGATGGATGGCGGAACCTATTTCAGCGAAGACGCCGCGGCGTAACGTGATCTCAAGAAATAAAAAGCCGCCTCCTAAAATAGAGGCAGCTTCGTTTGCTGAAAAGATGGGAGGGGTATTAGGGCGTCTCTTGAGTTTCTTCTATCGGGGCTTTCTTTAACAGGCCAGATGCGATCTTCCGCAGTTTGTCCTCTGCTCCCTGCTCTTCGGCAAGCGATTGTTTTAGCAGCGTTACCACCTGCTTTTTTCCGATTTGTTCCGCCAAGCTGATCGCGGTCAGGTATCCCGCCATCTCATAGTGCGCCACCCGGCTTCCGGCTCCAATAAGACCAAGATCGAGAACGGTATCGTCTCCGTCCTCCTCCAAAGCCTCAGAGCCTTCCTTGATGCAGCCTTCCATGCCCACGCACTTCTTACCCGCTGGCTTGATTTCGAGGATTTTGGCGATTTCCTCCAGCCGCTTCACCTGAGGTCGAATCTCCGCCTTGCGATCGCATTGCATTCGCCCTGTGCCCTCCGCGAAACCGGACTGCGCATGTGCCTTCCGGAGAAAAGCCGTGACGCCGACGCCTTTTACTGCAGAGTAGTCCGTTCTCTCCAGTGCGGTTTTATCACGCAAGAATCGCGAAATACGGGCATGTTTCGCGCATTTTTTGTGGAAGTACAGGCAAAATTTTCTGCAGTTCAGACTGCGTGGCGGAGAGAGTGGGATTCTTAATGGCCTAAATCCGCAAGTCCTTTAGTTACCAGGTTAACCACTGATTTTTAAGTCCTTAGCTGGTCATTTTAGATTTGCCGTATACGCATTTTGCCAGTGCTACTGGGATTCTAAAGGTGCCTAAAAACCCAGTCTCGAGTAGCCGCCCGCGTAGCCGGACTAGAAAAAGCCTAGCTCAAATAGACTCGAGGAAAAGCCCTGAGTGATATACTTTCTCCGTTTTTCGGCTCTTTCCCTTGGTGTAGTTTCGGACAAGCTCCAGAGGAGATCGCATCATGTCTTTCGTCCGCCGATTGACTTCCGTTATTGCGCTGGCAACATTGGTGCTAGCTTCGTTTGCGCAAACCCCGCAGCCGTCCAACCCACCGCCCCAGCAGCAGCACCAGAAATGCACTGACAACGGAACCTACGTGAACAGCAAAGGCGAAACGGTAAAGCGCCCCGAAAACTGCTCGGGGGTTCCCCAGGGTGCGACCGCACAATGCCGAGATGGAAGCTATAGCTTCAGCCACAGTCGAAGCGGAACTTGCTCACATCAGTCAAACTGCATTTCCTGGCAGGATGGTCGGCCATCCGGAAGTAATCGAATCGAATTTCTGTCTCGGTTCATGCCAAATCGCCAAGTCACTCACCGACACCGGATTAGTACCGATATGTCGGCCAGCGTGCCGGGATCACATAATCGGGTCGGGCAGAAAAATTGGACACTGGCGCGTTTCTCCGTACCTAGCTTCGCCGCCCGGCCCGTTACTCTTCGGGAATAACCCAAGTGCCTGATGCCGAAAGTGGATTTGCCGTCGATCCTGAGAAATCTACAGAAGAAATATCCGAACCGGAGATACAGAACACGCGCGTCATCTTTGCAACCGCAGCTGGACTATCGAGGGCGTGCAGCGCAGCGCTCCAGAGCTTATCCAGCAACTGAAATAGTTCTCCCAAAAGACGATCAAAGAGAGCCTTCGTGTCGATCAACTCTTCCTGACTCAGTTGCTCCGCCTTGCGCCACGACGCCGCACCCGTTCTAAAGGAGAGATCGGTGGGCGAGGATGCCACTTTGGCAAGAACACTCTCTTGACGTTGACGCCACGGCCCAAGACTGAGTTATGCAGCAACGCATCTCGATACGCCTCGATTTCCTCAAAGGGTTTGAATCCCTTCGGAAAGTTCGCGACTTTGGGCTCGAATATCTGTCCGCCCCAGTCTTTTGCAAACTCGTTCAGCGCAAGAGAAAACCTCTTCAAATTGTCCCCTGCGGAATCGAGCAGGAAGAACACGTCTTCCGGATTTTCCATGGCATCCTCGTCGTTCGCGAGCCGTCTCACAGCCCGCCCGACGAAATAGAAGACCGAGTAGTGCGCCATCGCGATTCTTTCATACAGCAGGGGTAACTCTTCTCGCAGTCGATTCCGCTCATTGCTTGCGATGGATAGGCTCGGATCGACCCGCCGCGTCAGAGGCACAACCAGTCGCTGCCAGAGTTTCTCATATAAGGGAAAATCCTTCGACAAGACGGGCCAGAGCTCTTTCTCGTGACGGTCGCTGTTGGAGAGCAGAGTGAACTGCGATAACTCTTGGGGTGCTAAAATGGCCGTTCTAGGACGCTCAATGGAACCGATCAGACACACGTTAACGGCGCGATTAGGACATCTCAAGATGTATCGGGAAGACCTTGATGAGCTAGTCGGGATGTTCCCAGGAGTCTTGCGAGAAAGTCACAATCTCGGACAGTAAATATCGCTTCGCATCACTGGAAGAAATGAAAGATAAGTTGCCGCCAAGGATTAAGGATCTCGACATTCGGGGCGAAAATCCTAGTGTGCGATTTCTATACAACCAGACTGAACTTAGCTATTCATCTAGTCCGCCAGCGAAAATAGCGTTTAACGAATTGAGGACCGAGGAAATTACAGACGCTGCGGATATTCTCTTCTACAAACTTAGAGACTTTCTTGTTGCTCACGAGCGACCGACTTCCAGAAAAGGATTTGTCGCACTCGCAATTGCGAGCATCGTCGCCGGAGTATGGTTTGCCCTTCACAACTCGGTCGATGACAAGATTCCACTGAGCTCACTGCCAGGATTTGTACTCAGTATCGTTGCCGGGGGTATTTAGAACAAGAATCGCGAAATACGGGCATTGTTCGCGTATTTCGGCGCAAAGCGAGTGAGATTTCTCTGCAGTCCAGACTGCGTGGAGCAAGTGGGATTCGAACCCTCGATACGGTTTTGCTACGCTAAGCCTCGACGTGTCCGTAAGTTGCAGATAGCAAAACCTTACCAGAGAATTTCACACTAAAACCCGACATCAGAGCTTGCACTCAGTCCGGTTTCGATTCGCCGTTCATTCGAGATTGAAAGGCGAACGCCAGGCGATTTCTGTGGCAAACAGTGGTCACTTCGGGAGGCCCCAGGTATCAGATGGGGTTCGCCGACGACTGTGTGCCTAGCGGGCAGTCACAAAACCGAGAATTCTCCCGTCAGGCGAACTACATGAGGTCCCGGGATTTAGGTGCAGAGTCGGTGTGTCGTTACTAGGACGGAACCGCTGCGGGGAACGTCGGACGGGAACGGAGGCGAGGCTCGCTGCGATTCTGCCGGCTCCCCTGAGGCGACGGCCCGAGCGCATGCATCGCTACGGTGTGCTCATCCTTGAGCGGATGCGGCAAATGGGTTGGTAATCGCGAGTAACTTCTTACCAATGCAGCGCGTGTGATTTCTCTTGCTGGGGCGGCCCTTTCTCAGTATCCACCGCTCTAGATGTGCGAGACGATCAGCAAGCTTCCGGCAACTGCAATCACGTCCTCTGCTATGGCCACGGCACAGTCTGGCAGATGCGCGCGAAAAACCAGAGCATGGCGGGTTTGTAACCCACGAATGTCCCTACGAGGGCACCAGCGACGCCGACGATTGCGGGAACCGGCAGTTTTCCACCTTCGCTTGTCGCAAGCTCGACACCGCATAAACAACCGGAACAACGCGGGCGATCAACCCCGGAGGAGCGGTACGGGCCGGAGTCTTCGGCAGCTTATCTGCGATCAGTTCGGCCACGGCTAAGAGCGTCAAAAGAATGAGTGTGATCGGACGATCCATGAAGGCTAGCTTGGTACCCGTCAAGTTCACGAGCCAAGATACGCCGCCCAGCACACTACCGCTGGCGGGGTCAGCGAGCGCAGTCCAGTAAGGCAGCCGAGGAGCAGGCAAAAGACAAGTAACGTCATGAGCGAGGCAATGCCGCTTTATTTGACGCGATTATCTTAGCCTATCAGAGGTCATGCCAACCACTCCCCGGCGTCTACAGGCAGTCAATACTCTCCGATTCTGCGCGCCCTGCTAGCGTATTGTTATGCAGAATCCTGTCAGAGAGCGCATCGCTAAGTTGCGCGCCGAAATAGCACAAATTAGTGAAGAGAACCGTGTCTACATGGCGGGCGGAAAAAAGATTCCCGGCTCAGCGGGCGATCACGAACGGCGGCTTCAGAGGTTGCAAGAAATCCGCGACGAATTGATGGCTCTGACTGGAAAAAACTGTGAAAATAACTCTGCGTTGGAATTCTCGCCCTGTGATGAGAACTCAAAGGCTCTTTGAACAAGGCTCTCGTAGCGCTTAACCGGGCGAACCACTGATATTGTCGACCGTCTGGCGATCTGTGCCCAACAAAGAGAACTGTGGATTTATTTCGATTTGCGGCAGGGTAATCTGGCCAGCGCTCAGAATACACTCGTCCGATTCGTAGCTCGCGAGGAGCAAGCACTCTTGATTCGGAGGTCTAGCTCTCCCGATCCCCTGGTCGAAGCACTGGGGACTCAGCCCGGCAACACAAGCCATACCGCTGCCAAAGCTTAAACCACGGGCTATGCGCGAGCATCTCGTCGTGCTTTCGATTGGCAGCAGAGATGTCGCTTGCGCTGAGCGGCCTAATATCCGGCGCTTCGAACATTTCCTGTAGCTGCTCAATCTCGTCAATGATGCGTTCAATATCCATGCGTCACAATCATCTAAGAAAAGGCGCGGAGCGGTCAACCTTCAGCGTTGACCGGGTACGCGTTCACACTCGGAGCCGTACGAGGCGCATGGCGGCAAGCCCCGACGCACACTGCGGACTGGTGTGCGGTCAATTCTGATCAGTATTTCGAGGCCGGAAGTTTGATACTGACGACTCAACAGGGGTTCCACAAGAAAGCAAAGATCGCGAACAAACTTGGTTTTGTGGAGGTTTCGATGAACTTGAATTTGATGAATCCGAGGCTCATTGCCCTCGCCGTTGCCGTGGTTGTAATCGTCGCAGTGGTTGCCTGGCTGAACGCGCGAAAACGCAGGGGCACGACGGCGGGCTTGCGGCAGAAGTTTGGCCCCGAGTACGACCGCGCGGTGCTGGCGCATGGCTCAAAAGCAGAAGCGAAATTAACGGATCGTGAGAGGCGGGTTGAAATGCTCAACATTCGCGATCTCGATTCGATGGAATATGAGCAGTATTCCAAGCACTGGCAGACCGTGCAGTCCCGCTTTGTCGATTCCCCGAAGGGTGCCGTCACGGAAGCGGACAACCTGGTGTCTTCTGTTATGAAGACTCGCGGCTATCCCGTATCCGACTTCGACCAACGTGCCGCCGACATTTCTGTCGACCATCCTCGTCTCGTGGACAATTACCGCTCGGCTCACGAGATTGCGCTCCGTGTTGGAAAAGAAGCAGCGACCACCGAGGATCTCAGAACAGCGATGATTCACTACCGCTCTCTGTTTAAGGAACTGGTGCAAGTACCAACGATTGTCGAAAGAAAAGAAGTCGCATAGCTGAGCGGCCCGCCCGACAGCGTGGAATAACGAGGAGGACTTATGTCTCGTTTGCCGATGTTGCAATTGTGGATGGCGACGGTAGTTCTGAGCACCGGAGTGGCTTTTGTGCCGGGAGTGGCTGCGGATAGCGTTCAGACCTTCACGGGGAGTGTGTCCATTCCCGCTGTGTATGCGGCGGGAGATGCCGCCGCCAGTGGGGGGGCACCGCTGGCTCCTGTGGCGAGCTATGAAGGGCTGATCGTGGCTGCAAACCTGTTGAAGGGAAACTATCAAGGACCGAATTATCTCGGCATTCCGTCGGTCGTCTTCACGGTGCCCCCGTTGGCTGCTGTCGGTCTCAGTGAATGCGAGGCAAGTGAGCAAAACCTTAAGTTCAGGGTCCAGAAAGACATGACCTCAACCTGGTATTCGTCTCGACGGGTTGCGGAAACATATTCCGGCTACAAAGTGCTCGTGGAAGAAGGTACAGATCGCATTTTGGGCGCTCATATTCTAGGGAGCGAAACCGGTGAAGTCATCAATCTTTTTGCGCTTGCCATACGTTCCGGGATGCGCGCCACCGATCTAAAGCACATAATCTTTGCGTATCCGACGAGTGGCTCAAATATGACGCGCATGCTTTAGAAAGGTCGAAAGGCAGCCACGATACCGTCCCTGGCGGCTGACCTGCGGGGGTTCGGTAAACGCAGCATGTAAACTCGCGGGATTACCTCAGGGTTGGCGCAGCAGTCCAGCCTTGTTGCGGGCTAAACCTTCTTGAGCGACGGCTGGCGGACTCTCACGCGACCGTCATCATCCCACTTGACGACCGCGTCATCGTCGTTCGTTTGCTGAACCGTGCCGAATTCTGAAGTCGGCTTCCGAAGTTACCCAAGCCCTCGACGCGATCTCCGGGATTCAGTTCTTGGACGGTAGCGGAGGGTTCGGCGAGCGGCGGCCTCCTGGCACGATCTGAGTCAGGCGTTGCGCCAGCGTAAGGCAGAGGCGGTTGCGCAGCTTTGCGAAGTTTAGGTATCGGCTTATCTGTGATATGGGTCATAATTCTTTGCTTCTTTATTCTTGGCTTCTTGCCCAGCAGCTAGAGCAGGCCTTTTGCGGCGACTCTTCATCTTCCGATAGATACAGCATAGGCCTGGAAAGAAAGGCTCGTCTGGTCCAAACCGCACAGTTCCGACAATAATTGCGGGGATTGGCGAGTGTGCTGCTCCACGGCGAGCCGCACAAATCGGAGCTCAAAGTGGTCCAATGTGACCAGACATCCGTCTGCGCCGCTTCTATCATGATGAAGTGAAGAAGTACGACGACCGTTACAAGGGCCGGTCCATCTTTATAAAAACCTGGGCCGCTCTCTACTCCAGTTCCGAGAATAAAGGCTTTGATGACCTTCGATAGTGAAGCAGGTGCCGTCAAAGAGTGGCCGCTAGAATGGTAAGGATCGAAACTTAACTCCTGAAACTTGGATCGATCCTGGGGCAGGGGAATAACGGTCTGTATTGCTCAGCCTGCACTTGGCTTTCAGCCTAGGCTACTTGTGACCCTCCGAAGGAGGCGTTTATGAGCAGCCACTCTATCCCAGAAATACGCTGCATACTTTGCAGCCAGCCTGTGGATTTGCAGACCGATTTGTATGCGAATGAAAATGGCAAGGCCGTTCACGAAGACTGCTATGTCAAACGAATCAGGAGTTCTTCCAGCAATCCTGCTGCGGCTATCATTGCCGACTGATTTCACCCTGCACGAGCACCACCCAAACAATGGCGTTTGAGCGCCCGTAGATTGGGAGCGGCGTCGCAACTACACACCTTTGAACTTTGTCGCTAAATTTTATTGAGCCACGGCTGGTGCAGTCTCGTTCGACCGTCATCATCCCACCTTACAATCGCGTCGTCTTCGTTCGTTTGCTTAACCGTGCCGAATTCTCCAGTCGGTTTCCCGAAGGCACCCAAACCCTCGACGCGATCACCGGGCGTCAGTTCCGAGCCGGAAGCAAGGGGCCGGGAGAGCGGGGGCCTCTTGGCACGGTCTGAGTCATGAGTTGCTCCGACGTGTGACAGGGGCGGTTGGGGAGCTTTGCGCAGTTTGGGTGTTGGTTTATTGATACGGCTCATATTCCGATTTCTCTTTCCAAAGCACCATTTGCTAGAGCATAGGCTTGGAACGACGGCTCGGCTGATCCAAACTGCACAGTCCTATGGATCCATTCGGAAGATGTGACAGATCGTAACGCCGGAAAAAGTGCGCCGGAGCTTTTGGATTTGTGATGAAGCTAGTCGTGGAGAACGATATTCAGAAGTGAACTGTGAACTTGCAGTGCATCACCGGCGCGATAATCAATAAATCCCAATTTTCTAAATCTGTTCATAAAAAAGCTAACCCGCGAGCGAGTCGTACCCACCATCTCTGCCAGAGTCTCCTGACTCATCTTGGGGATTACAGTCTCCTGCTTACCTTCCTTGCCGAAGTGAGCTAGCAATAGCAATATCCGGGCCAGCCTCTTCTCACTGGAATTAAAAAGCTGGTCAACCAAATCCTCTTCGTATCGGATGTTGCGTGCCAGCAAATACGCCACGAATAGATCGGAAAGCTCCTGTTCCTCGTGAAGCACTCTCATCATGGACTTCTTGTCGATTTTCATCACGGAGCAATCGGTCATCGCGGTTGCGGAGCACAGGCGGAGAGGCTGCCCTGTGAGGCAACCTTCGCCAAAGAAAGCACCCTCGTTCAGAATCCCTATGGTGGCTTCCTTACCCATTTCCGACACAACAGTGAGCGCTACCTTTCCTTCCTTTATGTAGAAAACAGAATCGGACGAGTCGCCCTGAGCAAAGATCGTCTGCCTTTTGGCAAAAGCTTCGATCTTTCTACCGCCATTGATGGTCGAAAGGAATGTGTTGGGATCGAACTTGCTGAGTTTCTTGGACGCTGCCACGAGTGGCATAATTGGCCCCCCTCAAGGGTTGCGAGTACGCAGAAGGCAACTTCCTATGATGAAGGATGAGTGAAGCGCAAGAAGGGCGAGAACAACGTCAAGTTCCGGGCGAAACTGCGATCCACTCGACTGAAATAATGATTTCACTCTCGGGATCGAAAGTCAAATATTTTCACCTGCAACAAAGGGGCAGCCGTCTCGGCTTTTCTCCGGAAGACACATCCGCAGTCCGGTTTCGCGGAGGGCGCAAGGGATCCGACGAATGTCCAAATTAGGTACAAGTCAACAATGACTTTGATCCGTGGAATTATTGCTCAAATAGGCGCCCAATAAAGCGCGAGGGCACTGAGGGCTTGTCACAAACGTAACACGACTTCCCCTTGGCTTATTCTCCGGCGGCCCAAATGAGTTTTTCAGCAACCTCTGAAGTGTGTTGCGAGTCCCGCTTCGCACTGAACCAAGCAGGAAATAGGTCTCGTGCCGCCAGCCCTCCGACTGGGGCACGGGCTTGCCCCGATATCGGTGGTTGCCGGATTGTCTCGATTCGACTCTGCGAGTAGCATTCAGCGAGTGATGCTCGGTTCCCACTTTCATGAAAGCTTGAGACGGGAGTTTGCGACGCGACGAAAAAGAAACCCGCGCTATTCCTTGCGGGCATTTGCGGAGTTTCTTGAAACCGATCATTCGACACTTTCCCAGATTTTTCGCGGCAAGCGGCGAATTCCCGCCGGCCATCTTCGCCGCTGGGGAAAGAAGCTGGGAATGACATTGGAGGAAATCGCCGTCTACGTGGCGGAGCAACATGTGCTCGATCCATCCGTAGCCAGCCGCCAGGAGCAACTTCGGCATTGGACCGCGGAAGCCCTCGCCATTGCGACCGATAATACGCATTGGCAGATCGTCCGAGTTTCATGTTCGCGGGAGTTTCGCGCGGACTCGCGATGGATCGCCAGGAAAATAGGCGTCACCGTCGACCAGGTTAACGTTGCATTGAGTCGGCTTCTTCGGTTGCGGCTCCTGGAAATGGGACCGGCCAGAAAGTGGGAGAGTCCTCACGGCCTTGCGGAAAAGAAATTTCACAAACAGGCGCTCATTCGAGTGCGCGAGTTGGCGGCGGAAGATGGCATTGAGTTGCGGCTGCTCGCCGGCAAATTATCGGGTTGAAAGGGACCGTCATCGATATGTGTAACCCAGTGATGCAATTTCAGATTCTTTCCACTGCTCCAGACAAGACTGCCAGATTCTATTCGACTTTGTTCGGCTGGGCCGTAAACGCCGACAATCCGCTGGGATATCGGGAGATCAGCACCGGTTCGCCGGACGGAATTCAGGGAGGGATATGGCCAGCGCCGCAACAGGCGGCGAACTCCACTCAATTGTTCATGGCCGTAGACGACGTTAAAGCCAGCGTCAAAAAGGCCAAAGCGCTTGGCGCGAAGGTCATTATTCCTCCGACCAGTCTGCCTGGCGGCGGTGAGCTAGCCGTAATGCACGATCCTCAGGGAATGTCTTTTGGCGTTATGAAGGTCGGGTAAAGCGATATGACTATGAAAAAGCTGTCGTATTGTCTGGGAGTCATCGCGATGCTCGCGGCATTCACCAGCGGAAGTTTCGCGAAGTCTGCTAAGCGGTCGCGCGATGCGGTGATTCAGATCATTGGTAAAATTCAAAGATCGGACTATGAAGGAGACCGCGCCGCACTGAAGCGCATGTATGGCGAGTTAACCCCGTTTTTGCACGACAAAAAGGAGCGGAACAAGCACATAGTGTCCCGCGTTGAATATTGGCGCGGGTTTGCGCTCTGGCGGAGAGCGCTGAACGGGTTCAACGAGTCTGCCGATCCGAAAGGTTTACAAGAGGATTTGGAGCACGCAGTCTCGGAGTTCAATCAGTCAGCGGCAGTGGACGCAAGTTTTACGGATGCGAAAATTGGGGCAGGTTCGTGTTTAAGCAATCTCATATTCCTCAACCAGAAGAACAGATCGCGAATGCTTGAGTTAATAGCCAAGGCCGGGCGAGTGTTGAAAGAAGCGCAGGCCGAGGCGCCGGAAAACCCGCGTCTCTATTGGGTGCTGGGGCCGAACGTGTGGTACGCACCGCCCGAGCGTGGAGGCAGCCAGAGCAAGGCTATAGAAATGTATCAAAGAGGACTGGAACTCGCACGTAAGGACAAGGGCCGCACTACCGATCCTCTTGATCCGTCCTGGGGTGAACCAGAGCTGCTAATGAATTTGGCCTGGTCCAATTTGCACCGAACTACAGCGGACCTGAAGGCCGCGAAGTCTTATGCGCAGTCCGCACTTGAGCTTGTGCCTTTTTGGCATTACGTCAAAGACATCCTCATGCCGCAGATCGACGTGGCGATCGGCAAGGTGTATTCGGTTCCGGCCCCCACCTCTGCAGTAATTCCAAAGAAGTTACCACTGCCGTCAGGCACGACATTATCGTCCGGTACTCCGTAGCGAGTTAAGTCCTTCCTGGCGGTCTAATGTAGCGGCAGTCGGCCAGGTCGTGCACGAAGAAAAGCACCACACTTTTGGAAAAGGATCTTGCGGCGGAGACCTGGGAGCTCAGTCTAACAACGACCGAGAGAATTTCTGAATGAGCGATATGGCGATTTCTCGACAGTTGCACGCACGCCGGCACTGCAAGAAGAGGAGGAGCCTACGCGATGACTGTCGGCAAGGGCAAACGTCCGCGTAATCGGAGCCAAGCTTTGGTAGAAGAAATGAAGGCAGCCGAGACCCCTAACCCCATGAGTCTCTCCAGCATCTCCGCATACATGGCCGCAATGGAGCGCAAACAGATCGGCGGGAAGCGAAGGCTCAAGACCATGACCAAGGAACAGCGGTCACGGGTTGCGGCGAATCGGTAGTGTCCTAGCCTATTACGCTACAGGCCATGCTGTATAGACATAGCCGCCCGTAGAATCCTACGTGGATCTATGGTGGACGAGCCGCCGAAGATTTGTTGGGTGTGCGGTAAGCAAGTTCCTCCGCTTGAATCCACGCCAGATGAGTTCGGATTCTTCGCACACTGGGATTGCCTCCAGCTTCCCGCAGAAAAGAAAATCAAGAGAGCTTCCTAGTCCCCGCCACCGCACTTTCTGGCCCGTGTGCGCTAGCGGGCCGACAATCCTTTACTCTCAAAAGTACTATTGCTCCTCCCAGAGGTGGAACATCGTTGTCAGCCTTGGCTGCGATGTTTGCTGTCATGCGTGATTTGCAATCGCCCTGCGAGACCTTGAAAATGCCAAAACAAAAGAAACCGGAAAAGCGGTCCACGAGGAGCGCTTCTCGCCATTCAACCTACCCATCAGACCCTCTACGGCCCGACCTCAAAGACTATCCAGAGGACATACCTCTAGCGGAAAGGGAAAGTCTCGCCGGAGAAGCTCAACTCGCTGCCCAAAAGAAAAAGCCATCAACCCACTGATAGGACACTACCGCGAAGACTGCTAAGGGGGTGCGGTGGAGGGCCTGATGCGCTAGACTTTCGTCATGGACAAACGCAACCTTCGGATTATAACCAGATACGGAGAAAGTCAACTCGCCACGGCCGAGCCCCCAGCTTCTGATCGCATTGCATTCGCCTAACGCCCTCCTCGAAACCGGACTGCTCATGTGCCTTCCGGAGAAGAGCCGGGACAGTACTGCATTCGATGCCGAGCAGTCCGTTCTCTGCAGTCCGGTTC
>Ga0209010_1000172_pt1 | contig 24629 bp, 28 predicted proteins | sample BlaSpr_A8_OM1_O3_FD_187985 | JGI IMG/M metagenome (GOLD analysis project Ga0209010, IMG submission 187985) | Forest soil microbial communities from Thunder Bay, Ontario, Canada - Black Spruce, Ontario site 2_A8_OM1_O3 (SPAdes) (version 2) | ecosystem: Environmental > Terrestrial > Soil > Boreal...
TCAATCAAGAAACCATGGTGGAGATGGCCTGCTCGCGCTTCAACGCTTTCATGAACACGTTCCGCAACCTTGGCTTCGTTCGTAACAACGGTGAGTTGAGGTGCACAGTTCACTTCTCGACGTTATGTTCCACGAGCAAGAAATAAACGATTTGCCAATTCGATTTTCTCGCAGACTTGGCCGTTCTGAGCCTCGTCAATTCCTGCTGACATCGGCGAGTGTCGCTTTAGCCGACTGCTTTTTACTTCTCTTTCTCATAAACCCGTTATCTCAGGAGTCTGAGCTATGAAAGTCAACTTAGCGCCCTCTAACCTGCTATAATCTAGCTTATAGCGATTATGTGTTTCTGCTCTTCAGATCTTCTGACCTAAGCCAGTCTATCTGAAATTCTCCTACCTTAGGCTTTTCAGCGAGTGAGCGCCTGCTCGTGTCCCTTTGATTCGGATCGGGCGGTCGCCTGTGAATGCGAATACACCTTCCTTCGGCCTGTCGCGATTAAATCTTCGTGCTTTGGAGCGTGCGCGGGGCTGCGGTTCAGAACGGTAAGGTGAGTTGTAGGTGAGCAAGAGCTCTTGCGTTGGCTTGGTCGTTTCTCGTAAAGGATTAGGAGTAGGCACATATGAGCGTCACCAAGTTTGTTGTGAAGGTAAGCCGAGGCGGTACGCGAGCCGCCGAATACGTGCGACGAGTTGATTCGATTCCGATGCTAATGACAACCAGCCGTAAGATGGCATTGCTCATGGGCAGATTCACGGCCGAAGACGCTATCAAGTCCCTTCAAAGCTCTCGGTGCAGCCCGGAGTTGGAGTCCGTGCTGGTGAGTGCATAGGGTGCGGATGGCGAACTCGCGTTACCGGATAGCGGGCCATTTCAACGGTTGGTCCATCGCGAGATCATGGCATGTGCGACGAAGAGGATCGCGCTGCCAATTGGTTTAGGTATCACTGCCCGCCTTTTCTTGATTGATGAATGGCCATAGACAATCTGGCGGCCACCGGAACGTAGCCTTTGGCCTGGTGACGAGAAGTTCGGGCAGCTTGGGCTCGTCAGCCTGTGTTTCTGAATCAGGCGATGGATCGCGGAAAGAACTTTTGTTAATCATTTGCAACACCTCAACAAAACAGTGGCGTAGCGGTTGTCTTGGCTACGCCACGAGGAGGAGAGGACAGGCGATGGGGGGAAGGCCGCCTCAGTTCTTCCGCCTCTCCTGCAGTTCGTAACAACATACATTCGCCGCCAGGGGATGTCTGTTCAACATTGCACAGTCTTGACATAAATCACCGAAGTAACTCTGAACGCATCTTGACTGTGCTTGCGGGATTAGGTACACCGGAAGATTCCGGAAGGGCGCTGCCTGCTCGTCTATTAAAACGAGTAACCCGTGCCTTAATCGTGAAGCACCACATTGAGCAGTGAACTGTGGACTTCAAGCTCACCGTTGTAGTGAACGAAGCCCAATTTGCGGAACTTGTTCATGAACAGATTGATTCGCGAGCGAGTTGTGCCCACCATCTCTGCCAGCGTCTCCTGACTTATCCTTGGAATCGCAACTTCGGGCTTTCCGTCCTTGCCGAAGTGAGCAAGCAGAAGGAGGATGCGAGCCAGCCGCTTCTCGCTGGAGTTAAAAAGATGGTCAACCAAGTCCTCTTCGTATCGGATATTGCGTGTCAACAAATAAGCCACAAACATATCGGAGAACGCATGTTCCCGGTGAATCACGGCCATCATCGACTTCTTATTGATGCGCATCACAACGCAATCGCTCATTGCGCTGGCCGTGCACATCCGGAGCGGTTGCCCGGTAAGGCAGCCTTCTCCGAAGAAGTCACGTTCGTTCAGAACCCCGATAGTCGCTTCCTTCCCGCTCTTCGACACAACACTGAGTCTTACCTTTCCTTTTTGGATATAAAAGACAGCATCGGAAAAGTCTCCCTGCGCGAAGACCCTTTGCTTTTTGGTGAAAGTTGCGATGCTTCGACCGCCGTCGATGGTCGAGAGGAAGGTCTCGGGATTGAAGTTGCGCTGTTTCTTAGCCGCTGCCACAGGTGTCATGGTTGGCTCCGTTTCAATGCTTAAGGACGCCCAAGGACCCCAGTGTTCGGACAAGCAATTATGCTATTAGACGTTTCGTAGGTCAATGAGGGAGTGCGGGGCAGGCACAATGACAAGTGGCCGCGAGGCTACCGCCTTCGGAGTGTGAGCGGCTTCCAGCGAGCGTTCGGCATAAGCCGGTCCAGCGGAGGCGTGGCGGGAAACCGGAGACACCTGTTAGGGGAGCAGTACCGAGGACCGCTTCGAAACCTCCAAGGACATGAATTTGGCCCGATTCAGAGCTTCGGCCACGCTGCCACAAATATTCTCTGATCCGAGATAGTCGTGGACTTCAGCCTCGCGCAGTCTCTTGGCGGGCTGTTCTCGTGCTCCGCAAAGAATGAGTCTACGGCCGGACGCACGGACATCGTCAGCAAGCTTCTCCAAGGCCTGAAGTCCAGTGGAATCGATTGCGGTCATGTTTCGGAGCCTGAGGATAATGATGGGGGGCAAATCGGGCAGACGGGAAACAACTGCATCGAGCTTATCGGTTGCGCCGAAAAGAAATGGTCCGTGGATTCTAAAAATGCTCACGTAGCTCGGGATTTCTTTGTGCTGCAAGATATGAACATGACCTTCCCGAATGTATGCCGCTGTCACTTCTGATACGGTGGTGCTTTGTGTAACTTTTCGTATGAACATAAGTGCAGCAAGAATCATCCCCGCTTCAACTGCGACTGTCAGATCGGCAAAAACGGTGAGCAGGAAGGTCACAAGCCAAGTGCCAATCTCGAATCGGGACAGTTTCAAGAGTTCCGGAATCTCGTGCCATTCGCCCATGTTATAGGAGACAACCAAGAGAATGGCCGCCAGAACGGACAGCGGAATAAACCGGGCAACGGGTGCGGCAAAAAGGACAATCGCCAGAAGGGTCAGGGAGTGGACAATCCCGGCGACTGGAGTCTTGGCACCGGAGCGAATATTGGTCGCCGTTCGAGCGATGGCTCCCGTGGCCGGAAGTCCGCCGAACAAAGGAGACAGAATGTTGGCAATCCCCTGGCCTACGAGTTCGACGTTCGAGTTGTGCTTATCTCCGCTCATACGATCCGAGACCACGGCAGACATCAAGGATTCAATCGCTCCTAACATCGCAATGGTGATGGCCGGAGAGATTAGCGGACGGAGGAGGTCTAAGTGAAAGTGTGGAATTTTGAGAGTTGGGAATCCTGATGGAATACCGCCAAACCGAGTGCCAATCGTTGCCACAGGGAGTTTGAAAACAACAACTGCCGCTGTCCCAATGAATAGCGCGACGATGTAACCGGGGACTCTCTTCACAAAGACCATAAAGAAAATAATCACAATGAGAGCACTGGCCGCTAGAGTTGTCTCTGCCACAGAAAACGATGAAGAATTGTGTGCAAGGGCGAGAATGCGAGATGCAAAGTCACCCGGCACCTTATCTATCTTGAGGCCAAAGAAATCTTTGACTTGAGTGCTGGCAATGATGACGGCGATGCCATTCGTGAAGCCTACCACCACGGGACGGGGTATGAACTTGACCGCCGTGCCCAAACCTGTCGCGCCCAAAATTAGCAGGATGATTCCAGCCAACAAGGTGCACATGAACAATCCGTCGATGCCGAATCTTGAGACAATTCCAAATACCACGACCACGAACGCACCAGTTGGGCCGCCGATCTGCGTTGAAGACCCTCCTAATGCAGAAATCACAAAGCCTGCAACGATAGCGCAGTACAGACCCGCCTGTGGCGGCATGCCTGAAGCGATGGCAAAGGCCATCGCTAACGGAAGTGCGACGAGCCCAACTGTAATGCCTGCAAGGAGGTCAGCCATGAATAGACGTGGCGTGTAGTCCTGGAGACAGAGCACCGATTTCGGTAACCAAGCGTCCATCTTCGTTCTTCCGTCTGGGACCCGGATTTCCGGACCGCCATTGTCAGATAGCCGTGCCAAGAATCAGAATGTCTCTAATCGAATATCATGCTTCACTTGGACCAAGTTCCCCTGTTCAATATTGCTCACCTCCTTGGGGAAAAAGAAATAACCTCGATCGTAATCCAAATTATGACTCGTAAAAGGAGTCAGAAGGTATACCCGGGCGGACTATCAAGGTCGAGCCAAAACGGCGTGGCGAAAGGTTCGCCAAAAATAGGGCTAAGAACGACCTCTTGCTGGACCAAGGGGCCACAAGACGATTTTCCGCTTGAATTCGCTTAGCAAATTCCGGCGTGGGTGACTGCGGTGTTCACTCTCACGAAGTTATACCAAGCAACCCAGAGGGCGAAAGACGCCTCGTGATGCATGCAAAGGCTTCATTGGGACGATTCCGCTCGAAGACGACGAGCTATATCAGCTAGTTCCCGACCGTAATCGAGAAGGTTGTCGCGCATTGTATCGAATGCATGCTCCGGTTCCGCAAAATGATTCAGGTACATCTCTTCGAAGTCTGGATGCAGTTCCCGTATCGAAATCCTTACAGCCCACAGTGACCGGGAAACCGTGACGAGATTTCGTTGGGTGGTAATCAGAGTCTCGGCAATTGTGGCTATCGAGTTTTGCAGCTCTTGGTTGTCCATGACAACCTCCATGGCAGAACTTTAGCAGACACCCTGGCAACTCCACTGCTTTCTTTGACTCACCCATTTTGCCCACGCAAGATTCTGCTTCAGTAATCGGCTATGAATCCCGAGGTGAAACGCAATATTACAATCATTACAATCGCGAAAAGTTTTTGCGAAGTTCTCGATTGTGCTTGACGCTGCAAACTTCTTGATAAATAATCCCCCATCTCCTTCCGAGCACGCTGACCGAATACTTGCTTTCATTGGGGTCGTTTAACCCGTTAGCTGGCCAGTCCAACTAAGCGTTTTCCCTGCGGAGCTTGGTATGGCCGTATGCATTCTGTTCGTGGATGACGAACCTCAGTCCCGAGAGATGCACGCGGATGCTCTCGGAAGTTGGGGATACCAATCTGTTGTCGCCAGAGATGGCTTCGACGCACTGCTGAAAGTGGCAAAGTATTCGCCTGATCTTGTCATTTCGGACCTGCGAATGCGCGGTATGTCGGGTTTTGAACTTCTCTCCGTGCTCAGGCGGCGGTATCCAGAGATACCAGTCCTCTGTATTAGCGGTGAATATGACCCGCTCCATATTCCACCCCACGTCGTCTGCGACACGTTCTTAAAGAAGGGAAGCTACGCCCTGCCTGAGCTTCGGGCCAATATCGCCGAACTGCTGTGCGGGGAGCGTCGTGCGGCGCATTCGAAGCGACCGCAAGCCGTGGTGTGGCTTCCCAAGGGCCGCGATGACTACTACACTGTCACGTGTACGAATTGCCTGCGTACATTCACCATGCGGGGCACAACTGAGAAAGAGCACTCCGAAGAGCACACCTCCTGTCCCCACTGCCAAACAGAGCTGACCTTTTTCATCGAGGGGTCGCGGGCATAGCGCCGCTGGGAGTTGACGATCCGACCGTCTTGCATCACGACACCCATTCCTCGGCGGACCTTGCGTTTCTTTTGACGTGATCCGTTCGGTTCTTCTGCTAGCCTATACCTATGCCGAATCCGGTCAAAGAACGCATAGTGAAATTGCGAGAGGAAATAGCGCAAATCAGCGAAGCAAACCAACTGTACTTGCGGAGCGGCAAGAAGAAGCTACACGGTGAAGCGGGGGATCACGCACGTCGGCTTCAGAGATTGCAGGAAATCCTCGACGAATTGGTGGCGTTGACCGACTGGAAAAAGCTGTGAAGATCGTGAACGTGCTGACGCAAACGGGGAGGCCGCGGAGGCCACCGAAAAACTAACGGTGTAAGGGCAGCAATCGCGGGGTGTGCGACTGAATGCCGTGACTTGCAAGAGCCGATAAGACGGTCATACGGTTTGTGGAAGAGCGACGGTTACGATATCCCGGCCACGCGCTTTGGACTCATAGAGACACTGGTCCGCAATTTTTAGCAATTCGGCCGCGGTTGAGCTGTGCTCAGGAAATGCGGCGACACCCACCGAGAGCGTAAGCGGGCCAAGAGGCTGCTTTTTATACTGCAGCCGCAAACTCTTAACCCGCGAGCGCAGCGTATTCGCCCGGATACCCGCGTCCTGTGAAGACGACTCGGGCAGGATGATGGCGAATTCCTCCCCACCATACCGGCAGCATATATCGGTTGCACGAAAAAGATTGCGAAGCAGATCTGCGAGAGATTGGAGCACCATGTCTCCCGCCTCGTGGCCGAAAGTATCATTGAATCTCTTGAAGTGGTCAAGGTCGAGGAAAAGAACAGCGAGGGACTGTTTCTTACGGCTAGCCAGTTGCACTTCTCTCTCGAGCGATTCCTCCAAAAAGCGCCGATTGAAAAGATGAGTAAGCGGGTCGCGAATTGACTGTTCACGGAGGGTTTCGCGCAGTTGCAGGCTAGCCAGCGAAAGGGCAATCTGCGAGGCTGCGCTGACGGCCAGTTGCTGATGAGATTCCCGTGTGTCAGAACCGTATTGGAATCGCATTGCGCTCTCGAATTCGAGATGCAGAATGCCAACCGCGTTCCCCTGCGCGACCATCGGCACGCATAGAGACTCCGCAGTTAACCTCTTGGCCAAATGTTGGCAGGCCACGCTACTTCCTGGAGGCTCACTCCAGTGAGGCTGGCCAAGGCGCAGAGCCCAGCATGCGCCAGGAGGAAATGTTGGTGCTGATACGTCCTTTTTTCCCCACCGGACTGCTGCTTCGATGAGATCTCGCGACGATTTGAGCAAATAGAGAGCCCCCGAATGAGCCTTGGGAAAAAGGTTCTGCACCGAGTCAGCGACGATAGCGCAGGCTTCCTCAACGGTCCCACTAGCGGCCAGCAGAGACCCCATTTCGTTCAGTGAGGTAGTCTGTTTTGTGCGTAACCCCAACTCCTTTACCAGACGGTCCAGTTCTTCCGCATGTTGTCGCTGTGCTTCGCTCGCCTTGGTCTGCTTCGAAATGTCTTCGTAGATCAAGTATGCGCCCGCAACGTCACCGCCCGTCAGCAGCGGGATACCATACAATGCGAGATCAAGAATCTGCCCGTCTTTGCGCCGCCGCCGCACGGTCTTATGCAGCGCGTTTCCGGCGAAGATCTGAGGAATCAGTTGCTCGGGATCCGAGGCCGCATCATCGGTTATCCCCATGCGGCTGATATCAATCGAGGCAAGCTCATTTCGGTCGTACTGGAAGAGTCTCTCGAACGCGGAATTTGCCAGTTCGACCGAGCCTTGCCGGCCAAGAACTATGATCCCTAACGGGCTATTCTGTATTAGCGAGTCCAAATATGTGGTTTGTCTATTCAGCTCCATTGCCATGCGGTATCTCTCGCTTACTTCGGATCCCACGATGAGCCCTATTGCGGAGAGCACCAGCATGAGCAGGGCGACTTTGGTGAACACGATTGCGGTGGGGGGAAACACGTGCATCGCGACTACGATTCCAAAGTTTAGTGCCAGCAAACCGGTGACAACACGTCGAACTCCGTGACGCATCGCAATCCAGATGATTGGAATAAAACAGATATAAAAGTAATCGTAACGCCCGTCGTTGGTTCCGAACATCGCCCAGCAGACGGCTAATATCACCACGGCCTGGCCACAGGTTTCTACTAGCGCACCCAGGGTGAACTTCCTTCCAGCAGAATGCGCCCTCGTTGGGAACTCGGAGGGTGTGAGCGAGAGCCACTTACGAACATGCGGAAATATGTGGATGAGAAGAAACGGTGCGATGCCCACCAACCCGATGGCATCGCCTAGAAACCACCCCAGCGCGGAAGACTTGTATTCACGCCAGGTGATACTGTGATCAGCGATCAGGCATGCTACACCAAAGATGGTTGCTCCGGCGGCCGCGCTCGCGCTCACGAAAACATACCGAACCACATCCCAGCGCCGACGCAGTCCGAGATCGATCTTAAGAGGACCGCGTAACACATATGCCGCCGCGCCATAACAGGCAGCAATTCCCGCGGCACCGATTGTGCTGCTGAAGGAGAGGAATGTCTGATGATAAATAACAAAACCAGTGAGATCATTGGACAAGAAGGCCAGAATTGCATACCACGGACTGACCCCCAACATCAGCGCCATTACCAGACCAATGGCGGGATACCAGGCAACAAATCCAATCTGAGAAAACAGGACAACTTCGGGCCGGTTCAGCAAGAGGTATAGCAGCACGAACGATAGAGAAATGACAGCATGGCGAAAGATCAAGCGTCGCGAATACATGAACAGAACCTCCGTGAGGTCAGTTGAGGCAGCTTGCAACTATTCGCGACGTGGTCCGCTAAATGGCTGTCCTGAGAATCAAGATATCGACAATATCAATTGTGCGGGAAACGGATGAACGCGTGCTGTTCACAAATGCTCACAATGATGATGCGGGCTGAGCTGGAGGATAGCGTAAACGCTACAGATCAACAATGCGGCAACGGTTCCGGGACCTACGTAAGAGATTATGTCTTGCGCTGGGGTGCGGAAGGGTGCCGAGCGGCGAATATAAGCATCACAGGCAGACTAGTGTGGCGCCGGTAAGTGCCGTAAGTTACGAGGTAAAAGCGCAAGGCAGGGCAGAGCAATAGCAGCTGCTACCTTTCAAGACTGCGGCGGAAGGTAAATAAGTGTCTCAGAATTGCTTATCTGGTTGACGCAGCCCGCCGCATTTGCGTTTGTGTTCCCTTGTTTTCCCTCCCGCAAGGGCAGCCCTGCCCTGCTGAAGTTATCTGCTAAGTCCGACTTTGAAACGCCGAGTAAGTGTACCGTCGCCATGTACAACGTCCGGCACAACCAACTAGTCGTGAGGACAGTGAACCCATGACACCTGTTACCGGCAACAAGCGCTGACTAGGGTTGCAACAAGGCCCGGGTCATCCCGGCCCCATTGTTTCTTGAGAGGTACGAAATGTCCCCCAACTTCTTTCGGCCCGCTGCCGCGTCACCATTTCGCTTTCTGCAGGCTCGATCCGCCTTTTTCACTCTCGCAGCAGTCGTCTTGTTCGCGGTCCCGCAGCTTTTGGCCGGCCACCCTGCCGCCAGCGCCAGCATTGTTGCTCCGTCGCGGCAGCGCATCGCGGTTTCCGCCACGCTCCCGGCGGGCACGAGTGGAGTCGCCTACAACGCGGTTCTCTCGGTCAGCGGAGGAGAAGCACCTTATAAATTCCAGGGAAACAATTTGCCCTCCGGCCTGATGCTCAATGGGCAGACCGGCGGAATCTCCGGCACGCCTGAGACAGCAGGCGCCTTCAGTTTTGCCATCTGGGTGACCGATACCCAGGGTGATCGCGGTCTGGGAACGGTCAGTCTGACAATCGCCAGCAAAAGCAGCGTGGTCATCAGCATCTCGCCCGCCAGCATCAGCGTCAATTCTGGTACGAAGGTTCAGTTCTCGGCGACCGTTTCTAATAGTTCGAACACATCGGCGACCTGGACTGCCTCTCAGGGTATTGTTTCTTCGAGCGGCTTGTTTGCCGCACCCACCGTCACCGCGGATACTTCGGTCGTCGTGACCGCAACGAGCGTCGCGGATTCGACCAAGTCGGCAGCCGCCGTGGTTTCGGTGTCGCCATCGTCTTCCGTGAAAGTCTCCCTGGAAGTGCTCTTCCCGCCGACCAACCCCAACACGTCGGACTTCAAAGCTGTGCAACAGTACCTGATGAGCAATCCTGTCGTGTCGGGAGGGAACTTGACGGTGGAATGGGGCATGATCGATCAGGGGCCAACCACAAATCTCCAATATGACTGGAGCTCCATCGACTCCGAGATCGTGCCCTGGGTCGCGGCCGGTAAGAAAGTGAATCTAATTGTGTGGGCAAATAGCGACAACACGGTCGCCACATGCACCGACGGCACCACGAGCACCACCGGCAACTGCGCCATCCCCGCCTATGTTTGGAAATCGCTGGGCTCGGCCAATTACACCTCATGCGTGACTCAATACGGTACGCAGCAGATTCCCAACTACCTGGATCGGGCCAGTTTCCAAATTCCCTACCAATCGTTCATGGCCGCTGTAATTCAGAAATATGGTTCCAATCTCAACATCGGTTATATCCGCTTCGGGCTTGGCCATGGAGGAGAGACTTACCCGGCCACAGGTTGGAACACCGCAACCGCAGCTTGCGGCCAGGCTTTCGCGGCCTGGGGAGTTACGGTGACAACTTGGGAATCTTATTTGGCGAGCATGCTGAATTACGAAGCGTCATTACGCGCCACGAAGCAGCTTATGGTGGGAGTGACGCCGATGGGTGCGCCCAACACGCTGGTCCCAGACTACGTAGCGCCGCTCTCCGTCCCCATGAATATTGGCTTTGGCAGCCAGGGGTTACAACAGAGCGACATCACCAACTATCCCAATTGCACCGCAAACTGGTGCAATCTTTTCGCGCAGTTTACAGGACAGGCTCCGCTTGAGTTGCAGACCTACTTACTTAGTTGTCCCGATAACAGTTGCACGACGGGCTCACTCGTAAATCTCGTGCCGTTCGCGGTCAGCCATCACGCAACCGTCCTGGAAATCTATTATCAGGACTGGCTAGTGGCGTTTGACCCCTTGTATCCGGGCAACAGCCAGTACGGAGCTTCTTATGCCAAGGTGTTGACGAACGCAGCCAGTACCACCATTCAGTAGAAAGTATTGCGTTTGCCAAGGCGCTTCTGCCTTTCAAATTCCCATCCCAAGATGGGATACTTCCGATGAAGGCTGCCGGCACAAATACTTCTAGATCCGCTCCGGACATTGAGAAGGAAAGAACTTTCACACGGCTGTTAACTCTCTTATAACCCATACGCATTCTTAATCAGGTTCCGAAAGCAGACTTAGGTAAGGGACGAGTGAGCAGAATTGAGCATTCTTCCCATGATAAAAGGCAGATTATTTAGGTAATGAAGATAAGGGGCTTCTTCGTCACTCGACCGCCTCCGCGCCCTGTCCTCCTCTGTGGTACAGCAACTGCAGAGGTTTCTAAACTCGATACGGAAGAAAAGCGCTTTAGTCCTTAGGCGAAAACTGGAGAAATCGAATGAGCTATACCGAGGCGAGAAACCACTTTGAGAAAGCGAGAGCCAGTGCGGTGGATAAGGGCGTGATCGAGATGCTGGACGGACTAAAACATTTATCGCACGCAATTGAGGAAGACTTGAGGACGTTGGAACAAAGCATACGCAACATCCGCGACATCCAGAGTCATATGCAAATACCCAACTCATTCACTTAGCCCTCCCTCTCCCCCATTCCATTCGCCCCTTCGTCGTCCGATCTTAGAGAGGTCATAATCCCGGTCTGAGCCGGAGCCCATGCCTTGCGCCCACCATCGAGTGCTCTTGCGGCGTCGAATCTGTAGCCGTACAGGTCTACCAATCCCGATAGAATTCGAGGACCTTTTGGGCTGAACAATTTGGTAATTGCCGGAAACGACGGAGAGTGCGGCGTGCGTGTCGCTGCGCGCGACACATAGCGGCCATTCCTCGTCCGCGACCTTCCGTCTCGAGACTGGACCGCACCGGGAACACAAATGACGGCGATTCGAACCTCGCTTTGCCGAAAGCATCCGGCGAGGAACGTCTCATGCGAGCAGTTCATGTTGCTTGGGCAGGGAAGTAGCCTCTCTCCCCGCGATCCGGTGAATATTCTTCCGGCAACATCGGGATGATCCATGGCGACAAGGCCGTCGATAAGGCCAATCATGATTTCGGCTTGGCCAATCGTTCAGGCCATCAACGGAGTTAGATTCATTAAGCCCCATCGGAGGGCTGTGAATACGGCGGCAAGGGTGTACCTGGCTGTATGGAAATCGATTCCGTTCGATAATAATGAGAGATTGACCTTGAGCTGCCGCGGTAGAAAAAGGAAAATTAGCTGGTGCCAAGACACCGCGCGAACGCGATTATATTGCCGTGATCGCGACGTTCTACCCGAGCGAATACTGTGCTTCTCCGATTCCCTTCAGAGAGCTTCAGTAGTGCGAGGAGGGCGCCTGGACGTTCAATGGTGCGAATCGAAAGGGATGCTAAGTTTCGCGATAGTGCGCGAACGACTGGCGGCATAGACCCATTGCTTTACGGCTGCCGCGGCAGACTCGCCCAGGATCGGATTGCCGCCCAATACCTCGACGGCCTCCACATTTCCCCTGGGCCCGATGGTGAGCTGGAGGCGCACGATCCCTCCAATGTTCAGGCGCTTCAGAGTGTCGGGGTAATCCGGCTCGACTCGCGTGATTAATCTTCTTTGAGCGTCGTTGTTCTCGCGGACGATGGTCAGAGTCTTCACATCTTCCACAGCGGTCTCGGCGCTCACATATCCGATCGCACCCTTCGTTCTAGCCACATAGGCCACCACTTCGGCATCGGAGCCAAGCTGCTTTGGCATGGAGCCTCTACCGGAGAACACCAGAGCGCGATAGTAGCTCTGCAGGTCGTCATCGGTTCCCGCGGCGAGGTATTCATGTAGGAAGGCTTCGTGGACTGGCCCATCCTTCTCGAGTACTGGTTCGACGTAAGTACCGTCCCTGAGCGAGTTGGACTTCTCCAGAAATACGCTTTTGAGCTCATTCGCGGAAATCATGTCCGCCCTGACACCTCCATTGGCGATCACCTTGACGTCGGCCGCAATAACACGAAATGGGGCGAAGATTACAACTACAGCGGCGAGGGAAAGTAGTTTGTGGTTCTTCATCTCGTTCTCCTGTTACCGGCCTCCCTCATTTAGAAATTCAGACTGGTCTTGAGGACCAGCGCATTGGTATTGGGCGCAAGCCCTTTTGGATTAACCTGCGTGTAGAATCCGTTGGGATATGGACCGCTGCCATAGCCATCCATGAAGTGTCCTTCCACTTTCACGTTCCAGAACTTGTTGAGGTCAACCCGCCCCGTAACGACCTTGTCGTAATCGTGATTGGCAGGTAGATTGGTGTCGGTTGCCGGAGGATAAAATGCGGAGAGCGCGCCGGCTACAATGTTCGAGATCGTGTAGTGAGAGTAATATGACCCGATCTGAAACCGTTTGCAGATCCGGTAAGCCCCGGAGACGTACCAGCCGCGTATATCGGCGAAGCTTTCCGAACTCCCGCTGAAGAGCTCCTGGTGGCGCCAGTAACGGCGGTACTCCGAGTCGATCCGAAATCTGCCTACGACGTACTCGCCGTAGAACTGGTTGGTCCAGTCAGCTTTCGAAGACTCGGAGTAAGGCACTAGCCCAGCGTCAAACGGGTTAATCGCTGAGCCCTTGCCGGTGATGTGCTCGTTCAGCCGCGATGCTCCGATCAAAAGACCCTTTAGAGGAGTGTTCCAGCGAAGGTCGCCGCCGTACTGCAGGCCACCATAGCTCTTGATTTGGGCTCCGAAACTGCTTAAGTAATAAGGATAGCCGCTGTAGATGCTGTCGCTGCGGTGTCCGGTATAGGCCGTGTAGGAAAGAAACCCGAGCCGGTGTGAGAGGGAAATTGTTCCGTAGATATCCGCGCCCAAATGAGCAATAGTCGCGTCGCGGAGATCGGTCGGATACACGCTTTGCGGAAGCAAGGCAAAAGTGCGGAGGAAGTCCTCGTCTTCAGTGTCGTTATAGAGACCGAGTGTGGTTTTAACCTTCCCGCCACGAACACCAAACCAGCTCTTGAAGCGGTAATCGGCGACCGCCCAGTCGAGGGCTGGATGGTATTGGCCGAGTTGGCCAAGGTTGCGGTCATAGCCTTGCGCCCCGATCCGGAATTTATCCGTGACCTGAGACGACATATTCAGCCCGAAGTCGGTAAAGGCGGCGCTGCCTTGGCTCGTATTCATGGTCAGCCAGTTGTTGTCGTTGGAGTAGATGAATCCCTGAGATACGAAGCCGTGGATCTGGACGGTGCGGTCCAGAAGTTTGAACTCTTGTGCCTTCAGGGTGATTAGGCCCGCCTGAAAACACAAATACACAGAGACCAGTCTAAATATTCGCTTGTGCACACGGCCTCCCAGGCGGTTGATCGGGAAATTGTAGCGAGAGCTGCTTTCTTATCGAGCGTCGTTGAATCAAAGATCTCATAGCAATCGACCAAGACTGTGTCTCGCGGCTCAATCCGTGAACCGATGGCTCAAAACATAGCTTTGCCGTTATCCTCTGCATGCACGTTAAGCTCCATAATGCTCGGGAGCTTGGGCTGTTGATCTTTCAACGCGGTTGAAGATGATGATTGAGTCAGGGACAGTCTCGTAATTGGACGATTGTCCAGCTATCCGTCGCCCCAACGAACATTCACGTTTTGACCGCTTGTCAGTGAGCGTTATGGCGAGTGGGTGTTGAAAGAGGGGCGTAGAGAAGACCTTCGATGCAAGAGCGCTGCGGTAATGGGAGTTTTTGTGGTCGAGGTTACTAAGTCGTCGCCAATGTTGGTTTATGCCTGTGGCGGAGGAAACGGACAGTCGCTTGATGTTCTGGGCTGCCGCCAGGAAAGACTGTTCACGAACAAACCGTAATCTCCGCAGACGCAGGCGATGCAATCCGATCTGATTCTTGAGTTCCGCGAACAGCGCTTCCCACTTTGTTCTTCGTCGCCGAATATGAGCGAACTCGGGCGTGTTCACCAACCCCCTTGCGCGTTGCCGGCTGGTTCGTCCTGGTAGATGATGAGGCTCCGGAAGGCAGCACTGGTGCATTGCGGTCTTTGCGAGCACGGGCCACAGCGTGTGCGTGTCCCGATGTAGTTGTAGGCACGGTTCCGATGAACCCGACCACCATAGTTGAGCGGCTGGCCTGCGGGACAGATATGGCGGTTGTTTTCTGGCTCGTGAGTGAACGCTCCGGACCGTCGAACGGGCTCCTCTTTCTATGGATACTGTCACGGGTTCGCATGTGGGGAGCGATGCTTCGATCGGCTAACCATTGCCGGAACTCCCCGTTCCCGTACGTGGTGTCGGCCGCCACCGATTCCGGGTCGCGTCCTTGCCACGCGTGAATCCTCTCTTCACCGACGCGGTCGGTCTTACCGCATCGATGTGGCGAGCGGAAAGATCGAGAATCTCACAGCTCATCAGGGCACGATTCGCTTTTCTTGAGTGTAAATGCCTGGGTTTCAACAGCATTATCTCTGCGCCTTCGCGCTGGTCAAAAAAGATTGCTTCCTACACTTCTACAGGCGACTTGTGTCTATCCCCAATTAGGGGCATTGACCTCTGGTGCGGCCGCGAAGGTTGTTTGTTGGCGTAGCATCAACCTAGTGATACCACCCTCGACACTCTCGAAAGATGACGCAGGAACGCCGCTGTTGGCAGTTCATAGGCATGCCGCCACCAGTCAACGTCAATACCTGACTGACCATATTCATTTCGTCCACCATCAACGGAAACAGATTCTTCTGCTAGACCTGTCAGATTGTTCGGCCGCCGAGATCAAAAAGATTTTTCAAGCGGTTCCCGAATTTGTGACTGTTCGTCCTCGGGCGTCAGTTCTCATTCTTGCCGATTTCACGGGAGCGTCCTTTGACCCCGAAGCCATTCGGGTCATGCAAGAAGCCGCCGTCTTTGACAAGCCCTATGTCAGGAAATGTGCGTGGACGGGAGCAGAGCCGGTGTTTGCTGAGAGTGTCGGTAGCTTCTCTCGCCGCGAATTTCCCATTTTTGAGACCCGCAAGGAAGCTTTGGCGTGGCTAGCAGAGGATTGAATACCTCAGGGGAATGTTTTCATCGTTGGACCAGCCTTCTCATCCCATCTGATTTTCGGCTGTCTCAAGAAGCTCGGCCCGCAGGGGTATCCACCTTGGGTCTCAAAGTCTGAGCATGTGTCCATTTTCTGATTGACCGGGTTTGACCCTTGCTTAATTTCTCTGCCACGTGATCGAAGGGGTTCGATACTCGCCTATCAGTGCAAGGCCGCGTGCACCAAGGCTAGAAGAAGTCTTGGAAAAGGGCTTCGAGAGAAGTACTGCATCGGTGGCTACGGATAGCCGCTTCGCAAGCTCGTCGCCACCATATCCCGAGGCAAATATGACTTTCAGTTGAGGTATGGAAGTCTTCAGGCGTATTGACAACGCTACCCCACCCATATTCGGCATGCACTTCACCGCTAAAGGTCTGAACCGTGGGTATTTCCTCGACAACTCTCGCCCTCGTCCTCAACACTTCGCGCAATCGGAAAGCATATTGGATTTCAAACGAATGGAGATATTGCGTGCAGATATGGCAACCTCTTTAGGGTGGGGTTGTTAAGGGAAGAAGGCTTAGATGGGCTGACTTAGTTCAGGGAACCTCAGAGTAAGAAGAGATATCTTGCTCACTTATGGTGCTAGGCTTCTGTGCAGCCATTGTCAAAAGAGCAGTCGCCAGCCACTGAGTGACGAAGGCCTTAGACGGCTGATTCTGGCGCTGGGCGAGAGGCGCCCGCCCTTTGGTTGCGCTGCGGCAAACGACTTCGAAAGGCGAGCTAACCACCAAAACTGCACACAGCCCCGGATTGGACATGCGTGCGAGTTCAGCGTAGGCTTGAAGGTGAGTGAGCAGTTCCTTTCCTCTTTCAGGTCCCCTGAGCTAAGTCAGTCCATCTGAAGTAACTTCCTCTTAGTCGGCAACCCCCAGGAGGTTTTGTAAATGATTGATAGCCAGGTTCAAAAACAACCGAAGGCAAAGACTGTCGCTGCCCCGAACAACCCTACCAGCAAAGTAGCGGCCATGCCGGCTACTGTCACCGCACACAACGGGATACGGGAACTCGCTTATGAGTTGTTTGAAAGCCGGGGCCGCGCATTCGGCTACGAGCAACAAGACTGGCTCCGCGCCGAACAGGAGATCCTCCAGCGCTAGCAGTAGAGCGGCTAAATCCGCGGCCTACAAGTCTTGATGGAGCCGCAGGAATAACCGTAGATGGCTTAATCTGCAAAGATCTGGAAGGGGCTTTTTGAGGCTAACTGCAGCCAATATTTTGAGGCCCGTTCCGCCGCGTATTACCAGGTCAGCGCACGGGAAGAATGGGAAGGAAGAAGACAATGGCGATTGACCTAATCGCGGTTTCGGGCCCTGTCTCTCGGAATGACCATCCATGATCGCGAAGACATCGATTCGCGTCCAACGCACGTCAACGGTCCTTCGACCTGACCAGTCCCGGGTTCTTCTGCGTCCTTTCACCCACGAGGATCCCGAGCGATCTCGCAGGATTATCGCCAGGATCATGTCGCTCCCGGAGGACCAAGTCGGGCCACTCCTGGACCAAGTATCCGCTGAATTCTCCCCGCGGCACCAGCAAATCCGCAAATCCTTTCTGGAGCGGTTCGAACAACTCCGCGAGTTCCTACCGACCGATAAGAAAAGTTCCGAACAGAGACAGCTGCTGATAGGCTCCTATTTTGTTTGCGAATACTCCTTAGAATCTGCTGCGCTTTTCAACCCGTCCATCGTGCCCCACCCTGACCAGTCTGACCTGCCCTCCGGCGCTTTGCGTTTTATCCTCAGCTTACGAGCCACGGGGGAGGGTCATATTTCTTCCATCACTTTTCGAACGGGTGTCATCCACGACGACCATCGGATCGAAGTCCTGCCCCCAACAGGCTTCCTGACCGAGCCGCGTCAAATTCCGAACCCCAGTTACGACAAGGCGCTCTTTGAGCGAAAACTCTTTGAGCTGGGATTGACCAACGAATTTACACGCCGGGCGATGGACAAGTTTGGAGAGTCGTTTGGACTGGAGGAATTGCGAGTCAGTCTCGAAGAGGAAGTGAATCAGTCACGCGTGTCGGACCGGAACGCGATCCGAGGGATGTTGGCTTTGGCCCGATCCAACTATGAGGTTCAGTTTCAGCCGCAGCAGCAGTTGTCTGAACGGGTTCTTTTCCCAGCCACGCCGTCGCAACGCAACGGTATTGAAGACGCTCGATTCGTCTGCTTCCAGAAAGATGACGGCTCCCACGTCTACTACGCCACCTTCACGGCATTCGATGGCAAGATCATTTTGCCTGAACTGGTAGAGACTTCCGACTTCCTTCGCTTTCGGTTTGTCACGCTGAATGGTCCGGCCGTCGAAAACAAAGGCATGGCCATTTTCCCACGGAGAATCAATGGCCTCTATGCCATGCTTTCCCGCCAAGACAATGAAAGCATCTACATCATGTTTTCTGACGATGTGCACTTCTGGCACAAACGCGAAGTGCTGCTTAAGCCGACGTTTCCCTGGGAATTGGTCCAGATTGGGAACTGCGGGTCCCCCATTGAAACCGAAGCAGGCTGGCTAGTCCTCAGCCATGGTGTCGGGCCCTTGCGAACCTATTGCATCGGCGCGTTCCTCCTTGATCGCAACGACCCCGGCAAAGTGATCGGCCGCCTTCATGAACCTTTGCTTGTGCCGAATCAAAGCGAGCGTCAGGGGTACGTTCCGAATGTCGTTTATACCTGCGGTGCTCTGGTGCACGACGGCGAACTGATTATTCCCTACGCGATGGCCGATCACGCCACCGGTTTTGCTACCGTTCCCCTCGATGAAGTGCTGGCCGCCATGGATTAGGAAGTACCGTCGAACAACATGAGAAATCCCAACAAAAGAGTGGCGATCCTATCGCCGATAGCCTGGCGAACTCCTCCTCGGGAATATGGCGCTTGGGAAACGGTGGCTAGCAACGTCACTGAAGGACTCATCGCCCGTGGCTGGGACGTGACATTGTTCGCTAGCGGGGATTCTGTCACTCGCGGCCACTTGCATGCCGTACTGGACAGGGGGTATGAAGAGGATTCCACTATTGATTCCAAAGTAGCCGAATACCTTCACATCTCTGAAGCCTTCGAGCACTCTGCTGAGTTTGATCTCATCCATAGCCACTACGACTTCATGCCTTTGAGCTACACGCGGTTGATCAAAACGCCGGTCCTCACTACGATCCACGGATTCTCGTCGGCCAAAATCATGCCGATTTATCAGAAGTATCGTGATGGATATTTCGTTTCCGTCAGCGACTCCGACCGAGCGACAGGGCTCAATTACCTAGCGACCGTCTACAACGGCATTGATCTCTCGTTGTATCCGCTTCAGGAATCTCGCGGCGATGACCTGGTTTTTCTTGGCCGAATCCACCCGGATAAAGGTGTTCATCTGGCCATCGAGGTTGCACGTCTGAGCGGAATGCGTTTAATCATCGCGGGTATTATCCAGGACAAAACCTATTTCCGGGAACAGGTCCAACCCCATCTCGGCGATCGGAACATCGTTTATGTAGGACCGGTGGGCGTGACAGGGAAGAACGACCTGTTTGCTCGAGCCCGAGCGTTGTTGCACCTGAACACAATCCCGGAACGATTCGGGCTTGTGCTGGTCGAAGCCAACGCCGCGGGCGTTCCCGTGATCGCCATGGACCTCGGCTCATGCCGTGAGGTGATCAAAGAAGGGCAGACCGGTTTTCTGGTTGACAACGTCAATGAAGCAGTTCGGGCCGTTGGACGAGTTTCTGAAATCGACCGATCTGCTTGCCGAAGACGAGTCCTAAAACACTTCTCGATCGAAACCATGGTGGAGGGATACGAGCGAGTTTACGCGAAGATTTTTGATCTGGAGGCGAAGAAACGATTATGAAGACTGATATTGTCAGGCGGTACGGCCACAACCCGATCCTTACAAAGGCCGAGATCCCATATCCCGTGGAGACTGTTCACAACGCGGCGGTCGTGAAGCACGGGAACGAATACATGATGCTTTTCCGCTCCCATCTCCGCACTGGACGTTCCATCATCGGCTTGGCACGCAGTGCAGACGGGTTCCGCTTTATCGCAGACCCACAGCCTTTTCTTACTCCCGACCAGCACGGCCCTTTCGCTGCTTATGAAGAGTTCGGCGTGGAGGACCCGCGCGTTACCCTGATGGATGGCGAGTACCTCATCACCTACAGCGCCTACTCGCGAAATGGAGTGCGGATCGCCCTAGCCAAGACGAAGGACTTCAATCAAGTGGACAGAGTTTCCTTGATTACGGAGGCGGATTATCGGAATGTAGTGATCTTTCCCGAGAAGTTTGATGGGCTATATGCCCGGCTTGACCGTCCTCATTCTGAAATCGCTCCTTGGTCAATCTGGATTTCCTATTCTCCGGATCTCTGCTATTGGGGCCAATCACAGCTCATCATGAGGCCTGTGCAATATCACTGGGATGAAATGAAGATCGGTCCTGGCGCTCCTCCGATCAAAACGGACCAAGGATGGCTGTCTATCTATCACGGAGTCTTCCGGACTATGGATGGATCGGTCTATCGTTTGGGGGTTGCTCTCCACGATCTCAGGGACCCGGCAAAGATCCTTGGTGTAGGTGACCCGTGGATCTTACAACCGGAAGATCCTTGGGAGGTCACGGGCTATGTGCACAACGTCGTCTTCACCTGCGGGGCTGTTGCGGAGCCAGATGGAACCGTAAAAATCTACTGGGGGGGCGCAGACACGGTCATGTGCGTAGGCGAAGCGAATATCTCCGATCTGATCGCGCTGTGCCTTGTTCAGGGCAGACCGGCCAAATGAGTACGGCGTCGGACTCTTGGCACTGCGTACCGGGTGCTGCGGTAGCGAACTGCATAACTATTCGCGGTTCGTTCGTCGGTACCGCCAGGATATGGCCGAAGCCCTCGCTTTCGCAGTCGCAGGGAAAGTCAAAGCCGATATCGAATTGCAGCCGCTATCTTCGATCAACCAAGTCTTCGACCGGCTCGAACACGGTGATGTGCCGTCACGCGTGGTCCTCGACTTCGCGCCTGCTAAAACAAAGTACCAGCGCTCAGATGTAGATCAGCACCTCGCAACCGCGGGTGCACGTTCCAATAGAGATATGTAATTGCTTCAAGACCGACGGCAAGTTGCCGAGGAGACTAGAAATGTTCACAGAAAGTTCTGTTGTCGCTGTATATCAAACCCACACGGAAGCGGATCGAGCGGTGAAGGACCTTCAGCGTGACGGAGTCGACATGCGCAAGTTATCTCTATCGTCGGCAAAGGCTACCACACAGATGAGCAGTTCGTAGGCTATTACAACACCGGCGACCACATGAAGTATTGGGGGAAGACTGGCGCATTCTGGGGCGGCTTTTGGGGGCTCGAAACTGTACGCATCTCAGTGCGACAGCGAGCACGCTGGAACCCGATCGCGGAAGTCCATTTGATGAGGAAGGCCGATGATTAATGAGACGTTAGAAGTTCCCCGAACAACTCCGAGAAGACGTGGGTCGAGCGACAGTAGAGGAACCGTCACTAGTGGTACATTCTCCTCGCTGGTTTTAGAAGCGGCGGGACCAATTGTCGTTGAGTTCATGTCTTACGGCTGCGCACACTGCCGGGCCCTTGAGCCTGTCCTTGAAAAAGTGGCAGAGACGGTGAAGTCCAACGAGAAGATCTTCAGAGTTAACACTGCGGTCGAGGAGGAACTCTCCGACAGCTACGACATCCAAGGCACGCCAACTTTGATCATGTTTCTGAATGGGAAAGAAATGGGACGAGTCGAGGGCCCACACCCGACAGTATCGAGTGTTCTAACAGCGGTAACGTAGCCATTCGAGTCGTGAAATGAGCCGATTGCCAACAAATGCAAACTAAGCCAATCCTGCTATTCAATGACGAGTGCGCGTCTGCCGTCGCATTGGGCATTGGGTGCAGAAATCGTCACAGAGCAAATCGGGCGAGAAGAGCCTCATCGTGCAACCGATTGGCGACGACCCGGACGCGCTACTGGCGCTCCATCCGGACCTCGATATCTGGGATGCCTACGATACGATCCATCTCCTCATGCCCGATGGCTCGATGAAGCTCGGCGGCGAAGCCGTTGCCGAGGTGCTGCGGAGTTTGCCCAACACCAAATGGTTTGCCGGGAGTTTTGCCGTCAGCATATTTGGATTCCAACCATTTCAGATGATACTCAACATGAGCTACGCCATACTGGCTGACGTGCGCCCCCTTTTCGGATGTGAGAGTTGTGGAACGCCAAGCTGGCTGCGACCAATTGGATGGATTACCAAGTGGGCGAAGGGCATTTTCGGCGAGAAGAGCCACCCCAGCCCGACCCCGCATTTCACGTCCCTCGCGGCTAGAGGGGCTCGGTCGCTACCGGTCTCGGGAAAACGTCCCCCGCAAGCGCGTCACATCTGAAATTAAGACAACACCAGCCTGTTCAAGGCACGATCACTGCTGAGCCATCTCCAGTTTTCCTCTTTCACGGAAAGAAGGGCCTGATTTGCGTCTTCCTGTGGGCGAATATTGAGATCATGGGCGATCTTTAGAAAATTGCACGCATCCTCTCGCGTCATGTTGGCCACACTGCGAATCTGCCGCTCGCCCCAAAGCAGTTTGTCGTAGTCGAAGGCACGCATACCGTCAAGATGAATGGCATTTATTGCGACTACTCCCCCTTGCGCAAACTTGCGAGGGCGCCCACCACGACCTTTCCGCTGGGAGCAAACGTAACCGCTCGGTCAAGCGTCAGCGGTGAAGCAGGTCCCATCTGTTCCGAAAATGTCTTCCAATCGGCAGATGGGGTGATCTTTTCCCGGATGCAATACGGTTGTTGACCGGCCAAAGCAGTGATCGAATACACACTCGCCAACGTCCACAAATGGCCGACGTAGCAATCCAGATAGGTAAGCGGCTGGATTGGTGCCATTGGAACAAGACCTCGGCTAAAGTAAGCAGGAATACGAGGATGTACTAAAAACGGCATGAATGCCACCGGCAGATGGACATTATCCGCAAGCCGATCAAGAGTTGGGTGAACGAACGCGGCGATGGCCAGTTCACTCCCAACCATCAATCCAGCGACAATCAATCCAGCGACAATGATCGCATCGACATTCAGGTATTCCATCATAAGTTCCTCACTAAGCTACACCCAGGCATAAGTCAGGCGGCCTTCCTTCTCAGAAGAAACGCGGCAACGATCATCATGTAAAGCGCTGTTCCCCAGTGAATGTAGATGGGTGGCGCAAAGCCAAGATGGCTCAGAATGACCAGCCCATCGCCGAACGGGATAAATTGCAATGGCGAAGAGTATTGCCGTGGTGCGCCAGTCTTCCCTCCACAGGAACGACAGGACTACGAAACCGGAAAAGATGTCGCGAATTCCCTTGGCCAACATAAAAGGAAAGGCGGCGGAGTCGTGGATCGGAATGCCGTAGGCAGGTGAGGCCCCAACCGGGTTGAGTATGAAGTTGATGCCGATTCCGATGATAGCTACCGGTATCACCAGAGTGCACCAGAAGAGCAGTGAATTCCTTCTCAAAGTCGAACTATCTAAGCTTGTTGTCGTGTTCATTTGTTTTTTCTTTCTCCCCGTCACTTGAGCGGAGAACTTGTTGAAGGTATGAGAATCGTTGATTCAACGCCAACGATGTCGGGAACATTAAAGTTTCTGATGTAGTCAGCGAATTCTGTGCTTTGCATGTACCGTCGAGCGACCTCGCCGAGATCTTCGCCCGCCGTATAAGAGGCCAGCACGAAGAGCCGGGCTCGACATCCTCCTTGGCGGTCCAGAAGCCGTGGGCCTCAATTCCGAACAGCGGTATTGACAGGGTAGAATTTGTGACAATTCCACGGAGAGTGAAAAACAATGTGCCGGTACCATCACATCGGAATTCCCACTACTGAAGCGAGGCCTGGCGAGACCCATTTGAAACACCTGAAACTTTTCGTCGTCAGCCACGAGAAAAGCGAATTGGAGTGGATGCGTTTCGAAGCGGACGCAGCGGTCCCTGATCTCGTCCGGCAAGTTCCGCACGTCGCGTTTGAAGTGGCTGATCTCGCCTCCGAGCTTGCTGGCCGGGATATCTTGATTCCTCCCAACAGCCCATCCGACGGCGTCCGCGTCGCGTTCATAGTCGAAAACGGCGCGCCCATCGAACTGCTCGAATTCACCGACCCCGACCATCCTGGCCGCCAGCGGAGCAAGATGCTGATATAAACACACCGAACATCCAAAGCACCTCCAAGAGCCAAGGCGAGCACTTGACACCTTTCAAGAGTGGCCAGCTAACGAGTTGAGTTCCATCAAACAAACCTTTCCCAATCCCCGCCTTCCAAGTCAACCTCACTCCCGTTCGTCGGCAACTCTTCCGTAAGAAATAGCACGGGCAGCAGTTTCCGTCATCCACCGGAAAATTATTCTTTCCTGCGATTAATCATGTATTCAAGGGATCACAGGTAGCGGGTTCAGCGACAACGTGTTCTTGTAAGCCTTGCTGAACCGCACGCGGAGGAACCAATAGATCAGTAGGGGCAGCGGCAGAAGTGCTGGTATGGTCAGGAATATAGAGCCGCGCAGGAAGACCGGGAAAACTTGCTGCTGACCCAGGAAGAAAGAGCCGGTCGCAATGAAGAGTGCGTAGCACATGCGCCATAGGTGCCGAGTGATGCGCTGCCGGCCTGAAATTCCGCCGCGCGTGAGCATTCGAATGTCTCCTGCAGTGGCGAGCAGTAGGATGGCGCCGAAGAAGAAGCTCATGCCGGCTGGGGCAGTAGTTTTGTCGATGCCGCCGGGGTTGTGGAGGGTGTAAACGCCCAAGGCGATAGCCGCAATTGCACCGCACAGACCGATGAAAAGTGCACTCCAGTCGATAGGACCAGTACGTTCTCCGCGGCGTCCGGCAAGCCAGGCCGTGC
>Ga0209010_1000174_pt1 | contig 24509 bp, 18 predicted proteins | sample BlaSpr_A8_OM1_O3_FD_187985 | JGI IMG/M metagenome (GOLD analysis project Ga0209010, IMG submission 187985) | Forest soil microbial communities from Thunder Bay, Ontario, Canada - Black Spruce, Ontario site 2_A8_OM1_O3 (SPAdes) (version 2) | ecosystem: Environmental > Terrestrial > Soil > Boreal...
CTTCCCCCGCCGCTCAATCTCCGCCCGCGCCGGTATCTCCTCCCAATCAACCTGCACGCCCGCCGCCCCCAAAATCTCCTGCACCGCGCGCGACACCTCCGGCCCAATTCCATCACCCGGTATCAAAGTAATCGTATGTCTCATGGTCGCTTCTCATTTTATGGGAAAGCCCGCAGCTTGTACACGATACCGGTGGCTTGTCGAAACCCAGCGTTTCCAACTAACCAACTTCAAATCTCTCGCAACCGTTCACGTCCCCCGGGAATCTGATACAATGTACTGGTAATCTTGGTCCGGGTAAGACCCAGGCATTTTTGGAGGAATCGAGAATGGTCCAGTTAACACCAGTAGCCATTACCAAAGTGAAGGAAATCCTGACGCAGCAGAATCCCTCTCCTACCGGCCTGCGCGTTGCCGTCGTGGGCGGCGGTTGCTCGGGTTTCAGCTATCACATGGCTTTCGAAAACCAGGTCAATCAGAACAGCGACAACGTCTATGAATTCGACGGCCTCAAGGTTCTCGTCGACCAGATGAGCGAGATGTATCTTGACGGTGTCCAGATTGACTACATCGAGACAGTCGAAGGTTCGGGCTTCAAATTCAATAACCCGAACGTCAAGAGTACGTGCGGCTGCGGCAGCTCTTTCAGCGTTTAATTGCGAAAGCTGCGCCTGCAACAGCGCTCCGCCGAAGCTGGGCTTTACCATGTGCGGATACGCATAGCTCCCGAAGGATAATTCCTTCGGGAGTTTTTTTTGCCCGTGAGCCGCTGACTCCAGGTTTTGAACTTGCAGCGGCCGCCTACCTTTTAGGCGGGCGTCTTTGACATCGTCGTGGAAATGCCTTTTGCCTTTGGCGACGCGCCCTGATTTCACAAACCGTTCACCCGGTCGGGCGCTTTTCGAGGACTAACAACACGATGCGTATCGGGCACTCTAGCCACCTCTCATGAAAATCGCTCTCGCCCAGTTCAACCCCACCGTAGGCGACTTCGAAGGCAATTCCAAACGCATCCTCGAACTCGCTGCCGAAGCCAAATCGCGCGGCGCCGAAATCGCCGTCTTCTCCGAACTCTGCATCTGCGGCTACCCTCCGCAAGACTTGATCGAACGTCCCGCCTTCGTCGAACGCAATCAGCAAGAACTCGTGCGCCTCGCCAAATCCATTCCGCTCCCGTCGCTGGTCGGCTTCGTAGGCGATGCCATGGACAAGACCGGCAAGCCCGTCGCCAATTCCGCCGCGCTGATCGCCAACGGCAAAATCCTCTTCGAACAGCGTAAAATGCTTCTCCCCACCTACGATGTCTTCGACGAATCGCGCTACTTCCAGCCGGCCAGCAGCCAGCTGATTTTCGCCTTCCGCTCCGAACAACTCGGCATCACCATTTGCGAAGATTGTTGGAACGACGAACGCTTCTGGCCCTACCGCCTCTACGATCGCGATCCGGTAGCAGAAATTGTCGGGAAGGGAAGTAGCCTGCTCCTGAATTTGTCCTCTTCACCCTACACAATTGACAAGCGCTCGCTCCGTCACGACATGCTGCAAACCATCGCCCGCGAACATCGCGTCCCGGTCGTCTACGTCAATCAAGTCGGCGGCAACGACAGCCTCATCTTCGACGGCTCCAGCGTAGCCTTCATGCCTGACGGACGCGTCGCCGCTCGCGCAAAATCCTTCGAACAAGACGTGGTCCTGTTCGACAGCGTCACAGGCGAAGGCGATATCCGCCCGCTGATCGAAGACGAACACGAAGCCGCGTTCGGCGCCCTGGTTATCGGCACGCGCGATTACGTGCGCAAATGCGGCTTCCGCAAAGTCGTCATCGGGCTCAGCGGCGGTATTGACTCGGCCCTGGTAGCCGCCATCGCCGTAGAAGCCCTCGGCGCTCAGAACGTAACCGGTGTCGCCATGCCCGGCCCCTATTCCTCCGAGGGCAGCTGCCGCGACGCGCGTAAGTTAGCCGAAAATCTGGGCATCGAATTTCTCACCCTGCCCATCACCGAAGCCTTCGCCACCTACCGCCACACTCTGGCCGGCACCTTTGCCGGACTGCCTGAAGACGTCACCGAAGAAAATATCCAAGCCCGCATCCGCGGCAATTTTCTCATGGCACTGTCCAATAAATTCGGCTCCCTAGTCCTCAGCACCGGAAACAAATCCGAAATGGCGGTAGGCTACTGCACTCTCTACGGCGACATGGCCGGCGGCCTGGCTGTAATTTCCGACGTCCCCAAAACCGTAGTCTATGAGCTATCCAAATTCGTGAACCGCAAAAGGGAACTGATCCCCCAGGAAACCTTCCTCAAGCCCCCATCCGCCGAGCTCCGCCCCAACCAAAAAGATCAGGACACCCTGCCTGACTACGCCATCCTCGACCGTATCTTAAAAGCCTACGTCGAAGACGTGCGCAGCCCCGAAGAAATCGCCGATCACTACAATCTCCCACTGGAACTGGTCCGCTCCGTGGCTCTCCGCGTCGATCAAAACGAATACAAACGCAAACAAGCCCCCCCAGGCCTGAAGGTCACCAGCAAGGCCTTCAGCGTAGGCCGCCGCTTCCCCCTGGCCCAAAAATTCTCGGTCTGATTTCACTTCGCCGCCCGCCCACAAAGAATTACAATCCCAACGCTTTTGCTGTCCTAATAGCTGTCACTATGCGCAAACATGCATACGCCGCCGCGCAACGATACGGGGAGCCGAAAAGATGAATCGCTGGTCCATACTACTGACAGTCCTGATAGGATTCACCGCACCAATCATTACAGCTGCACAGTCCGCAACCACCGCGACATCGGTTAATATCCCGCCCGCCGAAGAGGCACAAATCCTGAAAACTACCGAAGCCTTCGTCCGCGAACTCTTCGCCTGGGGCCCCGAATTCAAAGTCAAAACGGGCCCGCTAGCCCCCTCGCCCTCAAATTCCTTCTACACAGTCCCGATCGAAGTCACCGCCAACGGACAAACCGATAAAGGCACCGTCTTCGTCAGCAAAGACGGCAGGACCTTCTTTCGGGGCGATATGTTTGACATGGCCGCCAACCCCTTCGCCGACAATCTCTCCAAGCTTCACACGGAAGGGAATCCGTCCGTAGGGCCAGCCAACGCCCGCGTCACCGTTGTAATCTTCAGCGATTTCCAGTGCCCGCACTGTCGCCTGCTCGCCGGCATCCTCGCCACGCTAATCCCGCAATATCCTCAGGTCCGCTTCGTATATAAGGACTTCCCGCTCACCACGATTCACCCCTGGGCCGAAAGCGCCGCCATCGGAGCCCGCTGCGCCTTCATGCAATCCCCGAAAGCCTACGCGCCGGTGCAGGAACAGATCTTCGCCGAGCAGGACCTGCTTTCAACCGAAAATATATGGGAGAAGCTGGTGTCCTATGCCGCCCAAGCCAGCCTCGACCCCGACGCCTTCAAAGCATGCATGTCCTCTCCTGAAGCCAAAGCGGCGGTGGACGCCAGCCACCAAGAAGGCGATTCCGTCAGCGTCGTGCAGACTCCTACCATCTTCGTAAACGGCCACCCGATAACAGGCGGCGACAAAGCCACCCTAGAGCAATACATAAAATACGAACTCTCCGTCCCACCACCCGCGAGCCACCAGTAGTCGCGATTGTTCGAGTCCCCGGTCGTCATCTGGAAAGAGCAGCACGTTATCACCGGCCCAAGCCGGAACTACCCGGCCGTCCAGGAGGAGCTGCTTCCGAACAAACGTCGAAAACCCCAACAATTGCACACATTTCAACGGGACTAAAGCAACATAATACCCATTCCCGGAAGTCAGCGAGCCGTTGCAGGGCTCGTAGATCGCGGGTTGAGGCTGCGGGTCGCGGGATGGAATCGGTGCTTGGAACTTGGTCGCAGCCCTCCGCGCGGGCTGGATTTATTGCGATTTGATGGGGCGTTCCTGCTCTGTTCGCGGTGATGCCGGGGCTTGCGTGGGGGCTGAGCATTCCATTCCATAAACCCTTCGCCACTGCCCTTTATTTGTACTTACGTCCAGTTGTTCGCCTGCCGCGCGGGCGCGCATCATGTGTGGAGGCCTTCATCCCGCGTGGGCAGCGCTGTACACGCACCTTGCTACCGGCTCGAAACACCTGGAGAGAACAAATGCGATGCGCTTCTTTGGGGCTGGCGCTAGCGCTCATATTCGTGAACGTTAGTTGCACCGGAACGACGAAGTCGTCGCCCGGTTCGACGCCGCCTTCGCAAATCACCGTGAGTGTGACGCCAACGGCGGCGAACGTTCGCGCGGGAGCCGGGCAACCCTTCACGGCAAGCGTCACGGGGACTTCGAACCAGAGCGTGACTTGGTCGGTAAACGGAGTCGCGGGAGGAAATGCGACCGTCGGGCTGATAAGCGACACAGGTGTCTACGCTGCTCCGGCGGTGCCGACGAATCCCAACACGATAACGATTAACGCCGCGTCGATCGCAGACTCAAGCGCGAGCGGCACAAGCGACGTGACGCTGTGGAACGCGACGCCGGTGCTGAGCAACGTGAGCCCTGCAAGTTTTACCGCTGGCGCATACACGCTCACCTTGACCGGGAGCCAATTCGTGAAGGGCGCGCAGGTTCTGTTTGGCGGCGCGGCGGTGACGACAAACTATGTTTCGACGTCGAAGCTCACGGCGACGGGTTCAGCGCCTACGGCCGGAATATTCGCGCTCAGCGTGTCGAATCCCAATCCAGGTAGCAGCGCGTCCGCTGCCGTGAACGTGACGGTGACCTCGCAATCTGGGGGCAATCCACCGCCGCCGAGCGCGTGCAGCGTCATGAGTGCTGGCCAGGGCGGGAGCTTGAACGGCTTCCTTCCCTTCCCAACGGACAATCTGTGGAATCAGAATATCGCGGGCGCGCCAGTCGATCCGAATTCCGCCGCGATCATCAATTACATCGGGGCGAGCGATCCCGTGCATCCGGATTTTGGCTCGGGCGAGTACAACGGCTCGAGCATTGGAATACCGTACACCGTGGTGGACTCACAGCAGGCGCCGGTGGTCATTAATTTTACGGCTTACGGCGACGAGAGCGATCCTGGGCCGATGCCTGTGCCGGCTACTGCACCGATCGAGGGATACCCTAATCCTGGCACCGGCGATCGGCATGTGTTGGTGCTCGACAACAGCAATTGCTGGCTGTACGAGCTGTACAGTTCGTATCCGCAGACTGACGGCAGCTGGAACGCCGCATCGGCGGCAGTGTGGGATTTGCTTGCCGACGGGCAGCGGCCGCTGACGTGGACGTCCGCCGATGCGGCAGGGCTGTCCATATTTGCTGGACTGGCGCGTTATGACGAAGTGGCGAGCGGCGCGATCAAACATGCGCTCCGGTTTACGTTGCAAAACAGTCGTGCTGCTTTTGTGCCGCCGGCATCGCACTGGGCCGCCACTACGTCGAACGCGAACGCCGCGCCGATGGGCATGCGTATGCGGCTGAAGGCCAGCTTCAATATTTCTGGGTTTTCCGCGACGAACCAAGTGATTCTAACCGCGCTGCAACAGTACGGCATGATCATGGCGGACAACGGCTCGAACATGTACATCAGCGGCGCCCCGGACGATCGCTGGGACAACGATGACTTGCACAATCTGGATCAGGTTACCGCGGCGGATTTCGAAGTGGTGCAGATGAATCCGATCTACACGCAATCCAATTTGCCGACCGGCTCGGTACCGGCGATCGCGAGCTTCACTGCCAGCCCCTCGACCGTTTCCGCCGGCACGAACGTGACGCTGTCATGGAGCGTCGCGGGGGCTTCCTACTTCGACGTCACGCCGCAAGTTGGAGCTGTGCGCGGCAACAGCGTGGTTGTGACGCCGTCGCAGACGACTACCTATACGTTGAATGCGACGAACGAGTTTGGGCGCAGCGCTTCCACTGTCACCGTGACCGTCCAGTGAATTCAAATTCACCCAGCCGGCGGGCGGCTCGGCGGAGTCTCAATTCCCTTCTCGTCGCACAATTTTTCCAGATTGCAAACGCGCGGTAAATGGCTGGTGGCCGAGTCCTCGACGAATGTACGCGTGACGTCGAGGTTGCGCATGCGCCCGCAGAGCCAAGGCAAGAACAGTCCGAACTGCACCACAGAAGCGAGAGCCACCGTCCGGCAGTAGGGATCGATTAGTCGGCGCATGAATGTAGGGATCTCTATGGACATCTCGGCGTATTGTGAGCGGCAGCGTCGTCTGCTGCGCTTGTTCGCGGCCGAGTTGCGCCGTGAGGTTGCCATAGCCGCGCAATTGTTTGTCACGGCGGTGCGAGTGTAGCCCTGGCTGTCGGGCAGCCTCTGGATTATGGGCATCAACTGCGAGCGATCCTGCGCGCCTGCCTTTCCAGTGTGATTGCCTGGTTCTGCTGTGCGAGCTGCTGATCCGTTGCGGGTGGTTTGCTGCGCGCCGCGGGACATGGGGCGTCTCCGTCAAAGTATTTTCAAGGAAGATGAAACGTTTCGAAGTGGGACTGCACTACTAGGCAATGGATTTGTGATGCGTTCCAGTTAGGCCGGGCCCGGCACTAAACATTGGGGCGGAATTTCGGCTTCCCTGTGTGGCGGATTGCTATTTTTGATTTGATCGCGGGCGGAAGCAATAGGGCGTCCAGCGTCGTCGAGGATCCAGTCTAGAGATGTCAGCCTGCGGCCGGGGCGAGTAGATCCGGTTCACCGCCCGCCTGCAACGCTGGCAATCGCGCCTAACGCTCTTGCGGATTCCCTGCCGCTTTCGCGCGTTCCCTATCACGGTTCATCGGTAGATACATTTCGCACTTCAAACGCGACGGCGACGCCATCACGACTTCGTCGGCGTCACTTTCCAGCACCATCCCATGTGTCCACAACCGAAAATGTCAGTGCCATGTTTCCTCCCATCCGTCCATCGTTACGCCGATCCGAGCTTTCCGTACGTACCAGTGTACGGACGAGACCACGGCGGTCTAAGAATGCAGCGTTTGAGGCGAGTCGAGCGTGTACCGGCGCCCTGGGTGCATCGGGTTTGGTCGAACGGCGGCTCTCAGGGCTCTCAGACAGCCGCTACAAAACCTGGCGGTTCGCTGCTATGATGTTTAATTCGTGACGCAACCCGAAAGCCTGCAGTTGAATCCTAAGCGTCGAAGTTCTGTCCAAAGTCCAAGAGGGGGAACCTGGTGCGGCTACTGAGAATTCTTTGTGTGCTGATGGTGATTGGTTTCGCGGCGCTCGCGCTCGGTATGGCGCTTAGAGATCCCGCAAATCATTCTCACGCTCAAAACCAAATTGAAATTCAGAGCAGTACCGCCGCGCCAGGTGAGTCCGCTTCAGCCGCTGCACCTTCAACCGCTAGGCCGGTGTCTTCGTCCGGCGCGCCCGCGACCGTGGTGGCATCAAATGTCGGCGTCCGGACGCTGGCCGTCGCACCGCAATCGTCCGAGGCCGCGATCGGAGGCAACCCTGCGGCGCTCTCGACGCAGTTATATCTCACCGCGATTGACCGGCCCGACCAGGTGTTTTCTTATGGCGTTCGCGCTACGCCGAATATTGTGCCGGCCAATGCCGCGAAGCTACTCGCCGTTCCGGCAGCGGGAGTAGGAACCGTCGGGTCGATTGGTGATGGCGGCGCAGCGAGCGCCGCAGAGTTCGATCTTTCGCTGAATGATTTCACCATGCGCAGCGAACTCGCCGTAGCGCCTGATGGCACGCTTTTCATCGCCGACACCGGCAACGCGACCATCCGCACCGTCGCCGGAGCCGCGACCAGCGAGCCCGCCATCATCCGCAGCGTCGCGGGACGATGGGCGCCGCGCCAAAATGTCGAATTGGTCGAGCCGTATGGAGTGACGCTTGATCGTTCTGGGAATTTATTTATCGCCGACCATGGCGCAAATGCCATCGTTGAACTCTTCGGAGCCGCTTCTGCCAAGGCCGGGCAATTAGAAATTCTGACGCACATGGTTTCGCCCGCGGCCGTTGCGGTTACGCCCGATGGCAACACCGTTTTCGCCTCGTCGCCTGACACGGGAGTGATCGTCGCGATTAACGCGCAAACGCAGGCGTTGCGCAGCGCCGGCGTATCGCCGGCACCGTTATTCGCCACTGCGTCGGCACTTTCTAGCGGCGCGCGCATCATTCCCCAAGGACTGGCCGTGGACGGAGGCGGAAACTTATTCATCGCCTATACTGCAGCAGGCGGCAATGCAGATGAGATTTTGCGGCTCGATGCGCTTTCCTCGAAGCTAACTATCGCCGCGCGCGGCTTGAGCGCCCCCGGCAATATTTCCTTCAATGCAGAGGGGGACTTGTTCGTCGCCAATCAGGGCATGCGCCAAATTCTGGACTTCAAAGCGATGGGAGCTCCCACGACCGGCGTGACCCTGCTCCCGCCGACATCTTGTACCTTAGCGGCGACGGTATTTTGCGACCAGGTCATCGGCGGCACCAGTCCGACGCTCGCTTACGAGCTTTTCAATAACAACAGCAGCGCGATCACTGGAATCAGCGCAAGCTTCACGTCCGGCAACACCAGCGACTTCACGGTTTCCAATTCTTCGTGCGCAACCTCCCTGGCTGCGAACAGCAGCTGCGCGTATAACGTCGCCTTCACCCCTACGGCAAACGCCACCAGCGCTTGCCCTGTCGGAAGCGCCGCAAACACTCGCTGCGCTACCTTAACCGTGAACTATACCGGCGCTACTGCGCCGCTCACGGCCGAAGCCAGCGGCGTCGCCGATGACTTCGAAATTTCGTGCATGACCACTTCGATTTTCATTTGTCCGCCCCCATCGAACGGCGCACCGTATCAAATTACGGTCGAGCAGGGCTTCCCAGCCACGTTTCAATTGCAGATCGTGCCGGACAACACTTTCAGCGGTTCCGTCACGCTGAACTGCCCGACCAATCTTCCTTCCGCGCCTGCAGGCAGCGCGGGAAATCCGACTGTTTGTGGCATTTCAGCCGGCACTACGGTCAGCTTGCCGCTTGCTAACACCATCACGTTACCGGTAGCGGCCGGAACCGCCGTGCCGTTCAATGTGACATTTCAAACCACCACGACGGCCGGCAAGCAATTCCCTGCCCCTGCGGCGGTCCCCGCCCGACGCTTGGGCGCGCTCGCCGGATTATTCTCCTCGCGCTCCGGCGGATCGGGTAGTTCTGGAAGCTCCCTCAGCGCGCAAAACCGAGTGGCGCGAGAGTTGGCTGCAGCTTTCTTGCTGGCCGTAATGTCCTTCCTCTTGCTTTGGCTCGTCCGTCAAACGCGTTTACCGCGCCTGGTTCCGGCGCTTGCGTTCACTTTTGTCGTCGCGATTTGCGCCACGGTTGCCGGGTGCCATCACTACAATTCGACCGCCAATATCATTCCCTATACCCCGACGGGCACCTACACTCTCACCGTGCACGGTTTCGTGCAAAATGCCTCGCGTGGTTTTACGATGACGCTGGTTGTGGACAACTAACGCGGCGGAAATTTGTGGCTTGCTAGCATGATACGCCGAACACCTGGGCGAGACTCCTGGTGCAGCTACAGGCGTACAGCCGGCCGCCGAGATCCTTAGGGCTCTTGCGGCCGTCGCGTCGTCTGCTCCGGACGCACGCAATCATTTGATGTTTTGCGATACATCGAGCACACGAGCAATAAAAAAGAGCCAATGGCAGCGACCGACAAACGCCAGTACATCCCGCCGCCCGCCGGTGCGGGCGATCTGCCGTTCAGCAATGCTTTGATCACCGGGAACACCGTTTATCTTGCTGGGCACATTGGTTTCGATCCCGCCACTGGCAAAGTACCGCAGGATGTCGAGCACGAAGCGCGCTTCATGTTGGACGCACTCCGCGCCACGCTCATCCGCTGCGGCTTAACCATGCAGGATGTGGTTTCGCTCACGGTATATTGTTCCGACGTTACGCTGTTCGACCGTTTCAATGCGGTGTACGGCACGTATCTTCGCGCGCCGTTCCCGGTTCGCGCGTTCATCGGTTCGGGCCCATTGCTGTTTGGCGCGCGCTTTGAAATTCAGGGCATCGCCGTGAAGCCAGAGGCGTGATCGAGTCGCTATTACGCTCGTTCCGTCCTAGCATTGGAATGGGAACAAGCTGACATCCGATCGTTAGTCCGCCTTCAGCGCCGAAATTTCTTTCCGCAGAAATGGAATCTGGCGGCTGCCCACCGAAGCGATGGCGTGCGTCGCAGCGTCGGGGTGTGCGAGCTAGTACGAAAACGCCGCGGCGTTTGGCGCCATAGCAGCAATCGTGAAGAATCGCGCTGCGATGCTCGCGCTATGTCCGCCTCACGCCGCAATCGGCAGGCGAGCTTGCTGCGCTCCGCGTGGTGATTGCCGCGCGAGCTGTTTGTGGCGCGGCCAACTCGTGCGTTTCGCGCTTGGCTGCGGGGCTTACATACGATTGCCGCCGAAGCGTCGGCGCTCAGGTCCAGGGCCGCTGCGTGGCCAGTTTTAATTTGTGCGGTACGTACCTTCTTCGCTATCAAGTTCTCTACTTTCGCTCCGAAGTCCGCCAGCGCAAGATGCTACGTCAGTCAATCGAACACCGGAAGTCCCACTCCAACGCGTAATTTTCTGCGACGGGCAGGAACTTTGGTCCACGAACGTTGACATTTGATGCAAATCACTTCCCCGCCTGTCCCTTCACTTAGATCGAAGCCGGCAGGTACGGCCCATGACACGTTTGGTCAACCTCCGAGTGGAAATTCTTCTAACACCCCACGCACCAGCACGCTACGCACTTTCTCAGGCCCGTCCCTGAAAGCCACCAGCAGCAACGAAGGTAGTACTAACCCCCTTCCGCCGATTGGCATGACCCTTGCAACAACGATTCCAGGCGGGGGTGCTCTACTCCGTCGCGCGTGGCCACGGGTCACGCGTAAATGAGGCCAAATGGGTAAGCAAAACGTAACGCGTTTACAAAACCGAACTGCAGTATTCGCCAGAATCTTTGCGCTGGCTTTGCTGACTTCCGCCTTCGCCATGTTGCCAGCCGCGGCGCGTGCGAATTCTAGCAGTGTCTATCAGATAAGCGGGGCTACGGCGGGAGGTGGCACTATCTCTGGAACGTTGGATTTCAGCTACAACTCGAACACCGACCAGACGCTCCTGCTCAATTCCAACTTCACGGTCGATGGCAAATCCTTCAGCTGCAACGGCCTCACTGGTGGAAATCAGTGTATCGTGTTCGATCCGTTCGGCACCGAGTACTTCGGGGTGATTACCGGCACCACGCTTGCTGTCCTTGAGTGGAACCAGTTCCCATTGTCCGGCAACTTCCCATCAACATTCAATTTCATCGGCGGTTACGTGGATCCCTTGGGCGGCGGATCGTGGGACTACGTTGCTGATGGCACTGCAACGTACGTCACGACTCCCGAACCCTCGGCTTTGTTCCTGCTCGGCGCGGGGCTGTTGGGCGTCATCGCGCTTTCGCGGCGTCGTCTGAATTCCGCCTCGATCGCTTAAGTTGGCCGAAAACCTCTTCCAAAAGGGCGGACCTGCGGGTCTGCCTTTTTGCTTTTTTGGCTCGGTAGCTTGAAATTTTCAAAGCGTGAGCTTCGACGCGTCACTTGCGGAGTTCCTGCCTCGCCAAAATCCATCGCCAATTGATCGGTTACCCGCGCCGCGCAGTCCTGCGCGTTCGAGTCGCGAACTTCGCTTTTCGCTTCACGACGCCCGTCTCCGCGCGCCGGCTGCGCAAGCGACACCAGTATTACGTCGTTGCTGGGGTTGCGATGCAACACCGGCAGCGCGGTTATCGTGTTCAACCCCCTGCTCTGATCTCATCCCTTTCTGTCTGAAAATGTTCCAATCTGTGTACCTGATCTGGCCACGCGCTTTCGCACCACGGCCTTCTATCTATGGCACTTAGCTGACCTTCAGCCAGTTTTCCCAGAAGTTTTCCACAATGAAACCACAGTACTATTCCGGTTGCGGCAACGCTCTTGTACATCTACAAGTAGCGGGGGGAGCTGTACGTTAGTCCAGGAGGACGCGACAGACCCTGCGAATAACTGAGGTAACACCCATGAGCACGCCGCCAAACGCCTCCGCAGAAGCGAACGTAAAGTCTGGACCATCCAACTCACCGGCGGGAATTGAACGCCGCCGCCGCAAGCGCGCGAAAATCACCGCGCAAGTTCACATGCGTGGCGTGAATACTCCGGAGCCTTTCGAAGAAATCTGCAAGAGCATAGACGTCTCCCGCGATGGCCTGCTGGTCACCGCTGCGCGCGCTGGATATTGGAAAGGCCAGCGACTGGACGTCACGTTTCCGTATTCCACCGCCGCCGCCGCGCTGAATTCCGCGCAGACCGCCGAAGTAGTGCGCGTCGTCGAACAGGACGGCCGCTACGCCGTAGCATTACAATTCATCAACACCAAGTCGGATGCCGCAACCAAAGATGCCGCGAAAGCGGATCCCTCCGTGGCCGGCGTTTTGGCGCATTCCACCTCGACGCACACCAAGCAGCAGTCGGTCGTGCTCGCCGTCGAATCCGACCCCAAGACCGCGGAGATTATGCGCAGCATTCTTTCCAATGATGGCTACACCGTCATCATAGTTCCTACCGCGAAACAAGCTTTGGACATTCTGCGCACGACCGTGCCGGCCGTATTCCTCGCCGAAGTCGAAGCGACGGACATGAGCGGCCACGACCTCTGCCTGATCATCAAGCGCAATGACCGCCTGCAACGTGTGCCCGTGATTCTGCTCACAAAATCAGCGCAGCCCGCCGACTATTCCGCCAGCCACCAGCTCGGCGCCGTCGTCTGCATGGCTAAGCCGTTTAAACCGGAGCGCCTGCTGCACGTCGTGCGCCTGGTAGCGCCCCCGCCCACAGCCCGCAGCGCCTACGGCGCCTCGCGTTACTCCAGCGGCTCCATCGAACGCGCCATCTAGGTTCCGAGGCGTACTGGCGTTACCGACGTCGAGCAATATTCGTCTGCTGCTGCACAGGCGCAACCGCCCCCACCGCTTCCTGCTTTCGCAAGAAATCCCAATGAACCAGCGGATACACCCGCACGTTTGAATAGCCCAACGCCGCTTCAATCTTCGCTACCTTTCCCGCATCCGACGAAAACCCTCGCAAACACATCTCCCACTCGACCGCGTGATGATCCGCAAGCTCATCCGGCACGATGCTCGGCAAAATTTCCTCCGCCTCCACTCCGCCAGGCGAAGCAGCCGCAAGGGCCGGTCCCGCCGCGAGCGCCACATCCTAGCGATGCACCACCCGGCGTGTCCCGCGGCTCGGCCTCCCGATTGCGCTTTCTCTGAGAACTGATTCGTGCCCCGTTATGCGCGCAGGGCGGCGATCGGGAGTTTGGCCCTCCCGGTTATAAGCGCGACGTGCGGCCGGCGGGACGAAACTATAGCAGGAGGCCGAGCTTGTGCAGTAGCGCGGGCCAGCGCGGGTCGGACTTCAGGTGGTCGAAGGCTGGGAAGCGGATGACGGCCGTGAGCTCGTCGTCGTGATCCGCATAGGCTTTTTCGAGAGATTCGAACGCCTTGTCGCGATTTCCCGCAAGTGCGTAGGCGACGGCAGCGTTGGCGGGCAGCTTGCCGTTACTAACCGCATCCATGAATTCGGCGTAACCTGTCGCGTCCGGGCTCCATGAACCCCTGGACGTGGCATCGCCCGGGCCCGCTTTCTGCAACATACTCACGGCCTCGCCCCAGTGGCCCTGCGTAGCCTCCATCTGAGATAAGTAGAACAGCGCCGGCCGGAAACTGGGATCACGCTCGAAGATCTGATCGAACTGCTCTCGGGCTTCGGAATACTTCTGAGCGTCCATCAGCGTGAGGGCATAGTTCGTCTTCACGATCCCCGCGAGCGGATCGAGAGCGAGCGCGAGGCGGAACTGCTCGAGCGCTTCTTCCATGTGATTCATCGGCATTAAATAATTGAAGGCGTAAAAATAGTGCGCGTTGGTGTTGTTTGGATTCAGTTCGATCGCACGGCGAAACTCGGGCTCCGCAGCGCTCCATTTCCAGGCGGTGGCCAGCGCATTGGCGCGCGCCACGTGCGCGTCGGGGCTGGTATCGTCCAGTTCGACGGCTTTTTGGGAGGCCTGATCCGCCAGGTGCAAGGACTGGTCCGGCGGTATCAAGCGCCCGTAACCCCCGGCGACCACATAGCTATTCGCAAGCCCTGCCCATGCCATCGCGTAATTCGGATCGGCGGCTACCGCCTGGCGGAACAACTCGACGCTCTTGAGGATTCCCGGCTTCGTGCGTCCATACAACTGCTGCTGCGCTTCCAGGTAGAAGCGGTAAGCATCGGGGTTTGTGGTGCCGGCGCTTCCGATTCTAGCCTCGGCGTTGCCGGTCGCGTTTATGTGCAATTTCTTAGCGACGTCCCGGGTAATGTCGCTCTGCACTTGCGTGACGTCAGCCATCTCGCGTTCGTAGTGCTTGCCCCACATTTCCGAGCCGTCCGCGGTGCTGACCAGGTCCGCTTGCACTGCGACCATATCGCCATGCTGCGTAACACGGCCCATCAGCACCGAGCCGACGTTGAGCTCCTTGCCGATTTTTTGCGGATCGTCTTCGCTGTTCTTGAAGCGGAAGACGCTGCTGCGCGCCATCACTTTGACGTCGGGCAGTTGCGAAAGCGTGCCGATCAGGCTCTCGGTGAGGCCGTCGCTGAGATATTCGTTGTCGGGGTCTGAGGTGGCGTTTACGAATGGCAGCACGGCGATTGAAGTGGCTTTTTCGGCGGGCGAGCGGCCGTGAAGGACGTAATAGCCGCCAGCGAGGGCGAAAGTGAGCGCTGCAGCGAGGGTGCCCCCGATCCACAGTTTGCGCGAAGCGCCGGCACGCGCAGCAGCAACCGTCGCGGAACCGGACGATGGTTGCGCTGGCGATGCGGGAGTCGTAGAGCTTATACCAGCGGCCGCTGCGGATACGCTGCCGGACGCGTCACTGACGCGCGGCGAGCGCCCGGAATCCCGTTCGCGCTTGAGCCGCCCAAGGTCCGCGCGAACGTCGGCGGCGGACTGGTAGCGCAAATTACGGTCCTTCTCCAGCGCCTTGTTAATGATGCGCTCGAGCTCCGCGGGCGTTTCGGGATTCAGCCTCACGGGAGCCGCCACCGCGCCATCCAGGATCGCCTTGAAAATCACGCCGGAGGTTTCACCGCGGAAAGGCAGCGTCCCGGTGGTCATTTCGTAAAGCACGGCGCCGAAGGAAAAAAGGTCGGAACGGCAGTCGAGATCCTTGCCGCGAACCTGTTCGGGCGACATGTAAGCGACGGTGCCCATGGTGCTGCCGGGGCTGGTGAGTTGTTCGGCGGAGGCGCCCAGCGTGGCGCCCTCCGCGGAGCCCACGGGAATTGCGGAGGCGGAAGAGCCCGCGCCCGTGAAGGTCACCTTGGCCAGACCAAAGTCAAGAATTTTGGCGTGCCCGCGTTTGGTGACAAAAATATTGGCGGGCTTGATGTCTCGGTGAACGATGTGTTCGGCGTGTGCAGCGTCGAGCGCGTCGGCGATTTCGATGGCCAGAGTGAGGAGATCTTCGATGTCCACGGGCCGGCCGTTGATGCGGTGTTTGAGCGTCTGGCCATCGAGAAATTCCATGGCGATGAAGGCGTGGCCATCCTGCTCACCGATATCGTAAATCGTGCAGATGTTGGGATGGTTCAGGGCGGACGCGGCTTGCGCTTCACGCTGGAATCGCGCGAGAGCTTGCGGATCGCCCGCGACATCCTGCGGCAAAAATTTCAGCGCGACGAAGCGCTTGAGGCGCGAGTCTTCGGCCTTGTAAACGACACCCATCCCTCCGCCGCCGAGCTTTTCGATGATGCGGTAGTGGGAGAAGGCCTGCCCGATTGGAGACGGCGTGTCCAGCATGTGGGCACATATTAGGTGGGAGCAAGAAGCAAGTCAACGAGGTGAGACGAGGTGAGACGAGGTGAGACAGATCGGCACAAGTCCTCGGAGACGCACCGGTAGCTGGCGCGCCACGCCCACTACCGCTCGCTTCTTGGCATTTCTTCTCGTCGCCTGGCAAGCTTCTTATCAAGATCTTCTCAAAACGTGCAATAGCGCACAGTATTCACTTGCATGGAATTTCATACTGTTGTCTTCGGAGCTATTTAAGGAGACTTCCTGTGCAAAAGTTTGCAGCATTGCTAGCTGTGCTGGTGGGTTTGGGAGTGTGCGCTGTGGCCCAGGCTCAAACGGCAGTTTCGTCCCGCAGCAGTCATACCGTCATATACCGAGAGAACGTGGTGAGCCGCACGACTCAAGCGGTGAGTTACAAGCACCGCAGCGGATCCACGAAAATTGATTTCGCAGGCACCGATTTGATGGCGTCTGCGCAAGGTGAAGCGCGCGTGGAGAGCAAGCGCGGAGCGCTGGAAATCAAAGCGGAATTCTCAGGCCTTGAGAGGCCCACTGCGTTCGGCAACGAGTATCTGACCTATGTGTTGTGGGCGATTTCGCCGGAAGGCCGCGCGATGAACATTGGCGAAGTGCTGGTGGGCGAAAACCACCGCAGCAAGCTGGACGTGACGACCGACCTGCAGGCATTCGCGATGATCGTAACCGCTGAACCTTATTATGCAGTGCGGCGTCCGAGCAACGTGGTGGTCCTCGAGAATGTGATTCGTCCGGACACCGTCGGAGCCAGCGAAGTCGTAGACGCTAAATTCGAGCTGATCGATCGCGGCGGGTACATTCCCACGGGCTATAACTTCGACCCAGTGGTGTTGAGTGCGAAATTGCCGCTGGAATTCTATGAGGCGCGCAATGCGGTGCGCATCGCCCAATCGGCTGGCGCAGAGACGTACGCAACGACCAGCTACGAGAACGCGGTCGCACAATTGAAACTGGTAGATAATTTGGCAGCGATGCGGCACGTCGAGACCAAGGAGCTGATCGCGAAATCGCGCGAGGTGGTGCAGACGGCCGACGACGCGCGCGAGATCGCAGTAAAACGGGAAGATGCGGACCGCCTGGACGCCGAGAGGGACGCGGCGGCTGGACAAGTCGCCGATGCTACCGCCCAGTCCGATGCAGACGCGCGGGCTCGCCGGCACGCGGAAGAGGAAAGGGCCGAAGCCGACCGGCGTCGCGCGGATGCCGATCACGCAGCGGCTGCAGCCCAGCTGCAGACGCAGGCCGCCCAAGCAGACTCGGATCGCAATCGAGCCGCGGCGGCGAATGCCGATAACCAACTCCAGCAAGCGGTGCAGGATCGTGAAGAACTGCGCGCGAAATTGCTGCAACAGTTCAACGCCATTCTCTCGACACGCGACACGGCTCGTGGGCTGGTAGTGAATTTGTCCGACGTGCTTTTCGATACGGGCAAGTACACGCTTCGTCAGGGCGCGCGTGAGAAGTTATCCAAAATTTCCGGGATCGTTCTGGCTTACCCGGACTTGCGGCTGGCGATCGAGGGGAACACCGACAGCGTGGGCGGCGACGCCATGAATCAGACCCTATCGGAACAACGGGCGAAAGCAGTGCTCGATTACTTGGCTTTGCAAAACATTCCTACGACGTCCATGACATCGCAAGGATTCGGCAAGACGCAGCCCGTCGCGTCGAATGACACGGCGGAAGGGCGTCAACAGAATCGCCGCGTGGAGATGATTGTGTCGGGCGAGGTGATTGGAACGACGGTCGGGCCTGTTTCGCAAAACTTGCCGCCGGGCAGCCGGCCGTAGGTTTTCTAGTTCGCCGATTCAAGCAGAGTTGCGAGTTGTCAGTTAGCAGTTGACAGCCGAAAGTCAAAAGTTGAAAGCGAAAGGTCACCGGTCATTGAGCGTCGGTGACCTTTTCGCTTGTGAAGATCACGTCCCTGTCGGGGCATGAGTTCATCCACTTGGCGGCGAGGTTGCTGCCACCTTCAAGCTGGCGTGCATTCTGCGAGTGTGAGTTTTGTCGTGGACCAACTCCCGTCGCCAGACGCGAGCCAACGTCGACTAACATGTCGCAGCACCCACTGGATCAAGGATGCCTGCCTGGCAGCGGGCGGCCATCGCTCAGCAAAGACTGCGGATGGAAGGATGGCGACGGAGGCGGCTCGGTGACAAGGTTAGGATCCACCGATAGGAAAACAAAAACGCATTGACTCCGACCGGCCTTCTCAAGTCCCCCAGTAACGCGCCCGTCACTCACTTTGCTGAAAGCGCGCTTCCGATAAAGCATCAAGACTTCTGGCCGGAATCGTCGTTGGGCCTGACTCCCGTTTTCCGTTAATCGCGGGCAGATTCACGGTCGCTGCCGGCAGAGCTTGAAGTTGCGATTGATTGCCACCGAAAGCGAGCTCTTGCTTCACATGGCGAGTCATGGTTGAATTTGCGACAACCATCGAGAAATAATCTTCGAGTGATGCTGAGGAAGGTAGCGGCCTTGAATCGAAGAGAGTTTTTGAAAGCATCCGGGGCGGCATCCCTGTTTGCACTGCGGCCACCTCGCCTGTTCGCTAGTACCGCGCGTCGACGAGTGCGCCCTTCCGACCCCGGCTGGCCCTCGAAGGAAGCGTGGAAGCAATTCAATGACGCAGTTGACGGTAACCTGATTCCGGTCGAGTTCCCAATAAATGCATGCCTGCCCTCGTCCCAGAGCGCGGACTGCAAAGCTCTCTTCGCCAATGTTAGAAATCCCTACTACATTGGCGACAGCCCCGGAATAACCCAAACCCTGGGCTGGATTGACGCCTGGGAGACCAAACCCAGCATTTACGCCGTCGCTGCCAGAAACGCTGATGACATTGCCGCCGCGGTGAATTTCGCCCGCGAAAACAATTTGCGGCTCGTCGTCAAAGGGGGTGGCCACAGCTATCAAGGCACGTCAAACGCACCCGATTCTCTGCTGATTTGGACGCGTCGTATGCACGACGTCAGCCTCCAAAATGATTTCGTTGCGCGTGGGTGCAAGTCAACTGTCGCTCCTCAGCGAGCCGTCACTGTCGGCGCTGGAACAATCTGGTCGCAAGCCTACGACTCCGTCACGACCAAGGCTGGCGCCTACGTTCAAGGCGGCGGCTGCACCACCGTCGGCGTCGCCGGCCTGATTCAAAGCGGCGGGTTCGGCAGCTTCTCGAAGCATTACGGCATGGCCGCCGCTGGCCTCCTTGAAGCCGAAGTTGTTACCGCCGACGGCAAAGTGCGAATCGCCAATGCCTGCACCAATTCGGATCTGTTCTGGGCTTTGAAAGGAGGAGGCGGTGGCACCTTCGGTGTGATCAGCAAACTGACCCTGCGCGTACGAGATCTTCCAGAGCTTGCCGGCGGCGCCAGTTTTACCATCAGAGCTTCCTCAGACGACGCCTATCGCCGCCTGATTCGCCATTTCATTGGCTTCTACCGGGAAGCTCTCTTTAACGATCGTTGGGGCGAACAAGCGCGCTTCTCTCCAGACAACAAGCTCGAAATCAGCATGGTTTATCTTGGACTGGATAGGGAGGAATCGCGAAAAGTCTGGCAGCCGTTCCTCAACTGGCTAGCGCAGTATTCCACCGCCTACGCGATCGAAACCGAGCCCGAAATCGGCAGCATGCCCTTCCAGCATTGGTGGGACGTGGACTGGAGCAAAGAACATCACCGTGACGTTTTCAGGGAAGACTCCCGCTCCAGCGCAAGCCCAACTAACGTTTGGTGGAATGGCGACGCCGGTCAGGTCGGCTGGGTCGTCTGGGGTTTCGAGTCGCTTTGGATGCCGGCATCGCTGCTGCAAGACGATTCTCAAGAAAAATTGGCCAACGCTTTGTTCTCAGCTTCTCGTTTCAGCAAAGTGGAGTTTCACTTTAATAAGGGGTTCGCCGGCGCGCCTTCGGAGGCCATCGAGTCTGCCAAAGACACTGCGATGAATCCTGCGGTGTGCGGGGCCTTTGCGCTCGCCATCGTCGCGGACGGTCAGGGGCCTGCGTATCCCGGAATTCCCAATCACGAACCCGACGTTGCCAGGGGTCGCAAAGCCGCCGACAGCGTGCACCGCTGCATGAACGAACTCCGCGCCGTCGCCTCCAACGTCGGAGCCTACGTCTCGGAGAGCAACTTCTTCGAATCCGATTTTCAGCGTTCCTACTGGGGCACAAACTACCCCCGCCTCGCCGAAATCAAAAAGAAATACGACCCCGACGGCCTCTTCTTCGTCCATAACGGAGTAGGCTCAGAACAGTGGACCCCCGACGGCTTCACCAGGCTCTGAACCGTAGTACGGTTGAAAATCGGCCGCGGATTCACCGATCTGCCTAATTCCTGGATGTTCGCAAAAATCGTGACCATCCCAGAAACGGGGTTCTGCAATATGGGTCGAATCGCCCGCAGCTCCAGTCAACCGAAAGGTGATGGTTGCGAGGCGGGTGTTGGTCCGAGTTCGAACGGAGCGCTATTAGTGCGCCAGCACGGCCGCCGGAGCCAGAGCCGAGTTCGGCGCGATCTCCAGCTCTTGGCGTAGTTCTGCGAGGGTGGTGAACGCCAGGGATCCTTCGGTCAATCCCAGCCGGCGGCTGACCTTCGATGGATCATCGGCTAAATTCCACAATCCCACGATGATTCTCAATTTCGAATCCTGCGCGCGCAGTTTGCCGTAAAGGGTTCGCGCATGAGGTATCGCAAACGGCGGGAGCGCCGAGATGCAAACCACATCCGGTTTCTGTTCCTTTACTTGTGCCAGCATCTCTGCGGCGGTGCCTAGCGGGATACACTGCGCTTGATGTCCGGCCGTTTCCAGAACCTGCGCCAGCATGATCGCCACGATTTCATCGGCCTCGTCTCGCGCCGGCAAGCACATGATCTTGCGCGACTGCTCATGGCGCACCGCCGCGGCGCTCGATAACTCTTCGTGTTCTCGTCCGTCCACAGCCGCAGCAGGCTCCCCGCTACGCGGCTCCCAGAATTCGTCAATCAATTCCCGCGTACTCTGGCAGATGAATTTCTGGTGCGCATCTTCCAGGCGATTCTGATGGCGATCTTGCTCCGCCAGGCCCAACGCCGGAATCAGCACGGAATCGTAGAGTTCCTCGAGTGTCTTTCCTTCCAGATAACCTTCCAGCACCTGGCGCGCCTCACCATGATCCATCGCCAGCAGGCGCTGGTAAAAACGGGAATCCGGCGTCAATGAAGGCTCGTCACCTAATAGAATCTGCAGAAATCTTAGCCGCGGAACGTGCCGCCCCACCACCAGCAGGCACACCGTTAAAGGCGTCGAGAGCACCAGTCCGATCGGACCCCAGATTGCCGTCCAAAAAATTGCCGCCACCAGAATCGCGAGCGAAGAAATCCCGGTGTGAATTCCGTATAGTAACGGCTCGACCAGATTCGACACGATCAGTTCGGTAAACACAAAAAGCCCCAGCACTAGCAACGGACGTGTCCAACCGTCGAACACCGCCAGCGAAAGCAGGAGCGCCATGATTCCGCCCAGTGGCGGTCCGATGTAAGGGAGAAAGCGCAGGGTGCCGACGATTACGCCCCACAGCAACGCGCCCGGCAATCCGATGAAATGCAGGCATACGCCGATAAAAACTCCGTAGCAGGCGTTCACCGCGAGTTGCAACAGCAAATATCGGCTCACGCGCGCGTTGGCGTCGTCCAGCGCCTGTGTCACTACTTGCAAGTTCCCGTCTCCCGCTAGCGCGATCAACCGGTTCCGCAAGTCCTCCCGGCGAATCAGCATGAAAATCGTCAACACCAGGACGATCAGCGCGCTGGTTAACAGTCCCAGCACATCCTGCATCGACTGCAGCGGCAAGGCGGGTGCGCTGACGACTTCGACCGGAACAGGCCGTGGCTCCGGCACGGGCCGCAGGATCGTCGGCCGCGTGAGCGCGGGATCGCCCGAGCGCGGTGCAGTCGGAGCAGTGGCCAGATCCTTGCCGATCTCCGTCATCGTCTGAGAAGCATTGTCCAACGCGTGGTGGCTGGACCAATGCAGCGTCGCCAGCTTCGTTCTGATATTCGCTTTATAGTTCGGAAGCTCATTCACGACTTGACTGAATTGCTTCGCCACTGTCCAGCCCACCGCGCCGCAAGCCACCACGGACAGTAGCACCACCAGAATCACCGACGGAATCCTTCCGAAATGTATGCGCTCCAGGAGTGTGACGACAGGCGTGAAAATGAAAGTGAAGAGCAGCGCGAGCGCAAAGGGAATCAGCACGATTCGCGCAAAATAAAGGGTAACGATTGCCGCCACCGCCACAACCACGGCGAGCAGGTGGAACAAATCCTGCGATGGGTTCGCCCGCGGCACGATGAGTTGACCTGCTTGCGGCGTTTTCACGCGCTTGTGAGCAGGCCGGCTGCAAGTGAGATAGCAAACAATACCAACAACAGGTAGAACGAGAGCTTCGCGATTCCCGCCACAGCGACCATGAGTCCAGCGAAACCCAACACCCCGGCAAGGATTGCGATAACTAGAAAGATGAAAGCCCAGCGCAGCATGAATCCTCCTTGCCGAAGATTCTAGGAATGCGGAAAAACCCAAGAATCCTGGGTTCTCGGGCTACCCGCGACCCTATTCGAGCACATGAAATTCGGGGATGCCGTTGTGCCTTCAAGCATGTCAGTTAGCAGCCGGGCGTCGCTGTGTTGCGGAAAATTAACTGAATCACTTCCAGGAGAGCGACTCCGGAACGCTCTTGCGTGATCGCATCTTGGTGCGCAACCCCAGATATAGATCGCCTCATGTCGTCGGTAGCGGAGAGGTAACGGGCCAGCCCCGGCCGTTTTCAGATTCGAGATTTCCATCACGAATGCGATTTCGCTATTACAACGCGCGTACGATCCAAATAACCAGAACGATAACTACCAGGGTGCCGATCAATCCATATCCAAACATAGTGGTGTCCTCCAATCTCAAGAGTCGGATTCAGAGTTCCGATGAACTACCTTGCACCGATGGTCGCGCAATGTATGTTCCATTTGGCACACAATCGTAGAGTTGGTGGATGGCTCAGTAAGCTCGTGTGAAGCGTCGGTCTATGCGGGTTGCCACAATTCGATCGGATTCCCCTCAGGGTCATGCAGGCGGGCGAACCGGCCGTAGGGATAAGACTGCGGATCAATCTTGACCTCGATTCCCGCGGCTTGCAGCTGGGCCGCCATTTTGACGAGATCCCGCACGCGAAAGTTCAGCATCCAGACCTTCTGGGGATCGCCGAAATATTTGCTCGTCTCTGGGAAGGGAGTGAAAGCGGTTGAGCCTGCCTCTTGTTGCCACGCGGATTCCCCGTCGCTCGTTGGTATCGTCAAAATCCCCAGGTGTTGCTGGTACCAAAGCGCTAGCGCTTTCGGATCTTTGGCTCGAAAGAAGAATCCTCCGATTCCGGTCACTTTTTCCATTTCCGCTCCTCCAGCGACCGCGTCGCGAACAGAGGCCCCCGCAGGGAGAGTGGAAATTTTTGGCTGCGTGGTGGTCTGCGCCACGATACCAGGTTGCTTCCACACAAAGCTCGACCCGAATGCAAATGACAAAGTTCGAAGCAGTTGGCGTCTTAGAAAAAGCACCCCATCCTCCTTCCAAGAAGAGCGCGGCTCGGCTTACGATACCTGCGCAAGGCTATTCGGGGAAGTGTAAAGATGAGGTTCGGGGCGAGTCGGCTATGCGGAACTTATTCCGAAACCGCGTTCGAGGATGTGATCGAAGCAAACCGGCGCTGGACTTGGACGATCAACGCGTGCCAGCTCAACCGGTCGACCAACGCCTTCTTGAAGTTTACTCGCAGGAGTTTGAAATCCGAACTTTCTCTTGGACGCTGATTTAATCGCAGCGCCACTTTGTCCAGATCCGCTGGCGCATAGCGGGACAGGCCGGTTCTCCTAGGGAAGTATCGTCGTAACAGCGCCTTGGCGGTTTCGTCCGAGCCGCGCCGCCAGGGACTTTGCGGATCACAGAAATAGACCTTGCGAGCGCACGAATCCTAAGCACACCGCAATGGGACGATTCAGAAAACGTCACGTAGAAAAAATCCACCATGACCGGCTGCAGTCAGAGCGCCTGTCTCAGTGAGAAGCGGGTGGACTGGATGCGCTGGGCGGATTGTCCGCCTTTATCTCGATGATTACCTTACAATCGCGCGGCGGCGATTTCTCGCCGTTGGACATCTGCGCCGATACTCCGATGCGATGCTTTCCGATCGCGAATAGCATCCGCGGACTGGTGGCCGTGATCCCCTTCATCAGCCCTTGCGCGTTCGCCGGCACGGGAATTGAATACAGCAGATACGGTTTCTCGCCGGAAATATCGTACACATCAAAGGTCTTGATGCAGGCAGTCGTTACTTTTGCCGCGCATGCCGGCGTTTTCGTGAAATCGTAATCGAATTGCACGGTGATGCTGTGCATCGCCGATCCAGCAGGTGGTGGATTCGTTCCCGTGTGGGTCTCGGACGCTTGCTGCGCAGCGTTCGATTGCCCTGCCGCTTGTTGCTGCCTGCCACTGGCGCGCGGCGCTGTATCGCGCGTCAATCCGACCCTAGCAACCGCTGCGCCAGCGAGAGGTCCTCGCGCGGGCAACACCAAAGCGACTGCGACAATGGCGGCGTACACACGGCAATCAATCAACGATGCTTCTCCTCGCC
>Ga0209010_1000175_pt1 | contig 24455 bp, 22 predicted proteins | sample BlaSpr_A8_OM1_O3_FD_187985 | JGI IMG/M metagenome (GOLD analysis project Ga0209010, IMG submission 187985) | Forest soil microbial communities from Thunder Bay, Ontario, Canada - Black Spruce, Ontario site 2_A8_OM1_O3 (SPAdes) (version 2) | ecosystem: Environmental > Terrestrial > Soil > Boreal...
CCGAACGCCGTCTTCTTTTTTAACTTCCGTATTCTTCGTTTCCGCTGCCGCTTCTGTGGGACTCACATTATCCCTTTCAATTACCTGGCCTACGCTGGTCGGCGGGATTCCTGGCGTTTCTGGGAGCACGCCCGAAGCCCGCATTCATATAACGTTAATCTTGAGTGTAAAGATAGTTGGAGATCACCGTCAAACGGGGAAGTAGTCTTTAGTCACCAATAATTCTGCGCGGAGGCTGACGGCGCGTGCACTCGAGTCGGATACCCTGCCTTTGTCGCGTTCCGTGCGACAGGGCGGGGATTTTGAACCTCCTACCAGAATCAAGAATTATCAAAAGGTCGTTGGCTCAAGAGGCACGGAGTGTAAACGCCGGGATCTTGTGCCGGTGAATCCATATACTCATTAATCACAGACCGCGCCGAAACTAATTGCTACAAACTGGGGGGAAAACTCGAAGATCGTGGGTCAGGTCCGGGTTCAGACCTCCATGATTTTGGCGGAAATGACATTGGAAACTGGGACCACTGTTTGGCTTTGGCAGCATGAGTTGCAGTAGTTAGAAAGTTTTCAAATTCTGCACCATGCATGTTTTGGAGATGTTGATAGGCGGCAGAAAGCGCCCACGATGTCTCGAACCCAAACTGCTTGAAATTACGAATACCTAAGAACTCGCCCGTGTTATCTGTAAAGTGTGATTTTTCCTTCTAGGTTACCGTCGCCTTCGGAGTCTTCGCCGATTGCGATTGCCCGCTCGTAGTTTGGCATTGCAACTGGAACAATCTCTATTATCGGTTCGTTCTTGACGTAACTCACCTTCGTGAAAAACTCAGCCATTAATGGGGGCTTTAATGGCAACTTGCTCATGTTTTCATTATCGCATTGTTTGGGATCAGTGGTCAGGTAAAATGCGGCAATGTCGATGCCGATAGACCTGTTCAACCGCCTGACAGCTAAAACTAAGTGGGCCAATAAGCAAATCGACGATTTACAAATTGCTCTCGGCAAGGCTTTCCCCGGCGGCCATTCCGATCAGTACAAAATCCGCTCCGATGATGATATGAACGCGCGAGAGCGTTCGTATTATGTGACTCGCGTTCCCGATGTGCCGCTTGAGATCAGACTGCGGGCCGGAGATATTCTCAATAACCTTCGCTGTTCGCTCGACCATCTCGCGTGCCATCTCGTGTGGAAGAACGGCGGGACGGTCACTTCCAATACAGGGTTCCCGATCGCCAATAGCGCCAAAGAATATCTCTCGCCCAGAGTTCGTGGAAAAGTAAAGGGCATGAGGCAAGACGCTATTGACGCAATCGACGTGATCGAGCCATACGCAGGTGGAAAGGGAACGATCCTTTGGCGGATCGCCCGTTTGAACAATCGAGACAAGCACCGCCTGTTGTTGACTGCCTGCTCTACGCAGACAGCTCATCGCGCGACGCCAAGTGATAGGAAACGTATGGAAGACATTTTCCGGGGAAGTCATCCCGGCGAACCCGTGCCTGAATTGCGCGGACACTTCATCGGCCAGCATACCTACATCCCGTTGAAGGCTGGCCACAAACTCCTCACCGTCCCCCATGTGGAACTTGAGCAGTATATGCAGTTCTTGATTGATGTTTCGTTCGATGAGCCTGAGATTGTCGAGTGTAGGCCGATCCTCCCACTTCTCCATGAAATGTCGACAATGGTCTTGACACCATTGCCGGATTCGATAGCATGAGTCTTTTGTGACTGGGCGGATCATGCCGTGCGAAAATTGAGAGCACGGCGGGCATCGATTTCGGATCAGCCAGTCAGCAATTGCCGAATACCAGTCTTTCCCTCCACTATCACAGCATCATCCCAAAGCCTCGCGTTCTCTCCAGCGGGGCGAGGGACCCTGCGTGCAGCGCCAAAGATGCTCGTTCATCACAGACCGCGGAAACCCGGATAAAGCCCTCCGCGATGACGTCAAGGTTTATCTTGATTTATCAAGGAACAATGATAAAATGAAAAGCGACAGGAGAACCCCGTGTCAGCAACCACCAAGAAGTTTACTCCCGAAATCGACGCTGCCCTCTACGACGAATTCGTCGCCGTCGCTAGGCAGAACGGCCAGTCGCAGCGCTATGTTCTGGAGCAGGCGCTTGCCTTCTATCTGCGCAATGTGGTTCCATCGCAGCACTTGGTCCGCCCCGAAGTCATGAACGCTTTCGATCAATCCGTGGCCGCCAACCGCGATCTGCTGGAACGTCTCGCCAAGTAAATGTCGGAATACCTGACGGTCGCTGAGGTCTACCAGATGCAGCACCGCCTGATCGACATCTTCGGTGGCATGCACGGGGTCCGCGACAAAGGTGCGGTTGAGGCCGCTGTCTTTCGCCCGCAAACCGGCTACTACAATTCGCTGGAAGAAGAGGCCGCAGCGCTCATGGAATCCCTCGGCAACACCCACGGCTTCCTCGACGGCAACAAGCGCATCGCCTTTTCCGCCGCCGACGTCTTCCTCCGCCGTAACGGCCGTTACATCGAAGCCGAAGCCGCAGCCGGCTATGAGTTTATAGCTGGCTCCATGGAGCGCCACGAATTCCACTTCGCCAAGATCGCCGACTGGATTCGCCGCCATGCAAAGCCGCTAGGCAAGACAGATAACGACTAGCTCTGTGTTCCTCTGTGCAAGCCCCAGTGACCCTCCGTGTTAAAGGTTTGGCAGTTGCGTTTTTTCCACAGCTCCAACGTGACATCCAACCTTGTATCCACAATTCCATTTGAGCGATCATGGTCGAGGCAGGCGGAGCGGATCAAGCACTACCAAGCCCGCTCCTAAGCCCTTCATTCTTAAGAACATGACCCTAAGCCCTTTAAAATGCGCACTTTGCGAGGAATTTCCCGCTAACGTAATGATTCTAGAGATTTTATAAAAAGGGGGGAGGGGGGCCATACTTGCCGGAGTTGCTGACACCTGGCCACAGAACTCAATGCACTGGCTCAACATTCTCAACCGCGAAGTCGTCGCCTGCACTCGCTGCCCGCGCCTCGTCGCCTACCGCGAGCAGGTTGCGCGCGAGAAGCGCCGCGCCTATCGCGATTGGGATTACTGGGGCAAGCCTGTCCCCGGCTTCGGCGATCCCGAGGCTCGCGTCCTGGTTATGGGCCTCGCTCCCGGAGCACACGGCTCCAACCGCACCGGACGCCCCTTTACCGGCGACGCTTCCGGCAACTTCATGTATCCCGTGTTGTATGAAACCGGATTCGCCAACCAGCCCACCGCGACGGCTCGCAACGACGGCCTCAAGTTAAAAGACTTGTACATCACCGCCGCCGTCCGCTGCGCTCCGCCAGACAACAAACCCACGCCGCAGGAATTGGCCGAGTGCTCGACGTTCCTTGATCGCGAAATAGAAGGATTAAAGAAAGTGAAGGTAGTGGTCGCGCTAGGCAAGATCGGATTCGACGCGTACCTCAACTATCTGAAACGGCGCGGAATACTCGCCAGCAAGCAGCCCTATCTCTTCAAACACGGCGCGCATTACCGGTTACCCGATGGCAAGAGATTACTGGCCTCTTATCATCCGTCGAACCAAAACACGCAAACCGGCAAGCTGACCAAGCAGATGTTCCAGAAGATCTTTCAAGCGGCGGCAACATTTGCCGATGGATAAGCAAGGCGCCGCCGGGGCCGGATCGATGCACCTTCCCCATGATTGGGGTAACAGCGAGAAACCGAGGTCATGATCTGGGGCGGCGCCTATATTTCTTTCGAAACGCACCCTACCTGAGCTTGGTCACCGTAACTTCCAGTTGAAATTGCCGCTTCGAATTGGGATCGTCGACGCTGCCCACCACCATCGGCTTGCCCAGCAACGCAATGGTACTCGCGTTAATTTTTAATTGTCGAATCAGCGGACGCGAGTCGTGCCCTTGCGCCTGATCCGGAATCGCAAAGTTGCTGATCTCGGCTCGCACCTCCAATCTGAGCTGGCCATCGCGCGCTTGCAGTCTGCCAAAGATGCTCGTTCCGACGTCTATGTACTGGTACTGTTCCTGCGAGGTCTGAACCGGCACGCGCGTGCCAATCTTGATGTCATTCCCATCGTTGCCGTTCAAGTTCATCGAATATTGGCGCGTATTGATCTTCTTGCCGTCTTCCAACTCATTGACGGAGAAATCAAGACGATAGGCTTCCACCGGTGAAGTGCTCTCTTGGGTCGCAGGTTTTGACGAAGGAGTCGATTCTTGCGCGAATGCGCCGCCGATTCCGCCGCTGAATCCGAATGCCAACATCAGAATTACTACTGCCGTCTCTTTCCTGATCATGGAATGATTCTCCTTAAGTTTGTGCCGCTGTCTTCTCGGAAATGTTTCCCTGGGGTTCAGCGAACGCTGTTCGTCTCTTCCGCTCGCATCTCTTCTTCGAACTCCCGCTGAAGCGCCTCAGTTCTCAGCTGCGCGATCAGCGCCGCTTCTTTCGGATACTCCGCTACGTAACTCGCCAACATCTTCTCCTGTTCGCTCAGCGGCAGCGGAGATGGGAACACGTCCAGCTTTGGCTCGGCAGCCTTCTCGGTCCTGCGCAGATGAACGCTTGATCTCTTTCCTGGCATCCGCGTTCTGGGACCAGTTCCGTTTGTCTCCCCATTGCGGGCGATCTGAGTTCCAGCCGCGCGTGGCGCTTCGATTGGCGGATGATGCTTCCCCCCATTATTCGCAGGCTTCCACGACAGCATCGCTGCGACAATAATTATCCCGACTGCGAGCGTGCCCACAACAATCCAACCCCACCAAGAACGCTGCGCAAGTTGTTCGTGTTCTGCATGCAAGTTGGCCAGAACACGTTCCTCTAGCCCTGTCCTTGGCTCGACTGTTGCGTACTTCGCCAAGGCAGTGTCGAGTTCGCAATCCAACGCGTCGCTTCGATGCTCCGCGCCTTGCTGCCACCGTTCATAATCCGCCATGCTTATCTCCCATTACTTTTACTTTGCGCAGTCAGTCCCATCAGCTTCCCCCGCAGAATCTGGCGCGCCCGAAAGACGCGCGATCTCACCGCCGCTTCGCCGATTCCCAAAGTCACAGCTATCTCGCGCGGCGACATTTCTTCCAGTGTTGACAAGACTAGCGGTTCACGCAATTTCCTCGGCAAAGCCGCAATCAAACTTTCCAACGCGGTGCTCACTTCATTACGTCGCAATGTCTCATCCGCAGGCGTTTCTGAGGACACTGCTTCCTCAACCGGGTTTTCACGATCATCAAGCGCGACCTCCCTCCTTCGTGTTTGGTGCTTGCGCCGGTCGATCGCAACTCGCCATGCGATCCGCGCCAGCCAGGTCTTCGGATCATCCACGCCGGCGAGTTTTTTGCCATAGCGCAGCACGCGGACGAATGTTTCCTGCGTTGCGTCTTCGGCGTCATGGTGAGATCGCAGCACGGCATAAGCGATTCGGTAGACCAGCCTCGCATTTTGCCGGACGAGGACTTCAATCATTTCTTCCTGGCCATGCGCGACCGTCAGAACTTCGGTTAGAGTCGCCTCTCCCGCCACCAATCGTGAGCCCTCATTCATAAAGACCGCCCAGGGGCGAATTGTGTTCAGGAATTTCTTTTGAGGAACGACCGAGAGGGTTATTACTTGCGAATGGGAAGGGAGGTTGGTTAATTGGATAGGAAATCAGATTCTAATTGACGACAACTGGGCGCTGGCCACTGGTTCTAAAACCCGACCATGACAGGTTCGGGCTCCAGCCGAACGCCCCAGATTTCTTCTACGCGCTGCTGGATTTGATCTTGCAGCACGAGAACTTCTGCGGCGGTCGCGCCACCGTGGTTAACGATGGCCAGCGCGTGCTTGCTCGATATGCCCACGTGGCCAAAGCCGTAGCCTTTGGCGAATCCAGAGCGCTCCACCAGCCAGGCCGCAGAAACCTTCTTTTTTGTATCGAGCGCCGGATAGCTGGGCAGCGTAAGTCCACGCTCGTTCGCGCGTTTTTTTAAATCTTCGTGGCGCTCTTCGGAGATGATCGGGTTCTTGAAGAACGATCCCGCACTTTGGCAGTCGGGATCGCCGGGGACAATCAGCATGCCTTTGAGCGCGCGAATGTGGCGCACGGCTTCGCGCGTTTCGGCCAGCGAAGGAGCGCTTTCGCGTCCTTCGAAATGACGCTTCAGATCGGCATAGCGAATTCCCGGTTCGCCTCCGGGAGTGAGCGCAAAGGTGACGCGCAAAACGATGAATCGCCCACGCTCGGAAGTGTTGAAAATGCTGCTGCGGTAGGAGAAGCCGCAGGCTTCGCGGCAGAGTTCGCGAACCTGCCCATCTTTCAAGTCCAATACAAGCGCCGATTCAATCGCGTCGGAAACTTCCTGTCCGTAAGCGCCGACGTTTTGCACCGGAGTTCCGCCTACGCTTCCGGGAATGCCGCTCAGGCACTCGACTCCCGCACACTCGGCCCGCACGGCGTGAGAGACGAACCTGTCCCACGATTCGCCGGCACCGGCGTCGAAGAGAATCTTGCCTTCGTCGTTGGAGTCATTGCGACGGTCAATGCCCGCGATCGCGATTTTTAGAACAAGACCGGGCCAACCTGCGTCAGAAACTACCAGATTGCTTCCGCCGCCAAGAACGAAGAGCGGAAGATCACGCGAACGAGAAAAAGCGACCGCTTCCTCCACTTCGGCGATGCTTGCGGCTTCTACGAAATAGCGCGCGGGACCGCCGAGTTTGAAGGTGGTCAGCGGAGCCAGAGAAACGTTTTCCTGGACCAGCATGGATGGCTTTCAATATACACAGAGGCTGGCCGGAAGAGCGCGTAGCGAAAGACCATGTTCCACAAACATGACTGCCATGATAAGCAACCAGGCTGTAGAATAGTTAAGTAGAAAAGTGAGGAAAATAAGATGGCGATGTATCCGGAAATTATGTTGGTCCCAATGCGCGAGGAACTGACTCGGCTGGGAATTGAAGAACTCCGAACGTCCGCCGCAGTCGATGCCGCTCTGACCAATCAGCCTGGAACGGCGCTGGTGGTGGTTAACAGCATTTGTGGCTGCGCCGCTGGACGTATGCGTCCGGCTGTCCGAATGGCATTGCAAAACGGTTCGCGGCCCGACAAGTCGTATTCGGTTTTTGCCGGGCAGGACAAAGAGGCCACGGATCGTGCGCGTAGCTATTTTACCGGCCAACCGCCGTCCTCGCCGTCTATCGCTATTTTGCGTGACGGCAAGCTCGTCTACATAATGCAGCGGAGCCAGATCGAAACCCGCGAGGCTCAGGCGATTGCGGCGGATTTGAAAGTGGCGCTAGATCAGTTCTGTGCTAAGCCCGCCGCGGTTTAGCTGACTCGCTTTACTTCGGTACCGCCTTGCTCACCATAAACGACTTCACCACGATTGCGTTTGGCTGCACGCCTACGGGAATCATGGTGAGCAGCGAGTATTCCGTTGGTTCCAGTTTGCGCGGCTTGCGCTTCTGAATCACGGTCACGTCGCCCGATTGCGTATCCAGTACCAGTAAGTAATTTTGATTTTGCGATAGCGCCAGGCCGTCGGGACGGCTGCCGACCGGCATGGTTGCGATGCGTTTGCCGAGATCGATGTCGTAGACAGCGACGCTGTCGGATCCGAAGTTTGAAACGTAGAGCCGGGAATTGTCGAGCGTGATAGCCCCGCGCGCGGGATGTTGCCCGATCACCAGGCTGCTTCCGACTTCGTCGTTTCCAGTCTCGACGATCGAGATGCTGTCGGAATCGAAGTCGCAGACCATCAGTTCGCCCCCGTCCGGTTTCAAAGCCAGGCTGACTGGCGTTTGACCCACATCCAGCAGCGCTAAGACGCGGTCGCCATTCTCACTGCCGATTTTTGCGTCGGGATTCTTCAGGCTGATCGAGGCCACCTGCGACGACCCGGTACAAGCCACAAATGCTTTGCTCGAATCTGGCAGTATGGCAATGTCTTCCGGTTGCTGACAGACGGAAAGTGTGGCGCGAACTTTCAGCAGCTTCGCGTCGATGAGGGAAACCGTGTTGTCGCCGCGATTCGAGACCACCACAGTCGAGCCGTCCGGTGAGATCCGGGCCAGACCTGGCGAGACTCCGACCCGCACATTACCCACGACAGTCCGCTTGTCCAGGTCGATTACAGAGACGTTGTTCGAACCGGAGTTTGCCACGTACGCTCGCTTGCCGTCTTCGGCGACGTCGATGAAATAAGGCTTGCCGTGGACTCCGATCGTCGCCACGACCGCGTTTTTTTCGGCATCAATTACGCTGATGTTGTTCGATCCGCTGTTGACCGCGTAGATTTCATTCTTGCGATGATTGGCGGCTACTCCGGTCGGTTCCACCCCCACTGGAATTGTTTTTGCCAGTTCGAATGTCCGCAGGTCAATCACGCTGACTGTATTGCTTTTGCCGTTGGTGACGTAAGCGTATTCGCGGTATGCGGGGCCATAGTCGGGAAGCGGTTGCTCGCGGAGATACCACCACGCGAATCCGCCGAGCACGGGAAGCAGAACTATAACGATGAGAAGTTTTCGCAAGACAGAGGCCACAATCGTGGCAGGGAAAGATTATCAGAGATGATCAGGACGCCGGCGGCAAAGGGATTATGTTGGGACGCCTTAATCACTCTCAGCGTTCATCATCCGCTAAAAACCGAGAACCACGCAGGACATGAAGGTTCACGAAGTCTGCGCGGTACTTAACATCTTCGTGAACTTTCGTACCCTTGGTGGTTACAGCCTTCGATTATTTCTGCCCGGATGCCGGCTGCGTTAGAGCGACTCTCTCAGCGCCGCTGCCGGGAACTCGAGTCAAGTGCGGAAAGAACGGCGTGATCTCGAAGGGCATCTTTTCCCGGGCCGAGGCCAGCGCGACGGGCTTGGCTTTGGCCAATTCCACCTGATCGGTCCAGGGATCGACTTTGATGCGTCCGCCTAAAGGCAGCGCGGCGATCTGATCCAGCTTATGCGCATCGAGTTCGGGGGCGGAGGCCAGCAAGGTTGACATACGAATGCTTTTTCCGTTCGCCAGACTGTTGCCCAGGTGCGGGCGAATCAGGTTGGGAAGGTCCGGAGCTTTCGCTTGCAACTCTTTGAGAAAGAGACCGGCGCTGCCCAGCTTGTCTTTGTAAGGAGAATTATTCAGCAACTCCAACGCCTTGGCGTCGGCGGCTTCCTCATCGGCGTTGCTGCGCTTAAAGTCGAGCCGCTGGAACGTGTCTTCATCGGGGAAGAACATGCGGTCGTTGAAGGCCAGCTTGGTGTCGAAGTGATGCCCAAGGACAATGTGGCTGAGGTCGTGGGCCAGAACCATAGCCAGCGAAGCCTCATCGGGCAGTACATCGAGCATGCCGCGGCTAACGACAATCGTGTGGCCGATGGTAAACGACTCCAAGGGCGAAGTAAGCAGCACGCGGCAGCGGACATCGCCTTGCAGATCGATGTTGTTGGTCACCAGCAGATTGTTGACGACGGTCTGGAGAACTTTGTCGACTTCGCCCGGAGGGGCAAGCAGTCCAATCTTCTGCATGCGTTCGATGGCGTTATCTTCCGCCTGACGCTCCCACATGCGCGCGGCCACGACCGGAGTCGCATCCGCGGCAGCGTCAGACTGGTCCTTTACGGAGTCGGGTGAATCGATCAGAATCTGCGTCAACTCTTCGTTCTTTCCGATCCCTTTGAGGTCGTAACCCCAGAGGCGAGTCTGAGCTTTGAAGTGGACGCCCTTGGAGATACCGGTCTTAAGATTTGACTCTTCGCTGTAGATATACGCGGGGAGCCAGGTGCCGGGGCGCATGTTCAGCCGCCAACTGTCGAAGTGCAGATAAAAGCCGAGTTTGGGCTGGGGATAGTAAGTGCCGTTGAAGCGAACGATGTTGTAATCCTGATCTTCAACCCAGATGCGGCCCATGAATCGGCCCGGAGGCGCGTCCTGCCGGGGTTGGACGTCGATTACCAGGCAGCGCAGTTCGCCTAAAAATTCGCGCCGGACAAAAGTGAAGTTGTAATACTTCTTCTGAAAGTCCGTATCGAGCACCACCATCTGAGCGAAGCCCAGAGGGAGAAAATGCATGGAGTAGACGCCGGTGAGCTTTTTGAGCATGCGGTGCCCGAAGCCCGGCTGACCTGTGAAGGAAATGTCCTCGGGTCCGTCGGTCATATCGAGACGGCCGAGAAAATACTGGTCCTTCACGGGCTGGGGATTCTCACTGCTGTCGTCTTTCAGATCCTGAAGGTAGGTTTCGACCATGGGGTGCATGTGACGCATTTGCGCCAGAAAAAAATGTTCTCTTTGCACCGTGCGATCAAGAACGTCAGACAGGGAAGCGGGCGCGCGCTGCGCGAAGCTCGAGGCTGTCGAAGGATCGGAGGCCGTGGGCACATTGCTTGCCGGCGCGTTGGATGTGGGTGCGGTCGATGGAGGATCGGATGGCTTCGCATCCTGAGCAGCGGCCGGAAATCCAGAAGCTAAAACCAGGGAGAAAAGCACCGGGCCCAACAAAACAATTCTCATAAAAACCTTCAGGGACTTTACGCCAGTTGAAAAACGATGTGCAACACCGCGGTGGAGTCGGCTGGCTGGCCATCGCGTTGCGCCGGCTTGAAGTGAATTTGCTCCGCCGCACGCACGGCGGAGTCGTCGAGGCCGTGACCCAATCCGCGCACCACGCGCACCACCTGTAACCTGCCCGATGCCTGCAAGACCACTTCAAGAAGGACTTCGCCTTCAATACGCAAACCGCGGGCTTCTTCAGTGTAGACCGGAGTGGGTTTGGAAAGGATCTCCGCGGGAATAATTTTCGCGGCGATTTCCGCAGAATGGGAATGAACTGTTGGGCCGGCCGCAACGTCAGCGTCGCCGAAACCCGCCTGCCGCACAACGGTGCGCGAAGCTGATTTGCTATCGCCGGTGGAAATTCCATTGCCGAAGCCGGAGCTGGCGACCACACCGCGGGCGCCATTCGCGCCGCCGGTTCCGTTCCCATAGCCGGGACCGGAGGGCAGATCGAAGGATCCCATCTGCGCGATGTTGACCGCTTTACCCTCGCTGGCTTTCGCGGGCACGCCATTGGGATCGCCAAAACCGCCGGTCTGCACTTTGTCGGGAGCCTTGGCAATCGTTTGCGGCGCAGAGCTTCCCGTGGAGAAGACATTCATCTTCACCGGCGCTTTCGGAATCAAGGGAGCGGGAGTTGGCGGCAAGGCGTCCAGCTTTCTTGCCGCGATCTCCACCTTCGGAGCATCTTCGGGAACGATGTTGGTTTTGATTCTGGGCTGAGATGTCGGCAATCGCAAAGCCTCGCTCGGATCTACGCGGGCGATCAACGCCGGCCTTTCGGATCGCAACGGCGTTTGTGGGGTGTGATTGACAGGAACTGGGGTGGGCGCTAATTGTACGGATCGGTAAGTGTGTTCGGACGGCCGCAGAACTTCAGGGTGAAGTACGCCGACCCAAAGAAAAAGCGCGATGATTAAAGCCTGACTGGCAACGCTGCACCCGAACTCGGTCCAAGGCTTCCTGTACTCCGGCAGGAGGGAAAGAGAAATGGATTGGGAGGAGGAGTATCCCATAATTCGTTTACCAGTGATTCGTTCGTCAACCCTGAACTACCAACCCAGACTAAAAGCAAATGTTCTTCGCCGCAATACACTCTGAGACGTACAGGAGATAGTGAACCGGGAAAGTACAGTCCAGTCTCCCGGCACTGATTCGTGCACGGCAAGGGCCACTGCTGGCTCACGTCTCAGATTGATAAAGGTATTGTCGTCAATTACTTAAACGGTTTGGGCAAAGGGGCGCCAGATCCCCACGCGCAACAAAATACATCTTGGGCGCGAGATTTGCTGTTCCCGATGTCGGTGACGCCACTTGCCGGCTAGCAATGGACGATCTTCGGGCTTTGGATGCCTTTGGTGGCGTTTCGGCTGTCGACGATTAATTGAGACTCCCGAACGATGCGCGCGTAGTCGTAGTCGGAGTGGTCGGTGACGATCAGCACGCAGTCGTATTGTCCCAGGTTGTCGAGTTCGGTGCGCTTCATCTGCAAATCGTATTTGCGGCCGCGGCCAATGAAAGGGAAGTAAGGATCGTGATAGCTGACCTGTGCGCCATCTTTTTGCAGGAGTTCGATGATGGTGAGCGCGGGAGATTCGCGCAGATCGTCAATATCTTTTTTATAAGCCACGCCCAGCACCAGCACCCTCGATCCGTTCAAGGATTTCTTCTGGCCATTCAACGCGCTGCCGACCGAGGCCAGCACGTGGTAGGGCATGTTGGTATTGATTTCTCCGGCCAGCTCGATGAAACGGGTGCGGAAGTCCCACTCCTTGGCCTTCCACGAGAGATAAAAAGGATCGACGGGGATGCAGTGGCCGCCGAGACCGGGACCAGGATAGAAGGGGTGAAAGCCGAAGGGCTTGGTCGAGGCCGCGCCGATGATCTCCCAGATATCGAGACCCATGCGCAGGCAGAGCAATTTGAGTTCGTTGACCAGCGCGATGTTCACGCAACGATAGATGTTTTCGAGGAGTTTGGTCATCTCCGCTGCGGCGGGCGAGGAAACAACGACCGTGCGGTTAAAGATCGCGCCGTACAAAGCGGCGGCAAGGTCCGCCGCCTGCTGATCCAATCCGCCGACGACCTTGGGAATGTCGCGCCGGGCAACCGTGGTGTTGCCGGGATCCTCGCGCTCGGGCGAGAAAGCAAGGAAGAATTCCTTGCCGGCGGACGCGCTTGAGGACTCGGCTCCGCGCGCGGCCTTCAGCCCAGTCGAATTCTCTTTTTCCAGGATCGGCAGCATGACTTCTTCCGTGGTTCCAGGGTAAGTCGTGCTTTCGAGAACCACCAACTGCCCTGCCCGCAGGTGCGGCGCAATGGCGTGTGTAGTATTGGTGATGTAGCTGAGATCAGGCTCATGATATTCGTTCAGCGGAGTGGGCACGCAAATAATGATGGCGTCCATGGCGCTGATCTGCGAATAGTCCGCCGTCGCGGTGAAGCCGCTGGTCTTGGCTGCCTGAATCTCTTCTGCGGCAATGCGATAGATATAAGACCCGCCGTTGGCAATAGTTTCGACCTTGCGCTGGTCAATGTCGAAGCCCGTGACCCGGAATTTCTGCTCGCTATACAGCAAAGCGAGAGGCAAGCCGACGTAGCCGAGTCCGATGATGCCGATGCGGGCTTGGCGCTGCTGAACTTTAGCCTTGAATTGATCAGTAGGACTGGCGACGGTAGAGGATAGTATCGTCATGGCTGGAAACGGCGACCAAAATTGCTGGGATAAATGACGATTTTAACATGGCAAAATGCCGGTGCGGCGCGGACGGAACGATTCGACCGTGCCTTTGGTCACGTTAGCGTTTAAAACGACACAGATGGGAAAACAACGGTGGTTGTTGACGTTCGTGGGAGTGGGGCTGATCTTCGTCCTTGCGATTTTTGCGGCCAGGGCCGGATACATGCTGGTAGTGGATTCTCCGCAGTCTTCCGACGTGATTCTGGTGCTGGCGGGCGAGACCGATCACCGGCCTATGCGGGCTATTCAGCTTCTGGATCAGGGCTATGCCCGCCGGATTGTCCTTGATGTGCCCGCCGATGCGAAAGACTTTGGGTTTTTCGAGATCGAATTGGCGCAGAGATATGTGGCGAAATTCCCTGAGGCGGCTGCGATCAGCATTTGCCCCATTGTGGGGCTTTCCACCAAAGACGAATCCCATGACGCGGAGAAATGTCTTGAAAAGGAGAGCGGCATCCGCATCTTGTTGGTGACTTCGGAGTTTCACACGCGGCGGGCGCTGAGCGTCTTTCAGCACGAGATGCATGGCAAGACATTTTCGATTGCGGCGGCCCGCGACGAAAAGGAATTCGGCGAGCGCTGGTGGCAACATCGCCAGTGGTCTAAGACCTTCGCCTATGAGTGGATGCGATGGATCTGGTGGAGCGCGATCGATCGCTGGCGATGAATTCGTGTGCCTTCACTCTTCAGCCTGCATTCTTTACCCCGCATCCTCCGACTTCCCAAGCTAAGACGGTGAATTAAAAAGTTTTCCACACAAAACTTCATTGACTGTGAATCGCGCGGGGGCTTACGATGCGCAGCAGGGAACCTACTTAGTTATTAACGGAGCGTGGGAATGGGCCGGTCTGTCTTTGGGCGAGTGGTAAGTTGCTTGCTACTGATTCTGTTCCCTGTGTCTTTGTTTGCCACGGATTCTGAAACGGCGATGCTCTATACCAATGGCATCGCTTGGGTGAATGGGTCCGGTGTGCCTCGCGCGACTTCCGCTATTTTCTCCGGCGACCTGTTGCAGACCCGCTCCGACACTGTGGCCAACATTAACTCAGCAGGCTCCAGCATCACCGTTCACCGCGATTCCCTGGTCCAGTTCGAAGGCTCGTCGCTGAAAATCGAGCACGGCGGCCTTACCGTTTCGACCTCCAGAGGCATTACCGCGACGGCAGGAGATGTGAAAATAGCTCCCGCTTCGGAAGGGTGGACTGAATTCAACGTGACCGACGTTGATGGAACGGTGAGAATTGCCGCGCGCAAAGGCGACCTATTAGTCAGTGATGGCAGGGAGACGGCGACTCTGGCCCAGGGGCAGGAAACGACGCGTGAGGAGTCGTCGGATCAATCCGCCAACGGGAAGGATAATAAGAAGAACGGGAAGCATGCCACCGGCGCTGCCGCCGCAGCAAACGGTGGCATCCTTAATTCTCCGCTGGCCGTCGGAATCGGCACCGGAGCCGTGATCGGCGTCACGACCTGGGTGCTGCTCAAAAATACCAATCCGGCCAGCCCTTCCAACCCCAATTAAAAAAATTCTAAGTGATCGAGCAGGTCGTGAAGCGAGCCTGTCAGTGCTATCCCTGAATTCCTGAACCTGGGTAAGCCCTACACGACTTCCGAGGCCGGTAGCGCCACCTCAGCAGCGGGTTTGATCGCCTTGCGCTTACGCATGGGTTGCGCGAAGGGATCGGCTGCGGCAATGGTACACAGAACATAAAACAACGCGGCGTTGGCAGGAATCTGTAGATTGAAGTCCACGGCGCTGTGAATCAGAATGCCGGTGACGCCCAGCAGGCAAGCCAGGGCAACGGCCCCGCTCACATCCGAAGTCCAGTTGCCGATTTTTCTCCAGGCCTGACGATAGAGCGCGATCACGAACCAGACCATGATTGCGAATCCCAGCAGCCCGGTCTCCACCAGTAACTGTATGTAGTCGTCGTGCGCCTGGTTGACGAAAAAGTTCGTATAGAAGCTTCGGAACTGCGGATAGACAACCGGAAATGTTCCTAGTCCCCAGCCGGTTACCGGCCGCTGCAAGAACATTTTGAAAGCGTCCCGGTCGATGTTCCAGCGAACGCCGCCGGAAATTTCGGAACGCGCTTCCGTGGAGATACTGAAGATTCTCTTGGCCAGCTCGGCGCCGCCCAGCCAGACTGACAGGGCGATCATGATTGTCAGAAAGGCGCCCGTGGCGACAGCCAGTCGCGGTCCTTTCTGCTGCCGAACCAGGATTATCGCTAGAACCATCAACTCCACTAGCAGCGCCAGCATTCCCCCGCGCGATCCGGACAGAAAGATAGTACCGGCCATGACTGCGGCAGCGGCGGCGGCGATCAGCCGTTCTTTTCTGTGAGCCATGCGGGTCAGTGACAGTACCAGAGGAATGGGAACCAGCATCTCCATAAGGCCGGCGTAATGATTGTGGTTCACATAAGGCCCGTAAATCCATCCACCCAGGCGCGGCTCCCGCAGCCAGTAAAGTTTGCCGTTGGGCGCAACTCCCTGGAGCAGGGAAAAACAGGCAACCGCGCAGCCGTAGACGGAAAGAATCACCGCCAGCTTTCGCGCCTGAGCGTTGCGCAGAAGCGTGTGGCCGGCCAGGAAGCATAGCATCGCATAGGCGCTAAAAAGAAGGATGCCGTTGATGGAGTCATGCTTATAGGCGGTAGTGCGGAAGACAACCTGCAACAGGATCAGGATTCCAAATGCCCCCATGGGCGAATACAGCGCGTTGGGACGGATGCGAATTTCGCCATCAATATACTGTTTCGCCACCCAGACCAGGAAAAGAATAACGGATCCCGCTTCCAGCACGAAAATCGACCAAGGCTCGACGCCGCCAAACGCCAGCGGCCCAAACATCAACAGCCCAAACACTCCGTATAGCAGAACGGAAGCGAGTTGCGCCGAAAGCGGTTGCGGCTTGCCCTTGATCGAGTACATGTTCATGCGGATTTGCTGCCTGTTTTGCTCCGAATGGGCACGATTATTGCTGTTTTCTCGCCAGGCGGAAGTCGTCGATCCAGAGCTTACCACGGATCGGACTACCCGCCGGAAGACGGCGAACGTGAACCACCAACAGCTTGCAATCGGGACCGGTAGTGAAGCCGCCGCTCGAAAGCTTCCAGAAGCCTGCATCTTTCAGTTCGTCGCTGTCGAAGTAAATAGTCGCCGGGCTGTACATATCCTGAACGGTAAAATGCGGTCCGCCGGTGCCCTCAATTTCACCGTTTTTATAGTAGGCGGAGAATTCGTATTTAGTATTCTGCTCTACGGGCACGAGTTGATAGATTCCCGCGTCGGTGATTCCCGGACCATCAAAAGCGATCGACAACGAGCGGCGACCGCCATGAAAGTCGCTGGGGTCGAGAGTTAACTGCACGCCCGGTTGTTTCTCGTAGTGCCAGTCCAGGCCGTCATTCAGCACGTCGAGGCTAAAATTTCCGTTGACCATCAGGTTGGCGGAAGACGGCAAATAAGAAGTCAGGCCAAAACGATTGGCTGCTTGCCGCCAGACCCGGATTGCCTGATCGACCTCTTTATGGCGAATCAGATACTGGAAATATTCAGACGTGTAGCGGCGTTCAAAAGGCTGGCTGGTTTGCATTAAGGCATCCCAAACCAGCAGTGCGCTCGCGGTGTCTTCCTTACTAAGAAGAAGATCCAGGAAGACGATATAAACATCGGCGTGCGCGGGCAACACATCGCGCAATAAGGTCGCGGCGTCCGGCTGAATCCGCCAACAGAAGTGTATGGCCGGACCTACCAGGCTCGGATCGTTGGCCAGCACGACATGGAATTCGTGCAGGGCTTTCGCGGTTTGGCCCTGCACCAGATAAAGATTGGCCGCCTCCCAGGCGACGTCCGGCGTCGTGGGATCGGCTTCGATGGCGTGCTCCAGGGCAGAGGTCTGGTCGGCTGGGTCGGCCAATACCTGGTAGGCGCTGGCCAAATCAAACCAATAGCGCGCGGAGTGCGGATCCAATTGCACGGCGGCCTGGTAGGGAGCGATTGCGGAAGCGGGATCGCGAACCACCAGCGCGTAATAGCGCCCAAGGTGATCGCGGTAATCGGCATTGCCGGGATCGAGGCGAACCGCTCTCTGCAAGCTCGTTTGATCCACACGATCGCCAAACCATGAGCCCAGCAGCCGGCTTCCGGCAAATCCGATGTAGGCCAGCGCGAAAATAATTGCCGCGGCTGCGACGACTCGTTTTCGGACTGGAGTAGCGATGGAGATCTGCATGGGGAGCACGTGTCAGCGGCGCCTGCTTATGCGCTGGTTGGCGTTGCGGATTGAGTTTCCGCGTCGTCCTCGTCATCCTCGTGCGTGTCTGAGGACGACTCTCCGTCCCGGTAATAGCTCGAATACTTGCCTTTGTATTCGTAATAGTAATAGTAGTCCGGCGAGCTCAGGTCGACTGCGTTGAGCAGAACGCCGCTCACCCTGGCATTCACCTGGGTCAATATATCGCGGGCGCGGCGCAACGATTGCTTGGTGGTTTGGCCGGAGCGAATGACCAGCACAATTGCGTCAGCGCGCGGAGAAAGCACGACTGCGTCCGTAACTGAGAGCGTCGGCGGAGTATCGACCACAATGTGATCGTATTGACCGCGCAATTCGTCGAGCACGTCTTTCATGTTGGTGGAAGCGAGCAGTTCGGCCGGATTCGGCGGCGGCGTTCCCGCCGGCAGGATGTGCAGATTGGGTAGAACCGTCGATATCGCGATGGCCTGCTGCAATGTCGTGCTGCCGGTTAGCACATTACTAAGACCGCTGCGCGGCCCCATGCCTAGCGTCTTGTGAATGCTGGGCCGCCGCAGGTCAGCGTCGATCAGCAGTACGCGAACTCCTTTTTGCGCCAGCACTACGGCGGTATTGATGCTGGTTGTGCTCTTTCCTTCCTGTGGAAGAGCGCTGGTCACCATAATCACTTTTGGCGGCGCTCCCAGATTCGACAGCAGAAGCGAGGTGCGAAGCGCGCGGTAGGATTCCGCCATCTGCGATTGGGGACGCGCCTGGGCGACCAGTTCTACCGCTTCTTTCGAGGACGCCAGTATCAGTCGCTTGGGGTCGCTGCCTTCGCGGTTAGTTTTGGAACCGAGCGGAATCATGCCTAAAGAAGCCAGGCCGGAAATCATCTGCGCCTGTTCAGTCGTACGCACTGTGTTATCGAGACCCTCAAGCAGGAATGCCAATCCAATGCCGGACATGGAACCGAGAATGAAAGCGAAGCCCAGGTTGCGCGGCACATTCGGCTCGATAGGGCCGGTAGGAACTCGCGCACTGTCGACGATGCGGAAGTTGTTCGACTTTAATCCCGCGGAAACGCCAGCTTCTTTCAGCTTCTCCAGCAAGCCTTCGTAAAGCTGTCGGTTGGTTTCTACGTCACGCTTCAACAGGCTGTATTCAATGGCGCTCTCGTTCAGTTTGTTGGCTTCCTGCTTCTGCTTTTCCAGGGCGTCGTGAAGCATATTTTCCCGCTGCAAGGCCGCCATGTACAGGCCCTTTACCTTGCTGGTGATCTTCTTCATTTCGCCCTGGATTTGAACATCGATTTCTTTCAGTTGGTTGTTGATTTGCAGTAGCTTCGGATAGGACGGACCAAACTGCGTGCTCAGATCGGCGGCTTGAATGCGCAGATCCGCTTCCCGTGCCCGCAACGATTCCAGCAGCGCCGACCCCGACTGCGATCCCGATCCGCCGCTGTTATCGGACGCGCCCGCGCTCGACGCCACTGCATCCGGGTCACCCGACTGGATCAGTTGATATACCGCCTCTTTGTCCATGCGTTCGGATTCGGCGGACGTCAGCTCCTTGTTTAGTTCATCCAGCTTGTTGGTGATGATGTTTTGCTTTTCGTCCATCCCCAGAATTTCGTGCTCTTTCTGGTACCGCACCAGTTTTTCCTGGGAGGTTTCAACCTTCATTTGCAGGTCGACCAGTTGCTTGGAAAGCCAGTCGGAAGCCTGCATGGTGGATTCGAAACGCGCCTTGAAATTGTTCTCGACGTAGGTCTGCATCAACGTATTGACCACGTTGGCGGCCATCTGCTTGTCGGCGCTGCGATAGCGGATTTCGACGATGCGGGTGTTGGGGCTCAGGCTCACCTTCAGAGCGCCCTTAAAACCTCCCAACAGCGACGACGCGTGCGCGGAATCGCCTTGTAGCGGGTCGGGAGCAAGATCGAGAGATGACGGCAAATCCGGCTTGCTTCCGCCGAACTCGGGCCGGCGATCCAGATTCAACTCCTTGATCACCTGCAGCGCCAGCAGATCGCTCTGCAAAATCTTGACTTCGGTTTCCAGTTCCGTCGGATCGTAATAGTCGAGGCTGAAAGTCGCCGAATCTTTGAAGTTGAGGGTCGAATCCGGCTTGTTGATGGCGATGGTTCCGGCGGCTTCATAAACCGGAGTCATTCGCAGGCTGGCGATTGCGACCAGGGAAAAGATTGTGAACAAGCAGGCCAGTACCACCCACCTGCGCTTGGAAAGGATGCGCAGGTATTCGCCGACCGTCGATTCCTGGGCAGGAAGTTCAGGATAAATCCGGGGAACGCCGGGGCGGCCGAGATCCATGCCCGAGGCGGGCAGCATCTCGCGCACAACACTGCCGTTCGCCGGCACCAGAGGTCCTGAATCCATGCGTGCTCCTCAATGAAATTTTTACGCCTAGCCCTGCGACGAAGCTGCCGCCCACATACATACCACGAAGTCCCGGATCGAGGAGGCTGGTCCGTCGCGCGGGGATTTCCTTTGCACTGGGTAGCTGGAGAGTTCGCGGACATTTTAGCATTGGATGAGAGCAAAGCGCGCTGCAATTTTCGCGCGCATGTTTATTTTAGAAGCGCCCGCCGCTCTCCGAACTTCGCTATACTAGCCAGCAAGTTTCTTCCAGCCGGAAAGCGAGCCGCGAGTGTTGTTTCGTTCCTCACCGAAGCGGAAGTTCAAATTGATGGGGTCTGGTTTAATGGAGTCCAGGGGATGAATTGGTCGGAGCAGGTCGTACTGGTCACCGGCGGAACGGGGTCGTTCGGGAAGAAGTTTGTCGAAATCATGCTGAAAGAGTATCGGCCCAAGAAGCTGGTTATCTTCAGCCGCGATGAACTGAAGCAGCACGACATGCGGGCTGCGGGATTCGACGATCCCAGCCTGCGCTACTTTATCGGCGACGTGCGCGATGCCCAGCGCCTGGAGCGCGCTCTTGCCGGAGTAACAGTCGTAGTGCACGCGGCTGCGCTCAAACAAGTTCCCGCCTGCGAATACAACCCGTTCGAAGCCATTCAAACCAACATCATGGGCGGGCGCAACGTCATCGACGCTGCCATTAATCAAGGCGTGCGGCGCACGCTGGCGCTGAGTACCGATAAAGCGGTCAATCCCATTAATTTGTATGGGGCGACGAAACTTTGCGCCGAAAAAATGTTTGTGCAGGCCAACGCTTACGCCGGCGCGCGGGAGACTCGTTTCAGTTGCGCGCGTTACGGCAACGTCGTGGGCAGCCGCGGCAGCGTGATCCCGGTATTTCTGGAGCAGCGTCGGCGCGGCCGCATCACCGTTACCGATCCGCGCATGACTCGCTTCTGGTTGACACTAGAGCAAGGCGTCCGCTTCGTGGTGAGTAGCCTGGAACAGATGCACGGCGGAGAGATTTTCGTCCCCAAGATTCCCAGCATGCGCCTGGTGGACCTGGCGGAATCCATTGCGCCAGGGTGCGAAATCGAAACTATCGGCATTCGGCCCGGAGAAAAACTGCACGAAGTTTTGGTTTCCGAGGATGAAGCGCGCAACACGCTCGAAGTCGAAGATCGCTACATCATTCAGCCGGCTCATCCCTGGTGGCGTCGCGAAAATTGGATGAACGCTCGCGCACTGCCGGAAGGTTTTCGTTACGCCAGCGATACCAACGACCGCTGGCTGAACGATCGGGAATTGCGGCAGTTGATCGGTCCGCTGGCGCCCGAAGAGCCGCCGGTCGTGGAAAAGATTCCCGCGTGATGTGTGCGGCCGTAATCCGCATGAGGGCTTTATGACCACATCGCTCGTCGGCGTGCAACCGCTGGCTATCAATGGCGGAGTTCCGGTGCGCGAAACTTTGCTGCCCTATGGGCGGCAGACGGTAACGGACGCCGACATTGAGGCCGTGGTCGAAGTGTTGCGCTCCGACTGGCTGACTACTGGTCCGAAGGTTGCGGAATTCGAAGAAGCTTTCGCTGCGCGAGTGGATGCGAAGCATGCGGTAAGTTTCACTTCCGGCACTGCGGCCTTGCATGGGGCCGCTTTCGCGGCAGGTTTGAAATCTGGCGACGAGGCAATCACGACTCCATTGACCTTCGCCGCTACGGCGAATTGCATTCTCTATCAGAATGCGACTCCGGTATTTGCCGATGTCAGCGCGGACACGTTAAATCTCGATCCGGAACAGGTCGAGCGAAAACTGAGCCCACAAACGCGAGCGATCTTTGCAGTGGATTACGCGGGACATCCGGCCGATCTCGATCCGATTCTGGAGTTGGCGAAGCGCAAAGGGCTGACAGTGATTGAAGATGCCTGCCACGCGCTGGGAGCGGAATATCGCGGGCGGCGTGTGGGCTCTATTGCCGACATGACCGTGTTCAGTTTCCACCCGGTCAAGCACATTACCACTGGTGAAGGTGGAATGGTTACCACCAATGATCCCGAGTTCGCCGAAACTTTGCGCCGCTTTCGCAACCACGGCATTTCCAGCGACGCGCGGCAGCGCCAAAGCGCGGGCCAGTGGCACTATGAAATGGTTTTGTTGGGATTTAATTATCGGCTGCCGGACATCGCCTGTGCGCTGGGTCTTGAGCAGTTGAAGAGGCTCGATACTAATCTCGCACGCCGCCGCGAAATTTCTGCACGCTACACGGCTGCTTTCCGCGAGGTCGGAGGCGTGATTGCTCCCACCGTTCGGCCCGAAGTGAATCCCGCATGGCACCTTTATCCGATTCAGATTGATTCGCAGATTCTGCGAACGGATCGCGCGCAGATGTTTCGCGCGTTGCGTGCCGAAAATATCGGCGTTAATGTTCACTATATTCCGGTGCATCTGCATCCTTATTATCGGGAGCGCTTCGGATATAAAGGCGGAGAATTTCCTGTTGCCGAGCGCGCATATTCGGGCCTGATCAGTCTTCCCATGTTTCATGGCATGAGCGATCGCGACGCCGGCGACGTGATCGAAGCGGTGCGCAAGGTCGTAGGCTTCTACTCCGGAGCCGAAAGCAATCGCAACAACCGCGACCAACGCCGGATCTGACCTCGGGGACAAAGAATGTCGCAGGGCGCGGTCTACATCATTACGCAGGACGCGCGGTATGTGAACTTGCTGCTAACTTCCGCGGCCAGCCTGAAGCGTGCAATGCCGGATTTGCCGATCACCGTCTTCTCGCAATTTCCCATTCAAAGCGAATTGTTTGAACGGGTCATTGCCGTTGAGCCCACGCAAGACGGTTTCTTCGACAAAGCGAAAATGATGCGGCAAATGCCGTACGATCGCACCCTGTTTCTCGACGCCGATACGTATGTAGTCGAGCCGGTTCCGGAGTTGTTTTCTGTGCTGGACAATTTCGATTGCGCCGCGACGCACGAAGAATATGTCAATACCGATTGGTTCGATCGCTATCCGCGGCCAGATATTCCGGCGTGCTATCCCGAATTTAACACTGGAATTATGGCCCTGAAGCAGTCGGAGAAGATGGATCAGTTTTTGCGGCACTGGGGCGAGATTTACCAATCGTATCTCGACGAGAATCCCGGCCAGCAGATCAACGATCAGCCGTTTTTCCGTGTGGCTGCGTACTTTGGTGACATTCGCATTGCGACCCTGACGCGAGAGTACAACTGCAAATTTCGCGGGCAGGGATATTTGAACGGGAAGGTCAAAATCATTCATGGGCACGTGAAGTTTCAGCTCACGCCTGAACAAGTGAACGATGCGATTGGCGCGCTGAATGCGAGCACCAAGCCGCGCGTGTACATTGCAGGCGAAGTGTATGAGCAAGAGCTTGTGGGACGGCTCGTGAGCCAGCGCAAGGCTCATAAGGTTGGCAGCTTTCCCGAACTGCCGGGTTCGCTCATGCTGATGCGCGCTAACCGGCTGAAAGAAATCATTAAAGAGCGCGGCATTCGCAATACGCTGGCGAAAGTTTTTGCCCGGTAACATCGCTAGATAAATCCGATGAGCAACGCTGCAAAAGTCGTGGCGATCATTCAGGCCCGCATGGGCAGCACACGCCTTCCCGGCAAGGTGCTCAAGGACCTGGAAGGCGAAACGGTGCTGGTGCGGGTTGTGGAGCGGGTTCGCAGAGCGCAGCTCATCGATGAGGTGCTGATTGCGACTACGAAGGAGCGGGCGGATGACGCCATCGTCGATGAGTGTGAGCGCTGTTCCGCCGCGGTTTTTCGCGGAGACGAGAACGATGTGCTGGATCGTTATTATTGCGCCGCGCAAATGTGTAATGCGAAAATTGTTGTGCGTATTACATCCGACTGCCCGCTGATCGATCCCGAGATTATCGACGAGACTGTTGCCGCGTTCCTCGCGGCGCGGCCCGATTATGCTTCCAATGCTTTGGTCCGCAATTATCCGCGCGGACTGGATACCGAGGTGTTGACGGTGGAAGCGCTGGAGCGTGCCTGGCGGGGAGCTACGGAACCTTACCAGCGCGCGCATGTAACGCCTTACATTTATCAGAATCCCGATGCCTTCAGGATTCTGCCGGTGAGCGCCGAAACGGATTACAGCGGCCATCGCTGGACGCTCGACACGCCTGAGGACCTCGCTTTCATACGCGCAATTTATGCGCGAGTGAAAGACCGGCGCAGCTTCGGCTGGCGCGACGTTCTGGACACATTTGATCGCGCGCCGGAGTTGGTGGAGATGAATCGCATGGTAGAGCAAAAAAAAATACACGAAGGTTGATGCCTTCTCTTTGCCTGCCGTGGAAGCAGTCGCCGGAGTTTACTTCATAGTCAATCCCCCCCACCCCCCTGCCTGATTGGAATCAGCAGGTTCGCAGGAATTTCCCCGCAAAATTCGGTTTTCAAAGAACTTAGAGGTCAAAATCCGTGAAACAAAGGAGTTAGGACCCGAATTCTTCTTCGCCATGCCCGCTTTGTGCGGGTTGGCTGTACTGCCTGTGCCGGGGCAATCATGAAACAAAGTTGATGTG
>Ga0209010_1000176_pt1 | contig 24374 bp, 21 predicted proteins | sample BlaSpr_A8_OM1_O3_FD_187985 | JGI IMG/M metagenome (GOLD analysis project Ga0209010, IMG submission 187985) | Forest soil microbial communities from Thunder Bay, Ontario, Canada - Black Spruce, Ontario site 2_A8_OM1_O3 (SPAdes) (version 2) | ecosystem: Environmental > Terrestrial > Soil > Boreal...
CGCGAAGAGCCGCCTTTTCCAAAGTGGGGACGGTCCGGTTAGAAGATGAACTTGCCCGTGATTTGGGCAATTCTCTGATCTGTGGCAGCGGCCGCGAACGCTCCGTAGGGCGACGTCGGCGCTGTCTGGGTAAAAGCCACCTGGCCAAAGAAGGGCGCATTGGTGTTCGGATAGGGTGCCCCATAATTTGCATGGTTGAACCAGTTGTAGGCATTAAAACCAATCTGGAACGTCATACGCTCGGTGATTGCAATATTCTTCTTTACGCTCAAGTCACCGCCCAGGAATCCTGGCCCACGAAATGCGTTACGGCCGACATCACCCATAAAGTCCGTGCTGGTGGCAAAGTCCGCCGGCGAGAAGCACCCAACCAGCACACAGGCCCGCCCGTTGGTGAAGTTCCTCTGCGTGAAGGTCGGAAGCGGCTGCGCAAGGATCGTTGCACCAAATGAACTTGTACCTCCAAGGTTGTTGCCCACCAGCCCGGCAGTCGCTCCGCCATCGATGATGCTGAACGGGAATCCGCTCCGGTAGAACATTGTGCCGGAAATCACCCAGCCACCGATGGCTGCATTCACCAATCGCTTCTCGCTCTTGAACGGCAGTTGGTAGACGTAGCTGCCCGATATCTGGTGCCGTGCATCGTTATCTCCTGAGGCATATTGCGAGTGCAGATTGAAAGGATTGACCTGCGTCAGGATGCTGGTAATGAGGCTGAAGGGCTCTTCTGGCACGTTCGAGAGCTCGTCGAGCGCATGAGAGTACGTATAGTTAAGGCGGCCGGTCAATCCATGCCACTCGTTTTCCTGGATGGAGAACGTAACGCCGTCATAGTTCGATACTGCCCCGCTATACAGATAATCCACGCGGCCGACACGCGGGTCTGGCGCGCTTGCCGGAAGGCTGCCAAAACCGAAGCCGTTCAAGGTGGGATTCAAAACTAAACCGTCATATCCATGGTTGCCCACGTAATTGGCCGAGACGACGGTGCGCGCTCCGAACGTATGCTGTAGTTCAAGATTCCACTCAACATACTTCGGATTCTGTAAATTGCGGCTGACGTCATTCAGGTTTGGAACGGAAAGGGCGCCTTGCGCGTTGAGGCAACCTCCAAACGGTTGAGCGGCGCCAGCGTAGCCACCGCCGCTAGAACCGCCAGTCGTCAAACTTCCGCCGCTATTGTAATTCGACAAAAAGGCGCCATTGCACTGCGTCACCAGGTTCACGCCGCTGCCCGGAAATGCAGTGGATCCCGGGGACGCCAAGTCGAACGCCACGCTTCCCGTCGGCACGTTGAACAAATTCACCTGCGGGAAATTCGTATCAAACAGGCTCAAAAGGCCGCCGGGGTAAAGGTCGGTGAAGAGACCCACGCCCGCGCGAATGACAGTATTTTGACCAATTGGGCTCCAGGCGAGGCCGAACCTTGGCTCGAAGACAACCTTCTCGATACCCGGAATTACCGTTTTGTTGCCGGTTGTGAACGATTCATCGTAGGGAATCGTCGCTCCGTGCGGCAAGTCGTTAAACGGGGTAACGGGCAGGCTCGCGCAACTGGACTGACACACGCCACCTGAGTTGCGGTCGGCCCTCAAGGTCATCGTCAACTTTAGCCTAGAGTTGACACGATACTCGTCCTGGAAGTAGAAGCCGACGCTATAGTAGGCGACGGGTTGTTTGATCTGGGAGGCAAAGTTGTAAAGTACGCTGCCGCAGCCAGCCTGATTATTAGTTGGTGGGTTGGCGCTGCAGCCTGCGGGAGCAACTTGATTATTCGCAAAACCAAACAAGGTGACGTCAACCTCGGGATACAGCGTATTTTCCGCCGCGGTATAGTCCGAGACGTCGTCTCTCCGGAAGTTCACACCCATCTTGAAATTGTGGTTTCCTCGCGTCACCGACAAGTCGTCCACCAACTGCCACTGCTCTACATGGCGGCCTTCCGGGAATTGGAAACCTGCGGCGAATCCGTTGGGATTGCCAGATCCGGTGCCAAGTGGAGTCAATGCACCATCCACTAGAAATTCAAGGTTGCCCGGAAAAAGGCCCAGCGCCGAAGACGGATTCAAATTGCCGAAAACCGCCGCGTAGTACAGGTCGGAGAAGATGAAGTTGTTCACAACTGTCGGTGAGAAGATGTGTGTGTAATTCAACTGGCCTTCGTTCTGAGGCTGAGTGCTCGAATTGTTAAACACGGGGTTAATCGGGTCGGTGTAGGTTGGCTGTACTCCCCGATCAAATCTGACCCGCCCGAAAATCTTGTCGTTTTCCCCTAAATTGTAGTCCACCCGTCCGCTAAGCAACCATTCCTTGTTTCCGCTGGATACGGACTCCGTAAAGCTCTCGGTGCAGGCGCCGCCTGTGGCCCCTGGCGCAGTTACAAATCCCGGGCAGCTGTTGGCATTTGGTTTGGCGTTGCCGATCCCGGGTGCGCCGTTGTATAGCTTGAAGACATTCGCATAAAACGCCTGCGTGGCCGGATCCCCAGGAACATTACCCTGCACGAAGTTTTCAAACGCTGGCGTGGGTACGCTGACGTTCTGAATTGAACCAAAGATGTAGCGAATTCCTTCCGTATTCACGAAGAAGTACGCTTTGTCTTTCTTTATGGGACCGCCGAGGGCTGCCGCCCACTGGTTGTTGTTTTCAAATGGTCTCGAATTAGGCAAGCCTTCGCTAAGTTCGGTGGCTTTGTTAATCGGGTCGTTGGCAGTGAGCGCCCGGCCCGTCCAGTTGTAAACTGCGTCGCCGTGAAAAGCGTTGCTGCCAGATTTCGTGCTGTAATCGATTTGAGCTCCGGCCTGACGGCCGTATTGTCCGGTGTAACCGTTGCTCACCACCGCAACTTCCTGAAGTTCATTGCCGCCGAGCAGCAAGTTGCTCGAACCTGAATTGTTTAGGTTCAAGAACGCATCGTTGTAGTCATTGCCATTGACCGTGAAAAGGTTTGAGGTGCCCGGCAGACCAAACGCACTGAAGTTGCCATAGCCGCCGCCCGTCGAGTTGTTCATGGTGATGCCCGGCGCGGTCTGGGCGACGTAGGTAATGTCGCCGCCGGGATTCGGGATATTCTGAATCTGGTTCGTATCGAAATTCGAGGAGATGTTCGCGTCTTCGGTTTGCAGCAATGCGCCTTGCTCCGTGACCGTAACGGTTTCCGAAATAGCCCCAACTTCCAGTTTGACGTTGGCCAGCGCGGTTTGCCCGAGAAGAACTTCGACTGTCTCAGTCACCTGCTTAAAGCCAGTTTGCGACACCGATACGACGTATATACCCGGCTTAAGTAGCGTGAATTGATAGGCACCGTTCGACCCTGTAGTCGCAGACTGGATCTCGCTTGTGGACTGGTTTTTCAAGTTCACCCCGGCACCCGCAATTACCGAACCGGAAGGATCGGTGACAATTCCAGTGAGTCCCCCTGTTATCACGCTCTGCGCCGACAGCAGAGTCGGCAACAAGAGCAGCAAAGCTATAAACGAAACGGCGGCTCGGAAGTACTTGTCAAATCGTAATCGCATTTTTCACATCCAGTCTGCTGTCAAATTTTCGGAGGCCGCTCATCGATGAGCTAACCTCACACGCCAACGCATACAGCACCTTCGTCTCCGTTCTTTGCGCCATATAAGTTGTTTGCTAAGGGTCAGTTACAAAAATGCGGAAGGAGAAGATATATTTAACTCTCTAGAAAATGGTGGGCACATCCAATTACTTGGAAGGATACCTGAGTGAAATAACGGCGCTGCGTGCTATCGAGGCCGGAGCGCTCGATTACCTGTTGCTTTGCCATCGGTTCGGTACTCGCTGCGAAGCATGGACAAAAACGGTCGGTGTTTCGCGATCAGTACACGGTTTAACGGCTCTCACGTTGACGCGAAAATCGCGCCGACACGAGAGCCGTCAGGATCAAGCAGCCGAAACCAACAGTTCAGTCCGACCCCTCTCGCCGCGGCGTCCGGATATATCCGTGCGCAACATTCGCGGAGTCCAAATAGAATCCGACGATGATGCCGCTCGCATTGATCCCTCCCGCGTTGCTATAGGTGGCTCCAGGGGGGTCGAAGCCCGTGTACCTGCCGTCGCTCAGCAGAAACGAGTGGGTGACGTTTGAAGTATCCGTGTAAAAACCGACGATCTCCCCCTGCGGATTAATTCCTCCATTGAACGTAAGTATGGCGCCCGGAAAATCGTTCGAAGTGAAGTTCCCATGGCAGAGCTGGTAGCCGTGAGTCATTCCACCACTATCTGTGTAAGTACCCACGACTGTGCCGAATGCGTTCACGCCGCTGGCAAAGCTACTAACCGCCCCGAATGGATTGAAGCTTGTGATCTCACCGCGCCTGGATACAGTGAAGCTCTTGTAAGGGGGTGCCTCGCACGTAGGGTCTTCCAGACAGGTGAATCCTGTCATTTCGCCCCAGGAATTGACGCTGGAAAGAGCCGTGGCCAGCGCGCCGGGAACGTCAAAAGTAGTGTAGTGGCCCTTATACAAAATGAAGCCGTGGGTCACATTGCCGGCGTCGAGGAAATTGCCCACGACCACGTCCTCCGCGTCGACGTAATTGGGAGAAGTCAACGTGGATCCTGGCGGATCGATTACTGTAAACTCGCCCGCTGCTGTCAAAATGAGACCATGTTGAAAACCAGCTGTGACCTCAATACCGACGCTCGTACCTTGCGGATTGGGCCCGCCGATTAGAAGGGTTGCAGTTGCGCCGGGATAGTCGACCGTCTTATAGGTTTGCGCCGACACGGACATTGTTGCAAACGCGAAACCAATTGCACACATCGCCAGAAATCGAAATACTTTGTTCATGGAATCCTCCTGATTTTCGAGCAAGAACTCTCGAGGAAAGTAACCTGAGCGAACTCAACCAGTTCGGCCTTATCTGCAACGAGAGGCACTTTTGCGATGGATCGAGGGATTTGAGCGCCGAACTGCTGCCGCGGGTACGCACTCCTGGGCTAGAATACGGATCATGCTGAAGCGCGACGACCTCGGTTTTCCCACCTTCTGGCCGCTCCAGCTCGTCGGATGGTGCTGTTACTGTGGGTTGGTTTTTGTTTCTATACTTCCTTCGCTCAAGCAGCCGGGATTGCTGCGCGGCAGTAGCGTATTTATTCTTTCGATGTTCATGGCCAGCTGCCTACTGCGTCCGGTTTGCCGATCCCTGATAAGCCGTTCGTTCTCATGGATCGCTTTGGAGATGCGAGCACTTGCCTGGTCCCTGGTCGCGGGCGCCATTACCGCTTATATTGCTGAACTGTTGGCATTTGGTATTCGCCCGCTGGATTGGGCAGATTGGCTTGTGACTTTTACACAGGCCATTTTCACTCTCTTCTTGTGGTGCAGCCTGTACTTCAGCATCAAGCTATGGCGGCAATCGGCACGGGAAAAGGAAAGACTGCTCCGCGCCGAGTCTGAAGTGCGGGACGCACGGTTGAACGCTCTGCGGTACCAGCTCAATCCACATTTCCTGTTTAATTCTTTGAACGCCGTGTCCACGCTCGTCTTGGAAGGGAATGCTCCGGCCGCCACCCGCATGCTGGCGCAGATTGGCGAGTTTCTCAGAACAATCCTGGACCGTGAAGCCATGCTGGAAACACCGCTTGCGCAGGAGATTGCTTTTACCGAGCAGTACTTGGCGGTCGAGCAGACCAGACTCGGAGGCCGGCTGCAGATTGACGTCAGCATCTCTCCAGAAACCTTGGGGGCTCTGGTGCCCAGTATGTTGTTACAGCCATTGGTGGAGAATGCCGTGAGACACGGCGTGGCGCCGCTGGTGGAGGGTGGAACGATTCGAATTCAGACCAGACTTCACGCCGGCCAATTGCAGATCAGCATCCAAAACTCCGCAACTTCCCGAGCTGGGGCCGAACCCGCGAATAAAGCGGCCCACGGTATCGGGCTCACCAATACCGAGGAACGTCTAAAGACTCTCTACGGCACTGATTATAAGTTTGCGCTGCAATACGAGTCAGCAGGCGGCTGCGAGGTCATTGTGGAATTGCCTTTCCGAAAAACGAAACAGCAGCGAGAGCTAGCAGCGTGCGCGCGCTGATTGTCGATGACGAGCCACTGGCCCGGCGCGGCGTCGCTCTACGCCTACATAAGTTCTCGGACATCGAGGTCGTCGGTGAATGTGGAGATGGTTTATCCGCGACGCAGAAAATCCTCGAACTCTCGCCTGATGTTGTTTTTCTCGATGTTCAAATGCCCGGCATGAACGGTTTCGAGGTTCTCCGGTCTTTGCCCGAGGAGAATCTACCCGGGGTGATCTTCCTGACGGCTTACCAACGACATGCCTTGCAGGCATTCGAAGTCCACGCCCTAGATTATCTGCTCAAACCCGTGGATGACGAGCGCTTTGCCGCTGCCATAGATCGGGCTCGAAGGCTTATGGATTCGGCGTCGAAGACCCGAATGGCCGAGGGTATCCTGGCGATGCTTGGACGGACGTCGGAGAAATATACGTCACGCTTTATAGTTCGGATGGGTTCACGAATTCAGATCGTGGTAGCGGACGACACCGACTGGATCAGCGCAGCCGGAGACTATGCGGAACTGCATGTTCGCGGCCGCGCCCATCTCTTGCGCGAAACGATGAATTCACTTCAACAGAAGCTAGACCCGGCAAAGTTCGTCCGTATACACCGTTCTCGGATAGTACGAACGGGCTGCATTGTGGAGTTGCGCGGTATTGATAACCGGGAATATGTCGTGAAGCTCTCCGACGGGTCGGAACACCGTTCCAGCCGTACCTACGCCGATCGCCTCGAAGAGTGGCTGAACTCCGGGGATGTCGAATGAGAACCAGCTTGTCGTTAGGAAAAAGGCGTTCCCGGAATGCTCATCGCTAATTGAGGGCGTGTAGTCAGCCGCTCGGAAGTGATCCTTGGAATCGTGTACCTGAGTTGACGGCGGCCTAAGTCCTCTCATCGCTCCGATCTGCAAAGGATACAACGAATAGACCCTTCTGGTAGACTTTTTGCAACTTGTGGCGGGAGGCTCACGCGATGCAGACTCAGATTTCTCCCATGTTGGCGGTCAGCGATGGGAACGCTGCGGTTGCCTTCTACAAGGTGGCGTTTGGTGCAAAGCTTCTGTGGCAGCTTGGCGATGAACATGTCGTTGCGGGACTCTCGATTGACGGAGCCAGTTTTTTTCTTGCCGACGCGTCACCTGCTCATGGAACCCAAGGACCGAACTCTGTTGGCTTCACGACGGTGAGGATTGAACTCTTCGTGAATGATCCGTTCAAGATGTATGCGCAAGCACTGTCGGTCGGGGCCAGCGAGTTAAACCCAGTGAAAATGCACGAATACGAGACGGCTGGACCCGAGCCCATAAAGAAAATGCTCCAAGGCGCTCTGCTAGATCCCTTTGGTCACATGTGGCTTATCGGGAAGTTTGTGGATTAGCTCGTACCGTTCTGTGCGGGGGGCCACTAGCGATGGTCGTTCCTACCGCAACACTTACTGCTTGCGCCCAAAAGTCTCGCCGAAGAAATCCCCGGGCTTCCAGCTCGGCCGCTGTGGATCCTGCGCGATATCATATCCAACCAGAAAATCGACTTGCATGAACTCGACGGCGGCGTCGAAATCGAGCGGTTGGTTCATATCGTCAGAAGGAGAATGGTAACGTGTGGCAATCCAATCATCGTTGAATTTCTTGGCATTGAAGTTGGGGTCTCTGGCTTCCTGTCCTTCGGTGATGAAAACCGAAGGCACGCCCTGGCGCACAAACGAGTACTGGTCAGCGCGAACAAAATAGTTCTGATCGGGCTCGGGGTCGGGACTCACCTTCAACCCGAGAGCCGCCGCGTCGCGCTGTACGACCGGCTCGAGAGTGCTATCCGGCGCACCGAGCGGGACAATATCTTTAAAGGTGTAGAACACGCTCGCCCCATCTATATTAATGTCCGCCACGATGCTATGGATCGGTACCGTCGGATAATGCGCGAAGTAATCCGAGCCGAGCAAACCTTTTTCTTCTCCGGTGACGGCGAGGAACAGAATGGAACGGGCAGGTGGGTGCGACAGGGACTTGAATGCTTTGGCGATTACCAGCATTGCCGCAACACCGGAAGCGTCGTCGGCAGCTCCGTTGTAGATGGAATCGCCATCGATGGGCCTGCCGATCCCCAAATGATCGACGTGGGCCGTATAGATGAGGTATTCCTGGCGCAGATTCGAGTCCGAGCCAGGAAGCGCCGCGATAACGTTCGGGCTGGTGATCGCCTCGTGGTGGCTGACGACCCGCATGCTCGCGCTGACCGGTAACGGAAACCCCTGCGGCTTGGATGCGTCCGCGTCTCGCTGCACTTGCGCCCATGATTTGGTGGCATGTTCAAAAAGTCTTTCCGCGGCCGACTGAGAAAGGACGGCACCTACCTTGATGCTGGGGAATGAATCGTTCGGAATGCCATCTGGTCCCAGCCAGCGCATGGACGGGAAGCCGGCGCCGACGACCGTGCGTGACCAAGGCAGACTCTTATCGTCTCTCGCCGTCCAGAGCACCAACACGCCGACCACCCCGTGCTCCCGGGCAGTGCGCGACTTCTCGCGAACGGCACTCAAGTGTGCTCGCAGCTCGGAGGGAAGCGAAGGCGGCGCCCCGATCAGAAGGGCAACGATCTTGCCTCTGACATCCAGGCCTGCGTAGTCGTCATATTTGCCATCGGGCGTCCGCACGCCGTAGCCAACAAACGCCACGGGCGCTTCAATCGAGACGTCAGGACTTACCTCACTACCGCGCATGATGAAGTCGTCGCCCCATTTGAGCTGCGATGCAGAGCCGTTCTCGGTGATGGTGACGGCGCATTTGTCTGGTTCAACGGTAATTTCTCGCAGCGGGACTCGCTGGAAATACGTGCCGTCATGTCCGGCGGGTTTTAGTCCCATGGCCTCGAACTGTGCAGCGACGTACCGCGCGGCAATTTCATGACCGCGCTTGCCGGTGCCACGCCCTTCCAGCAGGTCATCCGCCAGGAATGCCATGTGGGCACGAAATGGCTCCTTCTGAAGTTCTTGCATTGCGGCTTTCGCATCGGGCGAAATCGGCGAACCAGCCTGTCCAAATGACAGGCAGCTTGCCGTCAGTAGAATAGGGAGTGCGAGCAGGCGATGCATAGAGCCTCCAGAATTGCGCGACGGACCCACATTGCAGCCGGGCTGCCGACTTGGACCTCTGGCTCGCGCATCGTACGCTTCTCGTGACCTGGAAACAACGGATTCGCAGCATATACGATCAGTTGGAAAACTTCTGTCATCGAAGTGGCGCGTTCAGGCGATCTGGCCTACGAACACGGCCGCTACGCGTACGTGACCAGGGAAAAAGACGGGAAGAGCGAAACGCAAACGGGGAACTACCTGTTGGTGTGGCGGAAGCCGCCCGGCGGCGATTGGACGATCGCGGTCGATACGGACACCGAGGATTCGCCGCTCGCGCCACCCACGCCGCTTCTGCGACCTACGAAATAATGGTTGTAGGAGAAGGGAGACGGTTGTTAGAAGGTGTTAGCCTCCGGTAGAAATTACAATTAAAGCTTGTTGAGTCCAAGATTTTTAAATCCGGATGGGTTACGGTTCGTTACTTGAAACAGTGACAGAAACAAATCAGCCGAGGCTCGCGTGGCTCTAGGTCAATAAACCTTATTTCCTTTATGCACCCTACTTTCCGATAGTGCCCCGGTAAACGGACACACAACTTCCGACCGATGATCTGGCGATCGGAGCCGGTGTGGGTGGAGCGTGAACGCTGGATTGTTTGAGGGCGCGGTCGACTGTTATACAGTTGATAAACTGAGTACTATTGCCTCGATCTGAGCGCGGACCTACCTTTGAATTACGCCAATCGCCAATACCCGATTTCAAAGGAGATTCCTATGGTCGAACGCCGCCGCTGCCACCGACTCCCGCTTTCGATTCCCGTCAAAGTTTACGGGCGGAGTCCTCGGAACCATCCCTTCAGAACAGCAACCGCGACAATGGCAATTAGCAAATACGGTGGATTGCTCGATATGAAGCCGCGGGTCAAGCTCGGCCAAAGGATCCTGATCGTCAATAGCTTCACCGAGGAAGAGCGTGAATGTCGCGTAGTGTATGTCGAATCGAAACAGCGCGGCCGAAGGAAAGTTGCCGTCGAATTCTCAAGAGCGGATGGGGATTTCTGGCATGTCTACAGCCCTTCGGTGCGACTCGAACTGGCGACGCCCTCGGCGAATGCGGGCTGATTCTGTGTCCCGAGGCCAAGATGACCAAGAAGAGCTCGTAGTTTTCATGACTTTGCCCTTCGGCGTCGAGGAATCCATTATTCCAGGTGTTCTCGCCAGCAGGGGCATTCCGGTGCATGTGTCGGAGCGATATCTGGCGCGTCAAGGACGATATGTCGAGATTCAAGTTCCCGCTTCGCGCCTTGACGATGCTCGGCGGGCACTCGATGAAGCGAAACGGGTTGGGGGACAGTTAAAAACCGGAAATGAAGATTGATGCGGTACTTTGCGTGCTGTTTGGCGGCGGATCATTACTCAATGACATTCGCGCACGCTCCTGCAGCTTGTTTCCGAGCCCCATAGTGAGTTCAACTGACTGCGCATACTGCCAATTGTTTCGCCACATCCAGTACAGCCCAGCCGCGAGTTTCCTGGCCATGGCCACTTTGGCAATTCTTCTCTGACGGCGCATCATCAGGTACACATACCGACGACGCCAGTCCGGGTTACACCATGCGGCTGCTTGCGCTGCTTCTCCCAGCAAGTAAACCGGGCCGCGGGCTATCGCCAGCTCCCACACGCGAAACGCGGCAACGCCCAGTTTTATGCCTGCGACGGCGTAGGACGCTCGTGGAGAATCATCCAGTTGATGCCGAACCGATCGCGCACCTGGCCAAAGCGGGTGGCAAAGGGCTCCTCTCGAATCGGCATCAAGACCTGACCCCCATCGGAAAGGGCGGAGAAAACGCGCTCAGCCTCACCGTCACTATCCACTCGCAGCGTCAGGTACGCACTCCGCATGGGCTCGGCATTTGGAATGTCCGCTGCCCAGACTTCCGTGCCGCCAATCGAAATGCGCGCGTGCAGCACTGCGTCCTTCCACTCAGCACTGACGCGGCTTGGACTGGGCGATTGAGCGTGAGTCATCACTATGCCAACTTTTGCCCCGAGATGCTTCTCGTAGTAGCGAAAGGCCTCAGCGCATTTGCCAGAGAAATTCACGTAAGTATTCATGTTCATCACTAATCTCCTTCACGGAATTGTTGTCCTTCGAAGGTTAGACTTCATCGCCCATGGAAACTCATCGCTGTTCGCGTCTGTGCAATCTCGAGGTCTCTTCCACCAGGTCGTCTTCTAATGGATAACCGGCGCTCATGATGACGGAACGTTAGTCTTCTCATCCGGGCCTCGCGAGCCCTCCTCAAGCCGGGCCGCTTGTGCTATCAAATAATTTCGTTCCGGAATGCTTGTTGTGCGGCCAGCGGCGGTCCGGTAGTGTTTGACGGCGCTTACATGATCGCCGAGCATCTCGAGCAGATGGGCACGAACCGCGTCAAGACGATGATGCTCGGCAAGGCGACTATCGACATCGAGCGTCTTGAGTAGTTCGAGACCTTTCGACGGGCCGTCTACCATGGCAGCTGCAATGGCATGATTGAGCGTCACCATCGGACTGGGGGACACGCGTTTCAGCGATTCGTACAGCGCAAGAATCTGCGGCCAATCCGTGTCTTCAGCTCGTGCTGCCTCATCATGCACTGCCGCGATCGCCGCCTGTAGTTGATACATACCCACCGATCCTTTCGATAGTGCGTCGGTCATCAGCTCAATGCCTTCTTCGATCTCGGCCCGGTCCCAAAGAGTCCGGTCTTGTTTATCCAGTGGGATCAGTTCCTCATCAGGCCCTGTTCGCGCCGCACGGCGAGCGTCGGTTAACAGCATGAGGGACAACAGGCCTGCCACTTCTGCATCATCGGGAAGTAGCGCTTTCGCCGAGCGAGTCAACCGGATCGCCTCACGTGTCAAATCGAGTCGCTGCAAGTGTGCTCCCATGCTGCTTGCGTAACCTTCATTGAAGATCAGGTAGAGCACATGGAGAACTGCAGGCAGCCGTTCTGCGCGCTCCTCAAGAGGAAGCAGGCAGAACGGAGCGCCGGAATCCTTGATGCTTTGCTTGGCGCGGCTTATCCGCTGCGCCATGGTCGCTTCGGGGACCAGAAAGGCCTTGGCAATCTCCGCCGTAGTCAAACCGCCGACGGCCCGCAGCGTCAGAGCAATTGCCGAGGACGAACTCAGGGCGGGATGGCTGCACATAAACAGCAAAATCAGCGTGTCATTTGGGTCCATGTCATACTCAATATCGTGGACGGGCGCAAAGGTCTCCGCATCCCTCGCGACCGCGGTTTCCCTCTCACGACGTGCAATTTCACTGCGTATCTGATCGGTCAGCCGGCGGGATGCCACCCGAATCAACCAGCCGCGTGGATTGTCGGGAACACCCTCGTGCGGCCATTGCGTGAACGCTGCCAGCATGGCCTCCTGAACGGCATCTTCGGCTGCGGCGAAATCGCGAAATCGGCGCACAACAGCTCCAAGCACCTGCGGAGCGAGTTCGCGCAGCAGACGCTCGGTCTCCGCATCTGGCAAGGTCTCTTTCACGGCAGTTCGTCGGCTTTCCCACTCATGACTTGTCGCACTTCGATTGGCATATTCAAGGGCAGCGCACCCGGACCCGGCGCCGCCGACCAGATTGCGGCAATCTTATAAGCCCGTTCTGTACTTTCGACGTCCACAATCAAGTAGCCGGCCAGAAATTCTTTCGCTTCCGGGAACACGCCGTCGGTGATTGGCACCCCGTCTTTGCCCGCCCTCACAACTCTTGCCTGATCCGGCAGTGCCAGGCCCTCCGCCGCTACGAACTCTCCGGACTCACTGAGTGTCTTGTTCATGCCCTTCACAAATGCGAGATTCGCTACGATATCCTTTTGAGTCCACGCACCAAAAGCACCATAACCTGCTTTCGGGATGTTCATCATCAAGATGTATTTCATCTCCCTCGCTCCTTTTGATTTTCGCGCGTTAAGTGGTCTTCCGACCACGACTGCGCGAGGATCGCAATTCGAAATTCGGGAGTCCCGATTGCGGGACCCAGGAAATTGCGCATCGGCGCACCCAGTTTACGCGCTGTTCTTGGCTGCTTGAAACATCCACCGAACCCCGAATTTGTCGTTCAATGATCCGTAAACGCCATGGAACGTCTCTTTCAGTGGGTCTGTGACTTCAGCTTCTTCCGAGAGTTTTTCGAAAAGAGCCTTCAGGCCCTGGAACGTCCCTCCGCTCAGGTAAAGGCAAATCGTGTTGCCGCGAATCCGAGTCTGGTCGAGCCGCAGCCAGTCCGACGCCGAAATCTCCACAGTCCCGCTTTTCAATCGTGCATGGATGGTTTTCTCCTGCTGAACCGCAGGCATGGAGTCCTTCGCCGGAGAATCCTTCACTTTTATTGAAGTCAGTTCTCCGCCGAAGCAGGATTTGTAAAACTCCATTGCCTGATGGCAATCGCCATCGAACAAAATGTAGGGTGTCAGGTTCATAATTTCATCTCCGTTGATTTGCTGCATCTTAGCCTCCGCTCTTGAAGGGGCGGGTAGGGCAGCCAATGCCGCAGTTGCGAGCGCGGATGCGGCGAACTGGCGTCGAGAGAATTCGCTGGTTTTGGGCATGATCTCCCTCCTCGTTGGAAGCGCCTGTGATCAGAAATTGCCATCTGCGCTTTCATGGGATAGTCGGAGCCGTCGCGGTATTCTCTACATCCCTCAAAAAGAAAACCTCTGTGAATCAATCCACGCTCGTTTGTCGATTACGCCAACCCGGAACCGACGTTCGGCTCTTGGCCCTTCCTGGGTGAGCCCGACGCAGCCGGCTCAGGTTCCGGTCTTTCGCCAAAAAGTGATTTGGCTTCGCTCAGTGTGATTGGTACCAGGAAGTCGGCCGGTGAAAACCGCTGAGCCAACGTGCCCAGCAACCGAGCACTTGGTGCGGGCGGTCGGAACAGATCCTGCTCCATTACGTGGGCTGCGAAACGAGAAAAATTCTAGCCGAGGGGAGGTGTTTTGCCTTGACTTCTGCCTTTATGGAAGTAACCAGGCATCACAAAGCCGCCGGTGATGACGGAAAAGCTTGTTTCGCTTACAATTGGAACTCCTCGGGAGCAAGCATGCGTAAAATTCATCTCTTCGCTTTCACTGCAATCTTCTTGATGAATTTCGTACCTCCCTCGCAGCAGCATCGCGCTGGAACTAGTGGTCCGGAGACACCTTCTTTGCAGGGACAGGGGCGCTGGCATTATCTGACTCCTCTACCGCAAGCACGCGGCGAAGTAGCGGTTGCGGAAGTGGGGGGCAAGATCTATGTCTTGGGAGGTTATGCCGATGGATTCGTTGATCAGCCGTTGAACGAGGAATATGACCCTGCAACAAATAGCTGGCGCGGACGCGCTCCCATGCCGCGGGGCTTGAACCATGTTGGGGCGGTTGGACTGAACGGCAAAATCTATTGCATCGGTGGATTCGTTGAGCAGAACAAGTCGGCAGTGCCAGATGTCACTGTGTATGACGCCGCGACTGATGCGTGGCAAGAGTTGGTTCCACTGCCGTCGCCGCTCGGTTCCGTCTCTGTGGCTGTTCTGGACGGGAAGATTCACGCCGTGGGCGGCCGTGATGAAACAAGCGTGGGAACGCATCGCGTTTACGATCCCATAACCAATCACTGGAGCGATTTGGCTTCTTTGCCACTGGGCCGCGATCATATGGGGCTGGTCGCAATTGCGGGCAAGCTCTATGCAATTGGGGGCAGGTTCAACACATTCGAATACAACACGAATCTGCTCGACGTTTATGACCCAGCCAGCGATTCGTGGAAATCGCTAAAGCCGATGCCGACCGCGCGCAGTGGAATGGCTGTTGCAGTCATAGACAACAAAATATTTGTATTTGGCGGAGAAAAACTGGGCGGAACCTTCAATCAAACCGAAGCGTACGATCCAGCGAAGAACGTTTGGGCAGAGCTGGTGCCCATGCCGATGTCTGTCCACGGGACAGGAGCTGCTACCGTCGGCGATACGATTTACATTCCAGCCGGAGCCACATTAAATGGCGGCACCGCGCAAACCAACGGCACTCAAGCCTTTTCCCTCAAATAACATGTCAGAGCTTTCCCCCGCGTTGACGATCTATTTGTCGCTTACTTCTGGCCTGACACAAACGAAATTTGCCGCGTCGTTCGTTGCGCCCGTGCCCTTGTAGCGCGTCTGCCGCGGGAACGCGCAAATTGGGCGTGTGCCTCCGGTCGGAAAGTTCTCAGCGATGCGCGGGTCAAACGGCGCGCCACTGGGGAACGGCGAGGCGTTATTTGTGTTGGCGGCGATGATTTCATCGGGCGCAACGCCGTTCTCAACCCACGTGGTAATTGCCCCCAGGAGGTTTGCGTTGAAGCTATTGGTCGCAGGGCCGCCACCGCAGTGCGCCATGTTCGGGATCATGAACAATCTTGCGAAGTCGTGCGCACGGCCGCCCATTACGAAATCCAGCAGGCTGTAATATTCCACCAGATCAACGCTCGAAAAGATGCCGTCGTTGACCGAGTCATACATGATCATCTTTCCGTGATGGTTCTTGAACGGAAACAGGAACGGCGAGGGACCGAAAGGAGTCCCGGTCATGAAGTCCATCGGACTTTCCGGGTAACCGGGTGCCGATTTGTAGATCGTCGGCGCGTCGGTATCGAAATTGTAGTTGAAGATGAATGCTTCCTGCCCGTTGCTTCCGGCTACCGGGGTGACCGCCGGCGGATTCGTAAAGACCATGGGGATTGCTCCAGCACCAAGGGTGAGGTTGATAGCCGTGTTGGTGTCCGGGGCGCCAAAAAACGAAACGTTCCAGGCTTGCCAGCCGGCGCCAAACGCCGATGGCGGGTCCCAAATGCCGGCATCCCAGAACCAGCTGGAGTACAACGGCAAACCCTGCGAGTTTCGCGGTCCAGCATAAATCCTCTTGAGCGCTGTGACCTGCGCCGCCGTGAGGCACGTGCCTCCGTGGGGAGTGTTTCCGTGAGTTCCGCTAGGGCTGCATGTATATGCGGCGAGCGCCGGGTAAACTTTTTCATTGGTGCATGCCAGATAGTTGTCAATAATGCCGTCAACCAATCCATCGAGCGCATCGCACGCGCTGAGAATCGCCGCCGAGGCGACTTCCAAATCCTGCGACGGAAAAGTGGGCGGTAAGTAGGGCTGGCTGTTGCTGTCCGTGCTCGTCGCCAGCGGGGCAAGCTGCTGTTCGTTCCAAGCCTCCGCGACACCGGCGCGCGGCAAGTCAAACCCTGGATTTCCCGCCACCAGACCATCAAACATATCGGGCTCGCGCTGGGCCGCCACCATCGCGTCGCGTCCGCCGTCTGAGCAGCCCCACAAGTACGAATATTGGGGTTCCTGGCCGTAATACCGTGCGATAAGCAGCTTCGAAATTTCCGTGGTTTTCGCGATGCCGTTGTAGCCGTAATCCACACGCGCCTGCTCATCGATGCCGAAGTGCCCCGTCCCTCCCGCGTTGCTGTCGTCGTCAATCCAACCAAAAACCGGGTTGCCGGGAGCGTCCTCATGTCCGCCGTCGTCCGCGGCGACCGCCCATCCTTGGCTCAGTTCGGTGCCGGCGCTTCCTTGAGGACTGCTGACGGATCCGTCCGTGCCGCCGCCACCTTCCATCTCGAAGCGGCCGATCCAGTTGTCGGGGAGGTTAAGCTCGAACCCAATGCCGTAGGTGAAATGATCGGGGTCCTGTGCGCTCACGCGCTCGTTAATCACCCCGATCACGTTACAGTAATTGCCGCTGGTGCTCGCAACCTCGGTCGCACTGATGATGCGCGTGTTGGGCAACGAGACACCTGTGAGGCTCGCGCAACTCATCGTCGGAACGGATGCCGAGGCCCGTGCTTCCTGAGCGGACAACTGGGCCAACGGCCAACTCGCGAGTGCCAGTAACGCCGCCAAGTACGACGCGGTTAGCTTCCCATTCATATGAAACCTCCTGGACGATGGGGTAACGGTACTCCAAGAACCGCCGGGTCCGGCCATCTCGACGTCGCGATCCGATGTGCAGGGCCTTCGCGTGCGAAGAAAAACGACCGTCGCAATTCTCGCGACCAAAACGATGGCACTCTGAATCCGCGCGATGGCCGGTGTCAAGACCTAAAACGATGTATTTCGCATACCAAAAAGGTATTTATATTAAAAAGGTATGGCCTTCTGGCATGTTCTCGTTATACTGCGCAGCCTTATGGAACTTCATCATCTTCGTTATTTCGTTGCGGTGGCCGAGGATCTCAGTTTCACGAAAGCCGCAAGGCGACTGAAGATGGCGCAGCCGCCCTTGAGCCGCCAGATTCGCTCCTTGGAGAACGAAATTGGCGTACAGCTATTCGAGCGACGGTCGGGAAAAGTCTATCTAACAGACGCGGGCTGTCGTTTCTTGAGCGGCGTCCGACTGGCGCTGGAACAAGTCGAAGTCGCGGTGGACGTTGCTCGTCAAACCAAGAACGGGGAACTGGGCACCGTGCGTGTAGGATTCGGAAAAGGCTTGGGCGATGTCGTCAGTCTCGCAATCAATCAGCACATGCGCTTGTTCCCGAAGATCGAGGTAGATGTTCGAGACATCCTTTCAGGCCATCAGAGTCCGGCACTGCTGACTCGCAACATTGACGTCGGATTCTCACACGGGCCCGCGATCTCGCTCGAACTCGCATCGGAGAAACTCTTTAAGGAGAGCCTCTCGGTGGTCTTGGCCCGCTCCAACCCGCTGGCCAAACGAATGCAGCTTCGGCTGAAAGATCTGCGCCATCAGACCTTGCTCCTGATTGAACGGTCAATCTCTCCACATTTCCATGACCTGGCGCTCACGCTGTGTCGCGACGCCGGTCTAAGTCCCCGCATTGTTCTTACCGAGTCCACCGTTTACGACGAAGCAGGTGCGATGATGGCCGCATCGGGGAAGGGCGTGTTTCTGGCCGTCGGCAAAAGTCCTTGTCATCCGTCATTTGCCGACCGCTTGGTCGCACTGCCTCTCCGCGAAACGCTGGCGACCCTCGAGGTGCATGTGGCGTGGCGGAGAGGCGAATCTTCCTCCACGGTTCTGAACTTCATTGAAACTACGCGAGCTTTGCTGCAGCGCGGATCAAGAGTCTTGGACATGCGGAACTTCCCGCGTATCGGTCGCCCAGCCTCGGCGCCCAGAGGTCAGAAATTTAGACGCGAGTCGTGACTTCGAACCGCTTTTTTTGCCGTCTTGTGGGGTCGGTCTGGATCCTTAGGACTTCGCGAGCTGCCTCCCAAGAGAGAGTAGAAAAAAGATGAATACCGCAGCTGGTAGTTGACGGGTCATTCCATATCAGGGCTTTCATAGCGGGGAAACTGCCTCGTTCCAAATAGCTGTAAGGATCACAGCGGTTATTACGATCTCATAACAACGCCGGCTGATCTGTTCAGCGGATACGATGTCGCAACTTCGGCAACGCATGAAACCGCAGGCCGCGCACGCAAGTCTTATCAAAGGGAGGGTCAACATCACAATTGGGACCGGAATCCGCCAAGTGGGATGGCACGCGATTTCGTCTTATAATACCGATGTCACAGGAGATGATGCCCTGCCATGAGCGAAATCGCTGATAACAAAATTATTGGCACCACTCCAGAGGCAATCTCCCGGCGCGACTTCATCAAAGGCGTGATCGCCGGCGGCGTGGCCGTCTCCTCGGCCAGCTATCTTTTCCGTGCCTCCACGTTGCTGGGTCAATCCGCGGGTGGTGCGGAACGATTGATCACCCTCAACGTCAATGGGCAGCAGCGGCGTGCAGACGTGATGAAACAAGAGACACTGGCGTGGACGCTGCGCCACAAGCTGGGTCTTACCGGCACGAAACTGGGATGCGACCGGGCCGAATGCGGCTCCTGCACCGTGCTCCTAGATGATGTCCCCCATTACGCTTGTTCGGTGCTCACGCACACTGTGCGCGACCGGAAAGTGCTCACCATCGAAGGGCTCGCGAGCGCCGATGGAAAACTGCATCCCGTGCAGCAGGGCGTGGTTGACGAACAAGGATTCCAGTGCGCCTTCTGCATGCCGGGCTTCATTATGGCTTCGGTGGGATTCCTGAAGACAAATCCCAGCCCGACGCGGACCCAATTGGCACACGGCATCTCGGGAAACCTCTGCCGCTGCCAGGACTACGACAAGATCCTCACCGCACTCATGCGCGGCGCCGAAAATATGCGGAGGGCCAGCCATGCCTGAGGAATCTCGGAAAAAAATCAAGGAGCCCGCCGGCATTCCCACGCGCGAGTACGGCGTGGGCCATAAGTTAATTGGCAAGGATTATCAAACTCCAGATCTCTACGCGAAAGTCACCGGACAAGCAAAGTACGCCGAAGACTATCACGCAGATGGCATGCTTTTCTGCAAGCTGCTGCTCAGCCCGCTGCCGCATGCGCGAGTAAAGCACATTGATACGCGCGAAGCGCTGGCGATGCCGGGTGTGAAAGCGATTCTGATGGCAGATGAGCTACCTCCGCCGGCCGACAGCCTTACCGACAACGGTACTGTGATTCGCGCCAACCCGAAAAGCGAGCGCGCGCTGACCATGGAGCCGTTGTATCAGGGCGAGCCGATCCTTGCCGTGGCTGCGGTGGACGAACTGACCGCCGCCGAAGCCATCGAAAAGATCCGCATTGATTTCGAGCCTCTGCCATTCGTGCTTGATCCCCTCGAGACGCTGCGACCCGGCGGTCCGAACCCCAGAACGGACGGAAATGTTTGGGTTCAGTCTCCCCCGCCTGCTGCGCCAGCGGGAGCGCCACCGCCCAGTCCACCTCCGCCAAGCATCGGTGAACTCAAGTGGACGAAAGCGGATTTCGCGAACGCGAAACAGGGTCAATTGCCTTTGGGTAAGACTCCCAGCGAATGGTCGTACGGCGACGTCGACGCGGGGTTCCAGAATGCCGTTCTCGTTTTGGATGAGACATTCGTCACGCCGGACACGAGCCACCAGACGCTTGAAACGCGCAGCGCCATGGCTTACTGGCAGAACGGCAAGGTCCACGTTTATACCGGTACGCAGAGCACCGCGCAGACCGTGCCGGCCATCGCGCGATGGCTCAATGTCGATCCGAGCCAGGTCGTGCTCATCAGCGAATACACCGGAGGCGGATTCGGCAGCAAGGTCACAGCCGGTGTTTCCTTGGTTATCCCGGCGCTGCTATCGAAGAAGACCAGCGCGCCGGTGATGATGCGCATCAGCCGTGAAGAAGAGACGTTCATCGGGCGCGCGCGGCCTAGTCTGATGGGCCGGATGAAAGTCGGGTTCAGCAACGACGGGCGGATCACGGCTCTAGACATGTTTGTTATTTCCAACAACGGCCCTTACGATGCGAACGGCGATGTCCCGTCGTCGGGCCGCATCGTTTCTCTTTTGTACCAGCCGCAAGCCATGCGCTGGCGCGGCGCGACGATCCTGACCAATACACCGCCGCGCAGCGCGCAAAGTTCGCCCGGTGGAATGCAGGGAATCACGATCATCGAACCGATTATCGCAAAGGCGGCGCGCAAACTTGGACTCGATCAAGTCGCTATCCGGAGGATCAATTGCCCGGAAGGCAAAGCGCAGCTTGGTCCAGAGGTGCACGGCAAACGGGCCTATGCCACAAGTGCATTCATCAAGGAAGCGCTCGACCGCGGAGCGGAGCAATTCAAGTGGCAGGAGAGAGTCGCGCGAACTCCGAAGCGCATTGGCACGAAGGTCCGCGGAGTAGGAGTGGCGGTCAGTTGTTACGTAGGTGGCACAACCGGCTTCGATGGGCTGCTCGTCATCACCCCCGATGGCCGGATCCGTTTCCAGTCCGGGATCGGTAACCTGGGCACTGAGTCGGTGATGGATGTGCATCGCGCCGGTGCCGAAGTTCTCGGTGTGCCGTGGGAGAAGTGTGACATCACCTGGGGCGATACGGCAAAGAACCTTCCCTTTACTTGCGTATCCGGCGGCAGCCAGACGACGCACGCGATGACTCGCGCCGCTTACGCAACGGCGATGGATGCGAAGAAAAAACTGCAAGAACTCGCTGCGAAGAAGCTTGGCGGAAGACCGGAACAATACGAAGTCGCGAACGAGCGCGTGTTCCGCAAAGCTGGCGGCGCGGGCATGACTTTAGGCCAAGCAGCGCAGTACGCGATTCGGCTAGGCGGTATCTACGATGGCCACGAAACAGCGGATGATCTGAACAAAGTGACCAAGGCCTCTATCACAGCGCTTGCCGGCCAGGGTCTGGTGGCCGCGGCCAAGGATAATTACCCCCGCGACGGATCAACTTACTCTTACGTGGCTTGCTTCGCCGAGGTCGAAGTGGACGTCGAGACTGGCAAATACTACGTCGTCGATTATCTCGCCTACGCCGATGTCGGCTCGGTGATTCATCCGCGCGCGCTTGGCGGACAGGTGCTGGGCCGCTCGATTCTGGGGATGGGCCATGCGCTTGGCCAGAAGTGGGTGTACGACCCGCACTACGGCGCCATGCTTTCCACGCGGTTCTATCAAAACAAGCCTCCGACAATTTTGGATGTGCCGGTAGACATGCAATGGGCGGCACTCGATATTCCAGATCCGGAAACGCCGGTGGGAGCGCGCGGCGTCGGCGAACCGCCGGTAGGCGGCGGATGCGCGGTCATCTTGAACGCGCTGTCGGATGCGTTGGGTGACGATATTTTCCGGCGCGCGCCGGTGAATGCTGACACCATCCTGACCGCGCTGGAATCCGGGCGCCCTATGCAACATCCGCTAGCGGCGCATATTTAGTCCAGAAGTTGAGGGGGAGCAAGCCATGGCAGTGATTCGCGACGTGATGCCGGCCTTTGAGCTGCTGCAGCCAAACTCCATCGCAGCTGCGCAGAAACTGCTGGAACAGCACGGAAGCGACGCCTGGGTGCTGGCCGGCGGGCTCGACAGCTTCGACTGGCTCAAGGACCGCATCAAAAAGCCAAAGGTAGTGGTGGACCTCAGCGGGATCTCTGAACTCAGCGGAGTCCGTACAGCAGCAGACGGCATAGAGATCGGCGCGATGACCACGCTAACGGAAATCGTGCAACATCCGGTCATTAAAGAGAAATACAGTCTGCTGGCGGAGAGCGCTGAACTAGTGGCCTCTCCGCAGATTCGCAACCAGGGCACGATTGGCGGCAATGTGTCGCAGGACACTCGCTGTTGGTATTACCGCGCCGGCTGGCCTTGCTATCGCGCGAGCGGAAACATTTGTTACGCGGACACTCCGGAAGGGCGCAATCGCGAGCACGCCATTCTGCATGCCGATCGCTGCGTGGCTGTGAATCCGTCCGACTCCGCACCGGCGCTGATAGCCCTGGACGCAAAATTCGTGCTGCGCACTCCCCAGGGTGAATCGGTTGTGGACGCCGAAGATTATTTTGTCGGTCCGGACATTGACATCACGCGGCTGCACATCCTGCGGCCGGGCGATCTGCTGACGGCCATTCGGATTCCGTCAGCATGGGCTGGCGCGCAGTTTTACTTTGAAAAAGTGCGAGACCGCAATGTCTGGGACTTTCCGCTATTGAACGTGGCGTCTGCCATGGTGGTTTCAGGTGGCCAGATCGAGCGCATCCGCATCGCAGTGAATGGCGCGGCGGCGCGGCCTTTGCGATTGAAGTCGGTCGAAAACGCCGTGGTGGGCAAGCCGCCGAACGCGGCGACCGGTGAAATGGCCGGGAAAATGGCCGTGCAAGGTGCGCTGCCGCTGCAATTCAATGGTTACAAAATCCCGCTCATGCGCAATTTGGTGAAACGATCGATCGGCGGAGTGGAGCAAGCGACATGGGCTTCCTAGAATGGGCTAGAGATCCCTGGGGCAAGTTTGTCCCCATTCACATCGCATGGTTTCTGATCTGGGTCGCCCTGATTGCTGGTCTGCTTTTTTTCATCGTTCATGCCACCTATCTGCGATACTTCGCCAAACCTCGCCAGTTTGCGGCCGAAGTTCCGCCGCCCGTCGCGTCCCAAATTCCTGCGCACGTACCGAGACATTCTCTGGTGGCGCGCGCATTTCATTGGATTATGGCCCTTTCCATGTTCACGCTGTTGTTCACCGCGTTTCTGCCTCGCGTGGGCGTCCAGTTTCCCTGGGTGACCTGGCACTGGGTCGCGGGTGCGGTGCTCACCGCATCGGTCATCTTCCACATCTTTCATGCATCCTTCTGGCTGGATTTCTGGTCTATCTGGCCCGACAGAATTGACATCACGGATGCGCGCAATAGAATCCTTCGATTCATGGGGCGACCGGCGCCGCCGCCGCGCAAATTTGCCAAGTATCCGCTCGAAAACAAGCTGTACCATGCTGCCATTATTGCAGCCGGCCTGTCCGCGATCGTGACGGGCGTCTTCATGATGTCGCGCGTGCGCACGATTTTCTTTCCGCGCAATCCATATCTGTTCAGCGATATGACCTGGGGAATGATGTATGTGCTGCATGGCCTCGCCGGGGTCGGATTGATTGCATTGATTATGGTACATGTCTATTTCGGAATTCGCCCGGAGAAGCGCCCCATCACGAAATCTATGATTTTCGGCTGGATGAGCCGCGATTTTTATCTGGAAGAACACGATCCGAAGCGGTGGGTCGTTCCTGGTGCAGCTTCATCGCCGGAACAGACGCAAACCAAGGGCTAGGTCCTGGAAATGCCGAATGGAGCTTTAGAGCGCTGCAATACCATAGAAGAGTGTTACGAATTCATGCTGGCCTACGCCGCAAAGGGACTGCGCAGCGAGGGAGCGGGCACTCCCGGCACACAAATTCGCGAATTCTTGCAACGCGCGGCCGACGCAATGACGGGACTTGCGGAAACCTGCGCAGTGGCCGTGATAGAAGAGAGCTCGGCGTCGACCGAAAAATATCATGCATTCCTTCCCGTGCTCGACCGCGACGCCCGGGATTCTCTAGCGGCGGTTGAATTGGTTTTGGCGCAGCCCTCGATCAGCTCGCAATTGGTTGACAACCTCAATGCCTCCGTCCACCTCCGTACATTGCTCACCGACCTGTTCCTGGTGGGCGAAATACTGAGGTCACGGTTTACTTCCAATTCAATCCGTTGAGACCTGACAACTCCAAAGCGAGCTGCCAGGTTGTTTGGAGGGAGCAAGATCGGTAGGGCGCGGCAAATGAGAATTCTTCTCCAGTTCAGGCTGAACGAGCACGCGCAAGCGGGCCGTCCTGCAGACAATTATAGTGGAACTTCAATTAGCGTCGGACCGTCGGTTTCAAATCCTTCTCTCACTGATTTTGCG
>Ga0209010_1000177_pt1 | contig 24004 bp, 17 predicted proteins | sample BlaSpr_A8_OM1_O3_FD_187985 | JGI IMG/M metagenome (GOLD analysis project Ga0209010, IMG submission 187985) | Forest soil microbial communities from Thunder Bay, Ontario, Canada - Black Spruce, Ontario site 2_A8_OM1_O3 (SPAdes) (version 2) | ecosystem: Environmental > Terrestrial > Soil > Boreal...
GACGCTCATAGCCTGTCAGCGCGAATCGATAACGACTTGCGAAGTTCGGATCAACCCAGAGAGGCGGCCTTCGGTATTCCGGAACAGGGATTACCTCACGCGGAAGAAAATGGGATGCGGCTTCGAGCAGTAGATGGAACCAGGGTTTTCTCTTTGCAAGCGCCCAGAGTTTCAGTTGCCGCGCGAGAGTTCGAAAGTGGGCCCGAGCAATGAGATCCGCGACTTCCGAGCTTGGAGAGGGTACTCCGCCGGTAACCTCATCGCCGCCGATGCCCGACAGCACAACGCGATAACTTCCGGAGCGTATGCAAGCCGAGCGCTCACGGTCGGCCTTGTTGCGACGGCCGTGCGATCCGGGAGTCGCTCGAAATTCATCTGGTTCGATCTGGAACAGCCCAGAATCCTCGGAACCGAGGTCAATGTGAAAGCCGGTGCGTCCTCGCTTTTCTTCTACCTTGCTGAAATAGGGACGCTCATTCCAGTTGGGTTCGGAATCAGTGAAGTAAGACAGGGTATCGATTCTCGGCACCTCGCCGCTTTGCTGGGCGGCGATGGCGTCCGCCATGCAAACGATAGAAGAGGAATCCATTCCGCCGCTGAGCTCTGCGAGGACCGGCGAATCTGAGCGCAGCCGTCGGCGCACTGATTCCCGAAACACGGCGCGAAAGTGTTCTTCGTATTCCGCATCGGTCGAGTAGCGGATTCGCTTGTCCGGATCAAAATCCCAATATTTTGAGATCGTTCGTTGTCCAATCGTAAGGCGGACAAAACTGGACGGCGGAACAGACTCGATTCCGACGTAAGGCGTTAAGTGAGTCGCGGGGAAGAACGAAAACCAACCGGCAATATATTCCTCGTTAAGTTTGACGGATTTTCCGCCGAACAGAACGAGCGGATCCAGAATGCTGCACCAGGTCACCTGTCCTTGATCCAAGGAATAGTAAAGTGGACGGATGCCTATGGGGTCTTTGGCCAAGATGAGGGAACGGTCGTGCGGATTCCAAATGGATAGCGCCCAGTCGCCGACAAGTAAGGCGAGGCAGGAGGTGCCCCAGCGTTCGTAAGCTGCCGCTATGATCGAAACATCGGGTGAATCCGATGCGACGGTTTTCCCTAGCGGCCCGAGGAATATAGCGCGATTATCGAGCCGGCCATCCCAGGTCACGACAATTCCTGAGGCCGTGACCTGAGGCTGTTTTTCCCGTCGGGATTCCTTCGTAGCGTGGAGCGGAGAGTAGAGAATGTCCACGCCGGCCTCGGAATACGAACAGGTGCCGTCCGGGCCGCAGGCAGCAACAGCGCCTTGCACTTTCTCAAGATAGCGTGGTGCAGGCGGCGCGCCCTGGAAATGCCATCGTCCAAATTGAATACTCATCGTTGCCTCTGTCGGTCCCCGCTTTGGTTGCTAACACCTGTCGAGGACCTGGTACATTTCCGGCGTATAGGGCCTGTCGTTGACGACTCGACCACCAACTTCCACCCAGGCATGCGCTTTGAACGGCATCTGCTGCGCGCCGATAACCATCTGGGCAGCCACTCCGTGCCGCTTGAGCAAACAGGCGGTTGCGGCCGATCTCTGCAAGCACAGTGCTTCCTTCCAATACCAAATGCAGGCCATGTCGACAGCCGAACAAATCCGCTCAACCGCCGCGGGGTCGAGCACTCTCGCTCGGATCGGACAATCGCGGACCTTTTCGTAGAGGTTCACAAAATTTCCACGCGCCAGGTAGAAATCGAAGAGGATCAGTTTTCCGTACGCCTGGAGAGAAAGCAGCCGCATCGTGAATCCTCCTGTTCAAACAACTAGCGCAAGTTGCTCTGAGAGAAACGCCATTCGGTCTGTAAGGGCTTCGATTCGATCGCTTAGAGGCAGCACCGGGGAGTGTCCTCGAAACGGGCTGTAATCAAGAATTATGGGATACGGCGAAGCGTTTGCTGTTTGCAGCCGGGCTGTCATTTTTCGGGCATGGAGTGGATTGCAGTTCCCGTCCGCATCACCGGAAACGATCATGGTCGCGGGATAAGCAACTCCACCCTGAACGTGATGATAGGGGGAATAGGCTGCCAAAGCCGAGAAGTCGTCCGGATCATCCGCCGTACCGAACTCCTCACGCCAGAGGATTGCGCTATCGAATAAGTGGTAGCGGAGCATATCGAGCAGGGGAACCATGCAGACCACAGCGCGAAACAGGTCCGGCCGCTGGGTCATCGCTGCTCCGACAAGCAGCCCGGAGTTCGAGCCGCCGAAGATGGCGAGCATTTCGGACGTAGTCTTGCCGGTCCTGATGAGCCAGTCGGCGGCGCACAGAAAATCATCATAGGCAACCTGGCGGTTTCGCCTGGTTGCCTGCTTGTGCCATTCGCTTCCGAACTCCGATCCGCCGCGGATATTCGGTAGCGCGAAAAGGCATCCGCGTTCCACCAGATACGCCACAAAGACGCTGAATTGGGGCGTCATCGATACACCGTGTCCGCCGTAGGAAGTCATGATGGTCGGATGACTGCCGCCCGAGAGAACTTCGCTTTTTCCGAGCAGGAACATGGGAACTTCGGTTCCGTCTTTCGATGTATATGACACCCGGGTGTGACTGTAATTTTCAGGGTCGAACGGAACCGAATTTCTCGCCCATGGTTCCGGGCGGTTGACAGCGGCAGAGTGGCGGAAAATTCCGATTGGTTCGGTGAAGGATTCTCGTTCAAAGACGAGCTCGTCGTTGCTTGCGCTTCCGAGGAAACGGATGGTTTCATCGCCCGAACCCGGAATCTCTCCAACCTTCTGACCTTCCAGGTCAAAGATCGATACCTGAGAGGAGGCATGCCGGATATAGGAGACGTAGATGCGATCGCCGGCAACGCACCACTGGTTAATTCGGGCGTCGCTTTCAGGAACCACGTTCTGCAACCGTAAGTCGCTGTTCTCCGCAGTTCGCAGCTCCACGATCCGAAGGTTCGGCGCGCTGCGGTCGGTGAGGGCGAGTATCCTGCCGGGAGTCAGACGGGGAGCAAAGACGAAGTCCGCATCGAGGAGCACAGGGGTGGGAAGTCCATCTTCCTTGAATGGCCTGAGATAGAAATCAGTCCGGACGCTGTTCCTCAGCCGGTACACCAAAATGCCGAGACGCTCCCGGTCGGAAACCATGCCAAGCCGAATCTTGTTGCTCTCACCGGCAGAGAAGACCTCGCGGTCTTCTTCGAATGCGGCGCCGAGGACATGGTGATAGATCGCGCGATAGAACAGTCTGGCCGAATCAAGTTGCTGGTGGATGTAGTAAAAACTCATCTCGTCCGGTGCGAATGCGAAGCCCCGCAGATAACCTCGCGGAAGAACGTCCGGCAGTGTCTTGCGATTCTCGACATCGAAAAGCGCAAACGTTCCACTGCGCTCACCCCCCTGCTTGATTTCATATAGTAAAAGCCGGCCACTTGCCGATCCGCGAATCGGTTTCACCGCCGTGTAGGGACCTGTTCCCGATTGGGAGGGATCGATCAACAGCTCATCGTCGCCGACATGGCTCTGGCGCATGTAAAGACATGGCTGCTCCTGGCCCGGGAGCCGCTTCCGGAAGAAATAACGGTCGCCAGCCTTCTCGACCGAGTCATAGGTCTCAACGTCCAGAAGTTCACGGATGCGCCTGCGGATTCTGTCCCGGCCCGCTATGGCATCGAGATAAGCGCGCGCGTATCCACTCTGTTGTTCGATCCACTCGCGGGTTCCAGGAGCGTTCTGGTCTTCAAGCGACCGGTAGGGGTCGATCACCGACACGCCGTGAAAAATTTCGGTGACCGGTTCGCTCGCGGTAAAAGGCGGGGCTGACATCATGCGAAGCATTGTTCGCTCCTTGCCGAAATTCCCTCGGCTTCGCGATACATGCGGCGAGTGAGGCTGCGGAAGTAGCCGGCGTGAGGTCTTTGGCCGAGTGTTTCAGGGGAACGCCATGCGTTACTGGCGACCGCATAGGCAAAGACGGCGACCAGAGGAGACACGGCAATCGCCTGGTTCCAGTCAGCCGGGGATGCCAGAGAATGCCAAGGCGCGAGGTAGGAGTTGACGAGGTGCTCGATGGCCGTCGAACGGCTGATGCCGGCGCGCTTGAAGTGTTCGCGGAGGAATTCAAAAGTGATGAGTGGACTACTCACACAGGCCTCGGCCCAGTCGAGAAAAACGCAGCCGTCGGGCGCGACGAAAATATTTCCGGGATTGAAATCCAGATGTCCCAGCGTATCGGGCAAGCCAGCTTCAAGAAGAGACGAACAAACCTCTTTAAGTCGGGTTCCCAGACAAGCGAGTTCCGTATCGGTCAAAGGTGCCGGCGTTGTCTTTTCCTGCGCAGCCATGAGCTCTCGCATGCGATCCAGGAACGGGTCGATCTGCGCGGCAAGCGTCGGCAATCGCAAATCCTTGCACTGGCCTTCTAAGAGTTCTACTCCTCGTCCGATCGACAGAATTTGCAGATGCGCAAGATCTTCCGCTGCTTTCGACCAGGCAGAAAACTGGGCGGTATAGTCGAGCCTGGTTCCGGAAACTTCCTCGGAGAGCCACCCATTCCAAGCCGAGTGAACGCCGAGAAGGCAGGGAACATAGCGCGAGACAAGCTGGGCTAGACACGCGGCGATCGGCAATTCGTGGCGGTTTGGCTCTCCAGTGGCTTTGAACCAGACGGCTGAGTGGTCCGTTTCTAAACGCAACAGGCTAAATGTCGGACTAGCGTTCCATTGCGTGTAGTTGCCGGTAAGATATTGGCCGAGCGGTGTGACTTGTTCGCCGACCCACTCCATCAGTTCCGCCAGCCAGCCTGGTTTTGCGAACGGAGCCAGTCTTGGTTCGTTTCGGTGTGTGTTTAGTTCTGCAAAGGATTTCTCAATGACCGCGTCGACTTCTGCAGAATCAGTCGATAAACTCCTCGCCTCGGCGAGTGGAATCCAGCAGGTCCCGGCCGAAGACATCTGGTCGTTTTGGCACGCTTCCATCAGCGCGCATCTGGCTGATTCACCTGTACCGGTCGGAAGAAACAGGCAATATCCGCGACATCCATACTGCGCGTAAAGTTCTGTCGTAAGTTGCTCTGCCGTCCTCTGTCCTCGCTGAATGTCGACCGAAGGCAGCGACCACCCGCTTTCGCGACGCACGAGCAGAAATTCCGATGCATCTCGGCGCGTGACGATGAGCCGATAGGTGTCGCGCCCGCTGTTGTGAACAGAATCCACCAGTCCCTCCTCTTGCTAGCGAAACACTCGAGTCATTCAACTGGCCTCGACGACATCATGCTTTTGCAGGCTTTCGATGAACTCGAGAACGTCCGCCTGCACCTCGGTGACATTCGCTCCAAATTCTCTGCTGATTTCACGTGCGATCTGGGATGGTTCAACGCCGCGTTTCAGCATTTGAAAGATTGCCGAGCCCATCCGGTTCAGGCTAAGAATCTGGCCATGACGAATGTCGAGAAGAATTGCCCCGTCTTGGGTCGCGGTGCTTCGAATTGCGTCCGAGATTCTTAACATCGCTTCCTTCATGACACGTGATGGTTCCCGCTCGGTGCGACGTGTCGTGTGCGGGTAAATTTCACATTACCCGGCTCGCAATTCCACCAAACTGTAGGTTTGTTCGCAGAGGACAAGCCCCGCACGCAAACAGCTCTGAGGTCGAGAGATAGTGCCAGCGGCTTGAGTAGCCCGGAGCGACCGATGTTCGCGTCCAGGACTTATCGTTAGACGGGTTCGGGCTAAGGACTGGAAGATGGGAAACGGAACGGGTTCGACCGAGTCCGATCCGCTCACTTAAGAAGTGGATGACCCTGGGAAAGCGCAGGGGTGCTAGGTGAAGCGCCTGAGAATCGCAGTCACCTGTCCCATGACTTCCGCGTCGGTCCCGTTCTTAAATTCACGCGGGCTGATTGCCTTTTCCGGATAAGGATGAACAATGACGAACCCACGTTCAAGGGTGCAACAACCGCAAAGGTAGCGGCCGTCTCTTGCGAGCAGAAGATACAATGGCTGTTCCCAGAACGTCGTTCCACGCCAAGGGACGGGCTTTCTGACCCGGCGGTTGATTGCGACAAACTCCGCATTTTCAAGCCAGGGGTGAATCGGGTTTGGATCTGCGCCAACCCAGAAGACATCGGAAAAGGAAAAGTTCGGGATGGATGTTATCTCACTCAGCGAGTTGCGCAGGAAGAGCGGTATTTCCTGCCATCGTTTGAGAAGCGTTTCCCAGAAATCGTTCGATCGTTTTCGCCCAGCTCTTTCTCCGGTCGCGGAGTCAGCCCTGCGTCCGGCAAGTGGAAATTCACGGGCAACCAGTTCGTCAGGCATCGGTTCGGTGCCCGTTCCTTGCAGAGACAAACCGCTGGCGCGAAGGAAGTCCCAGAAGCCAATCGAGTAGAGGGCACACAAGGTAATGATTTTGTGGATGCGGCGGGGCGGAACAGCCAGAGTCTCGTAGTCTGACAGCGTGCTTGCGGCGGCGAAATAGTGCGGATCAGCCAGCCTCTGGGCAATCGACCGCGTCATCTGCGATGCTTCCCTGAACGAGAGGCCCGCGCGAACACGCGATCGCCCGATCAAATGTTTGAGGCTCATTTGTGAATCCATCGGGGGCAGGCGCTGCGGCTTATGAAAGGTCGAAGCCAGGAAGGGCGCGGAAGTAGAAGCGCGCTGAGGCAGTGAGCGGATCTCCGCATCGAGCACACCCAGGATCCGCAGTTCCCTGTCGAGGACCAACTCGCCTGGCGAGAAGGGCAGCTGCGGCGAACTGACGCGGATCCTGTTATTGCCGAGCGAGGACAGGTGAGCGCACGAAAAGCCTCGATCATGTTCAATGACAAAAATCCGTTTATCAGAGTGGTTCTTTGCAGGTGATGGCGTTTCTTTCGCCCTCCTGGTATCGATCCGGATGATGCTTCCGGGAGCAATATCTGGGAAAGCCAAGAAATCTTTCTCACCTATCTTGGCGTACAGAAACCTTGTCTTAGCGCCTGTGGGCAATTCCCCGGCGCGTAGCGGTGCGCTGCGGACCAGAAATTCTCCCAGCGGCGCAATCGCTTCTCGGAACTGGGAGGCGGGGTTTTCTGCAAACCAGGGAATCCATCTTTGGGTGTCGTAGACAGACGAATCCAGAATTGCGGTGCGATTCCTGGGGACCATGCACTGAAGCTCCGGAATTGTGTCGAGGTCGAATCCAAAAACCGCAAGCCAGTCGCTCAGGCGATAGTTTGTGATTCTGCTGAGCGCCAGCAGTTGTTGAATGCTGGGGCTCAAGCAAGAGACGGCTAGGTCATAGTACAGGCGATGGGGAATAAAGGATGGGGACAGTCTTCCAAAAAACTCGACGGACTGTCGCGAGACCCGATAGAGGCTCAAGCCTCTGCTAGCTAAAATCTGGCGCACACGTTCGGCGCGACGATTCCCAGGATCAAGCATTCTCCAGCGTATGTCCAGGACGAGAATAACGAAGTGAACATTCTCTGCGCTGGCCGCACTTGCGACCAACTCGGAACTTTCCTTCCCTCGGACAGCACTTGACTGTAGATAAGATGGTAACGTAGCTGGACATCAACTGAATCAGAGAGTAGTATGCCCGCCCATGGACGCAAGCAGAGTGAATACACTTGGCGGTAAGCGACTCAAGCTGCTGCGCGAGCGGTTGGGTTTGTCGACGCGCGACGTCCAGCGAATGAGCCGGCAAATCGCTACCGAAAAGAAAAACGAGGAGTTCTACCTTTCGCACAACTGGGTGACAGACATCGAGAACGGCAAGTTCCGGCCCGGCATGTTCCGCATGTATTCCATCAGCGCTATCTACAACCTCAGGTATACGGAAGTCGCTTCCTATTTTGGATTGCAGATCGCGGATCTGCGTCGAGACAGCGCGTCAATCCATCTGCCAAGAACTCACCTGCTGAAAAGCGTGAGTGAGTCGGAAACCGACACCGTCTCGTTACCGGTCGAATTCAAACCCGATTTTCGTTTCGAAAAGACCAATCTACTCGCGAGAGTGGTCGAAAAATGGGAGGCCGTGCCGGTCGGTTTATTGCAGCATCTGGACCTTCGCACGTCGACGTATGGTTATATCGGGGTTGAGGACTTCACCCTCTATCCCCTAATCCGTCCTGGTTCCTTGGTGCAGATTGACGCAAGCCAGAGAAAGATCAGCCCTGCACCATGGAAAACCGAATTCGAGCGGCCGATTTACTTCACCGAGCTGCGCGATGGGTACGTCTGCAGCTGGTGCGAGATTGACAGGGGAAGGTTGATGGTGATTCCTCACGCACACTCGCGTCGCGAGGTGCGCGTGTTCGATTACCCGGCGCAAGCAGAGATCGTCGGCAGAGTGACTGGAGTGGCGATGTGCATTGTGGGCGAAGGTTCGCCGGAACGTCACGACCCCACCCGCGAAAAATGACCGTTAGCCGAATAAATTGCCTGACTCGAACATGACAAGTCCTTCGGGAGCAGCCGCGCGCAAAGCCCGAATGCGTGCGCTCAGGTCGGACGCTGCCATCTCAAGTTTGTGGCCATCAGGATCGGGGAAATACAAAGACTCACCCTCGCTGTGGACTCCTCTGCCACAACGTCACCCTCACCTCCGTCAGCCGCCGTCCGACGTCCCGTATCATTATTAATCGGCAAAAATGGACCCCCACATCCTGGGGCTGCTTATTCTGGAATTATGGCCATGTTGGTTTCCGTCTTAATATGTATCCCCCATGCGGTGAAGCATTTGGGCGGAACTGCATCTCGTGTGGTCGGTGCAGAACCGTCGAACGGATAGCCCGCGTGGTCTCCCCTTCATCTCTTGTAACCGCCTTCCAATTCCGGATCGTAAATGCCGATGTCGGAATGGTTGCGCGGCGAGGACCTAGCGCTGCGCGGCGAAAAGCTATTCCCGCACGAACATTCGCTCCCGATGATTTAAAACAGCAACCCGTTTTTTCGCCCGAGTCGCTCTCTAGGCAAAGAATGCGGTCAGATGAACGAGCTATTCCAGTTGCTTGCCCTTGGTTTCAGGAAGTGCAAAAGCAAGCAGAGCAGCGAGCAGGAAGGCAGAGCTCTGCAGCAAGAAGGCTGGTCCGAGACCGTATCGAGCAGCCAGCATTCCGATCGCGAAGGGTGCCAGAGCAGATAAAACTCGTCCGACGTTATAGCTGATCCCCATGGCCGTCGCGCGAATCTCCGTGGGAAATAATTCCGAGGCGATGGCTGCGTACCCGGAGAAATAACCGCTTCCGAAAAATGCGACAAACGGTCCCAGAATAAGCAGCCAGGTAGCGTTTTTTGTAAATCCGTAAATGGGAACCAAGAATGCGGCCATCAGCAGAAATCCAATGTAACTTTTGCGGCGTCCCCACCAATCGCCAAGAAATCCGAAAAGCACAAACCCAAAGAATCTGCCGATGCTCATTGTGATCAGCCAGCCTGCCGTCTGCGTCTCGCCCAGTCCGCGCCCGCCCTGGGAAGCTGGTAAGGACAGATAGGCGGGAATCCAGGTAAAAAGCCCCCAATACCCGAACAAAGTTAGAGCGTTCATCGCCGTGGCGATCAGGCCATTTCTGCGGATATCTTTGCGCCAGAGCAGCCGGAGTGATCCCGAACCCGTGTGCAGAGCCCGATGCCAAAGCGGAGATTCTGGCACATGCCGCAAGATCCAAAAAACAGCGATACCGGGTGCCACACCGGCAAAGAAAACGGCGCGCCATCCGTATCGCGGAAGAATCAGGGCCGTCACTGCCACGGCTAGAATTTCACCAATTGCCCAGCTTGATTGCACCAGGCCGAGTGCTTTGCCTCGGTGCTCGGCGCGCCACGTTTCGGCGACCAGCGCAGCACCCGTCGTCCACTCTCCACCCATGCCGAGTCCCAGGATGAATCGAAAGCTAGCCAGCTCAAAAATCGAGCACGAGAATCCAGACGCACCGCTTGCCAGGGAATAGACGAGGATGCTGCCGATCAGCGCTCGCGTACGTCCAAGCCGGTCGGCGATCACGCCGAACATTACGCCGCCGATCGCGGCGGCGATTAAAGTTAGCGAACTCAATCCCCCGGCAACTGCCTTGGTCATTTCGAAATCGCGCATCAGATGCGCAATGACCAGTGCATAGAGCGTTACGTCCAGCGAATCGAGCATCCATCCGAGGCCGCCGGCAATGAGAGTATTTTTCTCTGCGACGGTAACTTGCGCCGGCCATGGCAGACCTAGAACGCGGCGCGTCGGTGAACCGCCATTGGCGGAAGTGGTCATCGTGAAAGTCTCTGACTACAAAGTACCGCTCGATACCGGACGCCTTGTCCTGTCCAGACACTTTGAGTCGAGACTTATACCACAGTTGTCAAATCCGACTTGCGATCCGAATTCTAGATTGGAAATGGAAAATCTAGCTTTGAGGATTACAAAGCCATTCGCGGTGCTGAAGACATTAACGCCGGAAACAAGGCGTCAACGTCCGAGTCAGTCCGGCTAGAAGAGCACTTGCTTTACAACAAGGGGTGACCGGTTCGATCTTAGAACATTCGGTTCTGAGCACGAAGATTCCGACGGCCTGTATCAAGGATTCATTCGCGCGAAATGCGCGACCCCCCTTCCTCGCTGAGCATGCGCACAAACTCGCAAGGTTGGGAATCACCTACGCTCGCAGCTGGAAGCGCTCGAGGGGGCACGATAGCCTCAATTTTGCGTTTGCGATTTTGCTGGTAACTTTGGCGATCTTCACGAGCGCTGCGTTCGACGGGCCTTGCAGTCCTTCTTGTCCGACATTTTCTGCGCGATGGAGAACAAAAGTTGTCGGTCAGCCTCACGCGTCCGTTCTAGCAGTCTGCGAAACCTGCCGAGTGTCCGGGCATCGCGTCCAGAGCTGCCCCAACCGCTGCCACTAATCTTCGGAAGTTCCGGGGCCGGAGGCTTTTCGCCGTCGTAGAAAATTTGGTACAGCGGAACTTCCATTGCCCGTGCCATCTTCTCCAACGTCTCGATGGCCGGAACGGTGTGGCCGTTCTCGACGCGAGAGATATAACAGCGAAACAAACCCGTGCGCTTCTCGATGTCGCGTTGGGACATATTTTTTTGCGTTCGTAACGCCTTCAACTTTTCGCCGATAAGCATTCAAATCCTCCCTGCGAAATCGTACCCGGAGGCAAATGAGCATAAAACGCTCGGCAGTTTAACGAGTCGCACGATTTCAGCGCGCAAGTAAGTAAGAGTTCTTAGTTTGAATGAAGCTCTTGAACCGAGATCACTATCGACGTTGGAAGCGGAGCGTTCTCAGTATGTCCTCCTCTAGCCGTGCTATCGACCGAGCCAAGACGAGTGCAACTTCTCTTGAAACCGAGGGCGAATCAGACCTGCCGGCCTTCCGAACGACGAACGATTGTCAAAACTAACAGTAGGGCATACTTGGCCGGAGAGCTGTATCAAAGCCTGATAAGTCGGCCAATTGTTTGTTCTCAGTGAATTGAATCGCTTACGAACACTCGGTTTTCTGCCGAAAGAATAACCTATCGCTCTTCCTGCCACTTCATGACTCCGTCGTTGCGATGGTCAATCTGTACTAGTACATCGCGACGCGGGCGAGCCGGAATCATGAGACGATCCGATTGCCGCAGCCCCCACACGTGTGAATATTGCTCGGACAGTTTGATTGTTCGAAACGAGCTTCGTCGGGAGGGAGTCAACTTATGGACAAGCGAATTGCGAGTGCAGAGCCGATAGTCCTGAATATCCCAGACGGGGCGACGATTATGATGGGGGGGTTCGGGCTTTGTGGCATACCCGAAAATCTCATCTCAGCGCTCCACCGTAAAGGTACCAAGAATCTGACCATTATCTCCAACAATGCCGGGGTCGACGACTTCGGTATCGGCATCCTACTTCGCAGCGGACAAGTGAAAAAAATGATATCGAGTTATATCGGTGAAAATAAGACCTTCGAGAGGCTTGTACTCAACGGCGAGATCGAAATCGAACTGAATCCACAGGGCACGCTTGCCGAACGAATCCGTGCAGGTGGTGCCGGAATCCCGGCGTTCTATACACCCACTGGCTATGGCACGATTGCCGCAGCGGACAAGGAGGTTCGAGAGTTTAACGGCCGTTCGTGCCTGCTCGTTCCTTGGCTTCGTGCCGAGTTTGCTTTCATCAAAGGCTGGAAAGCGGATCGCTGGGGAAACGTAATCTACCGGAAGGCGGCCGGGAATTTTAATGCGATGATGGCAACAGCTGCAGACTACGTGATCGCTGAAGTGGAGGAAATTGTCGATCTCGGCGACCTCGAACCGAATTCCATTCACACTCCGGGGATATTTGTGGATGCCGTTCTATGCGGAGCTGAATACCAAAAGCGCGTCGAGCGCAGGAGGGTCCAAGGTCAGGACGCGGCGTAGCATGGATATTCGTGAACAAATCGCACGTCGCGCAGCACAAGAGCTTCGCGACGGAATGTATGTGAACCTGGGAATTGGGCTTCCTACGCTGGTCCCGAATTTTCTTCCACCGAACATCGAGATTGTAATTCAGGCAGAGAACGGAATGCTCGGCGTCGGACCATTTCCCAAGAGTGGTGCGGAAGATCCCGACATTATCAACGCCGGCAAAGAAACCGTGAGCGAAATCCCTGGCTGCAGCTATGTTTCTAGCGCAGATTCTTTCGCAATGATTCGAGGTGGCCATATTGATGTGACAATCCTAGGAGCCCTAGAAGTCGATGAGAGCGGAAGTTTGGCGAATTGGACTATACCCGGGAAGATGCTGAAGGGGATGGGCGGCGCCATGGATCTCGTGTCGGGCGCGAAGCGTGTGATCATCGCTATGGAGCACACAACTCGAGAGGGAAACCCCAAAATCGTCAATCGGTGTAGGCTGCCTTTGACTGGAGTTCGGGTAGTCGACACGATTATCACCGAATTGGCTGTCATCGGCGTCACCGCTCAGGGCTTGGTTTTGCGCGAACTGGCTGCTGGCGTGACTCACGAAGTTGTACAGTCCGTTAGCGAACCACGACTCCGTTAACCCTATGACGGCGCTTCGGCGGATGACCGGCGCTTTGCGTCGACACCAATACTCCCAAGGATGGCGATGGACGATCGTGATTTGTTCTCGCTGCGAGGTACGAACGCACTCGTCACCGGTGCGTCAGGGGGGCTTGGCCGACATTTCGCGCATGTTCTCTCGAGAGCGGGGGCTTACGTGGTGCTTTCTGGCCGGCGGGCGAAACCGCTCGAGGATCTCGCAGCCGAGATTAGAGGCGCGGACAGAGCGGCAATTGCCGTCCCGTTCGACACCACGGATGCGCAGGCCGTTGCCGGCGCATTCTCATTTGCGCAGGCCGCACTCGGTCCCATCGATTTGTTGATCAACAATTCGGGAATAGCAACGACCGAATCGCTCTTGAACCTCGAAGAACGTGATTGGGACGCAGTTTTGAACACGAATCTCAAAGGTGCGTGGTTATGCTCTCGTGAATTTTCTCGAGCGCTGATCTCGGGAGGAAAATCTGGGACGATCGTTAACGTTGCGTCGATCCTCGGCATTCGAGTTGCCGGACAGGTCGGCGCGTACTCGGCGTCGAAGGCTGGGTTGATCCAGCTAACCCGTAGCTTGGCGTTGGAGCTCGCACGATATCAAATACGAGTGAACGCGCTGGCTCCTGGATACATCGCGACCGAACTCAATCGACAATTCCTTGAGACCGAGGCCGGTTCGGCGTTAGTGAAGCGAGTGCCGCAACGTAGACTGGGGGAGCTTCGTGATCTGGATGGTCCGCTCCTATTACTCGCCTCCAACGCATCTCGATTCATGACTGGCGCTGTGCTGGCGGTTGATGGCGGCCATCTGGTGAGTTCACTTTAGGAGGAGGCTCGGTCTTTTTCTTGCAGGACATCCAAGCGTTCGAGTTAGCGGTTTAGGGCCAAACATTCCTTCAATTCGGTACGGAAGTCCGCCAATTTCTTATTCTCGTTCGCGTAAGTTCGTAACAAGTCACTGATGATATATCTCGCTCCGCTTGTTACGTGCCAGTGCTCAATGCGTCGCAGCACGTGTTGTAGGCCCAGGACATCCGCATACCACATCGGACCGCCGAGGTAGGCAGGGAAACCGTAGCCGTTTATCCAAACGGTATCGATGTCGCCCGGACTACGCGCACACCCTTGCTCGAGTATTTCACAGCCGACGGCAACGACCCGGAAGACACATCGTTCAACAATTTCCTCCGCTTGGATATCTCGCGGTGAATTCAGTAACCGAGCGCGCCATGCGGCCAGTAGCTCAGCAACTTCCGGTCCCGAAGTTGCGAGCCCCTTCGTGTCGTAGTCATACCAACCCCTGCCAGACTCTTTTCCGTTGCGATGTCGCTCTCGAAGCGAATCTTCAAGAGCCAGGAGCGATTTGGAGATCGTGTTGCTATTCATCGTAAATCGGAGCTGTTCCACCGTCTTAAGCCCAAGAGAATCGGCGGCAGTGAATGGTCCAAGGCTCATGCCGAAATCGGATAACGCTCCGTCAACGCGCTCAAAATCAGCCCCTTCCTCGACGAGCTTTTCGGCTTCGTCAAGGTAAGCGATGAACGCTCTGTCCCCCACCCGGCCTACACAATCACCAGTGACGACCGGGACCCTACCCATCCCCTTTGCGAGGCGCACGCAGGTTGAGACAGCTGCGACGCCAGTTTTTGAACTGCATGCGATTTCGACGAGCCTTGACGAGTCCCCAAGTTCTACGAAATGTAGGCCAGCCACCCTTTCGGGTGCAGAGCTCGGCGCCTCTGAGACGCTGACGGAAAGGTCGAGCGGGGCCAAAATTCCATACGCGTTACAAGCACCGCCCAAATCGCCCGCACTCGCCGAGAAATTGTCAGCGCCCGGGACAAGCAATAGGTCGGCGTTTGCCAATTCGCCCAGCGTGTATGCAGGCTCAATGCACTTGAGTCGCTCTTCAAGCTTGCTCTCCGAGAGCGTGTCAATGTCCAAGGCGTCACGACAATTCTGCTTGATCCGAAAAATTTCTCGATCGACACGAGCGTGATCTTCGTCGTAGAGGAGAAGTTCGAACCCGGCGTCAACGATATCCGCGACGATCTTACTGTTGAATAGTGGAGATCGAAAGACTCCGAGTCGCCTCAATTCTCTAGACCCTCCTGAGATCCTTGCGGCTTCACGCTCGGCGAGAAATACATGAACTAAGGCTTTGGATTGCTCTGAAAATAGGCAGCGTTTAAAAATCTCTCGTTCCTTCTTGCAGGCGTCATCAAAATTGAGCGACAGTCCAGCTTCTATCGCTTCTACGGCAGCGAGGGGCGCCTGCAGCGCGCGCTGCTTACGCGCGATTTCCTTGCGCGTTTCAGCAAACAGTGCAGTGCTATCAGCTAAGGGGCCACGCTTCTGGCATCTATCGCGAGTCTTGACTATGTCCTGGTCAGATTTCTCGCGCGCGAAAGCAACCGACTGTTTCAGGATGTCGTCGCTAAACACCCGGTCGAATATTCCGATTGCGTGGGCCTCCTTGGATGGAATCGACTCGCCGGTCGTGCACATTTCTAAGGCTTTGGCGATCCCAACCAGTCTCGGAAGCCGCTGCGTCCCCGCCGCGCCTGGAATTAACCCGAGCTTAACTTCGGGCTGGCCCACTCGCGCGTTCGAGAGGGCGACGCGATAGTGGCACGCCATTGCAAGTTCAAGGCCGCCGCCCAGCGCGAACCCCTGGACCGCGGCCACAACCGGTTTTCGGCTGTCCTCAACCGCCCGCAGGAATGGCTGCAAGTTGCCAGGATCGCGTAATCCCGAGGTCATTTTTACGAATTCGTTTATGTCCGCGCCTGCAACGAAATTGTTTCCAGCCCCGGCCAGAACAACGGCCCTCACTTGTGAATTGTCATTTGCCCATGCGATAGCTGCGATGATTGCTTCAGGAACTCCAGGACTAAGCGCGTTAACCGGCGGGTTGTCGATGGTAACGACAGCAATCTCTTCCGCGACTCCGATCTCAACCAGTCCCTTTGTAACCTTTTCCATTGCGTACGAATCCTTTGAGCATCAAATCGGAGTTGCCCCCGGGAGCACGCACGGCCTGCTGCCATTCCCATCCTCTCGCGCGGACAAGAACGTAATGCGCATCAATCCGATGCGACGACCTTTCTAACTGAGGCAAACTGCGAGAATGACAGTAACGCTAAAGATACGAGGGAAAGCGCAGCAGAAATTAGAAACGCGTCACGGTAACTTCCCGTTCGCACGAAGATTTGCCCACCCAAAAACGGTCCAAGCACTCCTGCGACCCCCCACGCCATGAACAGCACCCCATAATTGACGCCCATATGCTTTGTACCGTAGAAATCCGCACTCAGAGAGGGATACACCGAGAACTGTGCACCGTAACAGTAATAAACGATGGCGAGCAGTACAGACAGGAGAAGCAATCGCTCTCGGAACGCGAAAAGCAGTGGCATGGCGACTGCTGATAGCAAAAGAACAAACCGAAGAGTGTTAATCCGACCCGCTAAGTCCGACATCCAACCTGAGAGAATCCGTCCCATAGCATTCCCAAAAGCACCAATAGCAATTGCGAAGCCCGCAATAGCTGCCGTCCTTCCAGCGGACCGAACGAACGGAACAAGTTGACTGATAACCATCAAGCCCGACGTCACGCCGAAACAGTAGGCAATCCAAATGACCCAGAAACTGCCGCTGCGGATCATTTCCGCTGTTGAGGAACCACTTGTTATCGCCGCCTCCGGATGCGACAGTGGCCCTCCGTCGGGTCGGTAGCCGTCCGGCGGATCCTTGAGCAGCAGCGTGGCAACCACGGTCATGGCCAAGAAGATCACAGAGAAAACCTGCATGGTATTACGCCAGCCGAACTGCTCGATTAGGTGAGACGCGAGAGGCCCGAAAATACCGGAACCCAATCCGGAGCCCGCTACCATCAGACCGACAATCAAGCCTCGTCTGTCCGGGAACCACTTTGCACCGACAGTCATCGGCACGACGTACCCAAAGCCAACTCCCATTCCCAGACAAACGCCAATGCTGAGATAAAATCCAATTAACGAGTGAATTTTGCTTCCCCAAAAAAAAGCCAGGCTGAACAGAATCCCTCCGAGAGCGGCTACAAACCGCGGGCCCAGCCGATCTTGCAGCCACCCGCCAGCGAGAAACCAACTCGCAACCATCACAGCTCCGAACGTTGTAATCCACGATGTGTGCGCCCTTGTCCACCCAAATTCTCTTTCAAGTGGCAACATAAAAACGCTCGTTGCATAAAAAGTACCAAGAGCCATTGTCAAAAGGAATCCGCCAATCAACGGGATCCACCGCATTCCAGTGGACGCCGCCCCGGATCTGTCATGGTTTTCCATACACCGCCGCTCGCGTGTTCGTTCGTTGAATCTGTCTTGCAGTGAAGCCTTTACTGCGTGCTATAGAGGTCCCACGTTTGGTGCCGGAAAAGTACCTTGTGCTGAATCGCGACCCGAACCAGCTCGACGCCGATCAGACGTGCTATGGCTTCTTCACCGTCGATGCGCTATTCGTCGTGCGGCTCGCTTTGACCGGAGAGTCCTAGAACTCTTTGGAACAATTGCACGCGGATCGTCGTGGGGTGCCGGAATCTCAGAAATAGATCCAAGGGAGGTTTCAGCCTCGTCCATGAGACCCAGACGCGTCAGGACGCGGCGAACTTTCCTGGGGGACACGGACAACCGCGACGCGACGCGAGAGACCTTGCGTTTCTCTTCTTCCCAAAGGCGTGGAATCACCAGGTCTGCGAAATCTTCCTCAAGTTGCCGGAACGTTTTTTCGCCAATCTCGCCATGCGCCCACTGAAGCAGCTTCGGCTCAAGCGAAGTGTTTTCAAGTAGGCGTTTCCGCAAAATCTGGAAGTCTTGCCAAATGTGATCGCGCACGCCAGGTTCGATGTAGGACGCCGCCCGTTCCAATGATTCTCTGGCTTTATCGCGCGCGCGAAAAAAGCTGTTAGATAGCGTGAGTCCCTCCCAAGTGTGCACGATGGCCAGCAGCCTTCTGTTTTGAGTGTTGTTTGCCAACTCCACCGCCTCTCTTGCATAGTCCTGCGAGGCAACGGCGTGGTGGATCCATCCTTCGACTTCTTCGTCCACGCGCGCGTTGTCGATCATGCACTGAAGGTTTCTGGCCGACGCCAGTAGAATGTAATCGTGTTTGGACTCTGCGGCTTTAAACGCTTCGGAGGCCTCGTCCGAAGCCAGATCCAACTTTCCCATATCGAGATTCAGGTAGCCGCGATAAAGCCATACCCTGGCAATTCCGCGGGCATTTGGCTGCTGCGAATAAATCTCTGCCGCCTGGTCTAGATCAGCGAGAATCGTCGCGTATAAATTGGATAGTTCCTTGACGCGAGCAGCGCGAGTGGGCGATCCAGGCGCGTTCTTTTGCTGGTCGGGGTACGTCTCGATATTTCGCCGCAGATCGCGTGCGACAAGTATCCGCGTGAATGACATATCGGCGATCGTTCGAGCAACGTTAACGTGGCGCGCATCGCGCTTCTTATATTCGGTGATCGCTCGTGCGTAGTGTTCGATCGCCTGACCGAAACGGAGCTCGCGCTCGAAGATTCGACCGTAGGTCGATTGAATGTTCCCGCGCGCCACGTAATCATCTGCAGCGCTCAGAATGGATTCTGCTTCTCGCAATCCTGCGAGCGCTTGTTTTATGTCCCCGTGCTCGAACAGGATCAAGCTCTGAAGGACCCGAGCTGGAACTTCGTTTTGGGCGTGCCCGTGTGCGGACTGGAAGTCGAGCGCTTTCTTGAGATGCGCCAGTGCTTCCGTGTATTGACCTTTTTTTCGCTGGCAACGCGCGACCCAATAATTCGTGATCGCCAGCACATCCCAAGCATCCGTCTCGCGAGCAAGCTGGAGTACGACCGAGAAATGTTCAATAGCGCTATCGAGCCTCTCGGTGCTCATAGCGACCATGCCTTCCGCCATACGCAACGGAATGTATTCGAGGACCGTCAGCTTTGTGCGCACGTGCTTCCCGTACGTGGCGATCAATTTTTTTACCAGATCAAGGTTGCCGAAGCCGAGGTCGATCCATTCCGCCAAGATCCCGAGAAACGCAGCGGCGTTCTCAACGGTGGGATCAAAAGACTCAATGATATTCGTGCAACTTGCAAGCAGATGCGTACCGTGATCGATCTGTCGCGAATCGATGTCCGCACGAAGCGCGGTCAGCAGATCGGAGGAAATTAGTGATTGTTTCCGCAAATTATTGGAGGCGGCGGTTGTTCGCATTTGGACCTCTTGGAACCATTGATTGTAGGCTGAGTCCGTAGGTCACGTTATACACCTTTCGGTTGTCGCAGTGCTGCGTCTGACATCGACGTACCGAATCATACGCCGCCACGTTCGCGGCGCTTGGTTTTCCGACGGCATTCTGACACGTTGCCGCAGCACTTGACTCATGACCCGCCGTGAAACGCGTTGTTGATGTGACGATTTGCGCTAGAACAAATATGTACGCCCTATGCCAATCGGTCTTGACATGGACTTCGAGCGACATTAGGTTGCTGAGTCTGGTAAACAGTTGCTACTCAAAGCACCTTGCGGTTGAGCATGAGGCGCACGAGTTTTCTTGGGAGGCTACATCACCCCGATGTCGGGCCCGCTCGTCGGAAAGCGCGTCTTGGATCTTACGCGCGTCGTCGCCGGGCCGTGGGCGACTCAATTGCTCGCGGACCTCGGCGCAGAGGTCATAAAAGTTGAGCGTCCCCGGACTGGAGACGAATGCCGAGGTTTCGGTCCGCCATTCGTAAATTCACGGTCTGGCGCGACGCCTCAGAGTGTTTACTTTGCCTCGACGAATCGGGGAAAGCGCTCGATCACGATCGATATCGCGAATCCGTCCGGACAGTCCCTTGTTCGGGAACTAGCTGAAGTGTCGGACGTTTTCGTTGAGAACTACAAGGTCGGAAAACTCACGGAACTGGGCCTGGATTATGCGGCCCTCGCAGAAAAGAATCACGGACTTGTCTACTGCTCGATCACCGGTTTCGGCCAAACCGGTCCCCATCGGTTTCGTCCGGGCTATGACATTCTGATTCAGGCAATGGGCGGCTTCATGAGTATCACCGGGGAGCCAGATCGCGAGCCGATGAAGTCAGGCGTCGCCATCGCCGACATACTTACCGCCCTTTATGCGTCGAACGCGATTGTCGCCGCACTCTGCGAGCGGGCTGAGAGTGGCCTGGGACAATATATCGACTTAGCGCTACTCGATGTTCAGATCGCTGCGTTGGCGAACCAAGCCGCGAACTTTCTTACGACGGGAGTCGCGTCCCAAAGGCGTGGAAACGCCCACGAGAGCATTGTGCCGTATCAGAGTTTTAAGACCAGAGATGGAAGCATGATAATTGGTGTCGCAAACGACGCGCAGTTTATAAGGTTCGCGAAAATCGTTGGATTCCCCGAAATGGGTACGGATGTGCGGTTTCGCACTAACGCGGAACGCGTCCGTAACCGTGGGGAACTTCTGCCAGCGATCTCAGAAAGGCTGCTGCAACGAACCACTTCGGAATGGTGCGCGGATTTTGATCGCGAGCAAATTCCTGCCGGGCCTGTGAATACAATGGGTGAAGTTTTTGACGACCCGCAAGTCAAGGCACGAGATCTCACGGTCGAATTTCCGGCTAGCAAATATGAAGCCAGGCGCGTGGTCGGCAATCCAATCCGTTACTCGAGGACGCCTGTATCGTATGAGTTACCACCTCCGGACCTTGGCCAAGACACCGACTACGTTTTGTCGAATGTTCTCCACAAAGATCGAGAGGCAATTCAGAAGCTTCACAACGAAAACGTTGTCTAGCCGGGCTTTCTTGACTGAAGGGTGAGAGCGGGCGAAAACGCAACGCAAGAGTGACTAGCGATCCGGTCGCCTCCGAAGCCGGCCGGACTCCAAATCAAAGAGGGGGAAACCATGACGTTTTCTCGGCGTAGCTTTATGAAGTGGGCAGCTTCAGTTTCAACGCTTGCCGTTGCATCACCTCACGCGACCAATCTCGTTCCGCTCTTCGGCGGCGGTGACGCCCCTGGGTTTCGAACCGATCTGTTGCCTCCCCAGAAAGAGGTATGGGACAACCTAGCCTGGATGGCGGCGCTCGGACCCAAACTCACTGGCAATAAAGCTCATAATTCGTATATCGATTTTCTGCAATCGAACATGGAAAAAATTGGGCTCGACGTCACTCGAGATCGCTATACCTTGCCTATGTGGGAGGCGAAACGCTGGGAAATTGTCGTTCAATCTGCTGCCGGAGACGCCTTCAGGCCCAAGGTTACCTCGTATTACCCATACTCAGGACAGACTCCGCCGGAAGGTGTTTCCGGGCAACTTGAATACGTCGGAAGCAATCCGACGTTTTTCAATCTGAAAAACTTGAAGGGCAAGGTGGCATTAATCGATTTCGTTCGCGCATCGCGCGAGTGGCAGATGATGTACACGCCGTGGGGCGTTTGTCCTCGCGAGGCACAGTTTCCGGAAGCCTATCGCCCCGCGCGGGGGGCCGTTCTGAACCTCTCGCAGTTCGCGGACGCGGGTGCTGTGGCCGTCATTCTCATTTGGGCTGACGTTTCGGATGAAAACGCCCAAGACCAATACACTCCGTTTTCACGGCCGCCGCAGGGCATCCCCGGACTGTACGTCGGCCGCGAAACAGGTAGACGCTTGAGCCAGTTGGCAAGCACGGGAGCGAAGGCGACCATCGTCCTAGAGGCGACCGTTACGCCCGACACGCCGACCGATACGCTTATTGCTACCCTGAAGGGCAGTTCGTCTGAGGAAGCCGTGATTTGCAACACGCACACCGACGGACCCAATGCCATCGAGGAAAATGGAGGCGTAGCGCTGCTCGCGCTCGCTAAATATTTCTCGCAGATCCCAAAGAACGATCGGCGACGCGACATCGTATTTCCCATGCACACAGGACACTTCGCTCTGCCCTGGGTTCCAGATGTTCGGGGCGTCGTCGAAAAGCATCCCGATTTAATCAAGAGGACTGTCGCCGCGGTCACCGTCGAGCATCTCGCATGTAAAGAATGGATTGACGACCCAAACCTTGAGCACTACAGACCCTCGGGCCAAAACGTGTGGGACGTAACGATCACTAAACATAAAGCTATGGCTGATCTGGCGATGGAAGCTTTAAAAGGAAAAAGCGAGGTGCACAACACCGGTGTGGTGAATCCACTTCACGATAACGGTTGGTTCGGAGTGGGTACTCCATTTGGTTTGGCAGGGATCCCAACAATTCAGTACATCCCACAACCAAATTATTTACTTGCCGGCCCGCCGAACGGATGCATTGATAAACTGGATTCTGATCTGCTTTACAGTCAAGTGCAATTCTTCGCCAAGATTTTGCACAAAATAAATTACATGAGTGCTGCAGACCTAAAGGGCGCATAGCCAGCTTCCTTCGTTCATCGAGCCTTCGTTTGCGGCCGAAGACTCAGTTCCTTTCTCAAGAGCTCTCCGGCTCTTGCAGCTATTTTGTAGTTCGGATGTCAGCTGAGGGCACCCCGATCGCCGGGAAGCGCTGTCCACATTAATCCGAAGAAAAACGGACGATCGCTTTGGCGAGAGATCCTCGAAGTGCGGTTGATTCACTGAAAGGATTCTTGCGAAATTACGGCGAACTATGCCGGTTAGGACTAGAACAAAATTTCAAACAGCCGAGCCCGATCAATTGACACGGCCAAAATAGCATAGTAGTTTGCGCCGCCGACGGTAGTTGCACGAATCACGAGCATGGTTTCGTTCCTACAATTCGCAACCGCGAGGCGATCCCCAAGACGTGATCGTTCGCGGAGGCGACGAAGATGCCGAGAAATCTGAGATTTCGAGGCAGCCCGGACAATGAGGGATCTACCTGAATTGCGCCACGACGCGCATCAGACAGGGGGGCGAATGTTGCGAAATCGATTTCTCCTTCGGACTTTACGCTTGGTCATGGCTTGCAGTTGGCTCATGCTCCTAGTTCCGCGTGTCGAATCTCAGACCTCAGGAACGGGCGGACTGACTGGCGTTGTTACAGATTCGTCTGGGGCTGCTATTCCCGGTACCACGGTCAAGGTCACCAATGTCTCGATGGGCGAGACGCGTACGGCCACCTCTAGCTCTGACGGATCGTACAGTATCTCGTTGCTGCCGCCAGGGGAATATCGTGTCCGTTTTGAAGCGCCCGGTTTCACACCTTTGGAAGTTCCCTCCGTCACAGTGACGGTCACAGAAACAGGCACTCTAAATGAAACGCTAACGGTCGGATCGCAAACGCAGGCGGTCACCGTCACAGCGGATGTAGAGGCGGTACAGACAACAAACGCGGCTATCGGCTCAGTTATTGGTGGCAAAACGGTCGTCGATCTCCCCCTAACGACTCGCAATTACCAAAACCTCATCGGCCTTTCACCTGGCGCGAACGCTGCAGTTCCAAATGCGACCAGTCTCGGCAAATCAACAACAACCACTGCGGTAAATGGAGCGGATACGGCCCAAAACAATTTCCAAATGGATGGGGTAGCGGTTGACAATTACCTCAGCCACGGTACCGGTCTGGAAGGCGGCTTTTATGGTGCTCAGCCAATTCCCAATCCGGACTCCATCGCCGAATTCAAAATTCAAACAGCGAATTTCGATGCTGGATACGGCCGTGATCCCGGCGCAAATGTCAACGTCGTGACCAAGTCCGGCACAAACGAAATTCATGGCACCGCCTTCGAGTTTTTCCGTAACACCGTGCTTAACGCGAACGATTGGTTCCGCAACTTTACTGGCGGTTCGCGCCTTGTTCTAAACCAGAACCAATACGGCGGGGCGTTTGGCGGTGCGATAAGGAAGGACAAGCTCTTCTACTTTGTGTCGTACCAAGAAACTGGACAAAAGAACGGATTGAATCAGTCGGGCGTAAATATCACCGGCGGCTACTCCGTGGCCCACCTGCCCCCCATTCCATCCGGGAATCGCGGAACGTGTCCGGTAAACTTCACTTCGC
>Ga0209010_1000179_pt1 | contig 23767 bp, 22 predicted proteins | sample BlaSpr_A8_OM1_O3_FD_187985 | JGI IMG/M metagenome (GOLD analysis project Ga0209010, IMG submission 187985) | Forest soil microbial communities from Thunder Bay, Ontario, Canada - Black Spruce, Ontario site 2_A8_OM1_O3 (SPAdes) (version 2) | ecosystem: Environmental > Terrestrial > Soil > Boreal...
CGCGGAAGTAGTGGTGCTTCACATTGCCTCGGGATTGACCGAGATGGGCAGCAATTTCATCCAAGGTATAACCCTCTATGAAGAAGAGGCGGATTGTCTGGCGCTGGTTGTCCGAGAGAGCTTCAAATACCTTCTGAAGGCCCTCGTTCCCGAGCCTTCCGTCGATGGAATCCTCAAGCCGGCCAACACTCGCCTGCTGGTCTTCAAGTTGGCTCGCTGCATCATTGAGATCGAGGCGTGTGTAGAAGTGGCGAGAGGTCAGATAACGACGTCGTGAGATGGCGCGACGGTAAGCCATTTGAAGAATCCAAAACTTCGCGGGGCCTTTGGAGCTATCGAAGGTCTTACAGAGGCGGTGAATTAAGAGGAAAACGTCCTGGAGCAAATCGTCTGCTTCGGAGGTGTCTCGCAGAACTCGGTAGACGACGCCACGGACGATCCGTGCGTAACGGCGAAACAGCACTGCGAGAGCTTCTTTGTCACCATTGCAGATGGAAGCCATTAGGGCTTCGTCGGACGGCGCGACCAGCGAAGCGACGGTAGCCGCAGACGTACTAACGATAACGGCTGCCGGCCGTGACTGCTCGACTCTTTTCTCTGTTGCCGTTTCAGTCGACGATGCTTCGGGACTCTGAGCGTCTGTATGGCTTGAACCAATCTCTTTCCCAGAGACTCCTGGAAAATAGCCCGCGGCAGATGAACTCATGCTGCCTCCAATCCCAAGTCGGCTATCAAGCAGATGTCGGTAACCGCCCGTTGGCCTGTTGCCGACAATGACAGACGATGTTTCTTGAGATGGCCAAACGTCGAAAACAATTTCAACCTCGCTCAGGCGTGGAAAAGGCGTTTGGGGAAGTAATGCGAGCAACGCGGGAAGAACTCGGCATGTCCCAAATGGGACTACACGTAAGGACCGGTCTGGATCGTACGTTCATTAGTGACCTAGAACGCGGGGTCCAGTGCCCTAGCCTTCGAACGATCTTTCGCGTCGCCAAGGGTCTCAATTTGACTCCAAACAACCTGATTCGACGAACCGGCGAGTCTCCTTATTTCGTCTTCCCTGCTGACGAGAGCGCGGCGTAGGTTGTTGCCGACAATAACGCTAATAGCCAGCATAGTCAAGCTAGATATAGGCCGCGGGCTTGTGTTCTTAGGCCGGACTCGCTTGTAACGTGAAGATCTAAAGCATGAATGGCCAGGCACTGTTCGGCAAGAGAATACGAGCGATTCGGGAGGCCGCAAGTGTATCCCGCGAACTCGTTGCGGAAAAGGCCGACATCAATGTCAACTACCTGGGCGAAATCGAACGGGGAGAGAAGTGGCCATCGTTAGAGATCATCGAGCAGTTGGCCAAGGCACTCAGCGTTTCGCCGCCGGAATTCTTTGAGTTCGAAGCCGAAGAGACGGAACCCAGTCTTCTATTAGCTAAGGTACAGCGCGTACTCGCAGATCGTAGTACCGAACAACTTCAGCAAGCCTTGCGTATTCTAAAGGCTCTTTTCCAAGTCTCAACTGCCGGCCACCGGTCTGTTCTGCGACTCAGCAGACAACTATTTGGTCGAACTACCCCGGAGCCCTTCTCCCGGCTATTCAAACCAAGCACGGTATCACTTCAGGTGCGGGGCCACTGCCCGCACAACACAGCAGCTAACAAGCCGGCAATCTTGATGTTTTCTGACTGACCGACAGTCAGCACTTCGAGGTATTCGTTTACACTGGTCACAAGCTTCGTCAAAAAGGTATCTGTCAGAGTCCTATGCATTGCTTATTCTGCAAAGAGGAGTCCACCGGATCGCGGAGTCAAGAGCACATTATTCCTGAGTCCCTCGGGAACACGAGGCATGTGTTGCCCGTCGGCCTTGTGTGCGATTCGTGCAACAACTACTTCTCCCGAGAGGTGGAAAAGCCATTCTTGGAATCAGCTGCCATCACTGTTTTGAGATTTCACCAGGCCATTCCGAGTAAGCGCGGCAGGGTGCCACGTGTCCAAGGGGTTCTCGTACCGCGATTTCCGGTTATGTGCTGGAAGGAACCGAAGGATTCCGTTCTGGCCCATGTCGCGCTTGAACGAGACGGTCTGAAGCACCTGCTTTCATACGACACCGGTAGGATCATTCTGCCCGCTGAGGGGGTTCCACCAAGCGATCGTGTCGTTTCGAGATTTCTCGGCAAGGTGGGCCTCGAAGCCTTGGCCAGCCGGCTAGTTAAGTATCCTGAGGGATTGGAGTACCTCGTCACGGAACCCCAACTCGATCTTGTACGAGACCACGCTCGGAGGGGGACGCTGCCCGATTGGCCATATCACGTTCGACGGATCTACGACGCCAATAGAACCGCTCCAGATGAAAGAGGATCAATGGTGCAGGTGGTGCATGAATTTGACATCCTGCAAACTGATTCCAGCGAGTACTACTTCATTTTGGCGGTATTTGGACTGGAGTTTGCGCTTAACCTGGGTGGGCCAGAAGTTGACGGGTATCTCGCGTGGATAAAATGCCACGAAGGCGCTAGCCCTCTGTATTGGGGAAGAAATGCCGGGTGACGGTGTAGCAGTCCAATGCTTGCTCGGCACATTGGGCGCCTAAGCCTAGTCTTTATCCGAGCCCCTGATGAGTGTTTCGAGGGCAGGGCTTTGTATAGATAAACGGGTGTAGAACTGTGGTGGGTGGAATCGTCGTGAGGCGGCTCGCATCTCGGCGAGATTTACATGGGTTTTCAGCTTCTTGATTTCCTTCAAAACAAGAGCACAGCCTGTGTCAGAGGCACCGAAGTATTCGTTGAACTCCTTCAGACAGACACCCGTGCTCGCTTTGTATTTCCTCCAAATGCGTTCCGGAGAGGCGATTACGACGAGATCGATCACAGCCGACATCTCGATGACAGAATTTGGAGCTGTTGTGTAGATCCAAACGCGAGTACCGGGGCGAATGTGGAGTCGGCGCTTTCGGAGTTCTACCGTTTTCTCGCCCGTCAACATCTTGTGAACATATTTAGCTTGGACCGAAATTAGGATGTGTTCATTATGATTCATTGAAGGCGGCTTCCAGCAACTCAGTGACGCGGTTCGCACTCAATGTTCGTGCAGTGACTAGATTTGCGCCGTCGACGCACTCTAGTTCTCGAAGCATAGCAAGCGGAACCGGATCTGAAAACACAAGGACGTTGTCAAACCGGGTAACCGCAATCTGCTCCGTCGAACTGAGTGCTGCAATCTGGGATTCTTCGAGAACACCTTTTCGGAGCAAAGTTGAGGAAACAGAGCGTTTTTCAACCACCTCTGTTGCGAGAACTCTCGCTGCTGCTATGGCGGCGGAACGACCGTTGTCTTTTCCTGATTCGTAAAAGATGAGAATTCTGCCTTCTTGCAGGACCACTCGGTTGCGCGCTGCGCTGAAATAAACACGTTCCGAGCACATCACGGCTTCTTTGGAGGGTAACAGGGAAAGCTGGCGAGATGTCCCAAAGAGGTCGTCAGCAAACACTCGTTGAATGGGCGCGATTACACCAGGACGATTCGGGCAAAGCAACAATGTGGGCGAGAGGTATTTCTCAAGTGAGGCCAGTTCGAGCGAACGCTCTCGATCAGACACATCATAGAACGTAATTTTTTGGTGTACAGACTTAAACTCAGGAAGGATATCGGGGAATCGTATTCCGGAGCACAATTGCAGCGCAGTTCCTAGTCGCTTAAAGTTTGAAGGCGAAATCGGCCGGCCGACACAGATCTTGTTAAAGCAAGCGTGCAATTGTTCTCCGCCCTGCTTCTCGAACCCATGCGACAGTGCAACTTTTGTGATCGTAACGTCTCCCGTTCTAGTCGTGAGACTAAGTACTACAGGAGCGATTGCGCTCGCGTCTCTTGCAACTTGATCAAAGAGGCAGTCGAGGGCTGCCTCGGCCGCTGGATGTTCTCCGTCAGTGAGTAGTCGGAGGTTCACTCGATTACTCAGTCCAGCATTGCCGTCCCAAAAGGCTAGAGACACGATCTCCTCGTCAGAAGTCACGATCAGGCTCTTCTGGTTTCGATGTGTTCGCAGACTCATGAGTTCCTGGCGAGTTGCTTCGTTTGGCGACAACTTGGCGATGAAACCTTCAACGTAATCGCTTGGTCCTGGTATGAGATTCCAGACCCGAACGGTTTCACCTGAGAGAAAAGTCTGAAGCACCGGAGTGTCGCGCCGACACGCTTCGATGCCTGTTGCTAAGTCTTTGACATGTAAAACGTCTACTCCAAACTTCTCGTAGATCAAATCGCGCTTTTTGACCAAAGCATGTTCACTTGTCACGAAACCAGTAGCCTCGTGGTGTATCGCCGTCGCAAGATGAATTAGATCAGACCGGTCATGGGCAGAGACCTTGCCATTGGCAACCCGTTCCGGGAATAGGATCGAAGCAATCTCGGATACTAGGGTGTCGGAAACAGGGATAGGGGGGAGCGGCAAAACAGGCAGTTGGAGTGCGAATTCTAGTGCAGGATCATTGGCGACTTTGGAAGTACGTTCGAGTTCATTGATGAATTCCTGCGTTACTAGAACCTTTATAAGATTATCGAATGCAGCGGCGAGAACTTGTGCGGCAAATTCCCTACGGGGGCGTCGCTGAACGACATCCCAGAACACATTCAGGTCGAGCACATATACTGGTAACTGTACAGAATAATTGGGGACGATTCCAAGCTCCGGAAGCGTGGCGGAGCTCGTTTTAAACAGAGTTGGAGTATCTAGCTCACGAACACGAACGTTAATTATTCTATTCCGGCTGGCACCGCCCGGCTTCGATCGGAGCAGGACAAAGCCTGCACGCTCCCAAAAGGCGTTGGCAGCCAGATCTTCTGCCACATTAGCGGTGATCGAGAGATAGCCATGGTGGTTAGCCAAATTCACAAGTCCACTAACTAGGGCCGTTCCAATTCCGCAGCGTCTAAGGGATTCCGAGACATAAAGCTGGAATACCTTCAATGAAGGATACGATCCTCCGAAAAGTAGGTGCCCCGCGTAGCTGCCGTCACAAATTGCGACAAGAAGATTTCCACGACTTGCGGCCTCCTCATACGCGCCAGCAGGAAGAAAGCCCAGCGCCATCTTGTCTTGATCTGCATTTGTTCGAGCGGCCTCAATAAACGGTCGAACTTCTCCTTTTGTCGACAGCACTACAGTATTTGGCGTGGCCTGGCCGGTTCTTTTCATCTCTGGACCAAAGACCTAAGACGTTGAGAAGATTAGCACCCTTCTGCCTGGTCTGAATACACACCTGCGCCCTCAGACTAAAGATATCTGAAGGCTCTCGAACGGGACGAACCCGCTTGAGTCCTTGGAGTATCCAGCCAGGCTAGAGATGTTCCTTCGTTTCCGCTGGGTTGTCACAAAATCAGGGCTTCGACATCGGTCCCTAAGTGCCGGTCCTTCGCCCTTTTGGAGTGTATGGTCGTGCCTCTCCGAATAGTGTTGGGCACTGGGTCTCGAATGGACCAGAAAATAGTCGTTGTGCAAGTTCCCGAACAGCGCACGTTGCTTCTACGGGTCCACGCCGCCATAAGACTTCAAATCCCATCGAGTCGTCATCGGCGTCATAGGCAATTCCGAGAGCTTCACCCAAACGACTGCTGAACTGTGCGGCTGGTAGGAACTCATTCAAGGCACGCATCTTCTCTGTCCGGTTAAAACCAGTAAAACTTGCAAAGACAAAGACGACCGTTCCGAGTAACTGCCTATACAGAAAACAGCCTGATTGCCCGGTTTTCTTTGCTCTTTTGATTCCAGCTTCGAGTTCTCGCCCAATCCATGCCTTGTTTGACATCGGCAATCCGTTTAGCATTGCCGCCATTCCCAAGTACGCTGACCGCTTCTCGGAAGGTTCGATTAGGTGTTTCAACTCGACGGGAACATAGGACTCAACATCTGGGTGCCGAGTGTGGAGTTGATGAACTACCGCGTTGACGAAGCTGGCATGGTGGTTTCTTTCGTCGTACTCTGACATCTTGTCGAACAAGAACATGTTGTGCAACCGCCGCAATTCTTCCTTGTCTGCTGCGACAAACCCGGAAAAGTCATCGTGCGATCGCAGCGTGTAATAGCACAGAAGCGGTTGTTCTTGATTTATTCCGTTGAAGAGGTATGACACTTGCCGTCTGGCATCGAAGTAACGAAAGACATCAAAGATTCCGCCAAGCCACTGAACCACGTTCACGAAATCGTTGGCCGAGATGTAGTGAATCGGGCACACAGAGCAATCAGGCGGGTTGAGGTCAAAAGAAATCGGAGCGAATAGCTCCTGTGAACATTCGACGATTCCTAACCCCGACCTCGGGCGCAACGTCCCCGCTGGGAAGACTCTTGTCTCTCCCCACATATTTGTCGCGGTGATTTCGAGCTTCGCTATTCTCTGCGAAGCCGTCTTAGCGTTCTTGCTTGCCTCGCGGGATTTCTTTCTAGCCCACAAAGGCAATCGTTCCCTAGTCTTATCTTCGCCGTCGCTGCCTTTGACGCTGACGGCCATGCAGTCCCCGTCTTGCAAGAACAACAAATCCGTCAACTGGCGCTCCTTGCCATTACTCACATAGGTTGGGTTTAGGAAAACAAAATCTCGCATAAAGAACGTGGAGCTTAGGTCCGCAATAAGATGCTCCAAAGCCGTGCCGCGAGACTCGTGTCGAGTTTCTTCCATGCTGGCGTCCGCCTACGTTGTTGCCCGTCCTCTTTTCTTTTTACTCAGTCGGCCCGAGCGATTACAGCGTGACCGTTGGGATGGACTCAGGTTCCCGTGCCCGGCAACATACAATGTCCATCATGAAAACAACAGTGTTCTTTTCTTGGCAAACTGACAGGCCAACCAGAGAAGGTCGGAATTTCATCGAGAAGGCAATCAAGAACGCCATAAAGAAACTCGCCAGTGACACCGAGGTCGAAGAGCCAATCCGTGAGGAACTGGAAATGGATAAAGACACGCTGAACGTGCCTGGCTCCCCGGCAATTGTCGATACCATTCTCAAGAAGATCGACTACGCGACGATTTTCCTCGCGGACCTGACTTTCATTGGCAAACGTCCCGATGAACGCCCCACACCCAATCCCAACGTGTTGATCGAGTATGGCTGGGCATTAAAATCCCTCGGCCTCTCACGAATGCTTACTGTGATGAATACAGCGTTTGGAGAGCCAACACGGGAGTCGATGCCGTTTGACATGGCGCACTTGCGATTTCCAATCACCTACAACCTGCCAGCAGGCGCAGAGGATGAGCATCGCGAAGCAGTGCGTAACAATTTGGAGAGGATATTGGGAGAGGCGCTGAAGACGTTCTTCGCGAGCGGCGAATTCAAAGCAACTTTGCCTAAACCTCAAGTCAATCCTATTGAAGAATTGATTCGTTCGATGCCCGCATTGATGAGTGAAATGCGAAAAGGCCTGCAGAGTCCAGATGGCGCTACCGTGCGAGAGTTCTTTGTGCTCCCCAACCAGCGCGTAATGCTCGGTGGTAGTTCGAAGCCGAGATTCGTCTATTACGAGGAGGTTCACCCGACGATTATGAGCCAACTTGATTTGCTTGAAGAGCATGGCTTGGTGAAGGACGTGACCCCAGTCGGCAATAACGCCAAGATATATCGAATGTCTGAGAAGCTCGTTGAACAGTTGCTTACAAGTTGACTCGCTTCTCGCCTTCGGCGAGCATTCTTGCAGCTCGCAAGCTCGCCCAATCTGACGGCGGGAAGACAATTCCGGCATCCACGAGGGCGAATCGCGGATGGGGTACGATGGGCTGAGGAAATCACAAAGCCGATTGACGAACGCTGTCCCCCGCATTGACGACAACAAAACCGCCAGAAACCGTCGAGCGAATCGAGTTCGTTTGCCAAAGCCACGTCTGTCTTGCAACAGTTATGCGACACACGGGGTAGCCTAAGCATTCGTCCCAATGTACGTCAGCTCCGAACCACATGTCATTTGATCCGCCTGCCAAAGCCTGCGCCTGTGGCGAATTCGAAAGCGATGTTCGATTCAGATAAACTCGACGCGAGACTCTATCACACATGAGCTACCGGGAAAAATTCGACGCCTCGGAGGAACGGGCGCACTACCAGAACATCGCCACTAAGATTCTTCGCGAGCTCTCGGACTTGCGCTCGCGTGTGGAGTCTTCACCAAACGTGTCGAAACGCTGGATTTGGGAATTGATTCAGAACGCAAAAGACGTGCATATCGGGGGGAGAGTAAAGGTCCGAATTGAGGTTGAGCTCGACGGCGATGATCCGCACGTAACATTCCGGCACAGCGGACAGCCTTTCTCTGCTGACAACATCCGTTTCCTGATCGAACAAATCTCCACCAAAGATCGAAAAAAAGACGAGACAGGCCGGCAAAGGACGACCGGGAAATTCGGCACGGGGTTCCTCATTACGCATCTTTTGTCCGAGGTTGTCACGGTGCAGGGTATCGCCAAGGAGCCGGGTCTCCCTTACCGAGGATTTGATCTGCTTCTCGACCGCACCGGCTTTGACCTGGAAGAGATCACGGAGGCCGTCAAGACCGCGAAGCAGTCAGTCGAAGATTTGGATGACAGACCAACATCTGGTGCATATGTTTCCGGTGCTTTCAATACCGCGTTCCGCTACACGCTGACTGATGCACTAAGTCGAAAGGTCGCCAAAGCGGGTCTCGAAGATCTCGACATCTGTTTGCCTTACACGCTTGTGTTCGTGAGAGAGATCGAAAGTGTCGAGGTTTCTCCGCGGTCCTACTCTTTGGCAAAAGGCACTCCCGTCCTTCCCGAGGCGGACGTCGCGATTGTTTCCACCTTAGTGCAGACCGCGCGGTCGCCGAAAGACACCGCCTCACATCTGTTGGCCGTCTTAAGAAAAGGCTTCACGACGATCGCCGTACCCGTGAGTGTGTCGGGGGACGTTGTCACGCTCATCCGTCCGGGGCCTGACGTTCCCCGATTGTTCTGTGATTTTCCGCTGTTAGGGACGGAAATCTTCCCCTTCCCTGTAATCGTGAACAACCCGAATTTCAATCCGACGGACCCGCGCGACGGCGTCTTTCTCACGACCTCGCAGCGAATCAATCCTTTGTCGGAAGAAAACAAAGCCATTATCAGGGAGGCGGTTGCGCTCTATCTGGATCTTCTGAATCATGCCTCCGACAATTCCTGGGACAATTTACATTCCCTGGTTTCTGTGCGTCCTGCTCCTTCTACCCTCACATGGGTGGATGCCTCGTGGTACAAGAACGACGTACTGACGCCCGTTCGAAGAAGTCTGCTCCATGCCAAGATCGTCCGCACTGCGACTGACAATCTCGCCTCGATCCTTTCAGACGATGGCCAGAAGTTCATATGGATTCCGAGCGGAAGCAAGAAACAACTCCGGGACAAGATCTGGCTCTGCTGTAGTTCGTGGTTTCCGTCCCAGCTCCCCACGCGATCGGACGTAGAAGTTTGGTATGAGATCGCCTGGGAAGACTGCGGAAAGCTCACTGTCGCGACGGTAGCCGAATTTGTAGAGAAAGCAGGAACGCTATCCGCGCTCGCGGAGAAACTCGTGGCGGGGACAGACGTACACGGCTGGCTTAACGAATTCTACGCGCTGCTTCGTTTGGATGAAGATGAATACGATTTGCTCATTAACAAGCGGAGCCTGTTTCCGAACCAGAATGGCGACTTCCGCAAGAAATCGGAACTGTATCGGGATGCCGGCAACATCGGAGAGCCGTTTAAAGACATCTTGAAGCTGCTCGGCGATGATTTGCGAGCCGAGCTTCTCTTAGCCGAGGTCGACGCCGGACTCGACGACCTTGAAGTAAGAGACCAGGTGTATGCAGTCAAAGAAATTACGTCGAGCGTGCAGGACAAGGCGAATGATCGGGAGGTCGCCAAAAGCTTCCGGCCGGCGTTTAGAAAAATGCTTCTATGGTTTCGAGACAACAAGGCACGGGCGAATAAACTCTTTCCGGTCCTCTATCGACAGAAGCACTTGCTCTATGACGATGAGGAAATTTCGGAGAACATTGAACGGGCGGAACAATTGGGCGCGTTGCTGACCGAATATAAAGTGGGAACTGTTGACCAGCTCCGCGCAGTCCTGGCGAAGCAGCTCGATCGACCTGCCCTGCTCCCCATTACGGAGGAGATTCTAGCGAGTATGGGCATAACGTCCGTCGCAGAATGGACGGAAGCGCTCAAGGACAAGGACGTGGCGGTTCTGTTCTCCCATAAATCGACCCCCACCACCGATATGTTCGTTTATGCGCAAAGCCTGATCGCGCGGGCCAAGGAGGCCATCCTGGCGCATTTGCGGGCGCTTGAGAATTACGACGTCACTGGCGCCGAGGAGACCGCGCCGACTGTCTTTGCGGGAATATTTAAAGATGGCCGGGAGCTGACAGTCGTTGCGCGGCCAGCCTACGACGGTGAAGTGATCATCTACTACGGATCGGAGCGCGACGTATTGGACTTTGAGGATTCTGAGTTATGGGTTGATGATGGCGCGCAACCGCGGCGCGTTACATTAGGTCACTTGCTCAAGACAACACAGATTCGGAGATTCCCGGTCTGATAGCCATGGACATATCACAGGAAGTGTCCGAACTTATCGGTGGTCCCCAGGGACTCCGCCTGGAGTATAAGGCCGTCCTGCCACCCGCGCGCACGGTCGCCCAGTTAATCTGCTCGTTCGCGAACGCTGAAGGCGGGTTCATCGTGCTTGGCGTAGCCGAGATGGACGGCAAGATCACCATTAACGGTCTCAGCGAGGAGTTTCGGGCGACAGCTATTACGCACAAGGCCCTGGATCTGCTCTCACCGAAACCCGCGGTCGATTACCAGTATATTGTTCACGCCCAAAAGCGGCTTTATGTAATCAAGATAGGTAAGTCGGACACGCCGATTACGTCGCAAGGAAGCATGTACGTGCGGAAAGGCGCACATTCTGTCCTGAAGCAGCCGACGTCTCAAGAGAGCGAGGCGAGACGCTATCCAAAGATTGAGACATTGTCATCGATCCTAAAACAGTACAAAGAAAAGGGCACTGGAGCCAAAGTGAAGTTCCTCGATCATTACCAGAGCATTCTCAATATCTGCGATAGCTTGCCGACTCTGTTGTATCCGGAGTCCGGGCAGAAGCCTACGACAAATCAAGAGGGGAAGGTGCTCATGCGCGTCCTCTTTTCTTCGTGCGCCGATACTTTTGAGACGTACCTATCCGATCTGCTCTATGAGATCTATCTAGCGCAACCGGCAACGCTGAAATCGGGGGAACAAGTCACGGTCAAGGAGGTTTTGGACTGCACCGACATGCAGGAATTTGTGGATTTCTACGCCAAGAAGAAGCTGGCAAAATTGCAGCGGGGCAGCATCAAGGGCTTTATTGCAGATACATCTCAGATCAGTGGATTGGGCGTGTTTGATGCTGACCGACAGGGGGGCATCGAGAAGCTGCTTCAGATCCGGCACCTTTATTCCCACCGAAATGGCGTTGTTGATGAAAGGTTTCTTCGGTATTACCCTGACTTGCGTCTCAACGAGGAGCATCTGATGTCGTTGGACGACTTCCTTGAGAGGTTTGAATACTTCGCCCAGACTGTCGATGCGGTTGATCGCGCGGCGCTGATCAAATACCAACTCGCTTCATTCGATTGAAACATCGACCCCGGGGTAATGCCGCAATAAAGAGATTCTGAGGAGCCCATATCTAGGCTCGCCCTTGTCACAGAAAACCAAGCGTCTGCAATGTTCGTCAGGCATTGCGCCGACGTTTGTCGCGCACTGGACGGACTATGTCAGCGCGAAGGATTTGCCCGGTTGGGGAGATCCGGCGAACTGGTTGAAGTGGCTCAGGAAACTGCCCAGAAACGGGGCTCTTTTCGGAAAACCGTCACCTTGACAATCGTCTCACAAACTGACATTATCGTCTCATGAAATCAGACGAACGATTCATGAGTGAGCTATTTCGTATCGTAAACGGTGCTCTTCGTCTCGATATCGACAAAGTGCGCAACTATACGGCATTTCTCGCGGAGAAGCTGGAAAAAGCAGGCGACCCGTCGTCGGCGAGACGGCTGCGCAAGATGCTTGAAGAGAGCGATCATCAGCTGCGGCCTGCGGGCGCTGCCTTCGCTAACGCACTCCCAGTGGACGAAGATAGCAGATTTCCCCTCATTGAACAGGTGAACTTCAAGACGGTGTCCGAGCCTCCGGTGATCCTTGGCCAGGAGCAGTGGGATACGGTCAACGAGTTCTTGAGCATCGCTAAGAGTTACGCGCAGGCTGAAGTCGACGGACCGACATCTTCGTTGAGTTTTTTGATGTATGGTCCCCCGGGAACGGGAAAGAGCCGACTCGCGCGATATATCGCGAAAGAGCTTGGCCTTGACTTGTATATTGCCCGCCTGGACGGACTGATCTCATCGTTTCTCGGAAGCACCTCGAAGAACATTCGCGCGCTTTTCGATTTTGCGGCCAAAACGCCTTGCGTCCTGTTTCTCGACGAATTCGACGCAATCGCGAAATTGCGCGGCGACAGCCAGGAGTTGGGTGAACTGAAGCGGGTCGTGAACAGTTTCATTCAGAATCTTGACACGCTGGGTAGTCACTCTATCGTGATCGCGGCGACGAACCACCAGGATCTGCTGGACTCCGCTGTGTGGCGACGCTTCAGCTACCGGCTTGCACTGGATTTTCCGACGGCCGATCTAAGGGAGAAGATGTGGACGACATTCTGTGCCGGGCTAGAATTCACGGAGCGTGAATTCGCTCTACTCGTCGATCTGTCCGAAGGATTTTCCGGTTCGGACATTCGTGAGGTCTACGTGCGGCTCCGCCGCCGTCAGGTTACGAAGCGACAGCACCCCGAGTTAAAGGATGCCTTCCAGGTTCTTCAAAACATGGGTATCGGAGAGGGCGAGGACCGACGTTTCTTGTCGATCTTGCGCGGCAAGGATGAACAGGCCGTCGCGACGCTGCTCCGCGACAGGAACGCAAAGCTTTACAGTCACGCCGCACTCGCCGATCTGTTGGGCGTTTCAAAGGCCACGGCTCATCGCTGGGCCACAGGAACGGAGTAAAGACGAATGGCTGAAATTACCAGACCGCCCCGGCAGGACCGTCTGCTGATCAAAGTGATCATGCCGAAACAGTACACGTTGACCAAAGTACCTGGCGGCGGAGCGCCACCCAAGCCGTTCCGGCCCGTCGATCAGAAATACCGGGCATCGTTGTCGAGCCAGGTCGCGGCGATCCGCACGGCGATAATTCCACAGACCAGGACGGCTGGCGCCGCGCCGGTGCGGGTGAAGTTGGTCTCAAAGGCGGCTGCCAAAAGTCACCGTCCGGAGCATCTGTTCTCGGAGCAATCCTGCCCAATCGTGAGCGGAGGAAGCCTCGGTGAATTGTTTGTCAAGGCGACGCCCGAAGGACTGGCCCGCCTGACAGAGATCATCGAACACAACACGTCCGAGCGGATGACGAAGGAGCTGTCGTGCGTCGAGACGATCGAGCCAGTCACGCCTGCCTATCGGCGGAGCGGCCTTGATGCAGCCGACGTGCTTCGCAACAGTCCGCGCGGCAAGAAAGGCTTCATCACGCGTGTCGGTCTGTTCAACTTCGGCCCGGACCGTGACCAGCCGAAGCTGGTTGCGGATTTGGAGGCCGCCTGTAAACGTCGCGAGATCGCTTTGAGCGCGCGCGGGTATTCTCCTTCGAGCTTCACCTATGAAGCTGAATGCCGGACGGTGGACGACGTTGAAGCTCTCTCACGCATTGTCGGCGTGCGCTCCATTGCGCCGATGCCCCTGATCCGCACGATCCGCCCCAGGATGTTCGCCGCAAAGCCGCTGCCCCCGTTGCCGAGTGCGGCCGACGTCACAGGTGATTTCCCCGTCGTCGTCGTGGTGGATAGCGGTATCTCAAGCACCGTTCCTGGGCTTGAGAGCTGGGTCGCGGGCCGCGACTCCGAAGTCGCGCCCGCCTACCGCAACACTGACCACGGCACTTTCGTCGCGGGGCTCATCTGCTGGGGCAGCCAGCTCAATCCAACCATCGCGGGACTAGACGACAGCCCGTGCGGCGTTTACGACCTTCAGGTCATTCCCAACGACGATCCCTCGAAAGGAAGCACGCTGCCCTTGTTCGAAAACGAGTTCCTTCAGACGCTCGATGAAGCGCTGCAGCAGAACGCCAACAAATACAAGGTCTGGAATCTATCGCTTGGCACAAGTGAAGTGTGTTCGCTCGATAAGTTTTCCGAGTTGGCCGAGGAACTCGATAACCTTCAGGAGAAATATCAGGTCTCCTTCGTCATCAGCGCGGGAAACTACGACACGCCGCCACTGCTGGATTATCCGCGTACGGGCAAGCAGTTGAAGGCTGGGAGAATTACGACGCCGGCCGACAGCGTCCTCGGCATCACGGTCGGAGCCGTATCGCACGTGGATTACAAAGCCAAAGGCCCGAGAGAGCATTCTCCGTCGGCGTTCTCGCGGCACGGCGCGGGGCCGAACTACGTGATCAAGCCCGACCTGATCCACTATGGCGGCGCCTGCGCGACGGACGCTTCGCACATTTCCGGCATCCGCTCCGTCAACGGAACCGGCTCGGCCGAGAATCTCGGCACGAGCTTTGCGACACCGCTGGTCGCGCGGACGCTAGCGCAAATCTACCATCAGGTCACTCCGACGCCGTCTCCCGTCCTGGCGAGAGCGCTGCTCACGCACCATGCGCGCGATCCGCGGACATCGCTTCGCGTACCGGATGGCGAAGAGAATTTCTTCGGCTTCGGCTTGCCCGCGACCGTGCCGTATTGCCTCGAATGCACGCCGCACACCTCGACGTTGGTCTTCGACGACGTGCTCCGGCCCGGTTACTTCCTCGAATGGAATGACTTCCCTTACCCGCCATCGCTGAAGCGCGACGGGAAATATTACGGCGAGGTCTGGATGACGATGGCCTTCGCACCAGCGCGCGGCGCGCGGTGGGGCACGGAATACTGCGAGACACATATCGACGCTCACTTCGGGGTCTACCGCAAGGAAAAATCGCGTGAGACTGGCCTCGTCAAGCCGAAGCTGAAGTTCGTCGGCTTGGTGCCTCCGGAGCACAAGAATGCGGGTGAGCTGTATGAGTCCTATCAGGTGGAGAAGCTCCGCAAGTGGGCTCCCGTGCGCACTTATCACGGCAACATGGAAGACGGCGAGCGCGGCGAACGCTGGCGAATGATGGTCCGATTGCTCACCCGGCACGGCATCGAAAACGAGGACGCCTTTAAGCCGCAACCGTTCTCGCTGATCGTGACGATTTCCGATCCGAACAAAAAGGCGCGCGTGTATGACGAGATGGCGCAGCTCGTCCGCAACCGCTTCCAGTCCCAGAATCTCACGGTTCGCGCGGCGGTGCGGGTGAAGGCGCGCACATGAGCTTATTTCAGAACAGAGGGGAGGTGAAAAATGATGTCAAAGAGACCAAGTGGATTGAGACCCGGTGAAACCGTCCCGGTGTCCGGCCTGTATCAGCAGATCGGACCTCGGGGCGGCAAGGGTACGGAGGTGACTTCCGTGAAGGGAGAGCCGTTGCCTCCGGCACCCGTCAAGGGAACCACGTACAAACTTGTGGACCCCGCGAAACACAAATCCGGGAATTAGAGGCGCGCGCGAGGCGGGCCGGCACAACCCGGCCCCCCAAGCTTATCACCGATGTCGGTTGCTAGAAGTGTGTCTGTCATCAAGGAGAAATCGAATGTCTGAACACGAACATAAGCATGAGGTGAAGATTTTCATCGATCAACAGGGGTATCACTCGCCGAATCCGACAACGGGCGCGGCGCTGTACGCCTTGGGCAACGTAAAGCCGGGGATGGAGCTGTTTCGCGAAGTGACCGGCGACCGGGAAGACCCGGAGGTGGATAACGGACCGGAAGTCGTCCATTTGAAACAGGACGAGCACTTCCACAGCGGGACACCGAAGGTGTACCACGTCATTGTCAACGGCCGCAAAAAGGAAGTCTCAACCAAGACGCTGACTTTCGATCAGGTTGTTGCCCTGGCCTTCAACCCCGTGCCGAGCGGGCCGAACGTGCAGTTTTCAGTGACGTATCGCAAGGGGCCGAAGAAGAACTCCGAAGGCACGATGACCGAGGGCGAAACTGTACGCATCAAGGATGGGATGATCTTCGATGTCACAGAGACCAATAAGTCGTAGCACCGATTTAATGCGCCTCCGCAACGAGGGCTACGACCTCGAAATCCGGTCGGATCACTTGTTGGTGAAGGACGTGCCATACGTGGCTGCCGGCCGGGTCGTGAAGCGCGGAATCCTCGTGATGCCGCTGAAGCTGGCGGGCGACGTAACCGTCAAGCCGGATAATCACGTCGCTCACTTCATCGGCGAATTCCCATGTCGCGCGGACGGCAGGCTGATCGACACCATCGGCAACGTCAGCAACGGACGCACCAAGCTCGGCGAAGGCGTCGAGATCGACCAGACGTTTTCGGCGAAGCCGATGCCGAGCGGCGCCTACGATAACTACTACGACAAGGTGACGCAATACGTCACGATCCTGTCGGGCTATGCTCAGAAGATCGAGCCGGGGGTAAACGCGAAGACCTTCCGGCCAGTCGCGGCCGCCGGCGACGAAGAGACGGTGTTCAAGTATATCGACACCGCCTCAACCCGGGCCGAAATCGGCGCGGTCGCGGCGAAGCTCGCGGCAGTGCAAAAAATCGCGATCGTTGGCCTCGGCGGAACTGGCGCTTACGTCCTGGATCTTGTGGCGAAGACGCCGGTGCGCGAGATACACCTGTTCGACGGCGACGAATTCCTGCAACACAACGCTTTCCGAACGCCGGGTGCGCCGTCGCTCGAAGAGCTGGTCGCGATACCGAAGAAGGCGGCCTATCTGAAAGGCATTTACGACAAGATGCGCAACGGCATAGTAGCGCACGTGGACTTCATAAGCGCCGACAACGTGGACGCGTTGCGGGAGATGAGCTTCGTGTTTTTGTGCATGGAGGGAACGGCCAAGAAATTCATCGTCGAAAAACTCGAAGAGTTTGGGCTGCCCTTCATCGACGTCGGCATGGGCGTTTATCTCAGCGAAGGCTCGCTCGGCGGCATCCTGCGAGTGACGACGAGCACGCCTGAGCAGCGCGATCACCTGCGCAAGCGCGTGTCGTTCGCGAGCGACGCCGACCGCAACGAATACGGGACCAATATCCAGATTGCTGACCTGAACGCGCTGAACGCGGCGCTGGCGGTGATCAAGTGGAAAAAGCTCGCCGGCTTCTACCAGGATCTGGACTTTGAGCATCACTGCACCTATACGATCGGCGGCAACATGCTGTGCAACGAAGACGTCCCAGCCGCAGGCCCGGGCCAGGCTTCCGGGAGTCAGTCATGAAGCCCAGGCGAGCTGTGAAGCCGCCGAAGACGCTGGCGCATGAATTCGTCGAATTCATCCCCGACGTGATCGAAGAGGGGAAGATTTACATCTCAATCGAGTACGCGACGACAGTTCACAAGTGCGCGTGCGGATGCGGCAAGGAAGTGGTGACGCCGCTGAGCCCGACGGATTGGAAGCTAATTTTCGACGGGAAGACGGTATCGCTCGATCCCTCGATCGGCAATTGGGGGTTCCCGTGCCGGTCGCACTATTGGGTCAGGAACAACCGGGCCTTGTGGGCTGAGGACTGGTCGCAGGCGCGCGTCGATGCTAAGCGTGGGCATGATCATCGCGCGAAAGACAAGTATTACGGCGTCGGCGAGCAGGAGCAGGCGATGCCACCGAACCCAGAGACGCCGGCAGCCGCGCCGCAAAAGGCCCCGTGGTGGCGGAAGCTGTTGCCCTGGTAGGCTACGCCGGGTAAGCAGCTTACATGTTACATGCAGCGTTAGGGTGCAGTCGCTAAAATGAGGCACACTCTTCGCACATTGCGTCGCTGGGATAGGGTCGTTGATGAGTTGATTTATCAATGGACGGCTGATCGGCCGTCAGTCATCCATTCTGGTCGATCCTTTCTCTTCGTTACACCACCAATGCGTTGCTTGAATATTGTCTGGATGGTCATCTCTCCACGCTCCTCCCATCCCTTTGGGATCTCTGTGGTCTGGAACGATGTCGTTGTAGTCGGTGAACTCGTCGTGGCAGATTGCGCATATCCTATCTTGCTCGACGATCTTCCGGTTCAGTAGTTTCCGCATTTCTGCCGGTGATCTAAGTTCCCTATATCCTCGCGGGTGATGCGGGTCTTCAACGCGCTGGACACCCAATCGCAAAGTGCGTGCCTTCGGAACTTGCTCCCGGCCACAGCAGAAAAGCGACTTATGGAGCGGACAGCGTTCATTGCGACGGAGTTTCATGGATTCCCTCCGGAACGAGACTTTGTGCTGTTGTGTTTTCCCCTGCGGTCCGCCTCGGCGGCTTGAATGTGTTCGCTTTACTCCATTGAAGGGTGGGGCTTCACTGCTGGGAAAAGAATGCTCTCTCGATGTTCCCTGTAGCTTGCCTTGAGAGTCAGGCTTGTGCGGCGAGAACTTCACACATAGGATTTGGTTCGTGGGAAATGAATCGATCGGAAACGGCCAGCGAATCGACAAAGTCCTGCCGGATCACGATTTTCGGGCAGAATACGAAGTTCGTATCAACGCGCCGGTCCAGGTGGTCTACGGGTGCCTTCTGCGCTCCGACTTCAGCGATGTTTGGCTGGTGCGGTTCTTGATGAGCCTCAGAAGCGGAAAGTGGCTGGCCCGCAACCGTATCTCCTGCGACCTGCTCCAGCGACTCAAAGGCACGGGCTTCATTGTGTTGGCGGAAGTTCCAAACGAAGAACTCGTTATCGGTGTTGCGGGACGATTCTGGTGGCCCGATGGCGGACGGTGTATGGACCTTGCGGTCGATAATTTTACTGGCTTCTCTCGATCCGGCTTTGCCAAGGCCGCGTGGAATTTCGAGCTTCTCGCGGATTCGCCTGAGAGCACTGTGCTTTCCACGGAGACACGGATCAAGTGCTTCGGCCCGGCAGCATTGTGGAAGTTTCGCCTCTACTGGAGTTTCGTTGGCCCCTTCTCCGGCCTCATGCGGAAGGCTATGCTTAAGCGAGTGAAGACCCAAGCAGAATCAATTGTCGTCAGATGAGCATCCGCAAAATCGTCCACATCGACATGGACGCATTTTATGCGTCCGTCGAACAGCGAGATGACCCGCAACTGCGCGGCAAGCCGGTTATTGTCGCCTGGCGGGGTAACCGTTCTGTTGTCTGTGCTGCTTCTTATGAAGCGAGACGCTTTGGAGTGCGGTCGGCCATGCCGGCGGTTCGTGCAGAACGCCTGTGCCCCGATGGAATCTTTCTCGCTCCAGATTTCGTACGATATCGGGCTGTCTCGCGCACCGTGCGCGAGATCTTCAAGCGGCACACCGATCTGGTAGAGCCGCTATCGTTGGACGAGGCGTATCTCGACGTTACCGTGAACAAAACTGGCTTGCCGACCGCCACTCGTGTTGCCTCGGCAATTCGTGAGCAAATCCGCGAGGAGGTGCACCTGACAGCCTCAGCCGGCGTAGCGCCCAACAAATTTCTGGCAAAGATCGCTTCGGACTGGCGCAAACCGGATGGGCTCTTCGTCATCCAGCCCGGCGACGTGGACACATTTCTGTCGCCACTGCTTGTTGGACGTCTTCCCGGCGTGGGCAAAGTCACAGGAGAAAAGCTCGATAAACTGGGAATAAAAACGGTCGGCGATTTGCGAAGCCTGGATTTGCCGACGCTCGAAGGCCACTTCGGCCGCTATGGGCTGCGCCTCTACCAACTGGCCCGAGGTCTCGACGATAGCGAAGTCGTCCCCGACAGGCCCACAAAATCCATGTCCGCCGAGGATACGTTTCAGCACGATGTAACACTGGCAGAAATGGAGCCAATGATCCGCGACCTCGTGGAAAAGATTTGGTCCGCATCGCGCAAGGAATCACGCATCGCGCGCACGGTAGTCCTCAAACTCAAGACCAGCGAGTTCAATATTCTCACCCGCAGCCATACGCCTGCCTCTCCTCCCTCAACATATGAAGAATTGACCAACATCGCCTTGTCGCTCCGGCAACGAGTGGCCCTAGGGCCGCAACAACGCTTTCGCCTCGCCGGTGTTGGCTTGAGCAACTTTTGCGAACCCGAAGGTAGGGAAGATACGACCGCTCAGCCAGTTCTTTTCGAGTAGCGACACATTTTGACAGCAGATTCTTACGGGAGGATGGGCGATGGGCGCAGGACTCGCAGATGTGATGAGCTGGGACGTCGAAGGCGCTTTGAGCCAACACGCGCTAGCCTTCGGCTGGGCTGGTGCCTGACGAAACCTCAAAACATGACTCGAAAGAATAGGCATAACCCCATGGCATGCGATAGCGCGACATAGAAGCGCGAAACGGCGAAATATCTGGCTGCTCTCCGTGGACTACTTTGACCCCTTGGTAGCAAACACAACACGCTGTTTTGATATTCGCTCGCTTGTACCCTGCCCTGCACAAATAGTCGGTCAGGGCTTTCATAGACCAGCCGGTTGTGATGGAGTCGTCGACAATTGCGATCCGTCTCCATTTGGGGGAATCGCCTTTCACCAGTGCGGTGGGCAGAAGGATTTTGAACTTAGCCATTGTCACTTCGCTGAATCCAGGAACCGCCGGACTTTCCTTATCCAGAAAGAATGCGGTATACACGGGAGTCTTTACCATCTCCTCCTTCGAGAGAGTCATCGTCATCGCAAGATTCGCAAAGATCGCACCTGGCCCTGGAAAACTGAGCACTGTATTAGCTCTAAACCCTCTAAATATTTCCCTGCCAACCCGTCGGGCCGCATTTGACACTTGCGTCCAATTGTAAAAACCCTTCCTCACATGGGGCGTAGCAAGTTTGAATAGCTCATCCAACGACACCTCTGCCCCATTCTTACTCAGGACTTTGCAATAAGCTAGAGCCGTTGCTTCGCGCACGGCCTTTCCACGTTCAATTCGAGACACGCTCGACGCGAGACTGCCCAGACTAGTCTGTTTCCCAATGCGGATTTGTCGTAGTTTGGCGATTTCCCTGGCGTTGCGTGCTTGGAAATACCTACGAGTTCCAGATCGCGTCATATCGCCAAACATGTTAGCAGACACTGACTAGAAAGTGACTAGTCGAGCGCTATCTGATGAAAGAATTGTCTCCCATAAATTCTGTAATCGCCCTACTCTTGTGTTGCGGCAGGATGGCCAGAAATAGAGACCACGATCAATCCTAACCGCGATGGTCGTTACTCCCGCATTTTGACAAAAGCCAATCGGAGGATGCCCCGATGACATTGGACGAACAACACGGCAGACCCGAGCTCGACTACGGTACAAATATCCTGTTCCTTGGTGCGCACTGCGATGATATTGAAATCGGATGCGGCGGAACAGCAACGAAACTGTCAGCCCTTGGCTGCAAGATCACATTTGCTGTGGCGACAAACTGCGGTCCCCACCGTGAAGATGAAGCTAGGGAAGCGGCAAGTAAACTCGGGCTGCGGGAATCAGATGGCAGGATTTGCTTTGGCGGCATCCCCGACGGCTACCTGGATCAAGAAAAGGACGAGTTGCAGAAGTGGCTAGATGCGCTCCGGCGCACGATCCAACCCGACACGGTCTTCGTTCATCACCCAGACAACAACTCTGACCATGAGACGCTCTTCAAAGTGGCTATCCGCTGTTTCAATGAGCAAACCGTCCTTCAGTATTACGTTCCGCAACTCGACACTCGACGCACTTCTTTTCCGGCAAATGTAACTGAGGACATCGGTTCTTACATCGAGACGAAGCTAGAAATGTGTGCGTGTCATAAATCACAGGCAGATAAACCGATTTATTTGCACCCTGAAGTCCTGAGAGCCAACGCTCTCGTCTTCTTCGTCGAGGCGCACTCGACACCAAAATCGGTGACCTCGATTGGATATGCCGAAGCGTTTCGGGTCCATCTCTTGCGTCGCCCCAGCAATGGCTTTCCCATCGAGATCTCGACGGCGCAGCCTGAAAGCAGGGGAGCGAAGATGCCGGAGTCCGAGAACTCCATGCTAGAACATGCAACGTCCCTCTGTACGCTGGCTACGTCCCGATTCAGCCGAATTAGAGTCTTTGATACGTGGCATGACTCAGAGATTCAGGACATTCTTTCCAACGCTCGACAATCTATCGAGATCGTTGACAGCCACTATGATGAGGCGACCGATTTAGTCCCCCTAGTCGGAAGGGCGTTAAAAAACGTAGAAGGATGCCTTGAGATTGCGATTCACATGTTAGATCCGGCCAAGCCTTATGGCGCTCAACGCCTGCTGGAAAAGACGGGCCACGCTGTTAGAGCCACGAAGCAATCCAAGGAGTTCGAAAAGCTGTACACGAGAACGTTTGCTGAAGACTGTAAACGCCTCTGGGAAAGTTTTGACGCAAACAGGACAATTAGAGACGCCCATGGCAAGGTGCGGCTTATAGTCTATTCCTATCCGACAATGCCAGGCATTCGGCTGATTGCGGTGGATGATTCACACTTTGCCGTTGGATGGTTTCCATTAAATGATACGAATCCAAATTATCCATGTCTGCTGGTCTCAGCCGCGTCATCGTCGGCTTTGGACCAAGAAGTTGTTAGGCGGTTGCGCCAGCAGATTGACGAGGTTCACCAAGATAGAGTCGAGATTGGCCGGACCTGAATGCAGCTGAGCAAAGATAAGTCATTCCGATTTGCGTTCCTAAACAACGAGGCACACCCCGTCGGACGCCTTATGCTTCAGCGTCTTTGCAGTGGAGGATATCGGCCTCAAATGATTGTCGAAGAGCGGTCGAGCTTCGCAGCCAGAAAAACTGCGGCATACGTTAAGTGCTTGACCAATGAGGAAATGCCCTTATCTTGTCGGGCGATCGCTGATCGTTTTGCGATTCCTCTATACGTAGTCGAAAACGTAAACGGCCCTGATTGCCAGGATGCTCTTCGTCGGGGCGAAATCACGATTGTGATTCTCGGGAACACTCGGATCATAAAGCCAGAAATGCTGGCTCTGCTCGGCGATGGCTGCTTTAACGTCCATCCCGGACTTCTACCTCGCGTCCGTGGGGCGTTCCCACAATGTTGGTCAATCCTGCAGGATGAACCAATAGGGTGTACCTGCCATTTTGTTGATGTGGGCGTTGATACAGGCCCGATCATCAATCGCAAAACGGTCCCGGTTTTTCGAGAAGATAACCTCGAACGGATCGTTGCACGGACGATGTTCGCTAGTGCTGATCTCATGTTGGCCACTCTTCAAAACCTTCAGCAACTCACGGCGAATGCCGAGCCTCAGATCGGTTCCGAAGGAACAACATTTCCTTGGCCTTCACACGACAAGATCGAAGCGGCGCGAATCAAGCTCGCCCTAGGCGAATACTGCCATTTCGCTCCGAGTCTTGATGCGTGATATTTCCCCCTTCAGTCAGACCATTACTCACATAGCACCGGCTCTTGTGTGGGCTGACGTTACGGCCTGCCCGGTGTTTTCCGGTCCCGATTGCTCCTCGGTAGCGACAGAAAGGCTGGTGCCGGCAGAGATCCTCGACTACGACCGACCGTGCTCAATTGTCTTGGTGCCGGTTCAATGCGCGAAAGACAGGAGTAAACTTTGCAACATGGCAGTCGTGGTAGAGATGCACAATACAGGCAATCCGGAGGCTCGATCGGATGTGGTGGCCATGATCGAGCACGCTCTCAGTGATCGTTCCGGCGATTGGCGAGTTTCGATTATCGGTTCACAGGCC